>Ga0302323_100005846_pt1 | contig 10094 bp, 5 predicted proteins | sample Fen_T0_3_FD_201950 | JGI IMG/M metagenome (GOLD analysis project Ga0302323, IMG submission 201950) | Peat permafrost microbial communities from Stordalen Mire near Abisko, Sweden - Fen_T0_3 | ecosystem: Environmental > Terrestrial > Soil > Wetlands > Permafrost | place: Sweden: Abisko... | reverse complement strand
GAAGGAGGTCGCTGGCACTGACGACCACTTCCGGCTCGACGAGTTCGCTGACGCGATGCGCTCGCGCATCGTGAGCGTCTTCAGTGAAGCGCTGGCCACCTCCAAGGTGCCGGTGCTCGACGTGGCCACGAGATACACGGAGCTGGGCCAGGCGCTTCTGCCTGTGATCAACCCGGTGATCGCTGAGAAGTACGGCCTCGAGATGACGAGCTTCATCCTCGAGAACGTCTCGGTGCCGCCTGAGGTCGAGCAGGCCATCGACAAGCGTTCGAGCATGGCGGCGGTCGGCAACTTGAATGACTTCGTCAAGTTCCAGATGGCGCAGGGCCTTGAGAAGGGCGGCGCTGGTGCAGGCGGGATCGGCGCAGAGATGGCCGTGGGCATGGCGATGGCGCAGCAGATGCTCAATCAGACCGGCGGCATCACGGCCCAGGCCACACCGGCTGCTGGCGCACCGGCGTCAGCAGCTGCCGGGATCCCAGAGACACTCAGCCCGGCCGACGCAGCCAAGGCGCTGGGTGTGAGCGAAGCAGACGTCATCGCCAGCCTGGAAAAGGGCGACCTCAAGGGCAAACGCATCGGCAGCCAGTGGCGCATCACCAAGGCCGCGCTCGCCCAGTTCCTGCAACAGTAGGAGACTCCAGTGAGCGGCCCACAGCAGCCACCGGTGGCCCCGACCACCGAAGCCGAAGCCACTGCGCGCGACAAGTATCACTGCCCGTCCTGCGGTGCCGAGGCGAACTGGAATCCAGCCAAACAGGCGCTCGTCTGTCCGTTCTGCGGCACCGAATCGCCGGCCAAGTTGGAGACGCGCGGCGCCGAGACCGTGATCGTCGAGCACGATCTCGTGGCATCACTGCGCGGCATACCGGACTCGGCGCGCGGTTGGCAGGCGGAGAAGATCACCGTGCGCTGCCAGAGCTGCCAGGCCATCTCCGTGTTCGACGTTGGCCACGTGGGCCAGCGCTGCGACTTCTGCGGTTCGAGCGCGCTTGTGCCGTACGAGCAGGTGAAGGACGCATTCCGGCCCGAGTCCCTGCTGCCGCTCAAGATCGCCGAGCCGCAAGCCCGCGATCTGCTGCGGGCCTGGTACGGACGGCTGTGGTTCGCGCCCAATGGCTTCGGCACAAAGGCCCTCACGGACACAGTCAAGGCCATCTATGTGCCGTACTGGACGTTCGACGCTAACGCCGACGCAACGTGGACTGCGGACGCCGGCCACTATTACTACGTCACCGAGAACAACAGGCAGGAGCAGCGCGTGCGCTGGACGCCGGCATCAGGGTCGCTGTCGCACTTCTTCGACGACGAGCTGGTGTGCGCCTCGCGCGGCGTGGACGCGGGTCTTTTGCGCGGAATCGAGCCATTCCCGACCGAGACACTTGTGCCCTACGATCCAGGCTATCTCGCCGGCTGGGTCGTCGAGCGCTACCAGATCGATCTGCCTGCGGCTGCGCAGCGTTCGCGTCAGCAAATGGAGCAAGAGCTGCGCGAGATGTGTGCCCAGCAAGTGCCCGGCGACACCTATCGAAACCTGGTCGTGCACGCGAGCTATCAGGACCTGACGTTCAAGCACATCTTGGCGCCTGTGTGGATGGTGGCCTACACCTACGGTGCCAAGGCCTACCAGGTGGTCGTGAACGGCGTGACCGGCAGCATCTCAGGCCGCCGGCCGTGGAGCTGGATCAAGATCACGCTGGCCGCGCTGGCCGCCGCGATCGTTCTCTTGCTGCTCAACCACCTGCGGTAAGCGGCGGAGCAGAAGGCCGAGCACGAAGGCCAATGCACGCAGCTGTTGTCTGCTCTGCGGCAGCAACGGGCAACGGCGTGCGCGCCGGCGATGAGACAGACTGGAACCGGCGCTCGGATCCCGACCGAACGCCGGCCATTTGTTCGCGACTGCCGCGCACAATCAATCAGCGCTAGCTGGCTGGGCAAGGCGCGACAGTGGAGCTCCCGCACGGCGGCGTGGGGGTCGGCGTCGCTGTGCAAGGTGCGACAGTGAACCCGTATTCAACGGGTGGCGTGGTGGTGCAACCGCCCGAGCCGTTGCAGTAGGTGCATGCGCCGCAGGTGTACGCAGTCCCCGTGCACGTCTTGCCGTCTGACTGGCACTTGTCGTTGCGGGTGCACAAGTTGCCATCGTCGCAGGACGTTCCCGCAGGGCAGGTCGGTGTCGGAGTTGGCGTCGGAGTCGACCTCGGGGCCGGCGCGGGGGTGGGCGTCGCGCGAGGCATCATCGTTACGGTCAGATCAAAGCGCGGGGCCGTGTCGCCGTTCGTGGCCTCGTAGGTCGTGTCGCCGTTCATTTTCGGATACCCAGGCAGCTCTGCTCGGAGCTGGTAACTGCCGTTCGAGGGCTGGTTGAGGATGAACGGTGTCTGCCCTTTCTGAGCGATGGTCACGAATCCGCAGGGTGCAGTCCAGCTGAGCGTGAGCGTGTCGCCGCTGGTCAGGGCGGTAGGGTTGGCCGAGAAGCTGGTCATCGGCTGTCGCGCGCCGGCGGTGCACGATGTTGCCGCCGCAGCAGTCGGCATGGGTGTGGCAGGCTCCGGCTTCGTCGGATCGCTGCCTCCCCCGCAGGACGTGACAGTCAACGCTCCACCCGCAAGCAGCAGGCAGTTCAGACGGCGACAGGCAAACATGGGCATCTCCCTCCCGGATCAGCCGGGGTTTCTTCCGGTCTCGTGTCTTTGGTTCGCGCGCCCTGCCGCGAAAACATCGTCGCGGCGTGGGCGCGGCGCATCAGTCTACCAAAGAATGCGCCGACGCGGCCGGAGTGGGAGACAGCAGTGCGCGCCGCGCCCAGCGAGCGAGGCCCGAGATGCCCATGCCCATGGCTCGTATCGGTGTCACGAGGTTACCGCGAGCTGGAGGCGCGTAGATCTTCTGATCCCGAGTCGATAGACTGCCAGTGAGAGGAAGGCCATGAGCACTTCACACAGGCGAGTCGCAGTCTCTCTCGGCCTGGCACTGATCGTTGGCAGCGCAAGCCTGGGGCTTCGGTCGGCGGAGCGTGCGGCACTCGTGCCGGTTCTCGGCAAGTCGGCGCGCTACTGCAACCCGCTCTCGATCGAGGCCTCGTCGCGAGACGGCTCGCCTGCGGGCGTCAGCCTCGGCGACGTGACGATCGTGCCCGAGGCCGGCAAGTACTACATGTTCTGCACCGGCGGAGGCGGCTGGGTCTCCAAGGACCTCGTGAGCTGGAAGTACGAAGGCGTCGACGTGCGCCAGGGGCGCGTACCCGTGGCGCCGCATGTCGTGAAGTACAGGGGACAGTTCTACATGTCCGGAAACAATGCACCGCTGTACCGTGCGCCGAGCATCCTGGGACCGTACGAGGTGGTCGGAAGCTGGACGGACGTCACGGGCAAGCCCTGGACGGGCGTCTCCAACGGCCGCCCCTGGGAAGGCGCGTTTGACGTGGACATCTTCATCGACGACGACGGCAAGCCCTACCTCTACTTCCCTGGCCGTTCGACGGATGGCATCTACGTCGTCCCACTCGACCCAAACGATCTCAGCCGATTCGCCGCGCAGCCGACGCACCTCTTCGGGTTCGACAAGTCGCACGTGTGGGAACGCTATGGCGAGGCGAACGAGTACCCGGACGTCTCCTGGATCGAAGGCCCCTGGATGGTGAAGCGCGAGGGCACCTACTATCTGCAATACAGCGCGTCGGGCACGCAGTGGCTGAGCTACGCGACAGGGATGTACACGAGCAAGCGTCCGACCGGGCCGTTCACGTACGCTCCGCTGAATCCGATCCTGCGCAAGACCGCCGGCGTCGTCACCGGCCCGGGTCACGGTTGCCTAGTGCAGGGGCCGGATGGTCAGTGGTGGCAGTTCTACACGATCGTGCTGGCCAATCCTCCAGGCGGCCGCCGGCTGGGTATGGACCCGGTCGGCTTCGACGCGCACGGGAACCTCTTCGTGCGCGGGCCCAGCGAGACGCCGCAATGGGGACCGGGCGCTATCTCTGACCCGGCCCGAGACGGCGACGCGGGCTCCTTGCCTCTGACCATTGGCAAGATGCGCGCGATGAACGCGAAGAGCAGCTTCTCGAGCCAGCGGCCAGGTCACGAGGCGGCCTACGCTGTCGACAATTCAACCGGCACGTGGTGGGAGCCAGCAGAGAACGACGCGCAGCCTTCGATCACCGTCGACCTGGGCCCGGCGACGGAGTTCGATCCGCTGCAGGCCTTCACGGTCGACTCGAGCCGCATCCTATTTGCGACCGGTCGAACTGGTTTCGGGTTCGGTGCAGCACAGCCGGCGGCGGCTCCTGCTCCACCCGGCGCGGTCGTCGCTCACCAATACAAGATCGAGGCCTCCAGCGACGGCACGACCTTCACGACCATTCTCGACAAGACCCAGAACAGCGTGACGAAGTATGTCGAGTTCGACGAGCTGCCGCCCACGACCTGCCGCTTCATTCGCCTGACGATCACCGGCTGGCCGCGAAGGGAAAGCGCTCCGCTCGGCATCGTGGAGTTCACGGTCTTCGGAAAGGCCGCTGAGCCGGCCAAGATGTGAGTCGGCGTTCACAGCCCGGAGCAGCCGGGTATGATTGGTTGTACGCCGTGAGCCGAGGAGGCCAGCGGCGACTTGCGCGGAGCTAATCCTTATGCGAATCGCTCGACAGATCCTGGTTCTTCTCGGTGTGGCTGTCCTGCCTGCGTGGCTTTTCGCCCAAGCGCCACCGTCACCGGCCCCCTCGCCGGCCGCTGCCCGGAACCCCTTCCTGCTGAGCCCAGAGGAACGCGCGCGCTTGGAGCGGCTCTCGAACGAAGACCACGCGGACATGCTGAAGCAGCTGGGCATCAAGAGTCTTCGGCCCGGCTTCGACGGCCGCGCCGGCGCTTCCAACGCGGCGAACTATGATCAGGCCAAAGCCAATCCGTACCCAGATTGGCCAGACGTGCTGACTCTCAAGGACGGCCGCAAGGTCACGACCCAGGAGCTCTGGTGGCAGCAGCGGCGTCCGGAGATCGTCGAGGACTTTGAGCGCGAGGTCTACGGTCGCGTCCCGAAAGACGTGCCGAATGTCACCTGGAGCGTGGCCGAGACGGTGAACACGACCGTCGGAGGCCAGCCAGTCGTGGCCCGGCGCGTGGTCGGAAGGGTCGACAACTCCGCTGATCCAACGATCACGGTGGAGATCAAGATGGCAGTGGTCGTGCCCGTGAATGCCAAGGGACCTGTCCCGGTCCTGATGATGTTCGGCTTCGGCAACATGCCGGACGACCCAATGCCGCGCTTCCCCGGCTTCCAAGAGCCAGCCGCGCCGCCCTCGATCGACCAGCTCATTGCCTCCGGCTGGGGTTACGTGTCGCTCAACACTGGCAGCATCCAGGCCGACAACGGCGCTGGCCTGACCGAAGGCATCATCGGGCTCACCAACAAAGGCAAGCGCCGCACGCCCGAGCAGTGGGGTGCGCTGCGTGCCTGGGCCTGGGGAGCGGCCCGCGCACTCGATTACCTCGAGACCCTGCCAGCAGTCGACGCCAAGCGCGTGGGAATCGAAGGAGTCTCGCGCTACGGCAAGGCCGCCCTGGTCACCATGGCGTTTGAGCCGCGTTTCGCGCTGGTGTTGGTCGGCTCGTCCGGCGAAGGGGGTGCCAAGCCGCATCGTCGCCACTTCGGCGAGGCCGTCGAGAACCTCACAGGCTCGGGCGAGTACCATTGGATGGCAGGCAACTTCCTGAAGTACGGCGCGGCCGAGGCCACGTTCGGCAGCAAGACCGCGAGCGACATCCCAGTGGACGCGCACGAGCTGATCGCCCTCTGCGCGCCGCGGCCCACCTTCATCAGCTACGGCGTGCCTGAGAAGGGCGACGCGAACTGGCTGGATCAGCAGGGCAGCTACATGGCCACCGTGGCCGCTGGCCCGGTCTTCCGCCTCCTCGGCGCTCGGGACATCGGCGTGACCGAGGAATACCGCGTCGCCAAGATGCCGCCGATGAACACGGACCTGCTCAAGGGCGAGTTGGCGTGGCGCCAACACGACGGCGGACACGAGGATCGCTCGAACATGAGCTTCTTCATCGCCTGGGCGAACCGGCTGTTCCACTACATGCCGCCACCAGTTCCCGCAGACCAGCCGCGCATGCGCGGCGATCGCAACTCGCATCTCGCCCATCAGCAGCTCCTGGCCAAGGCGAAGGCCGGAGGGATCGATCTCTACTTCCTGGGCGACTCCATCACGCGCCGCTGGGGCGCCAGCGACTACCCGGACTTCCTGGCTCACTGGAACAGGACCTTTCACGGTTGGAACGCAGCGGACTTCGGCTGGGGCGCCGATGGGACGGAGAACATCCTCTGGCGCATTGAGAACGGCGAGCTCGACGGCGTGAACCCAAAGGTCATCGTGATCCTGGCCGGCACCAACAACGTCGGCAAGGAGCCTGGCGACGAGAGCAAGGTCGCTGAGGTCACTCGTGGCCTCGCGGCCATTGTCGGCCTTTGCCGCAAGAAGGCGCCCGGCGCGACGATCGTCTTGACCGCCATCTTCCCGCGCAACGACAACCCGGCCGTGGTGCCCACGATCAATCGCATCAACGCCAACCTGGCAAAGATGGCCGACGGGAAATCGATCCGCTTCCTCGACGTCAACGCCAAGCTCGCCGATGCGCAGGGAATCCTGTTCGAGGGAATGACGGTGGACAAACTCCACCCGAGCCTGAAAGGCTACGAGGTCTGGGCTGAGGGCCTCAAGCCCATCCTAACGGAGCTACTGGGTCCTCCGGCTGCCACTGACCACGCTCCAGCGCCCACGGGCGATCCGAGCGCGAGCGGGCGATCCGTTCGCTGACCTCGGCCATAGCGCGAACGCCGGTCGCGACTCGTCACGCGAGAGGCGGCCGACCTCGGTGCGGGCACAGTCGAGCTAAGCGCCGGGCCTCGGCTCGATGACGTGAAAACGTCCGCTCGCGTGCAGCAGGCTCATGAAGTAGAGCAGGCCGTCGTAGTAGCGGAAGACCTTGCTCGACGGAACCTCCAGATTCCAGAGGGCCTCGCTGAACTTCCGGGCGCGCTCTTTGTCCGTCGCCGCAAGGGATGCCACTCCATTGGTGGCGATCAGCCCAGGAGAATGCCGATCCCGGATCAGCGTGCCGTCGAGCTTCCAGTTGTCGCCGTACGTCTCCAGTCCCTGGCTCTCGAAGAAACTCTGGAGCCGGTCGCTGAGCTCGCGTTCCCGCGGGTCCTTCTGCCACCACGACCAGTCGACGGACCAGTTCATGACGACGCGCCAAGCGTCCTCGCGGAAGGCCGCGGAGGTAGGGCCGGAGAACCCCAACGGTGTCCCATCGAGCTGACTGGTGTTGGAGACGAGCCCTGTCTTCGGGTTCGCCGACTTCACGAAGAAGTCGCGGCTGACCGCCGCTGCTCGTGCCCAGAACGCGCGGTCGTCGCTTGGCCCCCAGCGCGCCCAGAGCTCGTAGAAGGCAGGCAGGTGGTACGAAGCGTCGGTCATCTTGTACCGCTCGTCCGGCGAGAACAGGATCATGCCCTGCTCGTCGCTCACCTCCTTGCCCACGGTGTGCTCGCGCAGCGCTCCGCGCTGTTTCATCGTGCCGGTGATCGATTCGCGGTGCACCATGTCGTGGAGCAACCGGTCAGCGCACGCCTTGTAGTCGTAGAGACCCTTGCCGTTGCCCCAGCGATTGGCAGCGAAGTAGAGCGCCATCGCGTAGTACTCCTCGCCGTCCGGGGCTGGCGACTCGTCCATGACACTGCCGTCGTACGCCATCTGCCAGGAGAAGAAGCCGTGGCTGGGGTGTTTCGGGTCTTTCTGGTACATGTACGTCATGGACCAGTTCCAGAGCGCGTCGAACTCGGCCTTCCGGTCGAGTTGGACCGCGATCATCATCCCGTAGGACATGCCCTCGGAGCGAACGTCCGTGTGCTGGATGTCAGGGATGTACGCGAGAGGACCGTCTTCGTTGCGGCCGCTCGGTATGAAGAGTCTCTCGGTCTCCGGATCGCCCTCGAAGAGCTGCCTCCAGGCCTTCGCGATCTTCGCGTCGATCTCAGCCTCGGCGTGACCCGCTTCCGCGAAGAGGTTCCGGTACTTGTTCGTGGCAGACGCCGCTCTGCCATCTGAGACCGCGGCACTCTGGCTCTTGGTCGGCAACGGACGCGGACGACTGGCGGCATCCGCGATGGCACTCCCCAGCAGCAAAGCCGCGCCTACGAGGAGCACCCCCGCTTTGTTGGTCGCACACGCCATGTCGCCCTCCTCAAACCCCAACGGTCGGCCCGATGGTGTGCCTTCGGCCTCTCTCCCGATGAGAGCCTGCGCCGAAACGCCTAGCGCGGGTCTGCGGCCAATAGCTGCTTCAATAGATTGAGCTTCGGCTGATCCGCGATGGGACGCGGCAGGGTCCTGTCGCCGAGCTCCATGGTTGTCGCACTCGCTGCACTAGACGCTGGCCACAGTGGTAGTCCTGCTCCCTTTGGATCGCCTGTCCTGATGAAGTTCACCCAGTAGCCGGACAGCTCTTCTGCGATTTTCCGGTCTGTCGCGGTCCATGGTCGATCCGACTTGTTCAGGTTGTTGAACACGTACGGAAGCTCCGAAGAGTGGAAGACCCGGTAGGTGTCCTGCGTCGGTCCAGGCTGCGGGTGAGTGAACAGGTACGTGAAGACCGCGGTCTTGCCGGTCCGTGCGCGGTTCGCCGCCCACATGTGCATCGAGAGCAGTGACTGATCGCGACGACTGGCCTTCTGCGATTCCGCAGCCTCGTCCCGCGTGCCAGCCGGATAGAGCCTCAGAAACGCGTCTGCCAGAGCACCGGCGCGCTGCTGGACCTGCTTGCGAAACTCGTCCGCAGGCGTCTTCCCGTAGCCTGTGTCAAAGCTGCCTTCGTCAAAGGTCCAGCCGGTCAGTGTGGGGACATCGCTCTGCTCGCCTTTGGCAAAGACCTCGTCCACGCTCCTGCGGAGGAACCAGCCATCGACAATAGGGCGGAACGAGAAGTCGCCACTCAGTGGAGACGCAAGGGCGCCTGCTGGCAACGAGCGCAGCTGGCGAAGCGAGCGCGCGTTTCTGCTTTCGGCGAATCGGACTCCATCCTGCTCCGACTGCGCCAGAGTCTTCCCTGGACCCATGTGTAGGCTGGAACCGCTTTCAGCGATGGCGCGGGCAAAGAGCCCCTTGGCGAGTGGCGATGCGGTCAAATAGTGCACTGAGGCGGCCCCGGCAGATTGCCCGGCGATCGTGACGCGCGTCGGATCTCCGCCAAACGCAGCGATGTTCGCCTTCACCCACCTGAGCGCTGCCACCTGATCCAGCAGTCCGTAGTTGCCCGAGGAAGCGTGGCCTGACTCCTTTGTCAGGTCCGGGTGTGTGAAGAAGCCGAGCAGGCCCACGCGGTAGTTGATCGTGACCACGACCACGCCTTTCTTCGCGAGGCCCTCACCGTCGTAGACCGGCACATTGCCAGAGCCGTCCGTGAACGCACCGCCGTGGATGTAGACAAGCACCGGACGCTTGTCCTTGGCCGAAGTGGCCGCGGTCCAGACGTTCAGATAGAGGCAATCCTCGCTGACAGTTCCGTGCGGCTGATATTCCGAGGTCCACGGTCCCACGGAGTCCCGAAGCCTTTGCACGCAGTTGGCCGAGAACTGATCGGCCTTGCGCACGCCGTCCCAGGGAGTCAGCGGCTGGGGCGCGCGCCAGCGCAGATCGCCCACGGGGGGCGCTGCGTAGGGCACGCCCTTGAATACGGTCACCGAAGGGTCCAAGCCGGGCGCGCCCAAGAGCAGCCCGCCTTGGACGCGAACTGGCTCATGGGCGGCACCAGCAAGCGGCATGAGGACCGTCAAGATCGCTGGGAGCAACACCGTAAGGTTGCGCATGGGAGTGTCTTCCTCCAAGGGACAGGACTGGATACGGGTCCTTCACAACACGTTCGCCGCTAGATCACGAGCGAGCACCGCGCGCGCGCAGCCGTGGGCGGCCTACCGCAGCTTGAAGACTCGGAGGGTCGTGCGGCCCTTGCCGTGCGCCACCTCGCTGCCGAACTCGGCGGTCGCGAGAAAGTCAGTCGGCTGCGCCAGCCCGTGAGCGATCAGGGCCTCGACCAGGG
>Ga0302323_100005843_pt1 | contig 10097 bp, 6 predicted proteins | sample Fen_T0_3_FD_201950 | JGI IMG/M metagenome (GOLD analysis project Ga0302323, IMG submission 201950) | Peat permafrost microbial communities from Stordalen Mire near Abisko, Sweden - Fen_T0_3 | ecosystem: Environmental > Terrestrial > Soil > Wetlands > Permafrost | place: Sweden: Abisko... | reverse complement strand
CTCGACGCGGTCGGCAACACCACCAAGGCGATCACCAAGGGCATCGCGATCGCGACCGCCGTGCTCGCGGCCACCGCGCTGTTCGGCGCGTTCCGCGACACCGTGGTCGAGGCGACGAAGGCGGCGATCGCGGGTGGCGGCGTCGTCGTCCCCGCGCCGAACGACCAGTCGCAGTACGCCGCGATCCTCGACGTCGCCGACCCGCGCAACCTCGTGGGCCTGCTCATCGGTGCCGCGGTCGTGTTCATGTTCTCGGGCCTGGCCATCAACGCGGTGTCGCGCGCGGCCGGCGCGGTGATCTTCGAGGTGCGTCGCCAGTTCCGCGACCACCCGGGGATCATGGACTACACCGAGAAGCCGGAGTACGGCAAGGTCGTCGACATCGTCACCCGCGACTCGCTCCGTGAGCTCATCACGCCGGGTCTGCTGGCGGTGCTCATGCCGATCGCGGTGGGCTTCGGCCTCGGCATCGGCGCGCTCGGCGCCTACCTCGCCGGCACGATCGCGACCGGTCTCCTCATGGCGATCTTCCTGGCCAACTCCGGTGGTGCCTGGGACAACGCCAAGAAGTTCGTCGAGGACGGCAACTTCGGTGGCAAGGGCTCCGACGCCCACGCCGCCACCGTCATCGGCGACACGGTCGGCGACCCGTTCAAGGACACCGCGGGCCCGGCCATCAACCCGCTGATCAAGGTGATGAACCTCGTCGCGCTGCTCATCGCCCCGGCGATCGTGGCGATCTACCTCGCGGGCAACGCCCCGATCGCCTGGGGCATCGCGCTCGTCGCGTTCCTCATCGTGGTCGGCTCGGTCGTCGTGGCGAAGATGCGTCCGATCGCGGTCGGCGACGACCCCGAGCTCGAGCACATCCTCGAGGACATCGACGCGAGCCACCACCCCGAGCTGCACCACGACGACGTCGTCACCGACGCCGCCCAGGAGTAGCCCACCCCGCACGCACGAACGTGCCCTTGATCTCCCCCGCTGACGCTGGGCGTCAGTAGGGGAGATCAAGGCACGTTCATTGCCGCCGGCGACCCCGACTCGCGATCGTCGTCGTCCCGCGTCGCCGTGCGCGGTGCGCCATGATCGGGGCGTGACCGCCACCGACCTCGCCGCCGCCGGACGGGTGCGCGAGGCGTTCCTCGACTCCGGGTTCACCGCCGACGGCCTGCTCGTCGCGCTCGGGGCGTCGGCGTACGCCGCCCTCGGTCGCGGCGAGCCCGTGCCGGCGCGCCGCTCGCTCGCCGACCGCCACGACGCCCTCGCCGAGCTCGCGCGCCTGTTCGTGCTCGGCGACGACGTGCCGCGCGGAACGGCGTCGCGGACCCTGCCGCTCGACGACCTCGTCGCGCTCGGGCTGGTGGCCGGGGGCGCCGACGTGCGCGCCGTGGTCGACGTGCGGCCCTACGGCGAGAGCGACACCGACTGGTACGTCGTGTCCGACCACGGCCCTGACTCCGCGGGGCGCGAGGTCGACGAGGTCGCGGCCGACCACGTGCTCGGCGTGGGCGGCGCGTCGCTCACCCTCGCGCGCATCACACCGCGCACCGAGGTGGAGCGTGCGCTCGACCTCGGCACAGGGTGCGGCGTCCAGGCCCTGCACCTCGGCCGGCACGCGGGCAGCGTGGTCGCCACCGACCGCAACCGGCGGGCGCTTCGGCTGGCCGCCGTCACGGCCGCGCTCTCCGGGCAGCGGTGGGACCTGCGCGAGGGGTCGCTGTTCGAACCGGTCGGGGGCGAGCGCTTCGACCTCGTGGTGAGCAACCCGCCGTTCGTCATCTCGCCGGGGCACCGCTACACCTACCGCGACGCCGGGCTGCCGGCCGACGACCTCGGCCGGTTGCTCGTGCAGCAGGCACCGGCGTACCTCGCCGACGGAGGCACGGCGGTCGTGCTCGCGAACTGGCTGCACGTGCGCGGCGAGGACTGGCGCGAGCGGGTCGCGTCGTGGGTCGCCACGACCGGCTGCGACGCGTGGGTGGCGCAGCGCGAGGTGCAGGACCCCGCGGAGTATGTCGGCCTCTGGCTGCGCGACGCCGGTGGACTGGCCGCCGACGAGGCGGCGCGCAACGAGCACGAGCAGCGCTACGCCGAGTGGCTCGACGCGCTGCGCGCGATGGACGCCGAGGGCATCGGCTTCGGGTGGGTCGTGCTCCACCGCGGGGGCACGTACGGCGCGCAAGGTCCCCGCGTCGAGGACGTGTCGGCCGCGCCGCGTCCGCCCCGCGGCGACGAGGTGGCTGATCTCGTGCGTGCGCGTGCGGCGTGGGCGTCGTACGACGCCTTCGCGCTGCTCGACGCGCGCCCGGTGCGGTCGCCGGGGCTGCGCGTGCTCGAGGAGGAGAGGGCCGACGAGCGCGGAGCGCTCGCGACCGCCCCGCCGCACCTCGGGCTCGTCGACGGCTGGCGCCCCGACGCGCTCGTCGACTCGGTGACCCTCCACCTCGTCCGCGTGCTCGACGGCGCCACGACGCTCGAGCAGGCCGTCGCCGCAGCGGCCACGGCGTACGACCTGGACCCCGACGACGTCCTCCCCGGCGCCCTCGTGGCCGTCCGCTCGATGCTCGAGGACGACCTCCTCCACCTGCCCCATCCCCCCGCTTAGGTCACGAGACGCAGTTCAGCTCGCGTGTCGCGTCCGCAACTGCGCGGACGCCCCGACGGCGCCATCCGAGATCGGCGCGCGCGTTCCGGTCACGAACGTGCACTTGAGCTGCGTCGTGCAACCTCAGCGGTCGAAAAGTGCCGGGGTGTCTCAGGGAGTGGGATGGGGGTGGTTTCGCATCACTGTGGGGCTCTGACCTGCGGTGATGAGGTGCTCGGGCCGTCGGGCGACACGCCGGGCGGCGGGGCTGCGTTTGACAGGACCCACCCGCAGGTGGAGACACTCCGGCCGTCCGGTCGTGTCGTGACGGCACGGTACGGGCGCCCACGGGACCCTGCCTCCCGTGCTCGATCGACGCAAGGAGACGCGTGCCCGCCAAGGCCAAGGCCACCGATGCGACCGCCCCCGTGGGCGGTCGCACGCTCGTGATCGTCGAGTCGCCCGCGAAGGCGAAGACGATCCAGGGCTACCTCGGGCCCGGCTACGACGTCGAGGCGTCCGTGGGCCACATCCGCGACATGCCCAAGCGCGCCGCCGACATCCCCGCGAAGTACAAGGGCGAGCCCTGGTCGCGCCTCGGGGTCGACGTCGACCACGGCTACGCCGCTCTCTACGTCGTCGACGCCGACAAGCGCACCAAGGTCGCCGAGCTGAAGAAGAAGCTCGCGGAGTCCGACACCCTGCTCCTCGCGACGGACGAGGACCGCGAGGGCGAGGCCATCGCGTGGCACCTGCTCGAGGTGCTCAAGCCCACCGTCCCGGTCAAGCGGATGGTGTTCCACGAGATCACCCGCGACGCGATCCGCCGTGCCGTCGACGAGACGCGCGACCTCGACCAGAGCCTGGTCGACGCGCAGGAGACCCGCCGCATCCTCGACCGCCTCTACGGCTACGAGGTCTCGCCGGTCCTGTGGAAGAAGATCATGACGGGCCTGTCCGCCGGCCGTGTGCAGTCGGTCGCCACGCGCCTGGTGGTCGACCGCGAGCGCGAGCGCATCGCGTTCCGCTCGGCGTCCTACTGGGACATCGAGGGCCTGTTCGACCCGGGCTCGTTCACCGCGAAGCTGGTGGCCGTCGACGGCGCCCGCGTCGCCACCGGCAAGGACTTCAGCGACCTCGGCGTCCTCACCCGCACCGACGCCGCGCACCTCACCGAGGAGTCGGCCGCCTCGCTGGCCGCCGCGCTCGAGGGTGCGGCGTTCACGGTCCGCTCGGTCGAGGACAAGCCCTACCGCCGCTCGCCCGCGGCGCCGTTCATGACCTCCACGCTCCAGCAGGAGGCCTCCCGCAAGCTGCGCTGGGGCGCTCAGCGCACGATGCGAGTGGCGCAGGGCCTCTACGAGCGAGGCTTCATCACCTACATGCGTACCGACTCCACCACGCTGTCGGAGTCGGCGATGAACGCGGCCCGCTCGCAGGCCGCCGAGCTCTACGGCGCCGACCACGTGAGCGAGGTGCCGCGCCGCTACGACCGCAAGGTGAAGAACGCGCAGGAGGCGCACGAGGCCGTGCGTCCGGCCGGCGACGTCTTCCGTACGCCGGCTCAGGTGGCCGGCGAGCTGCGCGGCGACGACTTCGCGCTCTACGACCTCATCTGGAAGCGCACCGTCGCCTCGCAGATGGCCGACGCCCGCGGCCAGACCGCCACGATCCGCCTCGGCGCGGTGGCCTCCGACGGTCGCGACGCCGAGTTCTCGGTGAGCGGCACCGTCATCACGTTCCGCGGGTTCCTCGCGGCGTACGAGGAGTCGGTCGACGACGACCGCGACACCGACGGCGGCGACGCCGAGCGCCGGCTGCCGCCGCTCAAGGTCGGCGACTCGCTCACCGCGCTGCGTCTCGAGGCCGAGGGCCACTCCACCAACCCGCCGCCGCGCTACACCGAGGCGAGCCTGGTCAAGGCGCTCGAGGAGCGCGGGATCGGACGCCCGTCGACCTACGCCTCGATCATGGGCACGATCGTCGACCGCGGCTACGTCGTGAAGCGCGGTTCGGCGCTGGTGCCGTCGTTCCTCGCGTTCGCCGTGGTGCGACTCATGGAGGAGCACTTCACGCGCCTCGTCGACTACGACTTCACCGCGCAGCTCGAAGAGGTGCTCGACGACGTCGCATCCGGCGAGCTCGACCGGGTGGTCGCGCTCGACCGGTTCTACCGCGGCGACACCGCCGAGCAGTTCGCGGGCCTGCACACGCTGGTCAACGACCTCGGAGAGATCGACGCGCGCGAGATCTCCACGTTCCCGATCGCCGACAGCGACGCCGTCCTCCGCGTGGGCCGTTACGGCGCCTACGTCGAGCGCGGCGACGAGAGGGCCAACGTGCCCGTCGAGCTCGCGCCCGACGAGCTCACCGCGGAGAAGGCCGCCGAGCTGCTCGCGCTCCCGTCGGGCGACCACGAGCTCGGCACCGACCCCGACAGCGGGCGCACGATCGTGGCGAAGACCGGCCGCTACGGGCCCTACGTCACCGAGGTGCTCGAGGACGACGCACCGAAGTCGGCCAAGCCGCGCACGTCGTCGCTGTTCGCCGACATGGCCGTCGACACCGTCGACCTCGACACGGCGCTGCGTCTGCTGTCGCTGCCGCGCTCGGTCGGCGCCGACCCGGCCGACGGCGTCGAGATCACCGCGCAGAACGGCCGCTACGGCCCGTACATCACCAAGGACAAGGATTCCCGCTCGCTGCCGAGCGAGGAGGCCATCTTCACGGTGACCCTCGACGAGGCGCTGGCCCTGCTCGCGCAGCCCAAGCAGCGTCGCGGCCAGGCCGCGCCGAAGCCAGGCATCGTGGTCGGCGTCGACCCGTCGACCAACCGCGAGGTGCAGCTCAAGGAGGGTCGCTTCGGGCCCTACGTGACCGACGGCGAGACCAACGCGTCGCTGCGCCGCGCCGACGACCCGGCCACGATCTCCATCGAGCGCGCGGCCGACCTGCTCGCCGAGCGCCGCGCGAAGGACCCGGCGCCGAAGAAGAAGGCCGCCGCCAAGCGCGCCCCGGCGAAGAAGACCGCCACCAAGAAGACGGCTGCGAAGAAGGCGCCCGCCAAGAAGGCCGCCGCCAAGAAGGCCGCAGCCAAGGCCTGACCGAGGAACGTGGGGCGCGCGCGTCCTGCTGGTGCAGTACGTCGGGAGGGCGCCGTCGTGCGCATGCACCGGGGACGGGGCGGCCGGCCGTCGGCCTCGCGTCCTAGGGTGTGGGCGTGACCACGGGCCTGTTCCTCGCGTTCGAGGGCGGTGACGGGGCCGGCAAGTCCACGCAGGCGCGGCTGCTGGCCGATTCGCTCACCGCGCGGGGCCTCGAGGTCGTCGTCACGCGCGAGCCCGGCGGCACCCCGGCGGCGGAGGCCATCCGGCACGTCGTCCTCACGCCGGACTTCGCCGGTCTCGACGACCGGGCCGAGGCGCTGCTCTACGCCGCTTCGCGCGCCGAGCACGTGGCCCGGCTGATCCGCCCCGCGCTCGACCGCGGCGCCGTCGTCGTCACCGACCGCTACATCGACTCCTCGATCGCCTACCAGGGCGTCGGCCGTGCGCTCGGCCCGGACGTCGTGGGCGAGATCAACCTCTGGGCAACGCGCGGCCTGCTGCCCGACCTCACCGTGCTGCTCGACGTCGACGCCGGCGCAGGCCTCGCGCGCATCGACTCCGCGCCCGACCGCCTCGAGGCGGAGCCCGAGGAGTTCCACCACGCCGTCGTGCAGGCGTTCCGCGCGCTCGCCGCGGGCGACGCCGACCGCTACCTCGTGCTGCCTGCGCACGACGACCGGGAGGCAATCGCGGCCGCCGTGCTCGCGCGCGTCGACGCGCTGCTCGCCCAGCGAGGCCCCGCATGAGCCGGCGAGTGGGTGCGGCGTGACCGACGTCTTCGCCGACCTCATCGGGCAGGACCACGCCGTCGCGCAGCTGCGCGCTGCGGCGGCCGACGGCCCGGCCGCGCGCGCCGGGCTCCCGTCGTCGGCGATGACGCACGCGTGGCTCATCACCGGCCCGCCGGGGTCGGGCCGCAGCACTGCGGCGCTGGCGCTGGCCGCGGCGCTGGTGTGCCCCGAGGCGGGGTGCGGGCACTGCCCCGAGTGCACCGCGGTGAAGCACTCCGCGCACGTCGACGTCGAGCACGTGGTGCCCGAGTCGGTCACCTACTCGGTGGCCGAGACCCGCGAGCTCGTGCACCGGTCGGCGATGTCGCCGTCGCGCGCGCCCTGGCACGTCTTCGTGCTCGAGGACGCCGACCGACTCAACGCCGAGAGCGCCAACACCCTGCTCAAGAGCATCGAGGAGCCCACGCCGGGCACGGTGTGGATCCTGTGCGCGCCGAGCACCGAGGACGTGCTGCCCACCATCCGCTCGCGCTGCCGCCACCTCCAGCTCGCCACACCGTCCACCGCCGAGGTGGCCGAGGCGCTCGTGCGCGTCTTCGGCGTCGATCCGCCGATGGCATCGTTCGCCGCACGCGCGGCCCAGGGGCACATCGGCCGCGCCCGCGCGCTGGCCACCGACGAGTCGGCGCGCATGCGCCGGCAGGAGGTGCTGCGCATCCCCACGCAGGTCGGCGATCTCGGCTCCTGCCTCGCACTCGCGTCCGACCTCGTCGCCACCGTCACCGACGACACCAGCGCCATCTGCGACCCGCTCGACGAGCGCGAGATGGCCGCCCTGCGAGCGGCGTACGGCGAGGGCGCCGAGGGGCGCGGCATCGGCACGGTCGAGCGCCGCGCGAAGGGTGCGTTCAAGGCGCTGGAAGAGCGGCAGAAGAAGCGCCGGCGCCGCGTGGTGCGCGACCAGCTCGACCGCGCGATCGTCGACCTCATCGCGTTCTACCGCGACGTGCTCGTGCTGCAGCTCGGCGCGGCGTCCGCGCTGATCAACGACGAGATGCACCCGCTGCTCGAGCGCTGCGCCGCCGAGGCGACGCCCGAGGCCACGCTGCGGCGCATCGATGCGCTCGAGCGCACGCGGCACCTGCTCGAGGCCAACGTCTCCCCGCTGCTCGCGATGGAGTCCCTCACCATCGCCCTGAAGGACCCGTCGCTGTCATGACCGTGTGTGTCTCTCGTTCCTGCGGTTGGGCCCCCGCTGGTGACGCAGTCGCCAGTAGGGGACCGTCGCTGTCATGACCGTGCGTCCGTCATGACGCTGCGCCGGCCGCTGCGGCTCGTGCACGACGGGCCCGGGGAGCAGGCGGAGCCGGAGCCCGACGAGTTCGTGCCCGGTGCGATCGCGCGGATCTACCTCGGAGGCGGTGGGTCGGCCGACGACGAGGCTGCGCTCTGGCAGCGCATGCTGCGTGACGGCTTGCGCATCGCCTACTGGCCGTTCGCGCTCGAGCCGTCGTCCTACGACGGCGCCCACCGCTGGCTGCAGCGCGAGACCGCGAGGTTCGCGCAGGTCGACGTCGCGCTGTGGCGCGACCTCGGCCAGCGCGGCGAGCACGACCTCGACGGCGTCGACCTGCTGTGGGTCGGTGGCGGAAACACCTACGCGCTGCTCGACCATGTGCGGCGCACCGGCTGGATCGACCTCGTCCGCGCGCACGTGCTGCGCGGCGGTGCCTACTACGGCGGCAGCGCGGGCGCCGTGCTCGCCGGGGCCGACATCGACGTGGCGCGCTTCGCCGACCCCAACGACGTCGGCCTCACCGACACCACCGGCCTGTGCCTCCTCGGGCGCGCGATCGTGCGGCCGCACTGGACCGACGACGCCGACAGCCGGATCGAGGCGTGGGGCTGGGCGACGCGCCTCGACTGCGACGTGCTGGCCATCCCCGACGACGCGGGCGTCGTGGTCGTCGACGGCCTCGCCACCAACGTCGGGCCGGCGCGCGTCGACGTCGTGCGGGACGGCGATGTCATCGCGGTGTACCCGGGCGAGGCCTACCTCGTGCACCGCTCGCGGCGCTGACGTCGTCGGGTCAGGCCGACGACGGCCACTGCGCCATGTCGCGGCGCACGAAGCGGTGGTGCCACCACTCCTCGTTGAGCACGACGTGCAGGCGCGACAGCGCGGTGCGCGGCTGCTGCGGCGGCCACAGCATCGACGGGTCGGGCTGGGTCGTCTGCTCGAGCTCGGCGACGGTCACCCCGGCCAGCCAGTCGCGCACCATGGCCTGACGCGACGCGCGCACCTGGAGCACGTCGTCGACACCGGGGTCGGCGTCGACGTCGAGCCCGGCGCCAGCGGAGTCGAGCCACCAGCCCGCCATCTCGATCGGGTCGAACGACAGCCTGCCCAGCACGCCCGCGCCGATCCACGAGTCGGACGCGAACGCGAGATGGCGCAACGTCTCGAGGAACGACCACTCGCCGTCGACCTGGAGCCGGAGGTCGGCCTCGGGCCGGGCGAGCGCCTCGTCGGTGGTGGCCGCCCAGGTGGCCTCCACCTGGCGCCAGGCCTCGCGCAGCTCGTCGGGGTCGGCCGACCGCAGCAGCAGCCGCTCGGGGTGGCGCCGGTCGAGCTCGGTCTCGATCAGCGTCTCGACGTCGACACCGTTGACGACGAGGCCCTCGATCGAGCCGTCGATGACCGCGCCGTCGAGGACGACGCCGCGCATGTGGGCGCCGCTGAGATCCGCCTCGACGAACCGCGCACCGCTGAGGTCGGTCTTGTCGAACACGGCGCCCGGCAGGTCGTCGCCGTCGAAGCGCCGCGTCACGCCGGCCCGCCGACGTCGCCGGAGGCCGCGCGCAGCCCGGCGGCGTACGCCGTGAGCGCGTCGGCGGCCGGGCCGAGCACGTCGGCGCTCGAGCGGCCGAGGTCGGGCGAGGCGAGCATGGTCGACGACGCGGCCAGCAGCCGGTCGTAGACGGCGACCCCCTCGGCGAGGCGTGCGCGCACCAGCTCGGCGGCGTCGGCGGCCGCGGTCGAGGCCTCCGAGCCGGGCAGCTCGCGGCGCACCTGGTCGAGCACCGCGAGGCGCGCCACCTGGGCGGCGAGCGCGGGAGCGGCCTCGTCGTCGGCCGACTTCAGCTCGCGGCCGGCGTCGGGGTGCAGCGCGGTGACCGCGGGCACCATGCCCACCAGCTGCCGGCGCACGGTGGCGAGGCCCTGGGCCTCCGACCAGCCGATCGCGCCGCGGGGCAGGCCCTGCGCCGACACCCGAGCGTCGAGGGCGGGCGGCTCGGGCGCCGTGGCGTGCTGGGCGTCGTAGCGGTTGCGCACGGCGAGCACCGCCGTGAGCGCCGACCCGAACAGCCACATCCACGGGGATCCCGGCACAGCGGCGTCGGCGCTGGCGACGTCGAGGACGCCGAGCACGGCGGTGGCGCCCGACACGGCGCTGAGGGTGACGGCGGAGCGGCGCCGGGAGAGCACTCGCGACTGGTGCTTGCGCACCGCCCTGGCGTGGCGCTCCATCGCCTTCGCATACTCGCGGCTGGCCTTGGCGCCCGCGCCCTTGGCGGTGGAGTAGGCCTCGGCGACGTCGAGCCCCTGCTCGACGAGCGCAGCCACCCGCTCGGCGAGCCTCGTCATGTCGCTCCCAGACCCCACACGTC
>Ga0302323_100005841_pt1 | contig 10099 bp, 8 predicted proteins | sample Fen_T0_3_FD_201950 | JGI IMG/M metagenome (GOLD analysis project Ga0302323, IMG submission 201950) | Peat permafrost microbial communities from Stordalen Mire near Abisko, Sweden - Fen_T0_3 | ecosystem: Environmental > Terrestrial > Soil > Wetlands > Permafrost | place: Sweden: Abisko... | reverse complement strand
CTGGCTGGGGGAGCGCGGTCTCGGCGAGCAGACGATCGGCTACCGCCTGCGCGACTGGCTCTTCTCGAGGCAGCGCTACTGGGGCTGCCCGATCCCGATCGTCCACTGCCCCGCCTGCGGTGAGGTGCCCGTCCCCGACGATCAGCTGCCGGTCGTCCTGCCGGACATCACCGAGGTCGCACCGAAGGGGCGCTCGCCGCTCGCCGCGGCGGAGGACTGGGTCAACACGACCTGTCCGTCGTGTGGTGGGCCCGCACTCCGGGAGACGGACACGATGGACACGTTCGTCGACTCGTCCTGGTACTTCATCCGCTACACGGATCCGGCGAACACCGAGTTGCCGTTCGACCGCGCCATCGCCGACTACTGGCTGCCGGTCAACCAGTACATCGGCGGCATCGAGCACGCGGTGCTCCACCTCCTCTACGCGCGCTTCTTCACGAAGGTGATGAACGAGCTCGGCTACTGCTCCTTCCGGGAGCCGTTCGCGCGGCTCTTCAACCAGGGCATGATCGGTGCCGGCGGCGCCAAGATGTCCAAGTCGAAGGGGAACGTCGTCAATCCGCTCGAGTACGCCGACCGCTACGGCGCCGACACGGTACGGATGTACACGCTGTTCATGGGCCCCGCCGACGAGGACATGGACTGGCAGGACAACGGCCTCGAGGGGATCTGGCGCTTCCTCAACCGGGTCTGGCGCATCGCGCACGAGCAGGCGACCGTTGCCGCCGGTGATCCCGGCGCGGGAGCGCTCGCCCGCAAGACGCACCAGACGATTGCCAAGGTGACCGACGACATCGACCGGCGGTTCTCGTTCCACACCGCGATCTCGGCCGTGATGGAGCTCGTCAACGAGATCCAGCGAAACCCCGACGACCCTGCGGCGCGCTTCGCGACCGAGACGGCCGTGTCCCTGATCCAGCCCTACGCCCCGCACGTGGCCGAGGAGCTCTGGGGCGTGCTCGGCCCACGGGGTCAAGACGACACGGGGAGGCTGTGGGAGCGCCCCTGGCCCGAGGCCGACCCCGCGCTTCTCGTCGCCGACGAGGTCGAGATCGCGGTCCAGGTGAACGGCAAGGTCCGCGACCGGCTTCGCGTCGCCGCGACGATCGGGGACGACGAGCTGCTCGCGCTCGCGCTCGCCTCGGAGCGGGTGCAAGCGCACGTCGACGGCAAGGAGCTCCGGAAGACGGTCGTCGTGCCCGGCCGGCTCGTGTCGCTCGTCGTCTAGCCGGCCCACGTGAGGGGTGGTGACCGGCTTCAGCCTGTCGCCCGGGATCCTGCTCGAGACGCCGGAGGGTGCCATGCTCGTCGATACGGGACCGCCGGAGGCCCACGTCGATCGCCAGCTCCGGCACATGGGCCTGCACGCGCTCGCCGCGATCGTCATCTCGCACGCGCACCGCGACCACGTCGGGGGTGCGACCGCCGTGCTGCGCACGATGGCGGTGGGAGAGGTGATCGACCCGATGCAACCGGGCCAGGGATTCGACGAGCGGAGGATGCGCGAGACCGCCCGGCGGCTCCGGGTGCCGCTCGTGCCGGCGCGAGTGGGGGGTGCCTACGTGCTCGGCCGCCTCCACCTCCGCGTGCTCTGGCCCGATCATGCCGGCTCGCCCGACGAGAATCCACACCTGCACGGGGCAGTCCTGCTCGCGAGCTACGGCTCGATCGACCTGCTCCTGACCGGGGACTCCGAGTCGGAGGTGACCCGGCTCCTGCCGCTGAGGCCGATCGAGGTGCTCAAGGTCGCGCACCACGGCTCCTCCGACACAAGGGCTCGCCGACGAGCTCCGGGTGCTACGACCGCGCGTCGCCGTGATCTCCGTCGGCGCGCACAACGACTACGGCCACCCCCGGGCGGACACGCTCGCCGCCCTCCGCGCGCGACCGGGTCTCGCGGTCTATCGCACCGACGAGAGCGGGCGCATCGTGCTGGAATCGGACGGGCGCTCGCTGACGATCCGGACGGAGCATGGAGTACGGTAGAGCCGATGAGCGAGCGGCCAGCCCTCAAGCCCGCCTACCTGATCTCGGGTAGCGACCGGCCCAAGGTCGAGACCGCCGTGCAGCGCCTCCGGGCGCGGTTCGTGCCCGAGTCGGTCGAGATCGCCTCGGCGCTCGAGGCGACCGGGCCGGAGGTTGTCTCGCTGTGCAACTCCGGCAGCCTCTTCGGTGATGCGCGGCTCGTCGTCGTGACCGAGGTCGACGGGCAGAAGAAGGACCCGAACCGGCCCGCGACGGGAGGCTGGAAGGCAGCCGATGTCGAGGCGATTGCGACGTATCTCGCAGCGCCCGCTCCCGAAACCGTTCTCGCCCTGGTCGGTCTCGAGGTCAAGAAGGACGCCGCGATCGCGAAGGCCTGCGCGAAGGCGGGCGACCTCTTGCTCTACGACGTCGCCAAGCGTGGGCGCGTCGCCTGGGTGGCCGAGCGCTTCCGGCAGGCAGGCGTGAAGGCGGAAGCGGACGCGTGCGCGCTGCTCGTCGAGTACGTCGGTGAGGACGATCTCCACGGGCTCGCGAACGAGATCGCCAAGATCGCGACCTGGGCCCAGGGCGAGCCGGTCGGGGTGACCGAGATCGAGCAGCTCGTCTCGCCCGTCGCCGACGTGCCGCCCTTCGCGCTCACCGACGCCTGGGCGGACCGTCACCCCGGCCGGCTGCTCGACCTGTCGGAGACGCTCTTCGACCGCTCGGACAAGCCGCGCCGCGACACGGCGCCGCGGCTCGCGGCGACGCTCAACGGCCACCTCACGCGGATGCGCCGGCTCAAGCGCCTTGCCGCGCAGGGCGTGCCCGCCCGGGAGGCGGCGACGACGCTGAAGATGCACCCGTTCTACGGGGAAAAGGTCTACCGCCAGGCCGAGGCGTTCTCCGACGAGGAGCTCGCGAGTGCGACCGTCCGCTTCGCGGAGCTCGACCTCGCGTTGAAGGGCGGCAGCAGGCTCGCCCCCGATGTCGAGCTCCTGCGGGCGCTCATCGACGTCAGCGCCGAGCCCGGCCGGCAATAGCGCACGTAGCGGCGACCGGCCTCAGCCGGTCGTCCGGGCTTCGCGGTGAGAGCGAGCTACGCGGCGGGCGTTGCGACGAGGCGTGCCGCCTGGGACTTCTTGCGCCCGGCGGTGTTCTTGTGGATCGCCCCGTTCGAAGCGGCCTTGTCGATCAGGCGCACGAGCGCGAGGTGCTCGGTCGCGATCGCGTCGGCGTCGCCCGCGGTGACGGCCGCCTCGAGCCGCTTCGTCAGCGTCTTGATCGTCGAGCGGTAGTGGAGGTTCTCGTTCCGCTGCCGTGAGGCGATCAGGACGCGCTTTTTCTGTTGCTGGATGTTCGGCATCGACCCTCGAGCGTAGGAATGCCCGCAGCTTGCGGGCGGAATCGATCGTAGCAGAGCATAGGAGCCTCTCGAACGGCGGCGCGGCCGGCTGCGGTTCCTGCGAAGGTGGGGGGCGTGTCCGCGCCGAACTCGACCGGCATGAGCGACGCCGCCGATCCCAGCGACGCGCCCGCCCGCAGCGGAGTGCAGCACAGGCGGCTCGCCCGGTCGACGCTGATCTTCTCGATCGCGACGGGGCTGTCCCGCGTGCTCGGCCTCGTCCGCGAGATGGTGGCGGCCTACTACTTCGGCATCAACGGGAAGATCAACGCCTTCACGGTCGCGTTCCAGATCCCGAACCTCGTGCGGGCGCTGCTCGCGGATGCCGCCCTCTCGGGCGCGTTCGTCCCCGTCTTCGGCGACCTGATCGAGAAGGGTGACCGCAAGCGTGCCTGGCGTGTCGCGTCGACGGTCTTCTGGCTCGTCCTCCTCGTGCTCGGGGGGCTCACGGCGCTGTTCATCCTCGTCGCACCGCTCCTGATCCGGCCGTTCGGCGACCCCGGGGGCGACTTCGACCTCGCCGTCGGGCTCTCCCGCGTGCTCTTCCCGATCGTCGTCCTGCTCGGGCTGAGCGGGGTCATCGTCGGGATCCTCAACACCTACGACCACTTCACCGTCCCGGCGCTGACACCCGTGTTCTGGAACCTCGCGATCATCGGCGGACTCGCCTTGGGCGTGCCCCGCGTCAGCAGCGAGAACGCACAGCTCTACATCTATGCCTTCGCGATCCTGTTCGCCACCGTGATCCAGCTCTTCCTGCCCGTCCCGTGGTTGCGGGGCCTCGACGGCCGGCTGCAGCTCGTGCTCGACTGGCGCGACCCGGCGGTGCGGCGCATCTTCACGTTGATGCTCCCGGTGACGCTGACGCTGGGGCTGATCAACATCAGCGCCGTGATCGACACCCTCATCGCCTCGCGGCTCGTCGACCCGGATCTCGCGCCGACCGCGATCAACTCGGCGTTCCGGCTCTACATGCTTCCGCAGGGCATGTTCTCGGTCGCCGTCGCGACGGTGCTGTTCCCGGCCCTCGCCCGCTTTGCGGCGCGCAGCGACCTCGACGGCTTCAGGGCTACGATCAGCACCGGCCTGCGCCAGATCGGCTTCCTCCTGATCCCGGCCGCAGTCATCTCCACCGTTCTCGCCGAGCCGATCGTGCGCGTCGTCTACGAGCGGGGGAAGTTCACCGAGGCCGACGTGCGCGTGGTGGCTGCCTGTCTCGCCGCCTTCTCTCTCGGGCTCGTCTTCAACGGCTGGATGTTGATGATGACGCGCGGCTTCTACGGGCTGCAGTCGAACTGGCTCCCGACCATGATCGGCGTCGGCACGCTCGTCCTCAACGCCGTCCTCGATCTCGCTCTCTACCCGGTCGGCATCTGGGGGATCCCGTTCGCGACGTCGCTCGTGAACATCGTCGGCGCGGGGCTGCTGGTCTTCTTCCTCCGCCGCCGCGTCGGCGGGGTCGACCTGGCGCGCGTCGCCGACGCGATCGTGCGGATCACGCTCGCCTCCATCGTGCTCGGCGTGGTCGCATTCGGCGTCTGGTACGGGCTCGATCGCGAGCTCGGCCGCGCCGTCGGCGCCCAGATCGCCGCACTCGGTGTCGCCCTCGTCGTCGGCGGCGTCGTCTACCTCGGAGCCTGTCACCTCCTTCGCGTGCGCGAGCTCGACGCGCTCCGTCAGACGGTGTCCCGCCGCGGCACCTGAGACGAGGTTGCGATCGGGTCGGAAGACGATAGGGTCGCCCGGTGAAGATCTCCGTCGCCTCCGTCGACGATGCCCCGCGCACCGCGGCGCTCTATAACGCTGCGTTCGACGATCGCGTGATCACGGTCGCGGGCCTCCGCTACCGCCAGATGTGCGCCCGGCCGGAGGACCGGATGCTGTACCTGCGCGCAGAGCGCGACGGCGACCTCGTGGGCTGGGCTTTCGGGGGCCTCGACGTCTTCGCGTCGAGCGACACGGCGGGGTATGCGGGCATCGTCGTCCACCCGGCCCACCGGCGCGAGGGAATCGGCTCCGCCGTCTGGGACGTCCTCTCGGCGCACCTGGGCGACATCGGCGCCTGTCGCATCGTCTCGCACAGCCGGGGCGATGCCGATTCGGTCTCCTTCGCTCGAGCGCGCGGCTTCGCCCTCGAGGGAACCGACACCACGTCGGTCGTCGATCCGCGGACGCTCGGCCCGTCGCCGGCGCCGCCGGCGGGGGTCGCCGTTGCGCCGATGGCCGACTTCGCAGCTGACCCCGAGCCGGTGTTCGTCGCCGACAGCTCGAGCGCCGTCGACGAGCCGGGGCCCACCGACTTCTCGGGAGCGACGTACGAGAGCTGGCGCCGTCTGATCTGGGAACAGCCGGATTGCGACCACGAGATCAGCGTCTGCGCGCTCGCCGACGGTGCGGTCGTCGGGACCTCGTTCCTCTACACGGATCGCGCGTCCGGTCGCGCCATGAACGCCGGCACGGGGGTGATTCGCGCGTATCGGGGCCGGGGGCTCGGGCTGCTGATGAAGAGGCATTCTCTGGCGCTCGCTGCCGCCGCCGGCATCACGAAGGTGATCACGCAGAACGACAACTCGAATGTGCCCATGCTGGCCATCAACGCGAAGCTCGGGTACGAGCCGCTCTCCGTCGGGCACGCCTGGGTGCTCGAGCGGTAGGGCTAGGGCTACGTCTCGGGCGCGAGTACGCGCCCCAGCACGCGTGTCAGCGTCCTGACGTCTGGGGGCGACAACCGGGAGCCGACGAGATCCACGATCACGGCGTCGTGTGTGATGCGTGCTTCCGTGAGCAGCGTGCGACCCGACTCCGTCAGCGAGGCCAGAGACCCGCGACCATCACCCGTATCCGGCTCGCGCTGGACGAGCCTGCGGTCCTCGAGCCGCCCCACCAGTCGCGTTAGGCCACCCGAGGAAAGCATCACGGCGCTTGCGAGGTCCGTCATGCGCAACCTCGGCTCCGCGTTGTCGAGGTTGATGAGGACGTCGAACTCGTTGACGCTGAGCCGGTGCTCGAGGTCGAGTCGGCGGTCCAGCTCCTTGACGACACGGCTCGAGACCTGAAGGAGGCGATGCCACGCCGCGAGAGCGTCCGGTGCGGAGGGAGTGGCTCGCTGGCTTGAGTCGTTCGTCATCGTCTGCTATATAGTTGCCTTGCAAGATAAATATACACGAACAGGAACAGGAGAGGTACATGATCACCCTCGTCGTCCATCACCGTGTTCGCGACTACGACGCCTGGAAGCCGGTCTTCGACGAGCACGAGGGCGTTCGCAGGAGCCACGGCGAGGTCGAGCACCGCATCTACCGGATGCGCAACGACGTCAACACGGTCGCGATCCACAACGACTTCCCCTCGGTCGACGCCGCACGGCGACTCATGGCCGACCCGTCGCTGAAGGAGGCGATGGCGCGAGGCGGCGTCGAGGGCGAGCCCGGGAGCGGGTTCCTCGAGCTGACCGGGCGGAAGGTCTACGTCGACGGGTTCGAGGGGAGCTCGGTGATCCTCGTCATCCATCACTGGGTCGACGATGCCGCAACCTGGAAGCCGGTCTTCGAGGAGCACGAGGCCGTGCGGCGCAGCCACGGCACGACCGAGCACCGTCTCTTTCAGGACCCGCTCCAGCCCAACCGGATCGTCGTCCACATCGACTTCCCGTCCGAGGCCGCGGCGCAGGGGTTCGGGGCGGATCCGACGCTGCCGGAGGCGATGGCGCGGGGCGGAGTGCAGGGCGAGCCCACTCCCGGCTACGCCGAGCTCGCCGAGAGGAAGGTGTATGCCGCGTAGCCGGTCACCGAACCGAGACCTGGACGCCGTGCCGGGCGAAGAGGGCCAGCATCGTCCGGCGTGAACGCCCACGGCCGACGTTCAGAAACCGGTGCTCGAGGCCTTCTGATCACCCCGAGGCCACGCGGCGGCCGCGCCGGAGCAGGGGTAGGCTGCCGCGCGTGATCTCGCTCGCCGGCCCAGACGATGCGGAGCGTGCCGCGGCGCTGATCCAGCTCGTCCGCGAGGACCGCGTGGTCACCGCCGCGGGCATCCGTTACCTGCTCACGACCGCTCGGGCCGAGGACAGGATGACGTGGTGGCGGGCCGAGGAGGACGGCGACCTGGTCGGCTGGGCGTTCGGCGGGCTCGATGCGTTCGCGCCGGTCAGGACGATCGGCTTCGCGGGCATGATCGTCCATCCGCACCACCGGCGGCGGGGGATCGGCTCGGAACTGTGGGAGCCGCTGTCCGCGCACCTCGACGCGATCGGCGCCCGCCGGATCGTCTCGTACAGCGACGGCGACGGGGACACGCGTGCGTTCGTCGCGGCCCGCGGCTACCGGCTCGAGGGCACGCACTCGACCCTGGCCCTCGACCCCCGCTCGCTCCCGACGCCGCCCGAACCGCCGGCGGGCGTCGAGCTCGTGCCCATGTCGAGCTTCGCCGATGACCCTGACCCGGTCTACGTCGCGGACAGCCTCAGCGCCCGGGACGAGCCGGGCCCCTCCGACTTCTCCGGGATGACCTACGAGATCTGGCGTCGTCACATCTGGGACTACCCCGACAACGACCGCGACCTCAGCCTGGTGGCGCTCGTCGGAGGCACGGCCGTCGGGACGACCTTCCTCTACTCCGATCGCGCATCGGGCCGCGCCGCCAACTCCGGGACGGGCGTGCTCCGCGAGCACCGGGGCCGTGGTCTCGGGCTCCTCATGAAGCAGCACTCCCTCGCCCGCGCCGCCGCGGCGGGGATCACGCGGGTGACGACCCAGAACGATGAGACGAACGCGCCGATGCTCGCGATCAACTCCCACCTGGGGTACGAGCCGTTCGCCGTCGGGCATGCCTGGGTGCTGGAGCGCTGAGGCTGCCCGCGTAGCTCCCCGAGTCCAGGCAAAACCGCATCACAGCTAGCATCGACGGCTGATCGCCATGGACCAGAGCCACATCCGCAACTTCTCGATCATCGCCCATATCGACCACGGGAAGTCGACCCTGGCCGACCGGATCCTCCAGCTCACGGACACCGTGGCCGACCGCGACATGCGGGCGCAGCTGCTCGATTCGATGGACCTCGAGCGCGAACGCGGGATCACGATCAAGGCCCAGGCCGTGCGCGTGTCGTGGAAGGGCCATCAGCTGAACCTGATCGACACCCCCGGCCATGTCGACTTCACGTACGAGGTGTCGCGTTCGCTGCAGGCCTGCGAGGGGGCCGTACTCGTCGTCGATGCCGCCCAGGGGATCGAGGCGCAGACGCTCGCGAACGCGTATCTCGCGATAGAGAACGAGCTCGAGATCGTGCCGGTCGTGAACAAGATCGACCTTCCCTCCGCGGATCCCGACGGCGCGGCTCTCGAGGTGACGCAGTTGCTCGGCGGCGATCCCGCGGGCGTCGTCCGCATCTCCGCGAAGACCGGGATCAACGTCGATCAGGTGCTCGACGCGATCGTGGAGCGGATTCCGGCCCCGGCCGGCGATCCCGACGCACCGCCGCGTGCGCTCATCTTCGACTCCTCGTACGACCAGTACCGCGGCGTGATCGCGTTCATCCGCGTCGTCGACGGGCGCTTCCAGACGGGGAGCGCGTTGCGCGCCATGGCGCTCGGCACCCGGTTCGACGCCGAGGAGCTCGGCTTCATGTCGCCCTCACGCGTGCCGGTCACGGACCTCGTCGCCGGCGAGGTCGGCTACGTGATCACGGGGCTGAAGGACGTCTCGGCCCTCCGTGTCGGCGACACGCTGACCACGCAGAAGGGAGCCGCGCCGTCCGCGCCGCTGCCGGGCTACAAGGACGTCAAGCCGATGGTCTTCGCCGGGCTCTTCCCGAGCGACTCCGACGACTACCCCGAGCTGCGCGACGCGCTCGAGCGCCTGAAGCTGAACGACGCGGCGCTGTTCTACGAGCCGGAGACGTCGCGGGCGCTCGGCTTCGGCTTCCGCTGCGGCTTCCTGGGGCTGCTCCACATGGAGATCGTGCGCGAGCGGCTCGAGCGCGAGTTCGACCTCGACCTGATCGTCACCGCGCCCAACGTCGCCTACCGGGTGCTGGAGCGCAACGGAGAGTGGCGCGAGGTGCACAACCCGTCCGAGATGCCGCCCGAGCTGGAGGAGGTCGAGGAGCCGTACGTCCACGCCTCGATCATCGTGCCCAAGGAGTACGTCGGCACGATCATGGAGCTCAACAACGAGCGGCGTGGCGCGTTCGACCAGCTCGAGTACCTCTCACCCGAGCGCGTGCACCTGACCTACGACCTGCCGCTGGCCGAGATCGTGCTCGACTACTACGACCAGCTCAAGTCGCGCACGCGCGGCTACGCGAGCTTCGACTACGACGTCTCGGGCTTCAAGGCGGGCAAGCTCGTCCGTGTCGACGTGCTGGTCGGCGGCGAGCCGGTCGACGCGCTCTCGCTCATCATCCACCGCGACTTCGCCTACGACCGCGGTCGGCTGCTCGTCGAGAAGCTGCGCGAGGAGATCCCGCGCCAGATGTTCGACGTGCCGATCCAGGCCGCGATAGGCTCCCGTGTGATCGCGCGCGAGACGGTCAAGGCGCGGCGCAAGGACGTGCTCGCCAAGTGTTACGGCGGCGACATCTCGCGCAAGCGGAAGCTGCTCGAGAAGCAGAAGAAGGGCAAGAAGCGGATGAAGCAGGTCGGCGGGGTGGAGGTGCCGCAGGAGGCGTTCCTCGCGGTGCTCAACCTCGACGGAGACAAGAAGAAGTAGGCGTGGCTGCCGTTTCGG
>Ga0302323_100005839_pt1 | contig 10101 bp, 5 predicted proteins | sample Fen_T0_3_FD_201950 | JGI IMG/M metagenome (GOLD analysis project Ga0302323, IMG submission 201950) | Peat permafrost microbial communities from Stordalen Mire near Abisko, Sweden - Fen_T0_3 | ecosystem: Environmental > Terrestrial > Soil > Wetlands > Permafrost | place: Sweden: Abisko... | reverse complement strand
AAAAGCGTCCGATGTTTGAGTAAAGTGACTGTGTCCAGGAATTAAAATGCGGTTCATCTTTTTTTGCATTAAATAGTAACGGCGCGATCCCGTCTGTGATCGTGCTCATTGCCAAAACCGTAAATGGGAAAATGGATGCAGGGATGCCGCCGCGCGGATCGGCAATCAGGCACAGAATTGCCCAGAGCGGCAAAAAGTAATCTTTTCTCGCTAGGTGGATGAAAAATCCAATTAGGGCAAATACGGCGATCACGGTTGTGTATTCCCCAGTGAACGAAAGCGCAAACAGGATCGTCCAGAATAACCAGCGCGAGTGAGTAACTTGCCCGGCTTGCAAAAATGTTCCTACTCCATGATATTGGAGGATCGTTACCCACCAGGGCGAGGTGAGCAGTAAAACGCCGACCGCAACGATGATCGAGTTTATGATCCCTTGTTTGTTTCTTCCATAAAAAAACCATAGCAGGAGGATAACCGCCGCTGACTGCAAGGCCCAGGCGAGGTGACTTAATACGACCAATACCCCGCTGACAATTGTGGCGGCGACCCAGATGTTTTTTTTCTCCCGATACATTTGGTAGGCGCTTATGGCTGTGATGATAAAAAAAAGAGTTCCTGTGGAGCGTGTCAGTCCGCCGCCTACGATATCCCACCAATAGGAATTTGGCGTCAGCGCAAATATCAAGGTCGCAAGCGCCGCCTTGGACTCTGAATCAAGCACCAACTTTACAAAATAATAGAAAAAGGGGAGGGTCAGAATGCTGATAACGACAGGCAGCCATTTGATAATATCAAGCAGGGAAATACCTGTTGCTGTATTTATAAATCCCGCAATGTAGAACGCCAAAGGAGGATATGCAAAAGGGATTTCAGCTTGATTGTATGTTGTGAAAACTGGAAGGATGAAGTGCGACGCTTGCAGGTCTTTGATCATTGTGTAGAACATGCCGCCATCCACAAGCGGGAAACCCACCTTGAAGAGCGGAAACAGGCGGACATATAAGCCGAAAAAGGCTGTCAGGATCAGGAAGAATTTCGATACGTCTTTTGATTGCGCTGTTAGGACTTGGTTAGTTTCCATAAATAAATATGTTTACCTCTTCTCAAAAAGCACAACCTTATCCGAGCGATAAACAACTGAAAAATTCTGTGCGTTTTCCAGTGCGAGGATCAGCCCGCGCGTGGATCGATTGGACGTTTCTGCTGGTTTGCAGTTGTTGGTAGGGTTCTGGATGGATATATAAATATAATTGTAGTTTGTGCCAAAATAGCTAGATTCGCGCCCCAGACATTCCAACCCCTCGTCAATACAACTTTGAATGCCTGCTCGATGCCCAATGAATTCGCCGAATTTATTTCCGAGGAGCCACTCCCTGCCTTGTAAAGTGGACAGGCTGGTTCTTTCGGTCAGCGCTGGGAACCATTCCGCGCTGGAATCGCACATTGTTTCTGGTTCACCAGTAATCACAAGGAATTTACTGTCCAGAGGAGTATTTTTGCTGACCCATTGCATGGCGGTTTGCTCGCCTTTTGAAACATGATTTTGCGAAAGCATAAATCCCTGATAAATGGAATTGACAAGCAGATAAGGTGTCAGGATAACGAGCAATACCTTGACCCCGCGATTGACATTCGTTTCATCAATTTTTGAAATTGTTGGCAGTAAAATTTCGGTGATGAACAAGCCTGCCGCGATGGCAAATGGAATGTTGCCAACTGTATGCGCACTGCGCGGCTGGATTAGATACATCACTACGATCATACCGGGGATAAAGTATTGCTTTCTGGTCACCAGCAGCGCCATTCCTAAAACCCCAAACACACCGAGAATGTCAATGTAAGGCTCCTCGGTCAGGATGTCGATATTTATCAGCCGCAGAACAGACCAGATGGTTTGTCCCCCAGTTTGGAGCGCGGAGAGAAGCGTTCCCATTCCATGTCTGCTGATGACCAGTCCGTACCACGGTCCAGCAAGGATAAGAACGCCGAGTGCAACCAATCCGCCTTGTAGTGCGCTTTTGAGCGAACGTGATTTCACAAGCCAGATATAAACTGGGATGCCAATTGCAAACACAGTTGATTCGGTGTGACTCAATACGGTCAAGCTGCCAAAAAGGATCGTCCACCAAATTGCCTGCGTGTCGTTTTTTGTCAACAACCTATATGAAAATAAAATTGTGAGAATGAGGAAAAGCGTGCCGAAGCTTCGTGTCAATCCGCCGCCAACGGAAAGCCAGGCATTCAAATGTGGCGTAAGTCCAAAGACCAGCGCCGCAACAGAGCTGGTGAATTTATCGCCTGTTAATTCTTTTGCAAGAAAATATAAGGCGGGAATACATGCGGTGTGGATGATCGCGGGAAGCCAGCGCAGAATGGTAATTAATGAAATACCGAGCAGGTCGCTTAATCCAGCGCCGATGTAAAATGCCAGTGGGGGATAGGCAAAGGGAATGTGCAGTTGATTGTAGGATGTGTAAAGCGGCGGAATGTAATGATTTGCTTGCAGGTCTTTCATCATTGTGTAAAACATCCCGCCATCATTGACAGGGAAGCCAGCCAACCAGGGTGACAGGAGACGAAATATCCCGCCGAAAAGAACTGCAGCGAACAGGATCAATATTCCAATTTCATCTTTGCCGAGTTTTGATTTGTTGCGCATGAAGTTTTCGGTTTGGTTATTTTGTATATTTCTTCTGCCACTCAAATAATCTATTCAACGCCTCGATGGGGGAGAGGGCGTTCACATCCAACCCTTTCAATTCGTCAAGCAATGGACTTGTTTCTGGAAACAACGCGGCTTGTTGCGCAGCTTGCGGATGAATTTTCACGGCGCGTCCAGAAGTCTTTTCGAGTTCTGCCATAATTTCATTCGCGCGTTGAATGACTGGCGCGGGCAAGCCCGCCAGTTGCGCCACATGGATTCCATACGAACGGTCCGCGCCGCCAGCGATAATTTTATGCAGGAACACAACTTTATTATCCGCCTCACTCACAGCCACGTTGTAATTGCGGATGCCAGGCAGAAGGTCTGCCAGTTGTGTGAGTTCGTGATAATGCGTTGCGAACAAAGTCTTCGCCCGCAGTTGTGGGTGATTGTGAATGTATTCGATGATTCCCCATGCAATGGATAAGCCATCGTATGTTGAAGTGCCGCGTCCGATCTCATCCAATATCAACAACGAACGCGGCGTGGCGTGATGCAAAATATTCGCAGCCTCCACCATCTCGACCATGAACGTGGATTGCCCCGCGTGAATTTCATCCTGCGCGCCGATGCGCGTAAAAATCCTGTCCACCAGCCCGATCTTTGCCGAAGCCGCGGGCACGAACGATCCCATCTGCGCCATCAACACGATCAGCGCCGTCTGCCGCAAATAAGTTGATTTACCCGCCATATTCGGTCCGGTGATGATCCGCACCACTTCGCCTTTTTCGAAAACCACGTCATTGGGAATGTATCTGTCGTTTTTCAATAACTGCTCGACGACGGGATGACGCCCCTCGTGGATTTCCAATTCGCTTCCTTCGTGGACCTCGGGCCTGTTGTAGCCTCCGAGAGCAGCTGCCTCGCCTAGGGCGGATAACACATCCAGTTCAGCGATTGCGCGTGCCGTTGAGAGAATTTTGTGAGCGGCTTTTGATAGTTCCGCGCACACTTCACGAAACAGGCGGGTTTCAATTTCTTTGATTCGTTCTTCAGCGTTCAAGACAAGCGTTTCATATTCCTTCATCTCAGGTGTGATGAAGCGCTCGGCATTGACCAACGTCTGCTTGCGGATGTAACTTTCTGGGGCTTTGTCTGCCGCGCCGCGTGAGATTTCAATGTAATAGCCAAAAACTTTGTTGTAGCCAACTTTGAGAGTCTTGATCCCCGTTTTTTCACGTTCAATGCCTTCGAGGTTTGCGATCCAATCTCGCGCATGCTTGGATGCTTCGATGACGCCATCTAGTTCCGCTGAATATCCCGCGCGGATTACGCCCGTGTTTTGCAGCGTGGCAGGCGGGTCATCATCAATTGCATTTTGGAGCAAAGAAAATTGTTCTTCACAGGTATCTAATTTTGTCGATACGCCTGACACCTGAGACTTGACACTTGATACTACCTTCGGCAATTGCCCCAAAGTATTCCGCATCGCCACCAGATCGCGCGGCTGTGCCTGTCCCGCAATCACGCGGTTGACCAAGCGCTCTAAATCTGCAAGCGGCTTGAGAGCGTCACGCAGTTCAGCGCGGATCATCCCATTACTGACAAAATATTGCACGCCATCCTGTCTCTGTGCGATTTTGGCAACCTGCAACAAGGGCTGGCTAACCCATTGATGCAGGAGTCGTTTTCCCATCGGTGTAATGGAAAAATCCAAAGTGCCGAGTAGTGAGCCTTTTCGTAAGCCCCGTGCGGGGTTGGCGGGGTCGCCGCGCAAAGTTTCATCTAATTCCAAATTTCTGCGCGTGGATGCATCCAGCGTCATGAATTCGTTCAAGCTGTAGGAGCGTAATGAAGTAAGTAGGTTTAGCGCGTCGGGTTGTGTTTCTTTGAGATATTGCACGATCGCGCCCGCAGCCCGAACTGGCAGGCTGTTATTTTTCAATCCAAAGCCAACCAGCGTGGACGATTTGAAATGGGCTAGCAGTGTCTCGTTGCATTTGCCCGGCTCGAACTTCCATGCAGGCAAAGAGGTCAAGTGACCAACGATTCCATCAGGCAATATTTGATTGTCGGGGTAAATGATTTCGGCGGGGCGCAGGCGAGTCAATTCGGCGCGTAAGGCTTCGAGCGGAAGCTCGGTGACGGCGAATTCTCCAGTGGTCACATCTGTATAAGAAACAGAAGCAGTTGTCCCGTCTAGAATGACCGAGACGAGATAGTTATTTGCGTCTCCGGGCAATAATCCAGGTTCGGTTACAGTCCCCGGAGTGACCACTCTTACTACTTTGCGCGGAAAAATCCCCTTGGCAGGTTGATCTCCAACTTGTTCGCAAATGGCAACGTGATAGCCCTTCTCGATCAGTCGCGCCAGATAATTTTCCACTGCATGATATGGTATGCCTGCCAATGGCGCACGCACACCGTTGCCAATGGGTCGTGAAGTGAGGACAATGTCCAGTTCGCGCGCGGTGATTTCAGCATCTTCGTCGAAGGTCTCGTAAAAATCGCCGAGACGAAAAAAGACGATGGTATCTGGGTACTCACGCTTGATATCCAAGTATTGCTGGCGAACGGGGGTGACATCTTCGTTATTGGGCATGGCTTGATTTTACTATGATGAGGTGACTTGGGCTATAATTTGCGTATCTTTTTTCAGGAGTGAATAATGTATAAATTAGTTCTCGTCCGTCATGGACAAAGTACGTGGAATCTCGAAAACCGCTTCACAGGCTGGACCGATGTTGATCTGACTGATCTTGGTCGCGTGGAAGCGCGGGAGGCGGGAAAGTTGTTGCGTGAAGGCGGATATGATTTTGATATCGCCTACACATCTGTATTGAAGCGCGCCATTAAGACACTTGGACTTGTCCAGGAGGAGATGGATCGTGAATGGCTGCCTGTGATCCGTGCCTGGCAGTTGAACGAGCGGCATTATGGTGCATTGCAAGGCTTGAATAAAGCAGAGACCGCCGAGAAATTTGGCGAAGCGCAGGTGAAGATCTGGCGTCGTTCCTATGATGTCCCGCCCCCATCATTGGAGTTGACCGATGAGCGTCACCCGAAATTTGATCGCCGCTACGCTTCTCTGACACCCGAGCAATTGCCTGCCACGGAGTCACTTAAGATCACACTTGATCGCGTTCTACCTTTTTGGCATTCCACACTTGTGCCTGAAGTCAAATCAGGCAAGCGCGTGTTGATCGTGGCGCATGGTAATTCCATCCGTGCATTGGTGAAATATCTCGATAATATTTCCGAGGCAGATATCACCGAACTTAATATACCAACAGGCTTGCCGCTTGTGTACGAACTGGATAAGGACTTGAAACCTATCAAGAGCTATTATCTTGGCGACCCCGAAGAAGCTGCAAAGAAAGCCGCCGCAGTTGCAAATCAGGCAAAAGCGAAATAGCTGTTAGGGATACATTTACGAAAACTCGACGCTGTATCGAGGGCTATGTCCTCGATACAGCAATTTGAAAATGATAACGCAATACACACCTTGATCTGTAATTGTCAGAGGGGATATTTTTTGAGGTGATACTTAAGAAAAGTTCGAACGGCCTTCAGTTTTAATAGGTAATTTAAATGTCAACTGTTGTATTGTCAGCAGGAATATGTTTGCAAGGAGTAGAATGAGCGTTATAAAAAGACGTCCATTGCTATGTTTAAGTATAGCCCTGTTTATTTTCGCCATCTTTGTTCGTTACCACATTTATAGTTTGTCAAACGAGGATGTTGTAATCTTGAAAGAATGGTATCGGCATTTTTATAGGAATGGTAAGGCAAGTTTAGCAAATGGAAACTTTTCGAACTACACGCCTTTGTATCTATATTTATTGTGGATAACTAGATTATTCTCGAATTGGTTTGACTCTATTGTAGCAATAAAAATCATCCCAACTGCATTTGACTTTCTGTCCGCTTATGCGATTTTTTTAATTGCACGTATTAATTTTGACAACGATAAGCCGTATTTGTTTTCAGCGCTTTTCTTTGCGCTGCCAACCATAATGTTCAACAGTACAGGCTGGGGGCAGATTGAGAGCTTGTATACCTCCTTTTTACTTCTCTGCGTGTATTTTTTACTAAGAGACAAACCAATATATGCGATGATAATGTTTGGTGTTGCATTCTCATTGAAGTCGCAGTCTATTTTTTTTCTGCCCTTTCTTGGCGTTTTATTTTTGAAGGGCAGGATCCGCTGGTTTCATTTTTTACTAGTCCCTATTATGTATGTAGTTCTTGCTATTCCGGCTGCTTGGATCGGCAGAAGCTGGGCAAGTATTTTATCCATTTACATTGGTCAGGTGGGACAGTTTCACAGTCTCTCAATGAGCGCGCCTAACTTATATGTTTTTGTTTCTGATTCGTTTTATCAGATTGGTGTTTGGATCGGGATGGGAGTCTTTTTGATAGCAATGGCAATTTGGGGATGGATAAACTGGCGTGCAAAGATCGCATGCAATCATCGTCAAATTATGCTTATGGCGCTGGCAGCTTTGACCCTGGTGCCATTTTTTCTCCCGAAAATGCATGACCGTTATTTTTATCCAGCAGATGTATTCTCATTTGCAACCATTATCTTTGTGCCTGAGATGTGGTTCGTACCTATACTCTATCAACTTATTTCCTGCCTATCCTATTCCATCTTTATTTTGAATGCCTCGACCGCATATGTCATGGCAGCTGCGCTGATAAACACGGGCGTGGTGATTTATATTTTGTACAAACAATTTTTGTCGCTGAGTGAACATCACAACGAAGATGCCCACGCCGTTTAAGGGGTGACCTTTGGCATATATACTTCGTATTTCGTAAACCTTTTGACCTTATACTCGATATTGGGATTTGGCGGTGTTTCTTTCAATTTCAATACGAACGCAGCGTCTGGCTTTTCGGCACAATCTGAAAGATCGAATCGAAACATTCCCAGTGCTCTTGGGGTTCTGGAGGGGTCGAACGGATGGTTGAGGGGAAGAATCCATTCGATCCGGCCCAGGTATTCTGACGGGTGGTATCTTTTTACAAATAGTGTATAAATGTATGCAAATCGTGTTTGCTCGGTAACACATATTAATGAGGTGCTGTTGTCGCTGGCATATCTAATGGCTGGAATAATCCCCTCATTGAAAACTTCGCTGGCTCGCTTCTGATAACTTTCGCCATGATATGTCAGCGTAAAGAAAACAAATGCAACCGATAGTGCAGCCAATGTGACGGGCGTTATATATTTCATACTTTTATTCAGGTCAAGCAATCCAATGACCATGCACAGCAAAATTGGAGTAAAAATCAAATTAATACGTGTCAGGTTGACTGGGTGGATGACGCCAATCAGTAGGGACGAGACGATCCATGCTAGCAAAAGCCAGCGTTCGAATAATTTTTCCCGAGTATTTCGAAATGAATTGAGCAGAAAAAACAAGCCGAGGATTGCCAGTGGAAAAGTTATCTTGTAAAAATACCCGAATGGCTCCACGAAATTCCATGCAAAAGTATCTTCCTGCTTCCAAAGAAGATTAATCATAATGGTTAGATTGTTTGCGATAGCCTTTAGAGGCTCTTCTTTAAATACTGCCGCCAGCAATTCATAGCGCACCTCTACTGGCAGGCGTGGTATGGTGACGTTCCCAAGGTGGATGGTGTTTAAATTAAATGTGTTGATTATGACAAAGAGAGCAATAGGTATGCTCAATAGAAAAAAAACCAAGAACCCCGCAAAAATATATTTTATGTTAATTATTTTAAGATAAATGGCTGCAGAGATGCTCATCAAAAGAAACACAGGAATGGCAACGTACGCAGTGCCATACGCATAAAGGCAAAGGGAAAAGCAAATGCATGCAGGAATAAACCATATGCCATTGTCGGTCGCTATAAGTAAAAAAGCAAAACCTGCCAGAAATAAAAATGGCAATATGTTTGACTCAACAGCCCAGCGTGTGTTTATAATATGCCACGGAGAGATCGCCAAAAAGAACATTGCCACCAGTCCATATTTTTTCCCGAACAATCGCCTGCCAACATAATAGACCAGTGGCAGGGATATAATGCCCGAGAGCATCATGGGAAATCTGATGGATTCTGCATTAAGTCCATTCGCAGCAACAAAAGGAATGATCAGGTACGCATACAGCGCGTTTTGACCGCTTCCCCAGGATATCAAATGGACAGGATATGATATTCCATTTCTATCCATTCCAAATTTATATAGGTAGTAGGCTTCAACACCAATGGAGGCTTCGTCTGGGTTAAGCCCGGGCGGTGTCTTGTCAAAATCCCATGTTCGAGCGAATATCCCCACGGCTAAAATGATAATAAAGAGCCATTGAGTTTTGAATGTTTGTGTGAGCAGGTCTGCAAAATGTTTTAGCGGCTTGATAACCGATTCTTTTTCGTCTGACATTATTTATCCTTGGCTTGGCGAACACATGTCGAAAAATTGTACTATAAGAATTGGAAAAACCAGTATTCTTGAACTTGTGTCCTGCGTTAGAATTGGCGCATGACTCTCCACGCCGATTTCCTTCACGAATTAAAAAAACACTTCGCCGGTGACCTGCGGCTTGATCCTGCCTCACGGGCATTGTACTCCACCGATGCTTCGATGTATCAGATCGAGCCGCTCGGTGTTGCCATTCCCAAAACACAAGATGATTTGCAATCCGCAGTGGAACTTGCCGCGAAATATCGTGTGCCAATCCTTCCGCGCGGATCAGGTTCTTCGCTTGGCGGACAGGCAATCGGTGAAGCGCTTATTTTGGATTGCTCGCGTTATTTGGATTCCGTTCTTGAAATTGATTCAAACTCTTGCACTGCTACTGTTGAGCCAGGTGTCGTTCTTGCGGACCTGAATCGGGCGGCGGCAAAATTTGGCTTGATGTTCGGTCCCGATCCCGCTTCTGCGGAGCGTGCCACAATGGGCGGCGTGATCGGTAATAACGCAACTGGCGCACATTCAATTCTGTATGGTATGACTGCGGATCATTTAATCTCGGCAGATGTCATTCTTGCAGATGGGTCACTTGTAACGTGGGGAGAGATTGGGAAGGATGAATTAGGTAGGATGATCGCTTCGCGTGAAAGCGGGGTACAAGGCGCATTAATTTCCGCCGCTTTGGAAATTCGAGAAAAATACGCAGATGCAATAAAACAATACTTCCCAAAATCCTGGCGTAACTCTGCGGGATACAGAATAAATTATCTACTTCCCTTTTCTTCCACCAAGCCCTTGCAATGGGTTGGCGATTATCCTAATATTCATCCTTCCTCATTCAGCCTTCATCCTTTGCTCGCCGGCAGTGAAGGCACACTCGCGGTCATGCGTCGCGCGACGATCAATCTTGTTCAGAAACCAAAACATACAATCCTTGGCGTGCTTGCATATAACAGCATTGTAGATGCCTGCGATGATGTGCCGCGTCTGCTGGGGTTCAAGCCAAGCGCCATCG
>Ga0302323_100005838_pt1 | contig 10102 bp, 11 predicted proteins | sample Fen_T0_3_FD_201950 | JGI IMG/M metagenome (GOLD analysis project Ga0302323, IMG submission 201950) | Peat permafrost microbial communities from Stordalen Mire near Abisko, Sweden - Fen_T0_3 | ecosystem: Environmental > Terrestrial > Soil > Wetlands > Permafrost | place: Sweden: Abisko... | reverse complement strand
GCCCGGCGGCCCCGCGCCGCGCCTGCCCATGGAACCGGCCATCGGGCCAGTGGCACGACCCGTCGCCCCCTGCCAAGGAACCCATGCCGCCCGATCGAGAATCCGGTCCCAAACGCTCAATCGTCCGTCTGCTGGCTGGCGTGGCCACCAGCCTGGCTGCCACCGTTGCCATGGCGGCAGGTCCGCTGCCGGAACCTCCGGCGCTGGCCGGCATTCCGGTCGATTTCATCCTGTTCGGGCTGACGCTGGCGGGCGTCGCCCTGTTCCACCACCACACGCTGCGGGTTGCGGTGGTTGGACTTGCGATCGTCACGCTCTTCAAGGTTCTCTTTTCGCCGTTCGCGGAAGGTGACGGCGCCGCGGGACTCGTGGCGCATCTCGCCCACGAGTGGGTGCTGCTCGCCAACCTGCTCGGCCTGCTGCTGGGCTTCGCGCTGCTGTCCAAGCACTTCGAGGCAAGCCGCATTCCCGCCATTCTCCCCCGCTACCTGCCGGACGACTGGAAGGGTGGCTTCGTGCTGCTGGTGATGATCTTCGTCCTGTCGAGCTTCCTCGACAACATTGCCGCCGCGCTGATCGGGGGCACCATCGCCAACGTCGTGTTCCGCGGCAAGGTCCACATCGGGTACCTGGCGGCAATCGTCGCCGCATCGAATGCCGGCGGCTCGGGCAGCGTCGTCGGCGACACGACGACGACGATGATGTGGATCGCCGGCGTGAAGCCGCTGCAGGTGTTCGAGGCCTACACGGCGGCCGGTCTCGCGCTGCTGATTTTCGGCATTCCGGCGGCGCTCCAGCAGCACAAGTACTCACCGATCACCAACGAAGCGCCGCCGAACGTGCACGTGGACTGGGCGCGCATTGCCATCGTCGCGGTAATCCTCATTACGGCCGTTGTCGTCAACGTCGTCGTCAACGTCCGCTACGCGGAGATCGCCGACTCGTTTCCGTTCATCGGCGCGGCCGTCTGGGTGGCGATCATCATCTGCGTCCCGATCCGCGAACCGCACTGGCTGGAAGTGCGCAGCGCGTTTCGCGGCAGCATCTTCCTGTTGTCGCTGGTGCTCGCCGCATCGATGATGCCGGTGCAGAAGTTGCCGAACGCCTCGTGGCAGGTGGCGCTCGGGCTGGGATTCGTCTCGGCGGTGTTCGACAACATTCCGTTGACGGCGCTGGCATTGAAGCAGGGCGGCTACGACTGGGGCTATCTCGCCTACGCCGTCGGCTTCGGCGGCTCGATGATCTGGTTCGGTTCTTCCGCGGGCGTGGCGCTTGCCAGCCAGTTCCCGGCGGCCCGGTCGGCGGTTGCCTGGGTGCGCGGCGGTTGGCACGTAGCACTTGCCTATGTCATCGGCTTCGCGTTCATGCTGGCGATGATCGGCTGGCACCCGGATACCAAATTGCCCCCGGTGCCCAAGACGGCCGCCGTGCCCGCGTCCGTTCCGTACCTGCCGCTCTTTCGCGCCTAGGGACGCGCCGGAACCGACCGCCATGGCCATCGTCGACGACATCGCGGGTTTGCGCCGCATCCTGGCGCAATCGCGAACCCTTGCCGTCGTCGGCCTGTCGGCCAACTGGTATCGCCCCAGCTACTTCGCGGTCAAGTACATGCAGGACCACGGCTACCGGATCATCCCGGTCAACCCTTCGTATACCGAGATCCTGGGAGAAAAATGCTATCCGGCGATCGCCGCCATTCCCGGACCCGTCGACATCGTCGACTGCTTCCGCAAGGCGGAGGAGATTCCGGCGCTGGCGCACGCGGCGGTCGCCAAAGGCGCCAAGGTCCTGTGGATGCAGCTCGGCATCCGCAATGACGAGGCAGCGAAGGTGGTGAGCGACGCCGGTCTCGACGTGGTGATGGACCGTTGCGTGAAGATCGAGCACGCGCGCATCCTGGGCGGGCTCCACTGGGCAGGCGTCAATACGCGCATCATCTCGTCGCGGCGCCCCGCTCCACTGCCCTGATTTGGGTTCCGCCATGTCCGACCACAAATTCGGCTTCGACACTTTGTGCCTGCATGCGGGGCAAATACCCGATGCGGCGACCGGCGCGCGCGCGCTGCCGATCTACCAGACGACGTCGTTCGTGTTAGACAGCGCCGATCACGCGGCGAGCCTCTTCAACCTGCAGACGTTCGGCAACGTCTACTCGCGCATTTCCAATCCGACCGTTGCCGCGCTCGAGGAGCGGATCGCCGCGCTCGAAGGCGGACGCGCCGCGCTGGCCGCGGCCACCGGCATGGCGGCGCAGATGCTGGCCCTCCTCACGCTGTGCCGCAATGGCGATCACATCGTCGCGTCGCGCACGCTGTACGGCGGCACCTACTCCCAGCTCGCGGTAACTTTCGCGCAATTCGGCATCGACGCCACGTTCGTCGACAGCGATGACCCGGAGAACTTCCGGCCGGCGATCCGCGACAACACCAAGGCCGTGTACGTCGAGACGATCGGCAACCCGCAGCTCAACGTGGCGGACCTCGTGGCGATCGCGGCCATCGCGCACGACGCCGGCGTGCCGTTGGTCGTCGACAACACGCTGGCGTCGCCGTTCCTGTGCCGGCCGATCGAGCACGGCGCGGACATCGTCGTCCATTCGGTGACCAAGTACCTGGGCGGCCATGGCACCACGATGGGCGGCGTGCTGGTCGAGTCGGGGAAGTTTCCCTGGGGCAACGGCAAGTTTCCGCAGATGACCGAGCCGTCGCGCGGCTACCACGGCGTCCGCTTCCATGAATCCTTCGGCGACTTCGGCTTCACGATGAAGGCGCGGATGGAGACGATGCGCACGCTGGGGCCGACTCTGGCACCTCTGTCCGCCTTCCTGCTGCTGCAGGGAATCGAGACGCTGCACCTGCGCATGCCGCGGCACTGCGCGTCGGCGCTTGCCGTCGCGCAGCACCTGGCGGCGCATCCGGCCGTCGAGTGGGTAAACTATCCGCTGCTGGCCGGTAATCGCTACGAACCGCTTGCCCGAAAGTATCTGCCGCACGGTGCGGGCGGCATCCTCACGTTCGGCGTGCGCGGAGGTGCTGCGGCCGGCGTGAAATTCATCGAGGGCGTGCAGTTCCTGTCGCACCTGGCCAATGTCGGCGACGCCAAGTCGCTGGTGATCCACCCCGCATCCACCACGCACCGCCAGTTGGACGAGGCTGAACAGCGTGCCGCCGGCGTGCTGCCGGAAATGATCCGGCTGTCGGTCGGGCTGGAGTCGGTTGACGATATCATCTGGGACGTGGACCAGGCACTCGCGAAGGCAATTCGATGACGCGCTACTCGACCGTTCCCTGGCCTTGGGCCGGGCTCGTGCTGACGCTTGCATTGCTGGGACAGGAAGTTCTCTTCCGCTGGCTCGGCAACGACCCCTCTCTCACGCAGACGCTCTACCGCATCGCGGTGATGGCGATCGGCGTGTCGTCACTCGCGCTGATCCTGCTGCCGCCGCGCAAGCTTGCCTACCTGTTGGGCTTCATCGTGTGCGCGGGACTGATGGGCTGGGCGCTGTGGCTGCAATACGGGATGGGGATCGAGCCCTGCCCGCTGTGCGCGCTCCAGCGGATTGCCGTGTCGGTGATCGGCATCATCTTCCTCGCCGCATTCATCCACAATCCGCGCAACCTGGGCGCGGCGATCTACGCCGGCCTGGTGCTGATCGTCGCGGGCGGCGGCGGCGCGCTGGCGGCGCGCCACGTGTGGCTGCAGTCGCTCCCCAAGGACCAGGTGCCCGCGTGCGGCATGGGCCTTTCCTACATGATGGAATCGCTGCCGTTCCTCGACGTGCTGAAGAAGGTCTACGCGGGGAGCGGCGAATGTGCGGAAAAAGGCTGGGAATTCCTGGGGCTCGCTATTCCCGGCTGGACGTTCGTGTTCTTCATCGCGATGACGGTCGTCGCATTCGCGCTGATCAAGCGAGAATAGCCTCCGCTACTTCGGCGCCATGCGGATGGCGCCGTCGAGCCGGATCACTTCGCCGTTCAGCATCGTATTGCGGACGATTTCCGCGATCAGCGACGCGAACTCCGCCGGGCGCCCAAGCCGCGGTGGAAACGGCACGGCCTTCCCCAGCGCCGCCGCGATGTCCGGCGGAATCTGCCCGACCATCGGCGTCTCGAACACGCCCGGCGCGATAGTCATCAAGCGGATCCCGTAGCGCGCGAGCTCGCGCGCGATCGGCAGCGTCATGCCGACAAGGCCGGCCTTCGACGCGCTGTAGGCCGCCTGCCCGATCTGGCCGTCGAACGCCGCGATCGATGCGGTGTACACGATGACACCGCGTTCCCCTTCGGCGTTGGGCGCGCCTTTGGCCATCGCGTCGGCCGCGAGCCGGGTCAGGTTGAACGAGCCGATCAGGTTGATGTTGATCGAGCGCACGAAGCCCGCCAGCGTATGCGGCCCTTCCTTGCCGACGATTTTTTCGCCGTGGACGATGCCGGCGCAATTGATCAGTCCCTGCAGTCCGCCAAATCCGTCGACGGCCGCGGCGACCGCGGCCGCGGCTGAAGCTTCGTCGGTGACGTCCGTGCGCACGAAGCGCGCGGCGCGCCCCAGCTCCGCGGCAAGCGCGCTGCCGGCATCGGCATTGACGTCGGCCAGGACGGCGTTGCCACCGCCCGCGACGATCATTCGCGCGGTGGCTGCGCCCAAGCCCGACGCGCCGCCGGTGACGACGAAGGTGCTGCCTTTCAGTTCCATGCGCTCATTTCCCGTTGGCTCACTTGACTTAGGTTCATTTACCCGGCGCCCCGGGTCCCTTGACCACCGTCATCGCCGTCGCGATCAACCCCGCCATGTCGGAGACGTTCGACGGCACGATCAGCGTGTTGTTCGTCTTCGCCAGCAAGCCGAATGCATTGATGTAGTGCTCGGCGACCTTCAGGTTGGCGGCCTGCAATCCACCCGGCGACTCGATCGCCGCTGCGATCTGGCGAATGGCCGACGCGTTGGCCTCGGCGTTGAGCAGCGTCGCCTGCGCCTCGCCCTGCGCAATGTTGATCTCGGCCTGCTTCTCGCCTTCCGACTTGGCGATGGCCGCTTCGCGCGCGCCGATGGCGACGTTGATCTGCTGCTGCCGATTGCCTTCGGACGTGGCGATGACCGCGCGCTTCTCGCGTTCGGCGGTGATCTGCGCCTGCATCGAGCGCAGGATCTCGGCGGGCGGCGTCAGGTCCTTGATCTCGTAGCGGAGAAGCTTGACACCCCAGCTCGCCGCCGCCTGGTCGAGCGAATTGACGACCTGGACGTTGATCTGCTCCCGCTCCTCGAACGTCTTGTCGAGTTCCATCCGCCCGATGATGCTGCGCAGCGTCGTCTGCGCGAGCTGCGTGATCGCCAGCACGTAGTTCGACGAGCCGTAGGACGCGAGCTTGGGGTCGGTGACCTGGAAGTAAAGGATGCCGTCCACCTGCAGCTGCGTGTTGTCGCGCGTGATGCAGATCTGCGAAGGCACGTCGAGCGGAATCTCCCGCAGGTCGTGGCGGTAGGCGACGCGATCGACAATGGGGATGATCAGGTTAAGGCCGGGCTGCAACACCGCGTAGAAGCGGCCCAGCCTTTCGACGACCCACGCGTGCTGCTGCGGCACCACGCGGAATGCCTGGATGACCACGATCACTGCGACGACGAAGAACGCCATCGCGACGAGGTAGGAACCGCTCAGCATGGTGATCTCTCCCAGTTCCTTCATGAGGTTGCCTTGATCGGTGGTGCGAGATGACGACGGTCAGGACTTGGCCGAAGCGATGACCAGCGTCGAGCCCCGTGTGTCGACGATGTACATGGTCTGCGCACGCGCTTCGGCCGGCGACGCGACGGTAGCGTCCCACTGCGTGCCGCGATAGTTCACCCGCGCGGTGCCGTTGTCGTTCCACGCGAGCACCTGGACCTCCTGGCCGACATCGAGTCCGGGCTGCGGCGGCGGCATGGCGCGCAGTTTCCGCCACTGGTGCGCGGCGAACGTCCCGGCGACGGCGAAGACGGCGCCGATCAGCAGCTGCACGGGCGTCGAACCGCCGAGCCAGGCGACGATGCCGCCCAGCACGAACGCTCCGCCTACCGCCAGCAGGTAGAACGTGCCGGAGAAAAGCTCCGCGCCGACCAGCACGGCCGCCAGCGCCCACCACATCCAGTACGTCGCCACGTTGGCCTCCATCACGACTCCCTGCGGCATTCCCGCCCTGCCGGTCTCCAGCATATGCCACTTTATTTCCGATGGCGCGGCGCCCACGTATTCCGAACCGCCGCCCGTCGCATCGGGGACCTCGCTGCGCGGGCCGTTTCGCGCTATAATTCGACATCATTTATCCTTTTTGAATCAAGCGCTTTCCGCGCATTGACCTCCGGACCCGCCAAGCGATGCCGATCTACGAATACAAATGCTCCGCGTGCAGCCACGAGCTTGAATCGCTGCAGAAATTCTCCGACGCCCCGCTCGTCAAGTGCCCCGCCTGTGGCAAGGACACGCTGACCAAGCTCGTGTCCGCGGCCGGCTTCCAGTTGAAGGGCAGCGGCTGGTACCAGACCGACTTCCGCGGCAGCGGCGCCAAACCGGCTGCCGCTTCGGGCACCGGCAAGACAGAGACGGGCAAGGCCGATGCAGGGGGTGCTGATTCCGGCAAGGAATCGGCCAAATCCGGTGATGCCACGTCCACCGCGGCCAAGCCCGCGGCACCGGCTGCGCCTGCCGCCCCATCCGGCGGCACGCCGACGGCGGGCGCCTGAACGCCGCGCGTGCGACGACTCTCGCGGCCATGAAGCGCTACCTCATCGCGGGACTGCTGGTGTGGGTGCCGCTCGGCATCACGATCTGGGTGCTGCACTTCCTGGTGAGCACGCTCGACCAGACGCTGCTGCTGTTTCCGCAGGCGGCGCAACCCGACCGGCTGCTGGGCTTCCACCTGCCCGGCTTCGGCGTCCTGCTGACCTTCGGCCTGCTGCTGCTCACCGGCGTCATCGCCGCGAATTTCTTCGGCGCCCAGATGATCCAGTTCTGGGAAAACGTGCTCGGCCGCATCCCGGTGGTCAAGTCGATCTACTCGTCGGTCAAGCAGGTCAGCGACACGCTGCTCTCCGATTCGGGCAACGCGTTCCGCAAGGCGCTGCTGGTGGAATTTCCGCACGAAGGCAGCTGGACGATCGCGTTCCTGACCGGCACGCCCGCGCCGGCCGTCGCCGCGCATCTCGCGGAAGAGCACTTGAGCGTCTACGTGCCGACCACGCCCAATCCGACGTCCGGCTACTTCATCATCGTGCCGCGCTCGCGCGTGCGCGAACTCGACATGACCGTCGACGAAGCGCTGAAATACGTCATCTCGATGGGCGTCGTGTCCCCGCGCGCGCATGGCTCGCGGCCGCCGTCGTCCACGCTGCCTCCGCCACAGCCCGCCGCGACGCGCGAACCCGCCGCGACCAGCTCCCGAAATTGACCGGGCAGCGATGGAAAACTTCTAGTGGACCCGCGGTGGAGCGCTGCGCGCCCACCGCGACTTTGAAATCCAAAGGGGAAACGTGAAACGCACTGACTACTGCGGCCGCATCGACCGCCGCTACCTGGGCCAGACCGTCACGATGACGGGCTGGGTCCATCGCCGCCGCGACCACGGCGGCGTCATCTTCATCGACCTGCGCGACCGCGAGGGCCTCGTGCAGGTCGTCTGCGACCCCGACCGCGCCGCGACGTTCGCCACGGCCGAGACATTGCGCACCGAATTCTGCATCGCCGTCACCGGCCTTGTGCGGCCGCGGCCCGCGGGCACGGTGAACGTCAACCTCGGGTCGGGCGAGATCGAGGTGCTGGCGCATTCGATCGAGATCCTCAACGCCGCGCTGACGCCGCCGTTCCAGATGGACGACGAAGGGCTGTCGGAGACGGTGCGCCTCGAAAACCGAATGCTCGATTTGCGGCGCCCGCAGATGCAGAAGAACCTGATGCTGCGCCACAGGGCCGCCATGTCCGCGCGCAAGTACCTGGACGGGCACGGCTTCATCGACATCGAGACACCGATCCTCTACAAGTCGACACCGGAAGGGGCGCGCGAGTTCCTCGTGCCGTCGCGCATCCATCACGGGCACTTCTACGCGTTGCCGCAGTCGCCGCAGCTCTTCAAGCAGATGCTGATGATGTCCGGCTTCGACCGGTACTACCAGATCGTCAAGTGCTTCCGCGACGAGGACCTGCGCGCCGACCGCCAGCCCGAATTCACGCAGATCGACATCGAGACGTCGTTCATGGACGAAGCCGAGATCGCCGCGCTGATGGAGCCGCTGGTCCGCACGATGTTCAAGGAGGCGATGGACGTCGACCTTCCCAACCCCTTCCCGGTGATGACCTTTGCCGACGCCATGGCCAAGTACGGCTCGGACAAGCCGGACCTGCGCGTGTCGCTGGTGCTGACCGAGCTGACCGACGTCATGCGCACCGTCGACTTCAAGGTGTTCCGTGCGGCCGCGGACATGGCCGGCGGGCGCGTCGCCGCGCTGCGAGTCCCGGGCGGCAGCACGTTGTCGCGCAAGGAGATCGACGACTACACGGCCTTCGTCAGGATCTACGGCGCGGGGGGACTCGCCTACATCAAGGTCAACGACGTCACGAAGGTCAACGAGGAAGGCCTGCAGTCGCCGGTCGTCAAGTTCCTCGACGAGGCGACGCTGCGCGAGATCCTGGTCCGCACGGGCGCGGCGAACGGCGACCTGATCTTCTTCGGCGCCGACCGCGAGAAGATCGTCAACGATGCGCTGGGCGCGCTGCGCGCCAAGGTCGGGCACGATCGCGGCTTTGCCGAAAAGGGCTGGAAGCCGCTGTGGGTCGTCGACTTCCCGATGTTCGAATACGACGAAGAGAAGAAGACGTGGGCGGCGCGGCACCATCCGTTCACCGCGCCGAAGGACGGCCACGAGGAGCTCTTCACCACGGATCCGGGCAAGGCGCTCGCCAAGGCCTACGACGTCGTGCTGAACGGCTGGGAGATCGGCGGTGGCTCCGTGCGGATCCATCGCCCGGAAGTGCAGGCAAAGGTGTTCGCGGCACTGGGCATCTCGCCCGAGGACCAGCAGAAGAAGTTCGGCTTCCTGCTCAACTCGCTGCAGTACGGCGCGCCTCCCCACGGCGGGATCGCGTTCGGCTTCGACCGCATGGTCACGCTGATGTGCGGCGCCGAGTCGATCCGCGACGTGATCGCGTTCCCCAAGACGCAGCGTGGACAGGACCTGCTGATCGACACGCCGACGCCCGTCACGGAGCAGCAGCTGCGCGACCTGCACATCAAGGTGCGGCCGACCGACTCGGTCAAGTTGACGTAAAACTTTTGCGCTACACTGGGCGCCCCATGGTTCGCGGCGCCCACCTACGACACGCCGCCGCCGGCTTCCTGCTGGCGGCGGCGTTCTTTTGCGCACCGGCCGCGCTCGCGCGTGCCAAGCCCGACGCGGTGCCCGACATCGCCGTCGCCGACCTGCCCAAGGAAGGCCGCGAGGTCCTGGCACTGATCCATGACGGGGGTCCGTTCCGCTACGATCGCGACGGCGTCGTCTTCGGCAACTATGAGCACCTGCTGCCGTCCGAACGCAAGGGCCATTACCACGAATACACGGTGCACACGCCGGGCACCAAGAGCCGCGGCGCACGGCGGATCATCTGCGGCGGGCCGAAACAGAAGCCCGACGCCTGCTACTACACCAGCGACCACTATCGATCATTCAAGAGGATCCGCGAATGAAGGCGCCTGACCTAGCCGTCGTCGACGACGCCGGCGTCCACCCGTGGACCGGCGCGACCGACGCCCTCAAGGCCGCGGCCGCGCACGCGCACCTCAAGTTCGCCGTCGCCGACCTGGGCAAGGCCAAGGATCGCGCAACGCTGTTCGCCGAGCTCGACCGCGCGCTCAAGCTGCCCGAGCATTTCGGACACAATTTCGACGCGCTGGCGGACGTGCTCGAAGACAGCGACTGGCTGGGCAAGACGGGCCGCGTGATCGCGTTGGTACACGCCGCCGGCTACCGCAAGGAGCACCCCAACGACTGGGCTACGCTCGAGGAACTTCTCTCCGAGGCGGCGGAGTTCTGGAAGGAGCGGCACGTGGGGTTCTGGACGTTCGTCGCCTGACGGCCT
>Ga0302323_100005836_pt1 | contig 10104 bp, 7 predicted proteins | sample Fen_T0_3_FD_201950 | JGI IMG/M metagenome (GOLD analysis project Ga0302323, IMG submission 201950) | Peat permafrost microbial communities from Stordalen Mire near Abisko, Sweden - Fen_T0_3 | ecosystem: Environmental > Terrestrial > Soil > Wetlands > Permafrost | place: Sweden: Abisko... | reverse complement strand
TACGGGTTGGCAAAATCGCGCTGGCATCCTGAGGGAAGAAAATACCTTCAATGGACGGTACCCACTTGGGAACAGGTTGTCCATTAACAACTTTCAATGCCAGATCAAAAAATTGCGGACCCAGCAGCGGGTTACACTCCACGGTTGCATTTAATTTACCGGCGATCATCGCCTCAAACGCCCCACGTGTGGCATCTACAGAAACGATCTTGATATCCACCCCAGGCTTGAGTCCATATTCTTCGATCGCTTCAATAGCACCAACAGCCATATCATCATTATGAGCATAAACCGCTGTAATATTTTTTCCATACTTTAGCAGGAAGTCCGCCATCACTTCCTTGCCCCTTGCCCGTGTAAAATCACCAGATTGAGAATCAATGATCCGCATTCCGGGATAGCTTTTTAGGACTTCACGAAAGCCCGTATACCGATCATTCGCTGGGGCTGAACCGAGCGTACCTACCAACTCAACAATATTCGCTTTTCCATTGACCAGTTTTGCCATCACCTGTGCAGCTTTGCGCCCCTCTTCAAGAAAATCTGAACCCAGATAAGATACATAAAGATTTTCTGGAACGTCTGCGCGACGATCTACTAAAATGATGGGGATACCGGCATTTTTAGCCTCTTGAAAAACTTCATTCCAACCTGTTTCAACAATCGGGGAAATCCCAATCACATCCACTTTTTGGATGATGAACTTGCGAATTGCCTCGATCTGATTTTCCTGTTTCTGTTGTGCATCCAGGAAACGCAGCTCGATACCCAAAGCATCTGCTGTTTCCTTGACTGAAACTGTATTCGCAACGCGCCATTCGCTTTCAGCCCCTAATTGTGCGTAACCGACGATCAAGTCTGCATATTTTTTCTCAGGCTTGGAATCCAGATTTGAACCGGATTGTTGAGTGGAGGTCACAACTGGTGCTTGAGTGCAACTCAATAACATAACAACAAAAGCAACAATCGAAAATAAAATCAATAAGCGGGATATTTTCACTCGAAACACTCCTCGACAAATCATTACGGTTCTAATTTTGACCGATTACTGAATCCTCAACCTGAGACGATCTCTCCGTTTTAGCAGGGATCACCAATGTCACACAGGTGCCAGTGTTATATTCACTTCGAATGGATACCCCATACGATTTTCCATAATACAGCCGGATGCGATTATTCACATTGTTAATCCCAAACCCGCTTTCCATTTTAATATTAATGTCACCCGAGTCATCATTCAAATCGGTACGTAGTTGCGCCAGTTTCTCTGGCGTAAAGCCAATCCCATCATCTTCCACTTCAAGTAGGATCTCATTTTCGCCCTTCCGCTTCGCGCGGATACTGATCTCGCCACCCTGTCGTTTATTCTTAATGCCATGATAAAGAGCGTTCTCAACCAATGGCTGGAGAATCAGTTTCAGAATTGTATTCTCCGCCACATCTTGATCTACCTCGATTTTAAAATCCAAAATGTCCTGATACCGCATCTTCTGGATCGTTAAATAACTTCTAATACGTTCAACCTCTTCGCCAATGGTGATCCAGTCCATACCTTTACTAAGGCTGATACGAAAGAAACTCGATAATGCGCTGACAATCTCAACCACCTGATCAGTCTTCTTGGATTCCGCCATCCAAATGATCGTATCAAGGGTGTTATAAAGAAAATGGGGATTGATCTGAGCCTGGAGCGCACGCAGTTCGGCTTTCTTCAGATTCTCCTGTTCCTTTATTTTTGAATCCAACAACTCTTTAATTTTGCCGATCATAATATTGAAACTCATGCCAAGTTCTGTAATTTCATCTACATTATCGCTGGTCATTAAGGCTTGCAAGTCGTTCTTTGTAATGGTAGTAGTGACATCGTGCAATTTCTTGATGGGTGCATAAATACTCTTGGACAAGCTCCAAGCCGCAATCACTGAAAACGCCACTGCACCGAAAATCAAAATAATGGATATGATCTGCCAGCGCACAAAGCCTTCGCGCATCAACTGATATTGACTCTCGGTACGATGCACTTCGTATAAAACATAATTCTGGACAACATCATCCATCACTGAGGTTGCAAAGCGGATATTTTCCAACACAGCTTCATTTTCAGCGGCAGTACTGTTATTGGAGATCTTAGTGCCCATTTGGTCAACGTATTCTTTTACCGATTGCATCGTTCTAAGAATTAAGTCCAGTTTGACCTTGGCGCGTTGCGAATCAGTGTTTGCCATCATCCAATGTACTTGTGCATTAACGTTATCGATCATTTCGTACTGTTTACCCTCTGAAAACTTTATGTTCCCAGATACGATCTTCCACATTTCATTATCAATATTCGGTTTGATACTGCCGCTAATACTATTGGCGGTAGTGATGTTGGTAATAATGGCATCATACTGACGGCTATACCTCAACGCTTGCAGCATCGAGACAAGATTCGTAGTCCCCATTAACAAGATGACCACACACAGCGCCACCAGTATTTTCGTGCGAATAGATAAATTGACCCCGGCGATAAAATCAGCCAGATGTCCCAAATATTTGAGCGAAAATTTTCTAGTCGAACTCGCTTGCGTGCTTATATTGGTGAGAACCTGCTTGAAGCCAGGCGCTGCTGTCTTTTGAGCCATATTGCTCTCCTGCAAGGATAACTAAACCTGTGATCGAAATTCACTGGGTGAAAAACCAGTAATCTTTTTAAAAACTGAACTAAAATAATGCGGATCATTATAACCAACCTGATAAGCAATATCGGCTGACCTCAATGAGGTCATACGCAACAGCTCCTTCGCTTTATTAATACGGATCTCAGTCAAATATTCCTTGAATGTCTGCCCGGTTTCCTGGCTGAACACAACGCTAAAGTGACTGGCGCTCAGGTTCGCCTGCGAAGCCAACTCGGTAAGCGAAAGCTCTGGATTCATATAATGTTGTTCAAGATACTCAACAGCCTGGTGGATTAGGTTTTTATACTGACCATTAGGTTGACTGTCTCGATATGTCAACGCGCTGGATAATATCTTATATACCTGTTCATGCAACTGTTCAATTGATTTGATGTTTGACATGATCACTTCGATGGAATTTAACTCCGGGATAATCTTGTCAACATCGCCTCCCAGATCATTAACCAACTTGGCTGTAGCCAGAACAATATCAACAAAAATATAATTCCGAATCAGATTTGATCTCAGCACTATTTCGCCCAACGGCCGGAGATACGCATGAAAGAACTCATCAAACTCATTTTTGGCACCGCTCCGTAGATAATTTTCAATGATCGACTTATCCACCTTAAGCAATTCAGCTCTTTCTATAGCTCGGTTCGCTCCAGACTTATTCTCACCGACCGGATTCTGGATATTTACCAATGCCTCGACAAATGATTGACTGATATCGGCCAGCTGTGTTTTTGTGTTTCCGACACCGATGATAAGCTGATAGCGGGTTGTTGCGATCGTCTGTCGGATTCCCTCAAGGAGCAAGTCGCGCTCTTCCTCAAGATATTCAGGCGTGCTTCCTTTCATGATCAAGATCAGATCGCCCCAATCTCTTTTCAGCGCAAAAATATCAGGGTTCTTTTCCATCAACTCTATGACAGCTTGTTGGGCGTGCTGATGTTCATCATGATCATATTGTTCCGAACGGTCCTTCAATTCCATTTTCAAGATCACCACTAAGTAATGCCTGGCGATCAGATTAAGCCCCAGGGGTTGTCCTATTTCAATTGCATCGGTCGAAGAGATGGCGCCCACCACCAGTTTGAACAAAAGCCTTTCACAAAGCATCGCCCGGTTTTCTTCCACCTGTTCCTGAAGTTTTTTGAGATTGGCTTGTTCTTTTCTTTCCTGATCCAATTGCACGGTCAGCTTCTGCAAAACAGTTTGCAGTTGTTGCACGGTGACTGGCTTAAGCAGGTAATCTGTAACCCCCATATTAATGGCTTGCTGGGCATATTCAAATTCATCATGACCACTGAGAATAACAATCTTTACCCATGGCATGCGTTGGCGCACAATTTTGCTCAACTGCAGACCATCCATGAACGGCATCTTGATGTCAGTGATCAGAACATCAGGCTGGGCAGTACGCAAAAGTGGCAGCGCCATTTCACCGTCCGCGGCTTCGCCACAAAACTCAAAACCATTGGCACTCCAATCCACATTATCGCGGATGCCTTCACGGGTTATGGTCTCATCTTCAACAAAAAAAACTTTGTATGGCATATTGGTAATCTTTCAATTAACCTGGATACCAAACCATGCGAGGATCATCTTCAGCACGCACGTAATCAAACGCCGCATCAATGATCTTCTTCAGATCATATTCAGGACGCCAACCAAGTAAGAGTTTTGCTTTTGTGTTATCGAGCCAAGTGGAATAATATTCTGTTTTGATCTCAACAGATGGCAATCCACGAGTCGTATTCAGATACTTGCCCATCTCGCCATAGTCAACGGGTTCGTCCATGCTGATGTTGAAGAGTTGTTGTCGCGCTTTTGGATGATCGATCGTCAGCAGGATGGCGCTGACCAAATCATCAACGTGGACAAAATTCCGTTTGACGGGAACAGCCTGCGGGTCGAGCATGACCGGAACTGCTTTCGTCCGAATTAACTCATCCACACTTTGAGCATCCACCAGATCCCGCCAACGCGGTCCGCCGAAGACATCCTCACCAAAAGAAAGTTGATATTTGAAATCATCCTTCTCCATGATCCACGGCGCGCGCAGACAACAGCCATTGAGATCATATTGAATGTAATACTGTTCGAGCATCACTTCTTCGAGCACTTTTGAAAGTGCATAACAGCCCGCATACGCCGAATGCTTTTGCGTTTCAGTGACAGGAATGGGATGCGGATAAACGAAATGACCAACACCTGCATCGCCGCCAACCATGATGAATTGTTTGAAAGTGGAACTTGTGCGACAAGCCTCAAGCAACCAGAACAAACCTTTGACCGCCACATCCATAATTTGTTCTGGCGTTTCTTTTACGGTTGCGAGATGGAGGACATGCGTGACGCCATCCATCGCTTTTTCTACAACGTCACGATGCTCGATGGAACCGTGAATGTTTTCAATTCGTGCATGAGGTTCGAGTTCACGGTTATGACATAACGCTCGGACAGTAAACGAATCAAATTTAGAATCTGACAATAAACGATTAATGAATACCCGTCCCACCTTGCCTGTCGCACCTGTAAGTAAAATAGTTTTGGACATTTGGATAATTTTGTCTCCAAAGCGCTAACCACGGAGACACTAAGGCACGGAGTTTTTTTTAATTTATTTTCTCTGTGTCTCCGTGTCTCAGTGGTAAAAGTTCTTTCGCCTTACGATATCAACACTTCGTCCACTTGCCATCAGCCTTACTTGATGCAATAGAACTAAAAACAAAACGCAACGTCATCAAGCCATCGAACGAGTTTGGAAAATACAACGCCAACGGGTTCGGCGTATTGCCCGATCTTCTGGCGGCAATCGCTTCCGCCGCATCGGAGTAAATATTTGCAAAGCCCTCGTGGAATCCTTCGGGATGTCCCGCGACAATGCGTGATGAATGTTTCGATAATGGAAGCGTGCCTGGTCCATTAGGCGTTCTGTTTTGCGAGGGCGCACCCAACGGCTTGAACGTCAATGCCTGTGGGAATTCCTGCATCCACTCCACAGAACCTTTGGTTCCGCTGACTCGAATCCGCAAACAGTTTTCAACTCCAGCCGCGGCTTGCGTCACCCAATAACTGCCGCGTGCGCCATTATCAAAACGCAACAACGCACCGCCATAATCATGCACCGCCCTGCCAGGGACGATGTTTCCGATCTCAGCGGCGACCTCATCAACTTCAAGTCCAGTAATGAAGCGCACAAGGTTATGCGCATGCGAGCCGATATCGCCCATCACCAAAGATGGACCTCCTCGCACAGGATCGAATCTCCACGATGCAGACGGGTCGGGTTTACTTTCGTCTGCTTTGCCCCCCTGAACATATTCCACTTGAACGAGTCGGATCGTGCCAAGCTGTCCATCGGCAATCATCGCCTTCGCCTGTCGCACCATCGGGTAACCCGTGTAATTATGCGTGAGACAAAACACCAAACCCGACTCTTGCACTTTTTTGTGCAAGGCTTCTGCTTCTTCAAGTGTGTTGGTCATTGGTTTATCGCAGATCACATCGAAGCCACGCCCCAATGCATACATGGCATATTCATAATGACTATCGTTCGGTGTCATGATGGCAACCACATCCGCGCCATCCTTGCGAGCGGATTCTTTATCCAACATTTCCTGAACGCTCGAATACAAACGATCAGGGGAAAGCCCGATTTCCATTGCGGCTTTTTTCGATTTTTCAATATCGGAGGACAGTACACCAGTGACGATCTCATAGCGATCATCGAGTCGTGCCGCCTGCCGATGCATGGCTCCAATAAATGAGCCTGGTCCGCCGCCGATCACTGCGAGTCGGAGTCTGCGTCCCAACATCTCGATCACTGGATTTAATCCCATATCATTTCTCCTGTGCCAGATATTTTCTAATGGTTTGAACAACGAGCTTATGATCTTCCTCTTGAGGTAAACCAGAAATGGTAAGCGTGCCGACCATACCAGTCCCTTTTACGATCACAGGGAAACAACCACCATGCGGAGCATATTCACTTTCAGATAGTAAATAAGATTCTTCAATAGACTTGCCTTTGCTCTTGAGGGATTGGCCCATGTAAAACGAACTATGCCCGAACCGATACGCGAGCCGCACCTTGCGTTTTACCCACTCGTCATTGTCAGCAGACGCCCCTGCAAGGCTGGCATGAAAAAGTTGGCGAGTACCAAATGTAATGTCAATAGTGATCGGAAGATTTTCCTTTGTCCCATGTTCAACCAGTTGACTACCGATCTGCCACGCCGTCGCTTCATTGAACTTTGTAAACTGGAGTTCCTGTTCCTCTTGCAGTAGCTGCTTCAATATGTCATCCATGTAAACATCCTATGATAATTAAAGGTGACAGTCACCTACTGTAACTGTCACCTTGTTTTGAACTAAATCTATGGATCGCTAACTGCTCTTGTTTTTGTTATAGACATCAAACAAAACCGCAACCAATAGAACGACACCTTTGACGACCTTCTGCCAATCGATCCCAAGTCCCATAATCGACATGCCATTGTTCAATACGCCGATCATGAAGGCTCCAACCACTGCGCCGATGACGGTCCCGATACCGCCGCTGGCTGATGCACCCCCAATAAAACAAGCCGCAATCACGTCCAATTCCATACCGTCGCCGGCATTGGGCGTGGAACTATTTAGACGAGCCGCAACGATCAAACCCGCCAGGGCCGCGAGAACGCCCATGTTGACGAATGTATAGAATAATAAACGCGGGGTATTGACACCCGAGAGCCTGGCAGCTTTTTCATTGCCGCCCATTGCAAAAATACGGCGACCAATTGTCGTTGTACTGGTAACGAAAGCGTAACCAGTGATCAATACAAAAAGGAGAACAAGCACATTGGGAAGACCCTTGTAGGAAGCCATCAAATAGCACAAGCCCATGACCGCCGCAGTAATCACAACATTTTTGACAATGGAAAAATAGAACGGAGTTACTTCAAAGCCATATTTTTGTTGATTTTTTCTGGCACGCATGTCCACAACTACTAATATGATCGAAAGCAACACTCCGATCAAGATCGTGGTCACATGAAATGGTTTGCCGTTCAAACTACCATTAAAAATATCTGGAATAAACCCAGAACTTATATTTTGAAACCCTCTTGGGAAAGGTCCCACTGACTCGCCCTGAAGCAGCACGAAAGTTAAACCTCGAAAAATCAACATACCTGCCAAAGTGACGATGAAGGCTGGGATCTTCAAATACGCAACCCAATAACCTTGAAAAGCCCCAATTGCTGCACCGACCAACAAGCAAATGGCAACGGTCACAACCCAATCGAGATGATATCGGACGATCAGTACACCTGCAAGCGCACCGACAACAGCGACAACTGACCCCACAGATAGATCAATCCAACCTGAGACAATGATCAACAACATACCCAGCGCCATGGTAATAACGTAACTGTTTTGTAGAACCAGGTTGGTTATATTCACCGGCTTGAAAAGTATGCCGCCTGTCTGAAACTGGAAGAAGACCATGATCGCAATGAGTGCGATCAACATGCCATATTCGCGGATATTGTTTCTGAATAAAGTTGTCAGAGTTTTCATTGTTCCACTACCTCTTGTTGGGTTTGGGTCATGATGTATTTCATTACTTTTTCCTGGGAAGCCTCGCTCGCCGGCATTTCACCGACAATTTTGCCCTCTCGCATCACATAAATACGATCACAAACCCCCAAAATTTCTGGCAGTTCTGATGAGATGAAGATAATCGCTTTGCCCTCACTAGCTAAACGGTTAATGATGGTGTAAATCTCATATTTAGCACCAACATCAATACCGCGCGTAGGTTCATCCAAGATCAAAATGTCTGGGTTTGCGAATAACCATTTACTCAAGACAACTTTCTGTTGATTACCACCCGAAAGATTAACAGCCAATTGCCGAATACTGGAACACTTAATATTGAGTTTATCGCGATATTGGCTGGTAATTGTCATTTCTTTGGGTTCATTAATAACCACCCCACCATCTGAAATCGCCTCCAAATTAGCAAGGGTAATATTATTTTTGATTTCCTGAATCAGAACCAACCCATAGGCTTTACGGTCTTCCGTTGCATAAGCGATCCCATTGGAAATAGCTTTATCAATGGTGCTAATATCTATTTCTTTTCCATGTTTATAAGCTGTCCCACTAATCCGTGTACCATAAGCGCGACCAAAAATACTCATCCCCAATTCAGTTCTACCTGCCCCCATTAATCCCGAAAGTCCAATAACTTCGCCCCTACGGACTTTGATGTTTATATTATTGCTAACTTTGCGATCCTCATGGAGTGGATGATATACATTCCAATCACGGATTTCAAAAACGACTTCTCCAATATTTTTTTCACGGGGTGGAAAGCGGTGTGTCAGATCCCGTCCAACCATGCCGCGAATAATACGATCTTCTGTAATATTATCCTTCTTGCAATCTAAAGTTTCAATCGTGGCGCCATCTCGCAAAATTGTGATGGAATCAGCTACTTTGTTTACTTCGCTTAATTTATGAGAAATCAGAATCGAGGAAATACCGTTCGCTTTGAACTGCAGCAATAATTCAAGCAGTTTCTCGCTGTCGTTGTCATTCAGCGAGGCAGTAGGTTCATCCAAAATAAGAAGTTTAACCTTTTTTGCCAACGCTTTGGCAATTTCAACCAACTGCTGTTTACCTACCCCCATATCCGTAATCAATGTACTGGGTAACTCATACAAACCCACTCTGTCTAACAATTCTTTGGTCTTTGAAAAAGATTCATTCCAGTCGATCACGCCATTCTTGGCGCGCTCATTACCGAGGAACAGGTTTTCAGCAATTGAAAGAAAAGGAACGAGTGCAAGTTCCTGATGGATAATAACAAGTCCAACTTTTTCAGAGTCATGAATATTTTGAAACCGGCATTCCTTGCCTTGAAAATAGATTTCCCCACTATATGAACTGTGCGGATATATACCACTCAACACATTCATCAGGGTTGATTTTCCTGCTCCATTTTCGCCTACCAGAGCATGGATCTCTCCCTGCCGCACACTAAAACTCACATTGTCAAGCGCCTTTACACCAGGGAATGTCTTTGTAATATTGCGCATTTCCAAAATGGCATCAGACATGATTTTCTCATCCTTGATCTATATTTATGAAATCAAATTACTGTGCGATGTGTACAATTCTAATTCAAAATCCTGCAAAATTCAAAGGAACGAAATTCCTTGAAATTAATCATAATTGCCGAGATAGATATATGGGTGAGAGCATTTCTGCTCTCACCCATCAAAACAAATCTAATTACTTGAGATCTTCAGCCTTGATATAGCCACTGTCTACCAAAATTTTCTGGTAGTTGGTCACATCAACACTTTGGGGTGTCAGCAAATAGGAGGGCACAATCTTGACGCCGTTATCGTAGGTTGTAGTGTTATTCACATCAACGGTCTGA
>Ga0302323_100005835_pt1 | contig 10104 bp, 9 predicted proteins | sample Fen_T0_3_FD_201950 | JGI IMG/M metagenome (GOLD analysis project Ga0302323, IMG submission 201950) | Peat permafrost microbial communities from Stordalen Mire near Abisko, Sweden - Fen_T0_3 | ecosystem: Environmental > Terrestrial > Soil > Wetlands > Permafrost | place: Sweden: Abisko... | reverse complement strand
GCCCTGTTCGACGTGCTCGCCCGTCAGCGACCCGACTTGGCCATCCTCGACGTGCGCATGCCCCCGACCTTCAGCGACGAGGGCATCCGGGCCGCCGTGCGCATCCGTGAGGAGTACCCCGACGTCGCGGTGCTGGTGCTGAGCCAGTACGTCGAGCAGGAATACGCCACCGAGCTGCTCGCCGGCCACACCGATTCCGTCGGCTACCTGTTGAAGGACCGCGTGGCCGACGTCGCCGAGTTCATCGAGGCGGTGCGACGGGTCGGATCCGGTGGCACGGCGCTCGACCCGGAGGTGGTGGCCCAGCTGCTGGCCCGCAGCCGCCGCCACGATCCGCTCGACAGCCTCACCGATCGGGAGCGCGAGGTGCTCTCGCTCATGGCCGAGGGCCGGTCGAACGGTGCCATCGCCCGGGAGCTCGTCGTCAGCGACGGCGCGGTCGAGAAGCACGTCCGCAACATCTTCACCAAGTTCGACCTGCCTCCCGACGCCAGCGATCACCGCCGGGTGCTGGCCGTTCTGCGCTACCTGGAGTCCTGACGTGACCGTGACCTCGACGACGACCCCGACGCCAGCCGCGCAGGAGCGGCCCGCCAACCCCGTTCGGCTGGTGTTCGTGATCCTGGCCGTCGGGCTGGCGCTGGTGACCATCGGGTGGGGCTGCGCTTCGGTGGTGGCGGCGCTCGGCATCCGCACCTACCACTCGACGACCTCGTTCCCGATCACCGACGACCTCGTCATCCGAGGTGGCGATGGGAGCATCACGCTGATCGCCGACGCAACCGACGAGATCGTGGTCGACGCGACGGTGCGGCACGGGCTGGGGGGCGCTCACCCGGTCGCATCCGAGCAGACCGACGGCCTGGTGCTCGACGGCGGGTGCACCTCGGTGTTCAACACCTTCTGCTCGGTGACCTTCACCGTGCACGTGCCCCGGCACCTGAACCTGCGGGGAAGCGTCGGCGACGGATCGCTCACCGCCCGCGGCCTGGTGGGCACAGTGGCGTTCAGCGTGGGCGATGGCCGGGTCGACTTGCAGGAGATGGACGCCGACTCGGTGGACCTCTCGGCCGGTGACGGCTCGATCCACGTCGGGCTCGTCTCGGCGCCGCAGTCCATCCACGTCGTCACCGGCGACGGGAGCGGGTCGGTGTGCCTGCCGTCGTCGACCCCGTCCTACGCGGTCACCGTGCACAAGGGGGACGGCAGCATCCACGTCGACGTCCCCAACGACTCCCGATCGAGTCGCACCATGGCCCTGTCGACCGGCGACGGGAGCATCTCGGCCCGCCTGTGCCCCTGACCGTCACCTCGAAGGCCATCGGCCCGCCGAGACCGATTCGAGGGGCATGCCATCATGTCGGCATGGATCCCCGGGCTCGCATCGGCGAACGACTGACAGGCGATGTGCTCGAGATCGGACCCGGCATCAATCCGTTCCCGACCGCCGCAGGCGCGACGGTCGTGTTCGCCGACAAGTCGGTGGCTGGCGGTCGCGACCAGAACTGGCCGGAGCTGATCGGTGAGCCCAAGGGACCTCAGGCCGATCTCGATGTCGACATAGATGTCGCGGGCCTGGGCGCCATCGCCTCGGAGTCGCTGGATGTGGTCATCGCCTCCCACGTGCTCGAACACCTGGCGAACCCCATCCACGCCATCGAGGAGCTGGCTCGCGTCCTCAGGCCTGGGGGCAAGCTCGTCATCGTCATGCCGGAGCGTCGCATGACGTTCGATGCTCAGCGCGTTCCGACGCCGCTGAGCCACCTGCTCGAAGAGCATCGCCTCGGTACGGTCGCCGTGTCGGAGGAGCACATCCGGGAGTTCTGCGAGGCCATCTACTCGCAGCCACCGATTCACCCACCTGAGGTGCGTGAGTGGTACGACCCCGACCAACTCGACCCGGCGAGGCTCGAGCTCCATCGGCGACGCAGCATCCATGTCCATTGCTGGGGGGCCGAGGAGTTCGCGTCGTTCCTCACCGGGCTGCTCTCGCTCGGTTTGCTCCATGCCCGGCTGGAGGATGTCTTCTTCCACGACGAGGGCGGGGTGGTGGGCATCGAGTTCGGCTTCGTGCTCCGGAAGCAGCCGCCCCTCGACGGGGCCGACCTGGCCTTCGTGGACGACTGGGTCACTCGGGTGCTGGACGAGCCTGCGACCAACCCGCACCGGATCGGAACGCTGACCGCGGCGCTCGTACGAGACCTCTCGGATCTGCCGATGACCGACCCCACCGAGATCATCTCGTTGCCGGCGACCCGATTGGCCGACCGCGTCGAGCAACTGAGCGCGCGGGACCTCGAGGCTCGGTCAGCGCTCTCCGCGTCGCAGGACGCGGCGACCGCGGCTGAAGCTCGAGCGAACCTGGCCGAGGAGCACCTGGCCACGGTGCTGGCCAGCCGCTCCTTCCGGGCCGGATCGTTGCTGGCGGCTCCGGTCCACCTGGTGAAGAGCGTCATGCGACGCTGAGCAGTGGAGCAGGGCGATCAGACGCTGGTGGTGCCGGGGAAGGGCCACCAGGTGGATCCGGTCCAGGCGCCGTTCGGTGCGCTCTGCCAGGCATGCCAGATCTGCCGGTCGTCACCCTCGACGAAGACCTCGAGACGACCGTCCTGGTTGGCGGCGACGGCCGGTGATCCGCGCCACGTGCGCCCGGGGCTGAACGGCACCCACCCGTTCCAGGAGCCGTTGGGCGTCAGTTGCCAGTTGCACCACAGGCTTCGGTCGGATCCCAGCGCGAAGAGCTCGAGGCGACCGCTCGGTCCCCGCACCGCGGCCGGGTTGTTCTGCGGCGACCACACACCGCCGAGCGATGTCCAGTCACCCCATCCACCGTTCGGTGCCACCTGCGACGAGTGGTAGAGCTGACCGTTCGATCCGGTGACGAACGCCTCGAGACAGTCCTTGGAGTTCAAGACGAGGGCCGGCGATCCGACCCAGGTGCCCGGTCGTGGTGTCCACCCCGTCCACGTCGACCCCGGTGCGAACTGCCAGCTGTGCATGAGGGTGCCGCTCGGCGACACGGCGATGAGCTCGAGGCGACCGTCGGCGTTCGTGGCCGCCGCGCACCCGGCCAGGCGAGGGAAGACCTGGCTGCTGAGCGGCGTGAATCCCGACCACTGCGAGTTGGGGGAGAGCTGCCACGAGTTGCGGACCAGGCCATCGGAGCCGATGACGAACGCCTCCATCCGGCCGTCGCGGTTGCGGGCGACCGACGGGGTTCCGCCGGCGTTGACGGCGTCTTTGATGAACCCGGACCACCCCCCGTTGGGCACGAGCTGCCAGCTCTGGTAGAGCGCGTGGTCGCTGCCCACCATGAACAGCTCGAGCCGACCGTCGGCGTTGGTGCCGATGGCCGGGCCGAGGGCGACGTTGGTGACCGCCGAGTCATCGACGCACGGGGCAGTGTGGGTGGCGGTCTTGTTGTCGGTGGCGCTGGTGGTGGTGCACGCCGGGTCGAACTGCCACGGCGGCGTGCAGCTCACCATGCGACACACGACCGGCCCGTAGCAGGCGATCTCCTGGTGGCACTGGCCGTAGCGGAACTGGTTGCAGCAGGTGCGGCGGTTGTCGCAGGTGCCGGTGGGGCAGTAGCAGGTGCACGAGGTCGGGCAGATGGCGTTGCAGTCGAGGTAGTAGCGGGCCTTGCCGCCGCAGAACGACGAGTTGTCGGCCTTCCACCAGCCGGCGAGGTAGCTGCCGGGCGGGCACGAGTTCTTGCCGTTGTTGATCGTGCAACAGAACACCGACCAGCCGTCGGCGCAGGCCGCGCCGTCGCCGCACACCGACGCGTAGGCGGTCCCCGGCTTGAGGATGAAGCCGAACGGGTTGACGGCCAACGCCGACCCGCCGACCGCGACCCGGGTGAGGAAGCTGCGTCGCGTGTGGCCGCGCTCGGCGGGAACCTGACGACCCGAGCGCGACAGGCGACCGACGAGGCGCTCGAGGGGTGACCGGGAGCGGGAGTCGAGCGTGGTGGTCATCGCGCCTCGATGGTGGTGGCGGCCAGCACCTGGTTCCCGAGCGGGACGAGGGTGGCGGCGTTGTCGTGGGCACCGAGGACGACGAACAGGCAGAACGCCCGGTTGCTCTCGGTGAAGAAGCGCTGGAAGCCCGACTGGCCGACGATGACGTGCTGGAGGGCGCTCGGGCTGAACTGACCGGGCCGCATGCGGCGGGGCATGCCCTGCGGGGCGAAGAGGGGTTGGCCCACCGACTCGGGCCCGTACTCGAAGAGGCAGATGAACAGGTGGTCGGGGCCCATGATGTCGACGGCCCCGCTGCCGAAGTCGGCGCGTTGCTCGGGGAGGGCGAAGTTGGCGAGGTGCGCCACCGGGTAGGTCCGCTCGCCGATGGTGCCGAACCCGTTTCCGGCGGCCTGCCGGTCGAGGGTGGGGTCGACCCGCCGGGTGATGCGTCCCTCCCAGCCGGGCGGCAACGCCGACGAGATCCCTTGACCGGTCAGCTGCATCAGACCTGCTTCGGATCGGAGTCGGGGTAGAGGCTCGGGTCGCCAGGTCGGATGCCGGCGGCCAGGAGCTGCTGGTCGATCTCCCGCTCGCGCTCGGCGTCGCTCTGGGGCTTGGACCGGCGAGCGGCTTCGGGTCCGGCGGTGAAGGTGAGGTCGCCGGTGGCCTGGGCCAGGAGGTTGGAGACCTGCTTCCAGGTGGCGCCGGTGCCCTCGCCCCGCACTCGCCCGGTCGGCCCGTCGATGAACACGAAGTATGGCGAGCCGGGCACCTCGTAGTCGGCCCATGCGGCGCTCGACATCACCAGCGGGAGCCCGGGCGGGGCCAGGCGGGCGATGGCCGAGGGGCTCTCCTCGGACGCGTCCTTGGTGACGATCACCAGTCGGGTCGCCTGCGGGAGCAGGACCTGGTCGGGGTCGGCGAAGGATTCCCAGAAGCCGGCACAGGTGAGGCACGAGCTGGACAGGAAGGCGAGCAGCGTGGGGTGCGGCGACCCGACCACCCGCAGGGCCATGGCGTCGTCGTCGATGCCGGCGCCGCTGACATCGGCCCCGTCGCGGAACCCGGTGTCGCCGGCGGGGGTCGGCAACCCCGACTGCATCTTGAACTCGGTGGGTGACGCGGCGTTGCCCGGCTTGGCCGGGTCGCCCACACCGGCGCCGAGCTCGTGGAGCTGCTTGAGGATGGCGGCGTGCGAGCGGAGCAGCCCGACGACGAGCAGGGCCAGCAGCGCGACGACGACGGTGAGGATCGTGACGAGGATCGTCATCGTCCGGTTACCTCCTGGTCGGCGAGGACAGCCTGGAGCGCGGTCTGCAGGTCGGGGATGAGCTCGAGCATGACGTACCAGAGCCAGGCCGCCACCGCGGTCAGCACCAGGAACGGGAGGCCGGCGAGCGGCTGGCCCCGGAGCACGGCCATGACGTCGCCGGTGGGCCAGATGATGGCCACCGCGCACGCCGCGGCCGCAACCGCGTTGAGCAGGACGTGCAGGCGGCTGACCGGGGCCTCGGCCTGACCGAAGCAGCCGCAGGAGGCGGTGGCGTCCGATCGAACCAGGAGGCGCCAGGAGAACAGGGCGAAGGCGGCGTAGATCACGGTCATCGCCGCGGCCGTGGCCGAGGTGCCCCACACCAGCGCGGCCGCGGCGACCGCCAGTTCGCCCAGGCCGAGCAGTCGTCCACCCAGCTGGCCACGCGAGCCGGTGGACCCCGGGAGCCCGGCGGCGCGCATCGCCTGTGCCGCGCCGTCGGGCCAGGCGACCTTCTGGACGCCCGAGAAGGCCAGGAGCCCCGCGAGTGCGAGAACGGGCCCGGCCAGCAGCGACATGGCCGAAGTGTAGCGACGACGCCCGGGGGGCCCGGAGTCAGGCCCGCATGGCGTGGTCGATGATCTTGGTCAGGGCGCCGTGGCGGTGGGTCACGGCCTCGTCGGCGGCCCGCGAGAACGCCGCCCATCCGGCCTCGTCGGCCGACACGGCGTCGCGGACCCGCTGGCACCAGGCACTGGGTGCGTCCGAGGGACCGAGGTCGGGCTCGGCCACCGACACCGGCGCGGCCGGGCCGTCGGCCCGCTCGGTGAACAGTCGCAGCGAGACGGCGTCGAGATCGTGGCCGACGAGGACGATCGCCGCGCCCTGCACCTCGATCGGCTCGACGGTGTCGACCACCCAGCCCCCGGTGTTGAGCACCTTCACCGGCTGCTTCCACCCGTCGGGGGTGGCGATGCGCTCGCACGGCTTGTGGGTGTGGCCGAACACGAAGGTGAGGGCCCGGTCGCTCGAGACCGGTCGGTCCGGGCCGTCGAGGTGGCCGTGCTCCTCGGCGAGCAGCTGGTGCAGCAAGGGGCCCGAGAGGTAGTCGTCGAGGCCCTGCTCGGACCGCGGTGACAGCGGCTCGGTGACATGGGCCCGTTCGAGCGGCGTGGCTCGGCCGAGGGCGAACATCAGGGTGCGGCGAAGCAGAGGAGCGCTGATCGGGCTGGCCCAGGTGGGCCCGTACCGGCCGGTGACGGCCCGGCTGAGGTTGCCGGCCAGCCAGTCGAGGGCATCGGGTCGCTGCAGCATCACGTAGAGCGCTCCGACGTCGGAGCCGACCACCCCCGATCGGCCGAGCGCCGACCAGAAGAAGTCGATCCACGCGAAGTTGTCGGCCTCCCAGTCCCAGATGGCCGGCCCGGGGGTCTGGGACGGGAACAGGTCGCGCTGCAGCGTCGACATCAAGCGGTAGAGCGGCTCGGTGAAGTGACCGTGGTGGAACACGACGGCCTGGTTGGTCTCGTCGTCGACGAACCCCAGGTTCGGGTAGACGACGGCGACCGACACCTGCTCGCGATGCGTGCGGCGGCGGACGATCGCGGTGAGGACCTCGGCCTCGATCGACCGGTCTGGCTTCAGCATGGGCGTGACGTGCCAGGGCGCCTTCAGCGACTCTTCGTCGGCGAGGTCGCGGACGTAGCGCGCGTACTGCCGTTCGCGTGCGGTCTCCCAGAGGTGATGGTCGTGGTTGCCGGGGATGTAGAGGACGCGATCGTCGAAGATCGGGGTGTCGTCCATCGGGAAGGCCAGGTCCATGAACCGCTCGAACACCATGAGGGCGGCGTCATCGGAGGCGAGGGCGAACTCGAGGATGTCGCCGTTCAGCACCAGGGTGGGGCGGGGGGCATCGGGACCGAGATGATCGACCAACCGGCGGAGCCCGGCGAAGAGGAGCGCCATGACCTCGCTCGTTCGGGTCGGGTCGACGGTGACGTCGTCGTCGCCGATGGCTGACAGCACGCTGTTCTGGGCGCCGAGATGCAGGTCCGAGAGGCACACGTACCGCAATCCGTCAGTGCCCACGCTCGCCAATCTTCCACAGGAGGATCGATCGGTGCGTGAATGCTCCCCTCACGCGCGGAAGAAGGGCCCACCTGGGGGGTGTGGGCCCTTCTCCGGTCGGCATGGCTAGTGCCGTGGTTCCCGCTGAACTGTTGCAATCTCCCTACACTCTCGTCCGCCGCAGACACTCCTGGGCGACAATGTGCAAGTGTGAATTGCAATCTCAGGTTGCAACATAGCCACGGAACGACTCCGGTGCAAGGAAATGTCCGTTGACCCCTCGTCTCAAACGCGAAGAGCTGCGAGAGCTCCTGGTGCAGGAGGGGGTCGCGCTCCTGCTCGAGGAGGGCGTGCAGGTCGGGCTCGGGTCGATCACCTTCCCTCGGGTCTTCGAACGGGTGGAGGCCGCGACCGGGCGGCGGGTGACCGCGGCGTCGGTCTACGAGCGGCTGTGGGCCAGCCAGAGCGACTTCCAGTGGGAGGTGCTCGCCGAGCTGGTCGAGGGGGCCAGCACCCTCGACGACCGCACCCGCCGTCGCGTGGGCGTCATCCTGGCCGGTGCCGACCGATCGTCGGAGTCCGGGCGCCTCGGCTGCCTCCGCGAGCTGTGCCAGGTCGTGGTGCAACAGCACGTCATCGAAGGATCCAACCGTGACCACTACCGGATCGTGCTCGCCGCGGTGGCCGCGGTGTCCGCCGCCGACGACCCGGGCGACGAGGCTGGTTCACCGCTCGGCGTCGAGCGGGTGCGCCAGGCGCTGAGCGACTACCTCGAGCGCGATACCGAACTGCTGCTCGACCTCTACAACGAGATCGGAGCGACGCTCGGACTCCGCACCCGCAGCCCGATCGAGCTGCGTCAGTTCGCGCTGGCGGTGGGTGCGCTGGGCGAGGGCGTCGCGCTGCGCCTCAAGTACTTCCCGGAGTACGCGCTGCCCATCGTGGTGCCGACCTCACCGGGTCGTGACGACGTCGAGATGTGGAGCCTCGTCGGCTTCGGGGTCGAGGCCATCGTGAACGCCATGATCGAGGTCGACCCGGACTGGCCGGGTGTCGAGAGTGGTACGCCCCCTGGGACTTGAACCCAGAACCTGCGGATTAAGAGTCCGATGCTCTGCCAATTGAGCTAGAGGCGCGTGGTGAAGAGGTTGATCGTAGCCCAGCGGCGCGAGGGTCCGGCCACCGGTCACCCTCCCAGGATGGCCGGGATAAGGTGACTCGGCCGTCGGCGAAACGACCGACGCCCGATTCGACCACCAGGGGGAACGATGAAGACGAAGGCCGCGGTGCTGTACGGCCCGCACACCGAGTACCAGGTCGAGAACATCGAGCTCGACTCGCCCAAGCAGGGCGAGGTCCTCGTCAAGTTCGCGGCGAGCGGCATGTGCCATTCCGACGAGCACCTCGTCACCGGCGACATGGTCCTCGACAAAGAGATCAGCGACATGATGGGGTGGCAGCAGTTCCCGATCATCGCCGGGCACGAGGGTGCCGGCGAGGTCGTCGAGGTCGGTCCGGGCGTGACCGAGCTCGCGGTCGGCGACCACATCGTCACCTCGTTCATCCCGTCGTGCGGCCACTGCCCGTCGTGCGCCAGCGGCCATCAGAACCTGTGTGACCTCGGCGCCACGCTGCTGTCGGGCCACCAGTTCGATGGCACCTCGCGACACCACACCGAGGGCGGCGACGACCTGGCCACCATGTGCTGCCTGGGCTCGTTCGCCGAGCACAGCGTGATGAACCAGGCGTCGGTCATCAAGATCCAGCCCGACATCCCGCTCGACAAGGCTGCCCTCGTGGCGTGTGGCGTCACCACCGGTTGGGGCTCCGCCGTCTACGCCGCCGACGTCCAGCCCGGTGAGACCGTGGTCGTCGTCGGCTGCGGTGGCGTCGGCATGAACGCGGTGCAGGGCGCGGCGCTGGCCGGTGCCCGCTACGTCATCGCCGTCGACCCGGTCGAGTTCAAGCGTGAGCAGTCGCAGATCTTCGGTGCCACCCACGCGGTGGCGAGCATGGAAGAGGCCGCCGCGCTGCTGGGCGAGCTCACCTGGGGTCAGAACGCCGAGAAGGCGATCATGACCACCGGGGTGGCCGAGGGCGACAACATCGCCCCGATGATGGGCCTCCTGGGCAAGGGCGGCCGCGCCGTCGTGACGTCGGTCGCCAACATGACCGCCACCGATGTGCAGCTCAGCCTGTTCGACCTGGCCATGTCCCAGAAGCAGCTGGTCGGCACGATCTTCGGCTCGGCCAACCCCCGCTACGACGTCCCCCGCCTGCTGAACCTCTACCAGAGCGGCAAGCTCAAGCTCGACGAGCTGATCACCAACACCTACAGCCTCGAGGGCATCAACCAGGGCTACCAGGACATGCGTGACGGCAAGAACATCCGCGGCGTCATCATCTACTGAGCCCGAGGGCTTGAGCATGAAGGTCGATCGTGCGTTGGTCGACCGCCTCGACACCGAGGTGGTCGGCCGGCGGCGCGAGCTCGAGCTGCTGGTGGCCGCGTTGGCGGCCGATCGCCACATGTTGCTGGAGGGCCCGCCGGGCACGGGCAAGTCCACCGTGCTGCGGTCCCTGGCCGACGCCACCGGGGCCGAGTTCGTGTTCGTCGAGGGCAACGCCGAGCTCACTCCGTCGCGGTTCGTGGGGACGTTCGACCCGGCCCAGGTGTTGGCCGACGGCTACTCGGCCGACGCGTTCGTCGACGGTCCGCTGATCACCGCGCTGCGCGACGGAGCGCTCCTCTACGTGGAGGAGATCAACCGGGTACCGGAGGAGACGCTCAACGTCCTCATCACGGTCATGTCCGAGGGC
>Ga0302323_100005833_pt1 | contig 10104 bp, 11 predicted proteins | sample Fen_T0_3_FD_201950 | JGI IMG/M metagenome (GOLD analysis project Ga0302323, IMG submission 201950) | Peat permafrost microbial communities from Stordalen Mire near Abisko, Sweden - Fen_T0_3 | ecosystem: Environmental > Terrestrial > Soil > Wetlands > Permafrost | place: Sweden: Abisko... | reverse complement strand
TATCACGCAAAAGGACTGGGAGTTCACCCGCATCTTTCAGAAGTTTCACTGAAGATCATTTAAACCGTGCGTGCAGCAGGAACTCGCGGTTCCCTTCTGCGCCCAGAATCGGCGACTCGATTACGTCTATCTCCCGTCCGCCTAACTCCTTCACCGCCGCCTTAACCCGCTCGACGGCCATCTGCTGCGCCTCGGCATCACGCACGATACCGCCTTTACCTACGTTCTCGCGCCCAACTTCGAACTGCGGCTTCACTAACACCACAAGCTCAAAGTCGCCGCCAAGTTTCGCGCAGCCCACGACCGCCGGCAAAACTAACGTGGCCGAGATAAACGACACATCCATCACGACCAGGCTGATCAGCCGCCGTTCGCTCCCATCCGGCCACAACCGCTCCTTCGTAAGGTAGCGCGCATTCGTCTTCTCCAGGAGCCGCACCCGAGGATCAGACCGCAGCTTTGCGTCGATCTGTCCATAGCCAGTGTCCACGGCAATTACTTCGAGCGCACCGTTTTGCAGGAGGCAGTCGGTGAAGCCCCCAGTGGATGTCCCAACGTCCATGCAAACTTTGTCGCGCGCATCGACCTGCCAGTGCTCAATGGCCCTCGCCAGCTTCAATCCGCCTCGGCTAACGTACGGCATGTCGTCGCCCAGAATTCGGATGGCCGCTTCTTCCTCGACACCCGCGCCTGCCTTCGCAACCTTCTGCTCGTTGACGAGCACGCGTCCCGCCAGCACCAAAGCCTGAGCGCGCTCGCGCGACGGTGCCAGTCCGCGCTGCAGAATCAATTTATCGAGTCGCAGTTTCAATGCATCACACTCACGCAAACCATCGCCAAGACGTTACGGTTGACGCAATCGCACTCGCTTCGGTGCAGACTGTGCAACACATCACATGCAAGACACTTATCCTGTCGATGACCTCGATTTCCACAAGCTTATTCACATTCGTGTTGAAATCAGTCGTCGAATTGTAACCGTTGTCGTCTGCCGTGAAGCGCTCGCGCTCTTCGGTGATCACCCGCATGAGTTCAACGCTCGCAAATTTCCGTGCGATACAATGAACATCTTCGGAGACCGTACTGAATGTCCCCTAAAAAATCCGGGCGCCCCGCAAATCCAAGCGCGGACCCTGCTGTAATGAATACCATTGAGCCTGTTGGGTCGTCGCTCGAGGGCGATGCCTCGCCTTCCAACCCAGACGTGTTGCGCACGGTCTACTCTGCTCTGCTGAAGACGCGGATGCTCGAAGAGCAGGTGCTCTCGCTGCTGCGTGCAGGCAAGATTCCTGGAACTCCGGTGCCTATTCTCGGCGGAGAGGCCACCGAGGTCGGAGCATTCATCGGACTTCAGCCCGGTGACAGCTTCTCGTCGTCACAGCCCAAGCTCGCAACACACGTCATTCGCGGCACACCGCTGGGGCGAGTCTTCGGCGATCTCTTTTCCGGCAAGAAGCCTCTCCCCGCCGCCGAGTCGATCGCAACGGAGTCCGTGCATATTGTTCCGCAGGCTTCCTCCATCGCCGGACAGCTCGACGTCGCCGCAGGCATCGCGCTCACGTATCGCAATCTTGGTAGGCCGAACGTCGTGGTAGCGCTTGCCGATGACGGACTCGCGGCGCTCGGCTTCTGGCACGAGGCCGCCAGCCTATCCTCTCGCCACCGTCTCCCAATTATCTTCATGGTGGAAAATTGCGCGCAGTCGCATCCCGGGGGTGTCGGCACCGTTCAGTCTGACGACGACCTTCGCGATCGCGCCGAAGCCTACGGATTCCCGGGCATCACCGTTGACGGCAACGACATCGTGGCCGTCTGGCGCGTCACTCAAGAATCGATCCATCGCGCCCGGAGCGGCGCAGGTCCGACGCTCATCGAATGCCGCACCTGGCGCTGGCACGCCGAAGTTGATTCGAAGGCGTCCAATGGACACTCTGTGAAGGCGCTCCGCGAGCACGACCCGCTTCACCACATGGAGCACTATATGAAGAAGCGGAAGCTTTGGAAGCAGTCCTGGAAGGATGGTATTGCTGAGGACTATCGGGCTGCGGTAGCGAAAGCCGTGAAAGCCGCACACTAGTCTTCGCGCCCAGCTCGACGCCGGCATCGAAAGATCTGATATCTTTGCTAGCCGTTTGCGACTATCTGCGTTCAATTGCCTAAAGTCTCGTCGGGGGAGCTTAATGAACCGGAAAACTGTCATCACCTTGCTAGCCGTGTGCTTCGCCATGCATGGCGGCGCACAAACCGCCAAGCCCGTGACTCTTCGGGCCATCCTGCTCGATCAGCTGAAGACCACCCACACCGAAAAGGATTGGTTCGTGCCAATTGATGTGGCCGTCGAAGGCATGACGCCGGAACAGGCGAACTGGAAAGACGGCAGCGGCAATCATTCTGTCGGCCAGCTCACCTATCATCTTCTCTTCTGGAACGGCCGCGAGCTGGCGAAGTTCAAGGGCGAGACCGCGTCCAAATTCAGCGGCAACAATGACGAGACGTTCGACAAATTCGACGCCAAGTCGTGGAGTGACACCGTCAAGCAACTCGATGAAGTCATGGCAGGCCTGGAGAAGTTCGTCGAAACCGCTGACGACCAAACCATACAGAAGTATGCCGGCGAGATCGCCCGCATTGGGACGCACAACGCGTATCACGTAGGGCAGATTGTTTTCGTCCGAAAATTACAGGGGTCGTGGAATCCCGAAAAGGGCGTGAAGTAACTCGAACCCCGCTTGGCAACTACCCTTTCGGCAGCAGCACCAGGATTATCGTCGCCAGCGGCCCGAACAGTAACGAGAGCAGAAACCAAAGGAGCCCGCTCTTGTTCTTGCCTTGCGCCAAGCCGGCGTTGATGAGCGCCAGTGTCCCCCATCCGAGGAAATATGGCGGCGCAAGATAGATGGACGAATCAACCGGAAAGAACGCCAATAATCCCGTCATAGATCCTCCCCAAACAGCATGAGCGCGCAATTCTCCGCGCTCCCCAGTTCTTCAACTAATACTTACAGTTTCTCGTAGAACTCGCAGGCCGAGCAGGAGATGTAAATGCCGCCGGGAATGTCCCGCTCGCGGTCCTTCACCCGCTTTACGATGCGCGTCGGCTTGCCGCACTTGGGGCAATCCGTGCTCTTGGTGGTGTCCATGATCTTCTTGCGATCTGCTGTTTTTGCGATCTTCGCCATTTTCTCTCCTGAACAGTTTTCGTCCGCAGACGGCTGCGGTACGGAAATTTTGCTGGTTCGGCAGTAACCTTCAGGCTGGAAGCAAACAGACAGGACAGCGCGAGATGCACATGTCTTCAGCCCACGTCCGCTAAGCGGACGGCTTCGACTGCAGGCGGGCGCTTGTGACGCCTCTCTCTACTCGCCGGAGTAGCTTTTCTATTTTACATGAGTGCCGTGAAGTGCTGGCTCCCTGTTCCGAAAGCCGGCTGGTGTATGCTTTCCTCCCAAGTCCCAACCATCTTTTTCTTGTGAGGTCATCAACCGATGCCGCCTGGCCAAACTTTGCAGGCAAATAGGCCCACCGTCGAAGTCGGTGGCCAGCCACAAGCCGCGCTTACCAACAACCTGCTTCGCATGACCGCCGTGGAGAATGCCGCTGGAGTCCACCGCTGCGAAGCCTCCTTCAATAACTGGGGTACAGTTGGCATCGGACGCGGAGCCACGCAGGGTTTCCTGTATTTCGATCGAGCACTGCTCGACTTCGGAAAGCGAGTCGTAATCAAGCTTGCGAGCGGCACTATTATCGATGGCGTGATTACCGCCCTTGGCGCCAACTTCCCCAGCGGCGGCGCCCCGGAGATATCGGTCGTCGTAGAAGACCGCTATCGCGATTTGCGGCTGGTTCGCCGTACGCGCACGTTCCAGGACGTCACTGCCAGCGATATCGCTCGCCAGGTCGCCAACGATTATGGCCTGAACCTTACCTGCGATCTTCAAGGTCCGACCTACAAGGCCGTCACGCAGTTGAACCAGAGCGATCTTGAATTTCTTCGCGTGCGCGCCCGGCTCTGCGATGCCGAGCTTCGCTTGCTGGGCCAGCAACTCTATCTCAAGAGCCGCGCCAACTCTGGCGCCGAAGCCCTGCAATTGTCCCTGGGTAGCACCCTCACCAGTTTCGACGTCGTTGCTGACACAACCGCGCAGGCAACTACCGTGAGTGCAATTGTTTGGGACGTGGCCAGCAAATCCGCCAAGACCGCCAGCGCTGGTGTTTCGACACTTGGCTCGCAACTTCGCGGAGGCTCGAGCGGTGCTCAAGAAGTTGGCCGCGCGTTCGGCCAACGCAATGTGAATGTTCCTGTCGCGTGGGCCGATCCCCAGTCGCAATCCAATGCACTCTTCCGCGGCGAAGCGCAGCGATTTGTTGTCGGACACGCTACCGCCGGCGCCGACGCACACATTGCCGTCGGCAGCATGATTCGGCTCGCCAGCCTCGGGCCACTCTTTTCCGGTATTTACTACGTCTCCGAAGTCAACCATACGTTCGACCAGCAAGCCGGGGCCATCACCAAGTTCACTGTCGAATCTCCTGCATTGGGGCAAACACAATGAGCGACACTCTTAATCTCAGTTCGCCGGCCGTAAGCCTTCACGAAAACAGCGGCAGCGCGGCCGATGCCCGCTGGTACGGCGCCTATCCTGCCATCGTCACCGACAACAACGACCCGGACAACCAAGGTCGCGTCAAGATCGTCCTGCCGTGGGCACCCGACGCAGCCACCGGACGATATGAGACGTGGGCGCGCCTGGCCACACTAATGACTGGCAACGGTTCCGGCACTTTCTTTGTTCCTAATAAGGATGACGAGGTGCTGGTTGTCTTTCAGGGCGGCGACCCCAGCTTCCCGTTTGTGATCGGGTCGCTTTGGAACGGGAAGGACACGCCTCCTGTGTCCATCGCAGGGCACAACGACGTCCGCATGATCCGCTCCCCCGGCGGCATTACGGTCACGCTCGACGATCGCAAAGGCCAGGAGGTCTTTACGGTCGAACTCCCCGGACATCGAAAGCTGGTTCTCAGCAACGGCGGCGGCTCTTTCCTGGTGAAAGATGACCTCGGCAACTCACTGCAAATGACGTCGCAAGGTGTGAAGATAACGGCCGCTGCAAAGTTTGAAGTCGTTTGCAGCAAAGCCGTCATTACGGCCGGAGATGTTACCGTCAATGCCAGCGCTGCGACCTTCGCCGGCAAAGTAAAAGCCGACACGGTGCAAGCCAACAGTATCGACGCCGCTAGCTATACTCCGGGCGCGGGCAACATCCTGTAGAGTGAGTTTCAGCTGCCAAGAGCACAGCGTGCTGGGCCGGTGTCCGCCGATCTTAGCTGCGAGCCTCCGCGTCACCGCACTTGGAGAGCTAAACTAGTTTCAGCCTCAAGTCGGGAGCCAAGCGCGATGAACTTCAATCAACGTTCTGCCAAGCGACTCTCGTTCCTGCTGGCGCTTCTGCTTGTCGTCACACAGCTCTCCGCGGTAACCGGGGGCCCTGACTTCCCCGCCCCCGGCAAACCGCGCAGCATGTCGCGCGACGATCAGCGCCAACTCGGATTGCAAACCGCCGCGCAGGTCTACCAGCAGATGCCAGTATTGCCCGACTCCAGCCCCGAGACGCAGTACGTCCGCAAGCTCGGCGAAAAGCTCGAGGCAACCATCCCCTCGCAATATTCCTGGCCCTTCGAGTTCCACGTCATCGCGCAGAAAGAGATTAATGCCTTTGCACTGCCGGGCGGCCCTATGTTCGTCAACGTCGGAACCATTACCGCTGCGGGTAACGAGGCCGAACTCGCCGGAGTCATGGCGCATGAAATGGCCCATGTTTACATGCAGCACTCCGCCAAACAGGCAGACAAAGCGCAAACGACGGGTCTGCTCGCGGGGCTCGCTGGAGCGGTTCTCGGAGCAACCCTCGGTCAAGGCATGCTCGGCCAACTCGGACAAATGGGAATCGGGCTCACCGCCCAAGGCTACAGCCTCAAGTACTCGCGCTCCGATGAATCTCAGGCAGACGAAGTGGGAGCGATCATTCTCTATAAGGCCGGATACAACCCGCAATCGATGGCCGACTTCTTCAGGACCTTGGCTGAGCAGGGCGGGAAAGTGCCGCCGCAGATCCTCAGCGACCACCCCAACCCCGGCAACCGCGAGCAGGCCATCGAACAAGAAATCCGGAACTGGCCGCCCAAGCAGTATGTGGCGAACAGCGCTGCTTTCCAACAAACGAAACAGCACGCCCTGGCTGTGAAGACCTACACCGGGGAGGAGATTGCCGCCGGAGCCAAAACCGGCCAGTGGGCCGCGCTCAATAAGCAGAACGGAGCGGTGTTCACCGGAGCGCCTGCCCCAGTCAACACCAGCGCCACCGCGACGGCTGGCCCGGTCGCGTCTGCCTCGTCGCAGAGCATCTTGCCCAGCCAGCGCGTGGTCCACACCGAACTCGGACCCATGAGCCTCGCGCATCCTGACAATTGGCAGGTCACCATGCCCCGCCAGCAACGCGACTTCGTCACCATCGCTCCGCCTGCCGGAGTCACCCAAGCCGGCGTTGGCTACGGTGTCCTCATCAGCTCGGCCGCCCCGCCCAACGGTCAGCGTATGGGCATTGACGACATCACCAAGGCACTGGTCGCGGAAATGGAACAGCAGAACAATCTCAAGCCCACCAGCGGCATGCAAACGATTTCTATTTCTGGAATTCAAGGCCGCTCCGTCGCCCTGCAATCCACCTCGCCGTTCGCCTCCGCCAGCGGACAACAGCAAGCCGAGCGGGATTGGCTGGTCACGGTTCCGCAGCGTGATGGCTCCATCATCTATTTCATCTTCGTCGCTCCACAAGCAGAATTTGACCGATTTCGTCCGGCGTTTGAAAGCATTTTGAGGAGTGTTCAGTTCTAGCGGCTCCGCGCGCCTCTTGCGGACAGGGTTGGATAAAAATCGCAAACCGACTTCCGCATTGATCGTGTAGGGTTTCGCACAACTGGGCACTGGCGACTGGATACTGTTGTAAAATCCCCGTCATGCCCAAATACGTTATCGAGCGCGACATTCCCGGAGTCGGAAACCTTAAGCCCGCAGAACTGCAAGCCATCTCGCAGAAATCTTGCGGCGTGCTGAGCAACATGGGTCCAAAGATCCAATGGATCGAGAGTTATGTCACCGGCGATAAGATTTACTGCATCTACATCGCGCCCGACGAGGCCACGGTTCGTGAACATGCCCGGCAAGGCGGATTCCCTGCCAACAGTGTCGCCGAAGTCAAAGCTGTCATCGACCCCACCACGGCGGAGTAGAAACCGCCGCTACTTAGCCGCCGGCTTCGTCAGCCCTTGCGCCTGTAGCCACCAGTAGAACTCGTCAATCCAGTGATCGCTGGTGGCTCCGGGCGTCCTCATCCCGAAGCCGTGTCCGCCCGAAGCGTAGATGTGCGCCTCAGGCTTGTGTCCTGCGGCCATCAACGCCCCGTAAAACTTCTCGACGTAGCTCAGCACCAGCGGATCGTCTTGCGCCCACGCCATGAACACCGGCGGCAGCTTGGCGGGAATCTTCGGCATCACGCCAAACGGCGCTCCATAGATCGGAGCGGCATAATTCGGCCGCAACGCCGCATCTTGCTGCAGCAACACGCCACTCGTCACCATTGCTCCTGCCGAAAACCCCAGAAACACGACTCGGTCCGGCGACACTCCCCACTCTGCCGAATGTTGTCGCACCAGCTTGATCGCCTGCACGCCATCGGCGATCCCGTACTTCGCCGCCTCATCCCAGTTCATGTCCTTCGGAAGCCCTTCGCCCTTCTTCTCCATGATGCGATACTTCAGCACGAAGGCTGCGATGCCTCGCTCGTTAAGCCAACGCGCCACCTCGTTACCCTCGACATCCACCGCGAGCGCGACAAACGCTCCGCCCGGCGCGATGATCACTCCCGTTCCAGTCGCCTTGCTCTTGTCCGGCAGATAGGCCGTCAGCGTCGGCGTCACCACCCCAAACAGAATCGTCCCCGTTCCCGGCACATTGACCGAAGACTCCTGGTACGTCCATCTCTCCGACCCCGGCGCCACCCCCGGCCACAAGTTGATCGTCTGCGCGCAAGCGCAAGACGCAACCAGCAACACGACCGCTACTGCAACGACGGTCCTCAATTTCCAGTTCTGCATGAGTTCCCCTTCGCTTGTAAAGGTTCCAGGCGCACTCGGTCCATTCTTTCAACGGCCGTGCAGTTTTCAGAATTCCCGGGGAGACTGCGCGCGGACTCGTGCGGCGCCAGTAGTGTGCGCCCCGACTCCCCTATTCGCCATCGATTCGGCCATATCTTCGCTTTCGGCTCGAACGACGGGTGCCACACCATCGCGCATCTCCGAATGATTGGATTCACGCTGCGCAGGCGCCAGCATCGGGCTAACCGCTACCTGGTTGGGATTACGACCTGCCGCAATCATGGTCAGGAGCGGCAGCTGTCCGCTGGCCAAAAGATTGGCGTCCAGCACCGCGATTGCGTCATCACCCGTGACTGGAACATAGACGAGCGCGCCATCCGGGGAAACCGCCAGCGAGAAGCCAACGTTGTTTCCCGGCACGCGGAAAGCACCTAACTGCGAGAAATTTTGGTTCGCGCGGTCGAAGTTAAACGCGACCACAGCGTGTTGCAAAACGTCGAGCGCGAACAATCGATTGCCCACAACCTGGTAGCTCGAGAAGTAATACGACGCGGACAGCCCTGCCTGCGGTACCGCCGATCCTGTGATGGTCGCAACCAGCGTCGGGTTCATCGGCGTGGTGCCAATGTCAAATACTTTGATCTGCTGCCCCGCATTCACCACGGTCGAGTATGGAGTAGCCAGTGGGTGATCGAACAACAGCAGCGATTTGCCATCCGGCGTCACGTAAACAGCCGTCTGGAAAAAAGCGACGCCGAGTGTAGTGTTGTCCACGAGCTGTGTCTGTGCTCCGGCGACGTCGAAGATCGCAATCTGGCTCTTCTGCGAACCCGTGCACCGGCAACTCGCGTAAACATACTTGCCATCAGAAGTCGCCGCCACTGAGTACAGCAGTGGGCTTTGACTGATGCCGGCCGTCAGTGTCGCAACCACCTGGTTAAATGTAGAAGACGCGGCATTCGTATCAATTATGCTTAGGTGAACTCCCCGGGTATAGTCTCGATATGGCACGTATGCCACCGGGCCTCCTGTAAGTGGACTGCTTGCGGACACCGCCAATCCCTGGTTCTTTGCCAACGTGTCCGCAGAAAACGAAATCGTTCCTTGCACCGAGTTGTCCTTGAGCTTCCAGCTCACGATCTGCTGGTCGGGGATGTAGAGCGCTCCGTCGCTGGTGCCATAGAGCCCGGCGCCATCTGCGCTAAAGACAAAACCATGCTGTATCGGTGCAGCGGCGGCGAGCGCAGCCATGCTCTTCTGCGTAACATTCAAAATCGACACCGACCCATCGGTCTTGCTCGATGCTGCCATTTGGTTCAGCGGCTGATAGGCCATTGGCGTCGAGATCGAAAGGCCATTCGCCAATAGTCCGCTCTGGTACTGCTGGCCCACAGGATTGGCCGTATCTGGGTTCGTGACGATCACATCAAGGCTCGAAGCTGCGGGCGCAAATTGCGGCACGGTCAATTGCAAGTGATAGCCACTTACCACGGTCGCTGGCAGCGGCGACATGCTTCCAATGCGCACCATCGCGCCAGGTCGAAAATTGCTGCCTAGAATATCGATCACCGAGGGCGCGTCATTGGTGACCTGTCCTGTGACACTCGCCACCGTCGGTGCGTTAGGCAGAGGCGTCGTCGTAACGGATGCAACCGCCAGGCCCCATGTTTTGGCTCCCCCTGCGAGCGAAGATTGTTGAATCACAGCATGTGCAGGATCAGTCCGCATCAACCCTGTGTCGAGAACTGAGACATTTGGGGCAAACGCGCCGGCAGCCACGATGCGCGTGCCGTCCGTGCTGATCGCCAGGTTCGTGGCCCCTGGCAACCAGACCTTCGTGTTTGGCAACACCTTACCAAACGTCTGCGAAGTTGGCCGCAGATCCACGACCTCCACCACTTCGGTACCCAAGTTATTGAAGTCCGCCCCCAGTAAATATCCATACACAGCGTT
>Ga0302323_100005832_pt1 | contig 10105 bp, 8 predicted proteins | sample Fen_T0_3_FD_201950 | JGI IMG/M metagenome (GOLD analysis project Ga0302323, IMG submission 201950) | Peat permafrost microbial communities from Stordalen Mire near Abisko, Sweden - Fen_T0_3 | ecosystem: Environmental > Terrestrial > Soil > Wetlands > Permafrost | place: Sweden: Abisko... | reverse complement strand
CGATGAATCCGAAAGCAAGCAAGATGGCGAAGGCGAGGAAAAAAAAACTTAAAACTTGAAGACGAGCAGCAGGAAGGTCCGCAGCAGGGCAACCCCGAACCCATGCAGCAGCAGGAAGTTTTCGCAAGCACAAATGCGAATTGGTGGGACGGCGGACAAAAGGTAAAAGCAGGCGAGACCTTCCAGCCTCGTAAACTCAATACCCCTCTCGATAAATTAACCCGCCAAAAGGCAGGTCGGCGTTCGCTGACCAAAACGGAGCGCAAGCATGGTCGCTATATCAAGTCGCGCCCTGCTGGCGACAACCTGACGGACATCGCGTTCGATGCTTCGTTCCGTGCCGCTGCGCCTTTTCAAAAGCAGCGCACTGAGGAACGCAAGAAGCTGGCTTTCTCGATAAAGAAAAGCGACCTGCAGCGCAAGATCCGCGTGAAACGTGTGGCGAATTTGGTGCTGTTCCTCGTGGATGCTTCATGGTCGATGGCAGTTGCGGAACGCATGAACGCCACAAAAGGTGCGATCCTTTCCCTGTTGACAGATGCCTACCAACGCCGTGACCGTGTGGGATTGATCGTCTTCCAGAAAGACCGCGCCACGCTGGTACTCTCCCCCACCAATTCAGTCCAACTCGCACAGCGCGCCCTCATGGACATCCCTGTTGGCGGAAAGACTCCGCTCTCAGCGGGACTGTTCATGGCTCATGATGTGCTGACCCACGAGAAGCACATCCACCCTGATGTGGAGCCGCTGCTAATCGTGCTGACCGATGGCGCAGGTAACGTATCCATTGGGACATTGCCGCCGCAGGAAGAAGGCTTCAAATTTGCTGAAATGATCGCAAATGAAAAGACTCGCTCCGTGGTGATCAACATGGAACACGCCGCCTTTGACCAGGGACTCGCGCAGCAACTCGCCGATCACCTCAAAGCACCGTGCTATTCGTTGAGCGATTTAAAGGCAGAGAGTTTGTATAATACAGTCAGAGATGAGATGGCAAAGCCGACGAAGAAATAATTGGTAATTGATAAGAAGTAAAAAGACCTCGGAGTTCCTGGAGAATTCCAAGGTCTTTGTTTTTTCACCTCAATCAAGGTCTTTATGTTTTTGTGCAACTCACCTTCATTGGGAAATGAAGAGACTTCTATCAGCCTGCCAAATTCTTTGTGCTCATGTTCAGCAATCTCTCCATTTTCTCGTCCCCCAATAAAAACATTTTAATTTTTTGGCTAACACAACACTCCACTTGTTGACAATTGTGGAGAATACTCATACAATACATCCACCTTTCAAGTTTGCAAGGTCAACCACGAGCTATGCTTATCAATAATTTATTGTTTTTAGCGCCGAGAGTTTTATTTTCTGATAAAAGTAATTTCAAATAAAAACAACGGCTGTAAAAATTTAAGGAGTACTATATTATGAACCTTTATAAAATCTCAATAAAATTTTTACTCAGACAGGTATTAATTTTTGCCCTCATCCTGTCTGTAGTTATTCCAGTTGTTTTGATTCAACCGGCTACGACAGTATACGCTGATAAACTGGGGGTTTGCGGAATTCCAGGCAAAGACGGTCCAACCACAACGCTCAACGGTGTTTTAAATAGCTATTATCCAGGTGTTGCTAATGTAACAGCGGGTGCAACTTCCATCCCGGTAGGCACTGCTCGCGCTGGCGGTGGCACTGTCATTGCGGCAGGTGACCTGTTGCTGGTTGTTCAAATGCAGGGTGCAGACCTGGATGGAAGCAACGATGAACGATATGGCGATGGAGTAGGCACAACTGCTACTGCTGGAAATACGGTAGTTTATTCAGGGGCAAATGCTTATGCAGGTGGAAACCTTGTCGCTAATTTTTCAGCTGGGGTTTATGAATATGTGGTTGCCACAGCACCAGTTACAGCCGGTTCCGTCACAATTTCCAGTGGTTTGGTTAATAACTATTTTAGTTCACCTTTTACCACCCAGGGACAGCGTACATTTCAAGTGGTCCGTGTGCCTCAGTATTCAAGTGCAACATTAAATGGCACTGTGACAGCTTTGCGCTGGGATGGAAGCACAGGCGGCATTGTTGCTTTTGATGTTGCTGGAGCATTAAACTGGAATGGAAATACAGTGGATGTCAGCACACTCGGATTCCGCGGCGGCGGCGGTCGGCAATTGGCGGGTGGTGCTGGTGTAAATACAGATTATCGAACCCCATCTACAAATAATGCCAATGGCTCCAAAGGCGAAGGTTATGCAGGTACACCACGTTATGTAAATAATAATGGTGCGTTGTTGGATAATGGCGTGGCAAATGAAGGTTTTATCAATGGTAGCTATGGGCGTGGAGCATCCGGCAATGGGGGTGGTGGAAGTACGGATGGTAATCCTGCTGCCAACGAAGAAAATAGTGGCGGTGGCGGCGGTGGTAATGGCGGTTTCGGTGGTATGGGTGGCAATACTTGGAACTCAGCATTAATTAGAGGCGGCTTTGGTGGTGCGCCTTTCCCCGGTTCTGCTCCACGCCTGATTTTAGGTGGCGGCGGCGGCGCTGGTACAACCAATGATGGTACAGGCACGCCGGCTGCTGGCATAGCAAGCAGTGGTGCTGCTGGTGGTGGCGTAGTTATGATTCGTGCCGGAACCATTGGCGGCATAGGCACAGTCAATGCAAATGGCGCAACTGCAAATCAAACTGTGCTCAATGATGGCGGTGGCGGCGGTGGGGCCGGCGGAAGCGTTGTCGTTATCGCAAGAAATGGCGGCGGAAGTGTTGGCACATTAACAGTTACGGCTGCCGGCGGAAACGGTGGCGACACTTGGCCGCTTCAGGTTGGCGCGATTGAACGTCATGGTCCGGGTGGTGGTGGTGGTGGTGGGTTTGTTTTCACTTCCGGTGTTTTAGTTATCGGTAGTAATGTGAGCGGAGGTTTGAATGGGATAAGCACGACCGCCAATGATCCTTTTGGCTCTACACCAGGCGGTCCGGGTACTTTGATTTCAAACATTATTCCTGCAGATATTCCTACATCTATCTCTGGCGCAAATTGTGTCCCTGTTGCATTGACGACAACCAAGACAACTTCCACCCCGAATGTAGTGGCTGGGACTACGGCTACATATACAATTATTGTTGGTAATGTTACTGGCGCTGGCGGAGCTTCGGGCGTGGATATATCCGACGTGCTTCCTGCTGGTTTTACATATGCTTCTACTGATTCGGTTACATTATCGGCAAATGCAATTCGAACAGTTACAACCAACCCTGCGGTAGGAGCGACTACGCCAACATGGGGGACATTCATGATCCCTGGCGGCGAATCGGTGGCAATTACATTAACAGTGAATGTAAATGCTGCTCCACCGGGAACATATCAAAATCCTGCCACCGCGACGTTCCTCGATCCTGTTCGAACGACCGCGACTGCTTCATTAACCTCAACATATGATCCTGCCAGTAGTACTGGCGAGGATGTCACAATACAGGCATTAGCAGTTCCGTCCCTGACCATTGCCAAAAGTGTAACTGAGCTCTCATATGCAACAGTTGGAACAATATTGCATTACTCGTATTTGGTGACGAACAGTGGAAATGTGATTTTGAACGGGCCGTTTACGGTTGCGGATGATAAGTCTATTGATGAAGCGTGTCCTGCGACCGCTACCTTAGCGCCAGGAGCATCCATTACATGCACGGCAACTTATACAGTCACGCAAGCAGATTTGAACGCTGGCAGTGTGACCAACATCGCTTCAGCACAAGGGTCTTTCAACGGCAACCCAGTAAATTCCCTGACAGATACAAAAACTGTTAATGCTGCACAGAACCCTGCCTTAATTGTGGTAAAGCGTGAGACCAGTAATGGACCCTATGTGTTAGGCAGCACGATTACATATAACATTGTAGTGACTAACAACGGCAATATTACCTTGACGGGTGTGACGACAGTTGACAATACGGCAACGGTGGGAACTTGTACGCCTGCACAACCTGCCAGCCTGGCGCCTAATGCAACAATGTCTTGCCCTGCGAGTCATGTTGTCACACAAGCGGATTTAAACAACGGCAGTTATAGCAACACTGCAACAGGTGACAGCGATCAGACTCCGCCGAGTAATAGTACAGTGGTCGTAAGCTTCAATCAGATAAACGGACTAACCAAAAATATCTCCAGCACCGATCAGTCATCTACCATTGGTTCAGATGTTGCCATCGGCGAAATTGTCACTTACCAAGTAAGCGTAATTGTCCCTCCTGGCACTTATTCCAATGCAAATCTTGTAGATACGATGGAGCGCGGTCTCGCATTCGTTGGATGCGATAATATTGGTGCTCCGGGACTAACGACTACTATAGCTGGCGGTTTTGCTTCGGTTTGCGCCAACCCGACAGTGGATGATGCGGGTGCCGGCACGTCTGCGGATGTGGATCGCCGCATTACCTTTGGGCTTGGCACATTGACGAATGGCGGTCAGACAAATGCAACTTTAACCGTTACCTACCGCGCGATAGTTCTTGATATTGCCACAAATAAGGATGGGACAAGCCTCAAGAATAGTGCGGTTTGGAGTTCATCAGCCGGAAGCATGGGACCTGCACAGGCGACTGTGAAGATTCTTGAACCTGAACTTACGATAGCAAAGACAGCGAATGTGAAATTTATCGCCAACGGTTCGCCGGCGACATTTACAATCGTTGTTGCTCACATCCCAACAAGCAATACTGACGCTTTCGATGTGGTGGTTTCAGACGTATTGCCAGCAGGACTGGACTATGTTGCGAACTCGATTACTTGCAATGATGGAGAACAGTATCCCGATCTGGGAACTTGCGCCTATGATGCGGTGACTCGCACAGTTTCGGCAAAATGGACCACATTCACACGACTGCCTGCCGGTGACCGTGGCATCGTCCGATTTAGCGTTATCGGAAACGCGTCCATTCCAGCAAATGGGAGTGTGACCAATGTTGCCAATGTCGAATGGTCAAGCATGCCCGGTGACCACACCACTCCACAATCTTTCTCCAACCCATCGAATCAATTTGCGACCGAGCGACATTACGACCCAGCGGATCAGTTCGATATTTATCATTCCAGCGATTCGCTCACGCTCACGCCTCTCCATAGTGGTGGCGGGGGAGGCGGAAATAGTCATCCTCGCCTACCTGTTTCTTCTGCCGGCGGATTCCTCATCCCGGTAACGGGTTTTGCGCCTAACACCGTGACGAAATTAAGCGCCGCTTCACGCCCAGCGTACAACGCAACGAATCTCATAATTGAGATTCCAGTGATCAAAGTCAACACTTCCATCGTTGGCGTTCAGCTTAAAAATGGAGATTGGGATATCTCCTGGTTGTTGGATCAGATTGGATGGTTGAATGGAACCGCATATCCCACATGGACGGGCAACAGTGTGCTTACGGGTCATGTTGTCAATGCAGATGGAAAACCAGGCGTATTCTCCAAACTAAAAGACCTGAATCCCGGCGAGTACATCTATATATACAACCTGGGTTATCGTTACACCTACAAAGTTGTATCGAACAAGTCTGTGCAACCTGACGATATCACAGTACTGCAACATGAAGATAAAGCCTATCTCACTCTCATTACATGCGACAACTATGACGAAACGACAGCTGCCTATTTGCGCCGTACTGCAGTACGCGCAGTGCTGGTGGATGTGCGGGGGACAAAATAATTTCTTTGGTGCAGAGTTTCAAGTTCTTGCGTGAAGCGAAACCGCTGACCAAAAACCTGCCGAACTGCCGGGACTTTGCTTGACTGATTCGCGTCTGTCATGGTATTATCTTCAACCATTCGATGCGGGGTGGAGCAGTGGCAGCTCGTCGGGCTCATAACCCGAAGGTCGCAGGTTCAAGTCCTGCCCCCGCTACCAAATAAAAATCACAGCCCATAAGGCTGTGATTTTTTGTTTGGCGCATTTCTTTTCTCAACTCAATCTCAAAACAACCCGTGATATTCGACAGCGAAAAACATGACACTTGCTATATTCATATTCCTGAATACGACATATAATACATTCAGGAAAACGAATATGAAAAAAAATACGCTTCAACCTGTTGCTGCTTTATTGGAAGTCATTTCACCGCTGGCTCGTCTGGAAATCCTGCTTGCCATTGGAACTGGAGAAGCTTGTGTTTGTCATCTTGAAACTGCGCTTGGTTTGCGGCAGGCATATATTTCACAACATTTGATGGCGCTGCGAAAAGCGGATATTTTGCAGGATAGGCGCGAGGGACGTTATATTTTCTATCGACTAAAAGACGCCGCCCTTCTGGACCTGATCACTGTCTCCGCTCGCCTAAGCGGACTCTCCGCCGAATCCATTTCCACGTTCATCAATACACGGATTAATCCCTCATGTGAATGTCCGCAATGTTCACCTGTTCTTATCCCTGCAGCGAGCCTGTAACCCATGACCACACATACAACTAAACGCTTATTTGTCACACTTGCCATTGTTACTTTTGCATGGTTGGTTGCCTACAATGTCATTCAACCCCTTGCGGATTGGATTTCCTATTCTGCGTTTGGGCTTGCGCGTGATTCACGTCTTGGCACATCGCTGGCATTCTTCCTCTATGACGTGCCGAAGATTTTGCTTTTGCTTTCGGGCATGGTCTTTGCTATCTCCATCGTCCGCACCTTTTTCAGCCCCGAGCGGACTCGCGCTCTGCTAGGCGGCAGGCGCGAAGGTGTCGGCAATATCTTTGCGGCGCTGCTTGGCATCGTTACACCGTTTTGTTCCTGTTCTGCCGTGCCGCTTTTCATTGGATTTGTCGAGTCGGGGATTCCACTTGGCGTGACATTCTCCTTCCTCATCGCCGCGCCGACGATCAACGAAGTTGCCATTATTTTGCTTTTCGGTCTCTTCGGATGGAAGGTTGCCGCGTTATACATCACATCAGGGTTGGTTGTCGCCATCGTTGCAGGCTTCATCATTGGACGGCTCAAAATGGAAAAATATGTGGAGGATTTCGTCTGGAAAATCCAGCACACAGCAGATGTGACCGAGGAAAAACTGAACTGGGCTGACCGAATCGAACGCGCCCGGGAATCGGTGAAGGAAATCGTCGGCAAGGTCTGGCTGTATGTCGTGGTGGGAATCGCCGTTGGCGCTGGGATTCACGGCTATGTGCCAGAGGACGCATTGGCTTCCATTTTGGGCAAACAAGCCTGGTGGTCGGTCCCTGCGGCGGTGTTGATCGGCATCCCGTTGTATTCCAATGCGGCAGGTATTGTCCCCATCGTCGGCACGTTGATCGAGAAAGGCGCGTCGGTTGGGACGGCTCTGGCGTTCATGATGTCGGTTATCGGCTTGAGTCTGCCTGAAGCGGTGATCTTGAAGCGCGTGCTTAAAATGCCGCTGCTCATTACGTTCTTTGCTGTCATCGCAGTAGCGATTATGCTCACGGGATATATGTTCAATTGGATTTTGTAATCTGTATGGGCGGGTTTATAACCTGCCAAATATTCTCAAGGAGAAAAAAATGTTAACCATCAAAGTTCTTGGTTCAGGTTGTACAAATTGTAAAAAATTGGAAGCCGTTACCCGCCAGGTTATTGACCAGATGGCTGTGCAGGCGGAGGTTATCAAAGTGACCGAATATCCTGACATCATGGCATATAACATCATGTCCACGCCAGGGCTGGTCATCAATGAAAAAGTGGTTTCCTTCGGGCGAATTCCATCCTTCGCCGAAATCACCACATTTGTTGCGAACGCTCTTGAAGCGGCATAATCCCATGTAAAGTAATATCAGCACATTCTTAATATGGAGACTACATCATGAAACAGGAAACACGCAAAGAACTTTCTTTTCTTGACCGCTACCTGACTCTGTGGATTTTCCTTGCCATGGCAGTTGGTGTGGGCATCGGCTTTCTCTTTCCCAAAGCTGTCGCGGATTTCAACACGGCGGTCTCGGTTGGTACGACCAACATTCCGATTGCAATTGGCTTGATCCTGATGATGTACCCGCCGTTGGCAAAGGTACATTATGATGAACTGGGCGATGTGTTTCGCAACTGGAAAATTCTCAGCCTTTCGTTGATTCAGAACTGGGTGATCGGCCCCATTTTGATGTTCGTGTTGGCAATTGTCTTTTTGCGCGGCTATCCCGAATACATGACAGGATTAATCCTCATCGGTCTTGCTCGTTGCATTGCGATGGTTATCGTTTGGAATGAACTGGCGAAGGGCGATACCGAATACGCGGCAGGACTTGTTGCATTCAACAGCATCTTCCAAGTCTTGTTCTACAGTGTGTACGCCTGGGTATTCATCACTGTCCTGCCTCCATTGTTTGGCATGAGCGGCAAGATTGTGGCGATTACCATCGGGGAGATTGCTAAAAGCGTTTTCATATATCTGGGCATTCCATTCATTGCTGGTTTTCTGACCAACTTCGTGCTAATTCGTTCCAAGGGTAAGGAATGGTATTATAAAACCTTTGTCCCCAAAATCAGCCCACTGACCCTGATTGCCCTGCTCTTCACGATTGTTATCATGTTCTCGCTTAAAGGCGATATCATCGTGCAATTACCATTGGATGTGGTACGGATCGCTATTCCATTGTTGATTTATTTCGTGATCATGTTCCTAGTCAGTTTCTTTATGGGCAAGTCCATCGGCGCGGATTACTCCAAGACCACTACACTGGCCTTCACAGCCGCCAGCAATAACTTTGAATTGGCGATTGCAGTTGCAGTTGGTGTCTTCGGCATCAACAGTGGCGCTGCCTTCGCGGCTGTTATTGGTCCCTTGATCGAAGTGCCTGTGATGATCGGCCTGGTCAACGTGGCGTTCTTCTTCCAAAAGAGATATTTTGACGGCGCGCGTAATGCATCACGATAAAATGTTACTTTGACGGTAACGTTGCATCAGGAAAAATGTTACTGAGAAATTTTCCAAAGTTTAGCGGTTTTTGTCAATCGAACGGCGGAGTTCAACAGGATTGAGTTGGAGGTACAAATTCATTAGCTGCGCCTTGGCTTCCAAAGAAATATCTTTACGTTCAAGAACACGCTGGTAAGGCGTCTTGGCTGTATCATAACGTTTGATGGTCTTGTTGCCAATGCGTTCCTTGGCAATCAGTTTGAAGACGGCTGAAAGAAGTTGATGTAGAGCCGGATACTGGGCGAACTCTTAATCTGTTTCCCAGCGGTCATAGCCAACGGTATGGCGCACAACGGACCAGTTTTTCTGCTCCACATGTGCTTGATCGTTTTTCTTGCATAGGCGAGAACGAGTGAAAGTAATCTTCTCATCCAGACAGTAACGGTATAGCAAATTGTTTATGAACTCACTACCATTATCTGAATCAATGCCAAGCAAAGGAAAAGGCAGTCGGTGGATCGCTTTGGAAACCGCCTCTTGCGAGCGGCGCATCAGGGCAGTGACGTCTGTCCAACCTGTGTAAAGTATTCAGGTATTGCCCTTCTGTGGTGTTCCCACAATGTGCGACGAGGTCAATTTCCATGAACCCAGGGTGTTTTCGTTCCATTCTGTAAAGGTGCGTCCTAGTGGTGTGTTTGAAAAGTAATTCAACATAGTCGTTGCACATTAATAAACCGTATACTTCTCATATTCTAATTGCCAAGAGGCAGAGCGATTGCACATGAGAAGACGTAAACCAAAAACCATACATTTGAAACAATCCGATACTGAAGAAATCAAGCGATTACTTGACGATAGTCGCACAGAGCAACGCGTTGTTCGACGAGGGCGTGTTTTGTTAGCCATGAAAAGTCCCAAAGGGAGTCGGTGACCGAGGTTAGGATCACCCCCGCCAGATCGACGAGGAAGAAAGCCATTGAAATCCAGTCCTGATATTTTGAGGACGAGCCAAATATCCACCCAGAGACCATGCCACGGCGCCGATATCCAAGCCCCTGTACTGGCTACTTGTGCCTCATCCTGACCACAATCTGATTTCCAGCGTACCACCAGTAGCCATAATACAAAAAATTACTCTCTATGGTCTTGACAGGGATCGGCCTGCGATAGATAAAATTTAGCTCTGTGATCGCGGGTTCGTTAAAAATGCCCAATAATGGAAACGGCGGTGCGTAACTATTTTTCTCCCCTGTTTT
>Ga0302323_100005831_pt1 | contig 10106 bp, 10 predicted proteins | sample Fen_T0_3_FD_201950 | JGI IMG/M metagenome (GOLD analysis project Ga0302323, IMG submission 201950) | Peat permafrost microbial communities from Stordalen Mire near Abisko, Sweden - Fen_T0_3 | ecosystem: Environmental > Terrestrial > Soil > Wetlands > Permafrost | place: Sweden: Abisko... | reverse complement strand
ATCATTAAAAGTCTTGAAGTTCAGTTTGAATATAGAAATCACTGTTGACAGGATAATTCCTTTTCCTCCATTTATCCCGAGAAAAGCTCCCTTTATAATCAGGTTTTTATTGTTATGTAATGAATTGTAAACTTCTTTCATATATTTTGGTGTAGTATAGGATCCGGTATAATCGGCTATGTATACATATTTCTTGTTATCTCTGTAGACAAACTCAAGGTGAGCCTTATGAATTGCAATCATCTCATCGTCATTCTTAACATTTGAATAATCAACATAAACAATTTCTTTACCTTTGTGAGAAACTTTTTTAATTCTTTCCATAACTTAATAGTTTAAATAATTTTTAACGATAACTGGTCAGTTTTTCCGCGGTTGCTGATGTGTTGTAAATTTTGAATGCCCAAATTTAAGAGGTGTTTTTTTTTTAATAAGCAGGTAAAACACCTGAATCTTATTTTTTTTTACCTGATTTCAGTTTTGTATAACCTGAACTTCAAATTGCATGTTTTGCATTAAAAGAACAATCATAGTTTATATAATTATCTTATTTACCGGATTTCTTCAAGCCCAGCAGATTTCCTTCGAATTTGAAAAAACTCCGATTAATAGTGGCTTTAAAATGGAAGGCTACTGGATTTGGTGCGGCTCAATGATTAAAGTCGATTCTATTTATCATCTATTTGCCTCGAGATGGCCAAAAACAAAACCATTCCCTGAAGGTTACAGAACTGATTCTGAAATAGTCAGGGCCACATCTCATTCACCTTTTGGACCTTTCAAATTTGAAGAAATAATTATTGGAGAGAGAGACAGTTCCTTTTGGGATTCAAACATTGCTCACAATCCTGCCATATATAAAATCGGAGATGAATTTGTTTTGTTTTATATCGGAAGTGATTTCACAACGTATCGGGAAGGATCTAATTCATTAATTCGAAGGATTGGATATGCTAAAGCAAAATCAATATATGGACCATGGTTTAGATGTGATACTCCCTTGATTAATCCTGAATCAAATAATCCGGCAATTTTTGTGGACAAAGACCATGTAAAATTGATTTATAGGAACGCTGATCTAAGAACATATATAGCAGAAGCCCGTTTCTATTATGGCCCTTACAAAATTGTAAATGATGATGTCTTTCCAGATTATAAACTTGAAGATTTCTGCCTTTTCAAATCGAACAATATGTATCACCTGATCTGTGAAGATAATGTTGGAGCAATCAGCGGACAAATAAGATGGGGCATCCATTTATTCTCCAATGATGGAGTAAAAAATTGGAGAGAATATTCTCCTGTTATAATATATAATCATGAAATCTTGTTCACAAATGATTCTGTACTGCACTGTAACAGGAGAGAAAGACCTCAGTTATTAATTGAAAATAAATCAATTACCTTTCTGATTAATTCAGTCTACGATGGCAGAGACTCATGGAGTCAACCGGTAAAACTAAAACATCCAATTCAAATTCAATAATTTACGTTGCCTTGCACATGAGAGTCATGATGCCATGTTTGTGCCTGATTGCATCATAGCCCGGCCTGCAGAAAAATCAGAAAAAAATATTAACTTTATAATGGGTTATAGGTAATTCCTTTCCCAGCAATAGAATGGAGAAAAAATCCAAACATCAAAAAATGAAAAAAGCATTTTATACTCTTACATTTCTGTCTGTATTAATTTCTTCCTGCACGAAAGAAGAAAACCTGCCGGATAACGGAATTGTAAAAGATAAAGCAATAAAAGACACTATAACAAAAGTAATAACTGATTTAAAATTTAAACTGTATCCGACAGCAAACGACCAGTTTATTTTTTCACTCCGGTCAGAGAACAACAAAACTTTTAAGCTTTACTTAAAAGAAGACAACAAAGAGTTGGCGAATTCTTTGTTTGTTACCGACAGTAATAATTCCAATATTTTAAATACTACAGTAAGCTACAACTTCCTACCAAATAAGTTTTATCAGATTTTAATCCGGTCATTTAAAGAAGATAAAGACACTGTTTTTATTGAAGATTTTTCTATTTACGGATATATCCATAAGTATCCGAATAAATTCAACTATGAGAAATTAGCTTCAATCACCCAAAAACTTGACTTTGATATCTCTCCATCCCGTAATGTTATTTTTTATCTTGATTACATCTATAATAAATTTGTTTTAAAACGACTTTCAATTATAGATAATAAACTTGAGGTTTTAGATGAAGATTTCGTTACTCTTTTACTTCGTTCAAAGAATGATAATGAGTTAATTATAAAATCACAAAAATATAATAACCGATATCTTGGATTCGATTCCTGTGCTATAATAAGTTATGATGTTAATTCAAAAAAAAGCTCATTTATTGATTGGGGGTCAATGGACTATGGACAGCTCTCCAGAGTCGTCAATAATGAGATCCTGTTTTCAAATCCCTTTCTGACAAATACGGTTTCTCTTGTTAATCTATCAGACGGTTCGAAAAAAACATATCCGACTGACAACCGATATTTAAGGGAGCACAATTATGACCATTTATATCTGGGAAATGATATCTTAGACTTTGCCACTTTAAACTTTGTAAACAGATTACCTTTCTTAAGCAGTAATTCTTCTATTTCATATTTTGATGAAAATTCTCAATATTATATCACAACTGAATATTTTGGGGAATCACAAACAGCTACAGTGTACTCAAGAATGGTAATTTTTAAAAATGACAAGATTGTATGTGAACTTCCATTCGAAAGAGGAAGATCATTTAGTATACCTGGTATTATTAATTTGTCCGATAATAAACTCATATTTTACCAGAGTTATGAATTTGACTCTGATGTCAAACTAGATGGTTATTATCTCCTGGATATAAGCACAAATAAAATAACTCTTTTACAAAACGATAACAATAACTATTTTAAATATGATTTCTTTACTGGTATCGATAAAAATATTTTTATTTCAATTCGTCCTTACGAAATATATAAAATAACTATAAAGTAGTTTGTGTTGAAGGCAAAAAGGTACAAATTAATGATTTAAAACATGAAAACATTTATTAAATCTTTACTGATACTCATTGTTAGTTGCGGATTTTTTTCTTGTATCCGCCAGATTCCTGTATCAAGAGTGATACCTGATAATAACAAGACATATCAGGTTGATTTTCTATTTGAACACGATGGCTGTAAAGTCTATTGTTTCACTGATCGTGGAAATAGAGTTTATTTTACAAATTGTAATGGAGATGTAACGAGTTTTTCGTCAGATTCCACAGAAAAACGTACGATAAATGTTATAAGGAATGTTTCTAAGAAGTAAAATAAATCATTCCATGATTTATTAAAGTATTGACCCCACCAAATTGTCGGTATAGATTTTACTGATCAGGATATATCAAGAGTAATGGAAAAATCAGATCCAGAGCTATATTACGAACTAATCTATTATACTCTTGAACATCCTGATAAGGATTATTTTATACATCAGCATGTTGTCGATGCCTATACTGCGCAAATGGCTGACTTTAAAACTAAACCTATAGCTATCATATTCGCTTTAGCAGGCCTTTACTTATTTCTTGAGAAAGACTATTCCGGAAAACAAGTACAAATGGCTCATATTCTGATGTCAAAATATAAAAAAGTATGGCCGGCTATCAATCTTCCACATCAAAGAGGAGAAGTAACATTTTTACACGCTTTGGAAGCTCCTTCGGGCATGGAACGCGACATTATGATAAAGAAATGGTGTATTTCGGTATGGCATGCTTATGAAGAGAGTCACGAAACTATCGCTTCACTCTTGTCAGAATATTTATTTACGCCCGGGATGAGAATTTGCAGAATTAAGGACTCGGACCGCTGAGCTGATTAGTTTATTATTAATTAAACACAAGAGTTAAATTATGGATTACCGTAAAATTGGTTTCTGGCAATTAGTGATAATGGCGTTTTTGTTGAATATTATTGTTCAGTTAACCCACGAATCTGGGCATTGGATTGTTTGCGAAACACTTGGGAAAAAACCTGTCTGGGGATTCAACCAGTTGCTGCAGATGTGGGGTGATCCCCCTCCCATTCATCCGGATCAATGGATAACAACCATTTCTCCCGGTGGAGAAAAAGGATGGCTGCGGCTAGGCTCATCACTCAGCATAAATGAATTTAATATTATGCTTGCAGCAGGACCTGTAGCATCAATACTTGGAGCTATACTTGGGTTAAGTCTTATGTACTGGAATAGTGTGCCCATTACCAGACAGATGGGATTGGTTATGGCACTGACAGGCTCTTTTATAATGAGTATGTATTACCTGCGGGGCTTTTCCAGAATGGGCGGTGACGAGTATTTTTTGGCAGCTAATCTCGGAATTCATAAATACATAATTGATATCCCGTTTGGCCTTTCATTTATCATTGCTTTCATAGCAGGTTTACTGGCATTAGGTGATTGGAGGACAATGCTCAAATGGTTCGGAGCTATGATTCTTGGAAGCTTGCCATCGGGTTTATTAATTATGAAAGCAAATTCTATTGTCCTTGCTCAGGTCAATCTGGATAATCAACTCTTCCGTCCTCTTTTAGGGTGGTCTTTACCGGTTATTATTGTCAATACAATAGTTTGTCTGGTACTACTGATGTGGTGGAAACAGGCAAAGATTAGAAGTTCATCAGATTTACGATAAAACGTGAATAAAATAGTCAGGAATGCGCATTGTCAATCAAAAGGATATAAAACGACTTATTAGTCTTGATAAGATATTCGCATCAATTAAAGAGAGATATGGAAATCCTCCTGACTGGACAAGACCCCAGGGGTTTATTTCTTTATCAAAAATTATCCTTGAACAACAGGTAAGTTTAGCCTCTGCCAATGCTCATTTTCTGAGACTCAGTAATTATTTAAATGAGTTTACTCCTTCAGACATTCTCAGACTTACCGATGAGGAGATGAGAAACTGCCATATCAGCAGGCAGAAAACATTATATCTTCGTGAGTTATCAAATGCATTAATCCGTGGTGAGATAAACCTGGATAAGATGGCAGACCTGGAGGAATCAGAAGTCAGAAAACAACTCACAGATATAAAAGGTATCGGTACCTGGACAGCCGATATATATCTTATGTTTTGCCTGCAATCAAAAGATATTTTTCCTTCAGGTGACATTGCTGTCATAAATACGGTAAAAGAATTGACCGGTATTAAGACGAAGGATGAAATAATATCACATGCTGATAAATGGAAACCATTTCGTTCACTGGCTACATATTTCTTATGGCACTACTATCTTAGCAAAAGGATGAAACTACCGTTAATGCCCACAGATTCAGCTGATCTGAAATGATCAACCTGTAGAATTTTCTACTCAAATACAACTGTTTTATTGCTATAAACAAATACCCTGTCTTCAAAAACCAGTTGCATTGCTTTCGCAAGAGCAGAAATTTCATTCTCCCTTCCTGCTCTTATAAGGTCTGAGAGAATATATGAATGATTTACTGAAATGGTTTTCTGGGTTATTATAGGCCCTTCATCAAGGTCATCTGTTACGAAATGAGCAGTAGCACCTATAATTTTCACCCCCCGTTTTAATGCCTGTCTGTAAGGATTAGCGCCGGAGAATGCTGGTAAGAATGAGTGATGAATATTAATGATTTTCAATTTAAAATTGCCGATAAATTCAGGTGAAAGAACCCGCATGAATTTGGCTAAAATCAGATAATCAGGCATGTACGGAACAATTTTAGCTATCAAATCGGCTTCAAAAGTCTCTCTGCTTTTATTCTCATGGGAAACCAAATGAAAGGGGATATCGAAGCGTTCGGTAATACTCATCAGGTCAGGATGGTTACCAATAACACATTGCACACTTGCTCCCAGAGTTTTGAAATGATTACGTGTAAGGATATCGCTCAGACAATGATGTTCTTTAGTTACCAGAACGACTATTTTCTTTTCCGGCAGAGGATTTACTTTAACAATTGCATCGGCAGGTAAAACTTTTGTTATCGCAATCTCAATGTTATAGGTATCTGAAATATCTGCCACAACGATCCTGGCAAAAAACTTATTCTCCTCCATATCAACATGTTCCCGCATGGAAACAATGTTATAACCGGCATTCGCTAAAACAGATGAGATAGCTGCAACCAGCCCTACCCCATCTTTACACTGAATAACTATGACCATATCAGAATCTTATATAAGCTACCAATTATACGATTTTTATTGTTGTTATTCAAGAATCCTTGTGCCGAAAATGAACTTTTCCTTCCACCATGGGTCGTTTAAAGAAGTTATTGTTACGCCGTTAGAGGAAGATGTATGGATAAATTTATTTTCCCCGAGATAAATTCCGGAATGCGTTATAAAATCACTTGTTCTATATGTTCTGATAAAGAACACCAGATCACCTTTAATCAGTTCATCGGTTCCTGTTATCACTTTGCCAAACCTGGCCTGCTCTTCAGATTTATGCGGCAGGATTATTCCGTATTTGGCAAATACTGCAACCAGCAATCCTGAGCAATCTATGCATTTCATAGTTGTCCCTCCCATACAATGAGGTACACCAACATATTTTTTAGCAGTCATTATAATCTCATCTGCACTGATATTATGTACTTTTATCTTTTTTTCAGTCCCTGAGTTCAGAAAAACGTTCAGCTTTTTCTTTTCAGAATGACTTTCCGCATTCAGAAATGACGATTCACGATAAGTATGTCTTGAACATGAGGCATTAAGCAACTGACATACAATAACTAACAGAATAATATTTTTTGCTTTAGCTTCAAAAAGTACTCTCATTTTAAGATCTCCTGCTATTTGGCGGGGTAAATGTGATGATTTTTTTCATATTTAAATAACTTACTCAGATACCTCCGTAGATTGAATCAGTAATTAGCCTGGTTGTGAATGTTTCTCTTGTGTTGGTATAAAATCTCATTACTTTTGTTTATTAGCTTTCTTGTTACAAAAAATATAAACTATGACATATAAATTCTGCCGGTTTGGATCAATCATATTATTATTGTTAATCAGTTCATTTTGCAATGCCGGCGATATCGTTATTAATAACAATACGGTTGATAAAGTTATCACCTTCGGCAATAATAAAATTATGATCACCCTAGACTATAACGGGAAATGTAATATTTCCGTATTAGAAGTCAACGGACAATCTGTAATTTCCGAACCTTCAGGTATTTTCTCAGCGATAAAAACTTCAACCGGAACTTACTCAACACTTAAAATTTCATCGGTCCCTGCAATAAAGATTGGGAAAAACAGTGTAACAGTGAGTAATATAAAATACGGCAACAATGTGGAATCGGTTATAGAAAACTGGAAGTTTCTTATTACCGACAACGATATCAGATTTGATATTGAAAGAATTTTTCCAAAACCCTTAAGCATTGAGGAGGCGGCATTCCCTTCATTTAATTTCTACAGTATAAAAACATGGGATGGTGCTTTTCTTGGATATGGCGGATTAGCATGGTTCTATTTGTTTAATCAGAAACTTTGCACATATGGAGTCCATACTGACTGCTCTGTTTTTTGGAACAGCAATACAGGCAATGCTTTAAAAGTTACTGTTTCAGTAAAAGGGAAACAGGTGGCAATGAAGTATAGCAGATCTGATAAAGACAATCTTATTTTTAATATTTCGATTTCTGACAGCGAACTGACCTCCAGGTATGAAGTTGAAAAAAGGAGCAGGTTTATCAGGGGAAAGACCGATGTATGGGATACTTTCAATGTACCGGCAGGAAAATATGTTCAGACTATTTCACTTTCGTATATAAATTATAATGAAGCATATAACAGGGGCAATTTTGTGGGAGAAAACGGAAAACAGGTGACTTCATTATTAAATACAATTGCAAGGATTGGTGTTATTGATGAAAAACATTTTGGAGCCAACAGCTGGCACACGCCATATGGCCCTATTTGTCTGCATGAACAGTATATTGCCCAGTTTGCCATTGGAATAAATGATCACAATTATACCGATGGATATAAAAGATGTCTTGATTTTTATCGCGATAATGCTGTTCAAGCTGATGGACGGGTGATATCACGCTGGGCATATCTCAATGAGGATGCTATGGCTGGAACAGTAACAAAGGAGGGCTTCTACGAAGCTCAGTGGGGATACCTGATGGACTCAAATCCTGATTTTGTAACAAATGTATCGGACCTCTATAACCTGACAGGCGATTTGAAATGGGTTTCAAACTTTAAAACCTCTTGTGAAAAGGTGTTGGATTATATGTTAAAGCGAGATTCTAACAGCAATCATCTGGTAGAAATGATGACTGATTCTCAATCCGAAAAAAGAGGCAGTGACTGGATTGATATTATATGGGCTTCTTACGAAAATGCATTTGTGAATGCAAAATTATACCATGCACTGACTTTATGGGCTGATGTTGAGAAACAATTAAATAATCAGGAAAAGGCTAAACTTTATTCATCCTTTGCTGCCGAACTTAAAAGGAGTTTTAACAAACCAACTACAGAAGGTGGCTTCTGGAATAAAAACAATAAATGGTATGTACACTGGCTTGATAAAGATAAATCTGTACACGGAGACAATCTTGTGGTTCCTGTTAATCTGATGGCCATTGTATATGGCTTGTGTGACGACACCTTAAAACGAAATAAAATTCTTGATAAAATTGAAGAACAAACCCATAAGGAAAATCTTTTCTTCTGGCCTATATGTTTATATCCATATGCCGTAGGAGAAGGGAATGACTGGCAATTTCCTTTCCCTGCTTATGAAAATGGTGATATATTTCTATCATGGGGAGGCATTGGCGTTGAAGCTTATGCCGGTTATAAACCTGACCTGGCCTTGAAATATGTGGATAACATTTTGAATCAGTATGATAAGGACGGTTTGGCTTACCAGAGATACGGCAGAATCAATCAGGATGGACTCGGAGATGATATTCTCTCGGGAAACAGTCTGGCTATTGTGGGGCTTTACAAAGCAATCTATGGCATTAATCCGCTTTATAACAGGTTATATCTTAACCCGCATCTTCCGGTAAAATTATCAGGTACTGAGCTGCTATATGATTTCAGACAGAACAAAATTAAAATCGGGCTGACTGTAAATAGTTTCTATGTATCAAATAAACAGTTTAAGTTGATATCAAAAAGAGATTTTGGCTTCTTTTCTGAAAGGAATGAACTTTTATACTTTGACAGGAAGAGTGAATTATACTCACTTAAAGCCCGGACTTCTGAAGATATTTCACTTGAAATAGAAAAATGGGATTCCGATGAGTATTCCTGGATGCAATCTTCTGCGAATGAACAAGGGAAAATATCCTATGTAATAAATGTATCATTCCCCGACAGTTTCTATACGATTAGCGATGGGGATAAAAAGATGAATAGCAAAAGCGATAATAATGGGGAATTGAAATTCGACGTTAAATCTGGTAATAAAACAATCAGCCTAAGCAGGAATATTAACCTCCGTCTGGCAGAAAATATCAAAAATAAATAATTTATGTTTTAAAGGTATATCAGAATTATACTATCAATTGTCTTGTTGATTTTATTTACGTTATCTGAGATTATTGAGAGCGATGGATTTTTTGTCTGCCCGCCGGCAAGGTTTTTCAGAAGAATTTAACAGCAGGATGGGCGTTGGACCAATTGAAACTCTTGGGAAATATGGTCTTGAGACAGGCGGCAGTACCAGAAACTGGAGTTTAATGGGAGAGATTAATCAGAAACAAACCCGGTTACAGGACAAACCGATCAAGATCGAAAATCTTTCAGATGAGTCAAAATCAATAATAAGAGCATATTATCCCATGCTTTTTGGAAAAAAGAAATAGATGCTCCATTTTCTGGAGCATCTTCCTCACGACCGTTCAGAAGTTCAAATCCGATAAATAACTATCAGACCAGAACAGCTTCAAGTTTTATTGTTGTTCCGGTCAGGGCTTTTGAGACAGGGCAGCCTGATTTAGTCTTTTCGGCTATTTCCTGAAATTTTTTATTATCTATTCCCTTGACTTTTCCGGTAGTTTTCAGTAAAATTTCAGTAATGCCGAATCCATCGGTAACTTTTGCAAGAGTA
>Ga0302323_100005829_pt1 | contig 10108 bp, 12 predicted proteins | sample Fen_T0_3_FD_201950 | JGI IMG/M metagenome (GOLD analysis project Ga0302323, IMG submission 201950) | Peat permafrost microbial communities from Stordalen Mire near Abisko, Sweden - Fen_T0_3 | ecosystem: Environmental > Terrestrial > Soil > Wetlands > Permafrost | place: Sweden: Abisko... | reverse complement strand
GAGCCGGGCCACGAACCTCGTGACCTCGCCCTCGGCCGGTGCGACCGACGCGTCGCCGAGGCGGCCGTGTTGCCACGCCGGCGTCATCGGACCGGCTCCATCATGGGCACATCACGAGGTCCGGTCGGCGAAGGCGAACATCGTGCGGTCCGCGCCCACGTACACCGAGTCGCCCGCCGCCGCGAGCGAGGTGAAGCGCGACGGCACCGAGCCGATGTGGATCCGGGCGAGCTCGTTGCCCGTCGCCGGGTCGAGCGCGGCGAGGTCGCCCGCGCTGGTGACGACCGTCCACAAGGTCTTGCCCGCGAGGACGGGTGGACCGGGGTTGGTCATCTTCGCCGTCCATCCGAGCGTGAAGCCGTCGGCGCGGGTGGTCACCTGCACGACTCCCGACAAGCAGGGGACGTAGAGCGTGGTGCCCGAATGCGCGACTGCGCCGAACGCGGCGCTGCCCGTGCACACCGGCCCGTGGAACCGGTCGCCGCCGATGTGCCCGAGCGCGTTCGCGTCGAGGAGGTAGCCCACCCCGCCCTTGCCGACCTGGAACACGCGCGCATCAGGCAGTACGACGGGCCCGGTGGTGCCGAGATCGACATCGGCGGCGTTGAGCCCGGCCCAGTCGTCGGGCGCGAACCAGTCGAGCAGCGCGAGACCGGGCGACAGGCGCACGACGGCGTTGCCGTAGTCGAACTCGCCCTGGCTCTCGCTGTTGCCGCTGGTGAGCAGCAGGGTGCCGTCGGGGGCGACCGACGCGCCCGGCGGAGTCCAGAAGCCACCCTGTCGCTGGGTCGGCAGCGTGTAGTACGCCGGAGTGCCGAGCGCGCCGCCACCCTTCGCCGGCACCGCGGTGACGCGTCCGTGGTAGTCCCCACAGTCGCCGTAACGGCCGCCGAACGGCACGTACACGGTGCCGTGAACGAGGGTCAGCGCGCTGCGCTGGTTCTGCACGGTCGGGTCGCTGCCGGGCACGTCGACGCGCGTCGAGTCGACGACGTTGCCCGACGCGAGGTCGAGCACCCAGAGGGTGTGCTTCCCCGGCTGGTCCATGCCGACGGCGTAGACCCGACCGGCGAAGGGGTCGATCACCGGTGTGCTGGTGATGCCGACGGGGTCGACGTTGCCGCACGGGAGGTCGCTCGCCGCCACCGGTGTCCCCAGGTGTTGCTTCCACTCGACGGTGCCGTCGGCGCGCCGCAGGGAGTACACGGTGTCGTTCGCCGTGGCGACGATGACCCGGTCGCCGACCACGAGGGGCTGCGCGTAGATGTCGCCGTCGAGCGCCGGGCTCGCCCAGCGCTGTTTCACGCCGGCCGGGTCGGGCGGGCCTTCGGGGGCGACGCCGGTGCGCCCGTCGTCGTGGTCGTAGGTGGGCCAGTCGACCGGGTCGGCGGCCGGTTCCTCCGTGGTGGGCGGTGCCTCGGTGGTGGGTTCGGGTTTCGGCGTGGTGGTCGTGGTGGTGCGCGCGGCGCGCGTGGTGGTCGACGCGGAATCTTCGCTCCCCGACGAACATGCGGCCAGGGTGAGCGCAGCGACCGCGAGACACGCGGTCAGCGCGGCGACGCGACGCGTTGCCCGGTTGATGCCGACGATCCTCACGACGACAACTGGGCCTGCAGGTCGATCAGCGACGCGAGGTCCTCGATCTCGGCCTCCCACGAGTCGGCTTCCTCGGTGGGGACGAGCACGATCTTCGAGAACCCCACCGCGACGAACTCCTCGATGCGCTCGGCGAGGCGTTCCCTGCCCACCATGATCACGTCGGAGATGTCGAAGCCGAGGCGGTCGCTCACCCCGCGGGTGTAGGCCTCGGGCACGCCCGTGCGCGCGTAGAACACCATCGCGCCGAAGTGCTCGGGGTCGATGACGCGGTCGTGCGCGGCCGCGGTCTCCTCCACGAGCACCCGGCCTTCGGCGACCTGCGCCGGCGTGCAGAAGCTCGGCAGCCAGCCGTCGGCGAGCCGGCCCACCCGCTTGAGCTCACCGGGGGCGCGACCACCCAGCCACACGTCGATCGGACGGTTGACCGGGAGGGTGCCGATCGACACGTCGTCGTAGTGGAAGCGCGCTCCGTGATGGGTGACGCGCTCCTCGCTCCACAATCGGCGCATCAACGGGAGCGCTTCGTCGAACCACGGGGCGCGTTCTTCGCGGGCGACGCCGAAGGCCTGCTGCTCCGTGGGTTCCACCACGCCGAGCCCGAACGCGGGGAGGGCGCGGCCACCCGACAACAGGTCGAGGCTCGCCCATTGTTTCGCGAGCAACAGCGGGTTGCGGCCGGGCAACACCTGCACCGACGTGCCGAGCTTCATGCGCTCGGTACGTCCCGCGGCGAACGCGAGCGACACCAGCGGGTCGGGGATCGGACCGGTCGCGCGCTCCGAACACCAGATCGAGTCGAAGCCGAGCCGTTCGAGCGCGTCGATCAACTCCGCGAAGCGACGGCCGCCGTCGGCCAGCCCCTGTGTGCCGATGCCGTACCCGATACGAACCTTCATGCTGGGCTCCCGCTGGTCGCCGGCGAGCGACTGACGCTCCCTCCGGTCGCTTGCGTCGCCGCGTTCACGCTGACGCCTTCATGCTGCGCCGATCATGCTCGGAAGTCCTCGTAACCACGCAGTTCGCGGCGGGCGATCTGTTGCAGGTGCACCTCGTCGGGACCGTCGACGAAGTGCAGCGTGCGCGCGTGCGTGTACATGTCGGCGAGCGGCCAGTCGTCGGACACGCCGGCGGCGCCGAACACCTGGATGGTGCGGTCGATCACCGTCGTCGCCAGCCGCGCCGCGACGACCTTGATCGCGGAGATCTCGATCTGTGCGCTCTTCTTGCCGACGGTGTCGATCAGCCACGCGGCCTTCATCGTGAGCAGGCGGGCCTGCTCGATCTCGAGGCGCGACTCGGCGATCGCGGCCTGCACCATTCCCTGGTCGGCGAGCGGCTTGCCGAACGCGACGCGCGTCTGCGCGCGGGCGCACATCAACGCGAGCGCCTTCTCGGCCATGCCGATCGCGCGCATGCAGTGGTGGATCCGACCGGGGCCGAGGCGGGCCTGCGCGATGGCGAAGCCGCCACCCTCCTCGCCGAGCAGGTACTCCTTCGGCACGCGCACGTTCTCGAACAGGGTTTCGCAGTGCCCGCCGCCCCCGCGGTGACCGAACACCGGCAGCGAGCGCACGACGCGCGCGCCCGGCGTTTCGAACGGCACGATGACCATGCTGTGGCGACGGTGGCGGTCGGCGTCGGGATCCGACACGCCCATCACGATCGCGAACTTGCATCGGCTCGACGCCGCGCCGCTGGTCCACCACTTGTGCGCGTTCACGACGTAGTGGTCGCCGTCGCGCTCGATACGACTGGTGATGTTCGTCGCGTCGGAGCTGGCCACCCACGGCTCGGTCATCGCGAACGCGGAACGGATCTCGCCGTCGAGGAGCGGCTGGAGGAACTGCTCGCGTTGCATCGGCGTGCCGAACTGCAGCAGCACCTCCATGTTGCCGGTGTCGGGCGCCGCGCAGTTCGTGGCCTCCTGGCTGAGCGGCTCGCGCCCCATCAGCTCACACAGCGGCGCGTACTCCGTGTTCGACAGGCCGGGCGAACCCGCTCCGGGCCCATGCCCCGCGTCGGGGAGAAACAGGTTCCACAGGCCGCGTGCCTTCGCCTCGGCCTTGAGCTCCTCCATCACCGGCGGGTGGAAGTGCGGGTCGCCTGCCGCCGCGACCTGCTCGGCGTACACCGCGTTCGCGGGCACGACGACCTCGGCGACGAACGTGCTCAAGGAGCGGTGCAGTTCGACGGTACGCGGGCTGGGAGTGAAGTCCATCGGGCGGAGCGTACCCGTGCCCGTAGCCTGGGTCCCGTGGCCGAACGTCCTGTCCCCGCTCGTCCCCTGCTCGAGTCCGAGGTCGATCCCGACCCGTTCGTGCAGTTCCGCGTCTGGTTCGACGACGCGGCGACGCACGGCGTGCGGCAACCGGAGGCGATGACCGTCGCCAGCGTCGATGCGGACGGTCACCCCTCGGCGCGGATGGTGTTGCTGCGCGGCCTCGACGATCGGGGCTTCACCTTCTTCACCAACTACGCCAGCAGGAAGGCCGGTGAGCTCGACGCCAATCCCCACGCGGCGATCGTGTTCCACTGGGGTCACGTGCTGCGCCAGGTGCGGGCGACGGGCGCCGTGGAGCGGGTCGATGCGGAGGAGTCCGACGAGTACTGGGCCACCCGGCCGCGCGGCAGCCAGATCGGGGCGTGGGCGTCGGCGCAGAGCGCGGTGGTGGTGGACCGGGCGGCGTTGGAGGCTGCGGTCGCCGAGTGCGAGGCGCGCTTCTCGGGAGGCGACGGCGCCGACGGGCCGGTGCCGCGTCCGCCCGACTGGGGCGGCTACCGGGTGGTGCCCGAGGTCATCGAGTTCTGGCAGCACCGCGACGACCGCCTGCACGACCGGCTGCGCTACTCGCGCACCGGCGACACCTGGCAGCTGGAGCGCCTGCAGCCCTGACCGTCAACCGGACGCGCCGGGACGCGAGCCCTCGGGCAACGCGGGCCCGCGTAGCTCCACGATCTCGGTGCCGTGTTGCCGCTCCCAGCCCATCACCTCGAGCACCGTCATCATCACGACGAGGCGGCCGAGGATCAGGAGCCACGCGAGCAGCGCGAACACCACACCGATGGTCCCGTAGAGCGCGGAGGACTTCGCGACCAGCCGTGGCACCACGATCCCGCCCGCGATCTTCAGCACCTCGAACGCGATGCCACCCACGATCGCGGCGGGCAGCAGCGCCTTCCATGGCGCCCGGCGATTGGGCAACACCCACGAGGTCCACAGCCACAGCACGGTGTTGATGGCCACACCCGCGAGGAACACGAGTGGCGCGACCGCGATCGGGAACCGCTGCAGGAACGTCGTCACGTACACGCTCGCCGCGACGATCACGCCGAAGCCCATGAGCCAGCCGAGACCGAGGAGCCGTTCCTTGGTCGCGCGGTGCGGCACCCGCCACGCGACGTCGTACGCGGTCGCGATCGACAACGCGAAGCCGCTGCCCGTCCACACGAGACCGACGAGACCGACGATGCTGGCGACCTCGCGCGTCTGACGCGCCTTGTCGACGGCATCGGTGACGGTCTTCGCGGCTGCGCCGGTGACGCCGAGGAACTCGACGATGTTCTTCGCGACGTCCTGCCGGCCGGTGTCGAGGTAACCGACGACGGCGACCGCGAGCAAGGTGAGCGCGAACAACGCGAGGAAGCCGTACAGGGTGATCGCCGCGGCGTTGGCGCGCCCGTTCAACTGGTTGAAGCGGAGCACGAATCCGCGCACCCAGTCGACGGCCTGGCGCAGTCGGGACCTGATGATCGGCTCCTGTCGTGAACGGGCGGGCATCGACCACCCGCCGCGCAGTTATAGCGTGCAGGCACCGACGGAGGAGCCACCCGATGCGACGCTCGATCGACGACGCGACCGACGACCACCCTGCCGACGACGACGAACGTCCGCCCGTCAACTGGGCGGTGGCGCTGAGCGACGACTGCGACGCCTGCGGCATGGGTGAGCCCCGGGTCGTGCTCACCGTCGAAGAGGTCGGTCGGGCCGGATTGGGCCTGGTCGCGCACCTCGCGCCGGCGACGGCCCGCCGCCTGCGGGTGGCCCTGCGCGACGCGCTGCGTGAGATCGGCGAGGACCCCGGGCCGTAGGCTGGAACCATGACCGAGCCTGCGGTGACCCCCGAGTCGGCCGATGCTCCTGCGGAGGTCGAGGGCCCCAGCGAGGCGGTCCGGGCTGTGCGGGAGAAGTTCCCCGAGGCGCCGCGCCAGGGATCGCTCAAGAAGTTGGAGCCCGGTCAGGGGCTCGCGCTCATCAGCCTCATGTGCTGCGCGTGGACGCCGTTCATCCTGTGGTGGGCGTTCGGTCCCGCCGCGTTCGTGCTCGGCGCGCTGGCGTACCGCAAGGGTGAGAAGCGGGCCAAGTGGCTGGTGCTCGCCGCGGTCGTCTGCATGATCGCGGGCATCGTGATGAACAACCTGCCCGACAAGTTCGTCTCGAACTGACGCGCGAGTTCGTCCGAGTGTCGGCTACCGCACCTGGCCGAGGTGCACCACGTACCACTGGCCGCGCCACGAGATGAGTGACGTCACCGGGAACGATCGGCTCTGCCCGTCGACGGTGTAGTTCAGCGTGGAGCCGTACACCCGCCAGTAGGACCCCTTGTTGTACTCCGTGCCCGGTGTGATCCACTGCGCCTGGTCGTTCGGCACCGACATGCCGGTGAGCTGCGCGCGTGACGCGGCGTCGCCGAGTTGGGTGTGCAGCGTGTGGATGTCCTGCTCGTAGTTCGCGATGAGCCGGCTCTGGTAGTCGCCCGCAGGATTGCTGATGTCCTTCACCTGCAGGTACGCGCTCAACGGGAAGAAGAACGGCCGCGCGAGCGAAGGGTCGTCGCGCGCGATCGCCTGCCACAGCGCGTTCACGTTCGCGTCGAACTGGGCCCCGCTCGGGGTGGGCTTCTCGTCGGTTTGCGGCAACGTGCCCGGGTCGACCGTGGTGGCGGTCGGCGTGGTGGTCGGCGTGGCGGACTTGCCGCTCGTCGCCGTCGTGGTGGTGGACCGCTTCGCTCCGGTGCTGGTGGGCGCGGCTGATGTCGTCGCGGTCGTGGCCGCGGGTGTCGGCGCGGTGGTGCCCGTCGCACCCGCGGCGACGGCGACGGTGCGCACATCCGACGAACCACTGCGGTCGGGGCCGAGGGTCACGAGCAGCGTGCCGAGCACCGCGGCGAGCACGACCACCGCGGCCATCACGACCCTTTCGGCGCCCGGATCGCGGGAGGGATCTCGCGGCTGCGGCGTCACCTGCCCGACGCTAGGCAACGCCGGGGGCCTACCGTGGCACCGTGGACGAGCGCGACGACCTCGACGAGCAGCCGGACGAACCTGAAGCCGAGTCGCCCGACGAGCCGTTCGAGCGGCCGGTCGACCGGTTCCGCCGGGGTGCGGTGGGCGGGGTCGTGGCCGCCGGTCTGCTCGGCCTCGCCGATGCCCTCGAGGGGCGATCAGCGAAAGAGGAGGTCGCGATCGTGCAGCAGGCGCCCACACCGCCGCCGCGTGAACCCCGACGGCTCGAACTGATCCTCGACCCCGACGACCCGTCGCGATCGCTCGTGTTCCTGCCCGAACCGACGCCGCCCGCAGATCCCGCGGACCCAGACGCGTAGTTCGTCCGAGCGCTAGTTCATCCGGGCGATCGACGGCTTGCCGGCGACGTCGAGGGTGGCGAGGTAGAGCATCTCGGGGTGGCCCTTGAGCTCCGCGTCGAGGAACGCGATGGTCACGCCGACCAGGGTGGAGAAGTGCGGGTCGGCCGGGTTGGTGTAGGGATCGAGGTGCGTCCCGTTGACCAGCGTCATCACCGTCTTCGGTGGCTGCAGGTTCGCGGCGTCCCACGCGACGGCTTCGTCGTAGGGGTTGTACTCGTCGGTGTCGCTGTGCACGTGCAGGATCGGGCGTCCGTTGGGCTGATACGACCCCGCGTAGGCGAAGCTCGCCGCGTACGACACGACGGCGCGCACGCGCGGGTCGAGTCGGAACGGCTGGTACCCGTCGCCGAACGCGACGTACCCGCCGTCGGAGTGGCCGGCCACCGCGATCCGCTGCGGGTCGATCAGGTTGCCGAGCACGCCGCTGCCCGCGGCGGAGAGGTCGAGTACCTGGCTCGTGACGAACCACGTGTCGGGCCAGAGGTCGGTCCAACCGACCGTGTCGCTCGGGCCCGCCGGTTGCCCGCTGAGGATGGGGTAGGTGGGGGCGACCACGACGTACCCGGCCCGGGCGATGCGCGAGAGCAGCGCCGCGTAGGTGCTGGGTGTCACGCCGAAGCCGTGGACGAACATCACGAGCGGGTACGGCCCGTTCTGCTTGTCGATGGGGTACCAGACCGTGGTGGGCAGCACCCGCGACGACGAGCCGGGGTACGCGTCGAGTGCGGGGGTCGCACGCGTCGGGTCGACGAACGTGGTCTGGTACGTCGCGACCGTGTGGGTGACACCGATCGTGGTCGGTGGCAGCTCGGGCGGCGGGGGCGGCGGCGGGAGGCAACCGGCGGTGACGAGGCCGAGCACCAGCACGAGCGCGCCGCCGACGAGGAGTCGGGGAGCGCGGAGTCGGGGAGTGCGGAGCCTGGAGGAGGGCCGAGTCCGGGGGCGGGACATCACCGCGAGGGTAGGGGCCCGCCCGAGTATTGCCGCAGCAGCGGGACTACAGCAGCAGAGGGATCGCCAGGCCGCGGGTGTCCTCGATGCCGAGGCGGTACTCGACGACCTGCTCGACCGACACCATCGCGATGCGGTGTTCGGCCGCGAACCGCTCCAGGTAAGGGAAGCGGGCCGGTGAGCCGTCCTCGCAGAGCACCTCGCAGATCATCGCCACGGGCGGCAGCCCGGCGAGCCGGGCGAGGTCGACCGACGCCTCGGTGTGCCCGCGGCGCTCCAACACCCCGCCGGGGCGGGCCCGCAACGGGAACACGTGCCCGGGCCGCTGGAAGTCGGACGGGCACGCGCTCGGGTCGAGCACGCTGCGGATGGTGGTCGCGCGGTCGGCGGCGCCGATGCCGCTGCCCGCGGTGACGTGATCGATCGACACCGTGAACGCGGTGTCGTTGCCGGCGCGGTCGGGCGGCACCATCGGCCAGAAGTCGAGCTCGTCGAGGCGACCGACGTCGCACGGCATGCACACCAGGCCCCGTGCCCACGTGAGCATGAAGTTCACCGCCTCGGGCGTCACCCAGCTCGCGGCCATGGTGAGGTCGCCCTCGTTCTCGCGGTCTTCGTCGTCGACGACGAGGACCATCTCGCCGCGTCGGATGCGCTTCAGTGCTTCGTCGATGGTGGCCAGCGTCATCGGTGGCTCCTCGGTTCGTGATTCGGGTTCGGATGAGTGGGCGGTCGGTGGGGCGGTCACTGGGCGGAGTCAGTGGGCGGACGGGTCGGGGAGGGTGACGACCATGCGGCACCCGTGGGGCTCGCGCGCCTCGGGGTGGATGTCGCCGCCGTGCAGCCCGACGATCCACTGCGCGATCGCGAGACCGAGCCCGGCGCCACCGTCGCTCGACGCCCGCGCGGAGTCGGCGCGGTAGAAGCGCTCGAACACACGCTCGCGGTCGGCCTCGGCGATGCCGGGGCCTTCGTCGAGCACCTCGATGGTGACGCCCGGTGGCTCACCCGGCGCGCGGCGATGGGCGCGCACCTCCACGGTGCCGCCGCGCGGAGTGTGGCGCACCGCGTTCTCGAGCAGGTTGGCGACGACCTGGTGCATGCGTTCGGGATCGCCGTCGACGACCAGTCCGGCGTCGTCCACCGCGACCGACAGCTCGACGTCGGCGTCGTGGAGCTGTTGTTCGCGGACCGCGTGGCGCAGCAGTGGCTCCACCGCGAACTCGGTGCGTTCGAGCGGCACTGCGCCGGACTCGAGTCGCGAGAGGTCGAGCAGCTGCTTGACCAGCCGCCCGAGGCGCTCCACCTGGGAGAGCATCGTGGCGAAGGTGTCGGGATCGGGGTCGCTGACGCCGTCGACGAGGTTCTCGAGCTGCACCTGCAATGCAGTGATCGGGGTGCGGAGCTCGTGTGACACGTTGGCGACCAGGTCGCGGCGCACGCGGTCGGTCTCCGCGAGCTCGGCCGCCATGCGGTTGAACGCGCGGGCGAGTTCGCCGACCTCGTCGCGTGATGACGTGCTGACGCGGCGGTCGTAATTGCCGCGCGCCATCTCGGACGCGGCCGCGGCCATCTCGCGCAATGGAGAGGTCATGCCGCGGGACAGGAACCAGACCATGGTCATCGCGACCACCGCGGCGATGATCCCACTCACCGACGGCCACAGCCCGGCCTTGAGGCCGAGCCAGAACACGAACACGGTGACCGCGACCGCGGCCGCGATCACGAACCCGAGCTTCAGCTTGATCGACGGCACCTCGTCGAGCGGGTGCTGCAGTCGCTCGCGCCGGTTGGACGTCATGCGCCGCCACCTGATCCGGGCCCGGCCGCGTCGGGCCCAGCCGCGTAGCCGACGCCGTGGACGGTGCGCACGACGTCGTTGCCGAGCTTGCGGCGCAACGCGCGGACGTGCG
>Ga0302323_100005828_pt1 | contig 10109 bp, 10 predicted proteins | sample Fen_T0_3_FD_201950 | JGI IMG/M metagenome (GOLD analysis project Ga0302323, IMG submission 201950) | Peat permafrost microbial communities from Stordalen Mire near Abisko, Sweden - Fen_T0_3 | ecosystem: Environmental > Terrestrial > Soil > Wetlands > Permafrost | place: Sweden: Abisko... | reverse complement strand
CCCGCCACCTCCGTACTGAATGCGATTGTCGCGGCAGGCCTCGCAACAGTCTTCGACGCAAAGCCGATAACAGGCCCAGGTAGCCATGGCACACATTTTCAGGAAGCCTCTCAGACAAGAACCTTCGCGCTCGTTCGCCAAGGCCTGTGTTAGGCTCCGTCGCTGGCCATGAAGATTTCTCGTTCTGTCCCCCAACCGCCTGCAACGCCGGCCAAGGCCGCCGCGACCAGCAAGGGCAGCGGTGAATTCGCGAAAAAGCTGACAAGGGCACAATCGGCGAAGGCGCCGGTCCCCAGCCACTCCAGCAAATCTGCCGGGCCGGGCAAGGCCAGCGACATTTCCGACATCGGAGCGGCGCTCAAAGCCGGCACGATGACGCAAAAAGACGCACTCGATCAGGTGGTCGAGCGCATACTCGTCCGGCAACTGGGCAAAGACGCGCCGGCCGCCACCAGAGACAAAATTGGCGCGGCCCTGCGCGAGAGCCTCGCCGACGATCCATTGCTGGCCGCAAAGATTCGCGCCCTGGGACGCGATTGAGCCCGCCGTCCCCGGGGAAGCGCCTCTCGACCGCGACAGCCTCCTAGGACGGCTTGGGCAGGTTGGCGCGACGTTGGGCTAGCAACTCGCGCACCTTGGGCGGCAAAAAAATTCCGTCGGTATCCATGGTGGCCAGGGCATCGGACAGGATCGAGGCGCGCTCCGACGGCGCGGTTTTCTTGTCGATGATAACGCACCAGTCGCCCTTGACCTTGCACAGTCCGCCACCCCCGGTCGGTCCGGAGGAAACCAAATTCTCGTAACGAACCTTGACGCCCAGCTGTTGGGCGGCGCCTTCCAGAATCTCGGTAAGCTGTTCTGACTTCATCGCTTTTTCCCCGTCTTGGGTTGGCCCTTCAATCCCGAGCCAAGCGGCAACAGCACCACGAAGGTCGTGCCGCTGCCAAGCTTAGATTCGAATGTGATTTGCCCACCATGAGCAAGGACGATGTTCCTTACCACAGGCAGTCCCAAACCGGTCCCTCGTCCTGCAGGCTTTGTCGTGAAGAAAGGCTCGAAGACCCTGGCTTGGTCTTCGTCGCGGATGCCCTCGCCGTTGTCCGAAACCGCCAACCCGAGCTTGGCGCCCTGCTGGAAGGTCCGAACCGTGATGGTTCCCCCCGCTTCGCTGAAGGCCTGGGCAGCGTTGCTGACCAGGTTGGTCACCACCTGCATGATGTGGTCGCGGACCACGCACAGAGCGGGCAAAGCAGAAGCCAGGTCCCGCACCAGGGTGGCTCTCGCTTCGTGCAAGACATGCTCGCAAAACGAAAGCGCATGCTCGACCACATCGTTCAAGTTCACGTACTCGACCTCGCGCCCCGACGGACGCGCGTAAGTCGTCAGGTCGCGCGTGAATTTACGGATGCGTTCGGCGCCTTCCTGAATCTTCTTGATGCGCTCGATGTCCGTCGGCTCGTAGAGGTTCTGCACCCTTCCCTGCGAGGCCAAGACCGCCTTGCGCAAGACCGCCTCTGCGCACATCTGGACCGAGGTCAGCGGATTGTTGATCTCGTGTGCCACGCCGGCAGCAATCTGCCCAACGGTTGCCAACTTCTCGGCGTGAAGCACTTGACTTTGCAGCGCACGCAAAGCCGTCAAGTCATGTCCCGCTGCGATCACGGCCGTCGCCACGCCGTCCGAGTCGTGCACCGGAATCACACAAAAAGCAGCGGCAGAAAGCGACCCCGGCGCCCCCGGCAATCGGACTTCGCAACGAACGGGCTCCAGATTCTTGGCAACCACCGCCATGATGTCGCCCAGATCGCGCACGCCGAAACCTTGAAGCCAGTCCGCCAATTGCTTGCCTACACCGTCGCATTCCACACAGCCCGTCAGCTTGGCCAAAGCCCCACTCCAAGCCAGGAGTCGGCCGTCCAGGCCGGTTACGGCGATGAGAACGTCGGACGCGTCCATCATTTGCAAGAGTGCCTCGGCCAAGTTCAGGCGGGAAACCCCGTCGGGTTCCGGCTCTTTGACCGAAGGTTCCTCTCGCTCGCCGTCTGCCATCAGCTCCTTTTCCTGCGCGCCGGACGCAACAACAGCAAAGCTTTGGCATTGGCCTCGGCCATGACCCTGCGCACAGGCACGCCTGCGCGCAGGGCAAGCTTGCGACAGTCGTCGAACTCGGGGGTTGCCCCAAGCGGGACGCCGTCGCGCGCCGCCACCTTCACCCGAACCTCACCGTAGTCCGTCGTCACCTTGGTCATCGAACGGTCGAGAACCGTTCGATCCATAAGCTGTTTGCGAACACCAAGGGTGGTGGAGTGCGAGAAGAAGGCTCGCTCGATGGCGACGATGGCGTCGGACGGACAAAGCGCCGAGACTTCGAGCGCCGGGCGGCCCTTCTTCATCTGGATGGGTGTGAACCAGACATCGACGGCGCCAGCCGCAAAAAGGGCCGTCATCAATGGTTCGGCCAGTTGTGGGTTCATGTCGTCGATATTGGCGGCGATCAGCACGACCTGAGCGGCGGACACGGGCAGCACCGTTCCCAACGTCTCGCCCAACATCACGCGCAGAACGTTCGGTCGATCAGCCATCTCGCGGGTACCTGCGCCAAACCCCTGCGCTCGCAACCGCATGGGAGGCGGCGGCGCAAACGCCTGTACCGTTGTGGCGAGAATGGCCGCCCCCGTCGGCGTCGTAAGCTCACCCTTGCCTTCATTCAACACCGGCACACCCTGAAGGATGGCGGCAGTGGCCGGCGCGGGCACCGGCATCAGCCCATGGGCCGTACGTATGGTTCCCGTCCCGACGGCAGGAGGCGACGAGGTGATCGAGGCGGGTTCGAGCCATGCAAGCGCAGCGGCCGCACCGACGATATCTGCAATGGAATCCCAAGCGCCGACTTCGTGGAAAGTAACCCGGGCAACGGAAACACCATGCAAGGCAGCCTCCGCATGGGCAATGCGGTCGAAGATCGAGGCGGCCAGCTTCTGCGTTGCCGGCGTAAGGCTGGCCGCCCGAAGCAGGCGGCGGATTTCCGAATAGTCACGGTGTCCATGCGCCTCTCCACGGTCATGCCCACCCGCCTCTGCGAGGCCATGCCCATGGTCGTGGTCATGCCCATGGTCGTGGTCATGCCCATGGCCGTGGTCATGCCCATGGCCGTGGTCATGCCCATGGCCGTGGTCATACCCATGGCCGTGGTCATGCCCATGGTCGTGGGCGTGGCCGTCCCCGTTCTCATCATTCTCACTCCCATTCCCACGTCCCTCCCCACCTTTGGCTAACAAACGCCGCCCCTTCCCCGGCCAATCTACGACGAACCCCAGCCCCACGAACGCGCCTCTTTGCCTCCGCTCGAACGACACCTTCAAACCTTGCAGCCCCATCGCGCGAACCGCGTCGACCACCACTTTTTGTGGAACGCCAGCATCGACCAGCGCGGCCACCGTCATGTCGCCGGCCACGCCGGAACAAGGATCGAAATGTAAATGCAGGCCTTTTTCGATGGAGTTCGTCATCAGGTACGCACCCGGTTCAGCAAGGAAGCCATTCGGCCGGCACCGAAGCCGTTGTCGATGTTCACCACGGCAACGCCGGTAGCGCAGGAATTCAGCATGGTCAATAGAGCGGCAACGCCGCCAAACGAGGAGCCGTAGCCGACGCTGGTTGGCACGGCGATCACGGGGCGAGAGAACAGGCCGCCAACCACCGTGGGCAGGACACCATCCATGCCCGCTACCGCCACCAGCACTTCGGCTTTTTCGATGGTCTCGCGATGGGCGAGCAAACGGTGCAGTCCGGCCACGCCGACGTCGAAAATGCGCATCACCTCATTACCGTCCAACTCGGCAGTCACGGCCGCCTCCTCGGCGATGGGAATGTCGGCTGTTCCTGCAGTGAGAACGGCAATGACGCCTCGTCCGCGCGTCGGCGCTGGGCCTGGCCCAACGACCACGATGCGTGGGACCTCCAAGTAGCGTGCCTCGGGCACCGCCACGAGAACCTCCTGGGCGACGGAAGGGACAACCCGCGTGGCCATGACCGTAGCACCATCGCCACCGAGCTCCTTCAGCAAGGTTGCAATCTGCGCAGGTGTCTTGCCCGTGCCGAAAATAACCTCGGGAAAGCCCGTGCGCATGTGGCGGTGGGTATCGGCGTGCGCGAAGCCGAGTGACCGAAATGGCAAGTCGCGCAGCTCGCGGAGAGCATCGTCGGGGGAAGTCTTGCCGTCCCGAACTTCTTCGAGCAGGAAACGTAAGTGTTCTGGATTCACGGAAACACCTTAGCAGACTTGCCAAGCTTGAGCAGTGTCCCTGCTCCACCACGAGCTTCACGACGGTGGGGGGCGGCCTTCGCCATCTTGCGCTTGTTCCTGGCCACGAAGCTCCCGGATCTCGTAGATGACCCGCGTCTTGGCGGCACGGTCGTGCAGGGTCTGTCGATCGCGGTCGACCAGGGCAAACAGGAAGCCCGCCAACCAAGGAATCGCCACAATCAGATTGGGAACCAGCATGGTTCGTAAGAGGACGTCCAGGCTGCGGTCCCAGATGGGAAAGGGGCCCACGCCCACGGCGCCGGCCAGGCGGTTCTTGACTTGCATCAGATCGGTCGCTACCCCCAGCTGCATGCTGATCATGGCCAGCGCCACCAGCGGTCCCCAAAACTGGACGACGAAACGGAGCAGCAGTCCAGGCACGCGCACCCGGCGGGTGGTTCCTACGATCTGCAGGCCGATGAGCCGCTTGCCAAGTGTCTTTCCCCACAAGCGATGCGCGACCACGTAGTAAGCGCCGAACAGAAACAGCCCAATCTGGGTCGCCGCTTGTTGCGACCACGACAGCGCCGCCGCCGCGATCTGCCCCAGGGGAGCCACCAGCATCAGATCCACCACGAGTGCCACACCTCGCGGAACCAGGCCACCGGCAATCCGCGGCTTGGGACGGACTGATTCCAACCGCGCCAGCAACAAATCGTACCCCTGCGGCCGGCGTTCCGGATCGGGATCCATCATTTCCAGGATCAGCTGGCGCAGTCGCCATGGGGCCACGTCGGGGGCGATCTGCGGGCGAGGCGCAGACGCGTGCATCTTGGCCATGTCTGCCAGATTGTCGGCCTGGAAAGGAACGTGGCCGGTCAAGAGCTCGTAGAACGTGATGGCCAAGGCATAAATATCACTGCGAAAATCCGGGGCAGCACCGGCAATCTGCTCGGGCGCAGCGTAGAACGGAGTGCCGACGAAACGCCCGTCGGACTTGTCGCCCGACGTAGCCAAACCAAAGTCCGCAACCTTGACCTCGCCGCGGGTAGCCCCCGTGGTACCGTCGCCCAGAAGCACGTTGGAGGGCTTGACGTCGCGGTGGATCATCCCCTGCGCGTGGGCGGCCAAGAGCCCGCGCGCGGTCTGGATGACGTATTCCAAGGCATCACCCCAGGGCAGTGGCCCCTCTGCACCGATGAGGTCGGCCAGGGTCTTGCCCCGTACGTGCTCCATCACGAAGTAGGAAGCGCCCTCGAAGCTCCCGATGTAGTAAATCGTGACGACGTTGGGATGTTGCAAGCGAGCTTGGGCTCGCGCCTCGTCGACCAGTCGAGCCATCAAGGTCGGGTTGTCCGCCAGTTCGCGCCGCAACAGCTTCAATGCCACCGGCCGGTTGAGCGACACGTCGTGCGCCAGGTACACGCGCCCCATACCGCCTTCGCCCAAGAGCGCCCTGATCTCGAAGTGGTCGATGTGCCGGCCAAGCAAAGGATCGGCGCCCGCGTCTTGGCTCTGGGGGGGTAGAAATTGGTCACCGATGGCGGTTGCGGCAAATGCGCGCCCCGCACTCGGCGTTTCTCGAATCGTTTCGGCCTCGGACCAAGCCATCAGGACGCCCGGAAGCATAACCTTGCCAGCCAAGAAGCGCGATTTCCGTACCAGCCCCGCAATCAGACCTCCGCGAAGTGCTCCGCTGCCCGGGCAAGGGTCAGGAAGGTGGCGCCCGCCGCGCGCGCTTCAGTCAGCGTGGCATCCAACGCCGCCAATTTGTGGATCAGCGTGACCCGCAAATCAGGCTGGTGCGCGACGAGCGCCGGCGAAATACCGTCGGCAACCGCGTCCGCCGCATCAATGCCGTGCAGTTCCAGGTTGAAGTGCGGCGTGGTCAGGGCAGAAGCCACCAAGCGCCGACGAAGCCAATCCGGTGCAAGGACCAAGGTCGTGCCGATGACGTGGAGACGCAGCACAGGCGTCACCGTCACCGGCAATTCGATGATGGGGGAATCGCCGCGCCGATAGGGCGACGAGACGGCAGGACGATACGGCACCCGTGGAGCACCCAGGACTTGGGGACTCCCCAGGATGCTTCCCGATGCCCGGCCGGTCACGCGGATGGCCGCCATGACGGCTGCCTTGGCGAGATAGTACGGAATGGCCGGAAACACCGATGCATCGTAGCGGTAGCCACGCTCGCACAGCAGGGCGATGAGCTCGGCCGAGATCTCGTAGCCGGGGGCGCGAAAGCCGATGGGTGACACGCCACACGCCTCCGCAATCGCCGCAGTCGCACGGTCGAGCTCGGCCGCGATCTTTTCCCTCCCCAAGCGAACCAGGTCGTAGGGATGGCTATACGAGTGGCTGGCAATCTCGTGCCCCGCCTTGGCCATCTCGGCAAGCAGGGCACGCCCGTCCGAATCTTCTTCCAGATCCCTGCCCACCGTGAACAGCGTGGCGGCGATCCCGTGCCTGGCAAACAGCTGACCGAGGCGAGGCAAGGCCTTGCGCAGAATCGCAAAGCGCGCCTCTCCCGAGGGCGCGTCGGCAAGCGCGTGAATGCGGTGGTAACAGACCACAGCATCGAGATCGACGGAGACGGAGACGATAGGCGAGACCACGGCGGAATCGTAATCGTTGCCCCTTGGAACCTCAAGGTTTGCCATCGCCTGGCCTTACGCTTGCGCAGCCGCCGGTTCCGCAAACGACTGGACCGATTTTCCGGCCGGCAGCAGGATGGCGAAGCTGGTTCCGCCACTTGGCGGGCAATCGACTTCGATGCGGCCGCCATGCTCGCTGATGATCTGCTGAACCAAGGCCAAGCCAAGACCGGTTCCCTTGGCCTTGGTCGAGAAGAAAGGCTCGAAAATATTGGCAAGGTTTTCCCGCGAGATGCCGGGCCCACTATCGCTCAGCACCAGGCGCACCTGCCCATCCGGTGCCTTGCCCACTGTCACCTGAATGCGCCCGCCGCCCACCATGGCCTCCTTCGCGTTGCGCACCAGATTCAGCAGGGCCTGGCGAATTTGGCTCTCGTCCGCCGCTATCTCGGGCAAGTCGGGTTCGATGTCGATGGCCAGCGTGATTCCCGCCAGGGTCAACTCCGCGCGCGCGAACTCCAGCACCGACGTGACGATGGACCCCACATCTTCGTGCTCCAGCTTGGGCTTGGGCAGACGGACGAAACGCAGGTAGGTCTCGGTGATCTCGCTCAAACGGTCGACCTCCTTGCCCATCGACGAGACCAGCTTCCTCGCCTCGTCGTTGTCCGGTCCGACCTCGTCGGCCAAAAGCTCGACGTTCAGCCCAAGCGAAGCCAGCGGGTTGCGAATTTCGTGGGTTATGTGGGCGGCCATGCGCCCCACCGTTGCCAACCGTTCCGAGCGAATCAGGCGGTGCTCGCGTTCTTCGATGGCCGCCGCCATGGCATCGAATTCACGCGCCAGATCGCCGATTTCGTCGCGCGAAGCGATGCCGGTGCGACGGGCGTAGTCGCCGCCAGCGATTTGGCGCGCATGTTCGCGCAACACACTCAAAGGTCGCAGGGTGCGCACCATCAGGAGGGCAGCACCGACCGCCAGCACCAGGCCAAGGCCGCTCAGCACGAAGGCGATTTCGACTGCCCGCCGTTCGTTGTCGGAGAGCTGCTGGGCAATGTGCTTGCCCTGACCACGCAGGTTGCTCTTGAGGCCGTGAAATCGGCTGAGCAGGTTGGCCAAGCTGCGATCCGCTTCGTTGCTGTCTCCGGCGGCTATTTCGCTGCTACCGAGGGTCGCCGCTGCCGCCACGACGCGCGCATCCAGATCGGCGATTTCATGCTTGTAGCCGTTGAATTCTTCCCGCCGCGACGGATTGGCCTCCTCCTTGAAATAGCGGTCGATAGCGTCAAGCGCGTCCCTGAGGTTCTGGCGCGACGAGGCGATGCCGTTTTGCGCCGCCACCCGGCTGGTCAGCCCAAGGGTGGACCCGCTTCCCTCGCCGACGCGTGTCTTGGCAAAATCCTCCAGCGATCGAAGCGAAGCATCGACCGCTACCTGCACCTCCAGCCGGCGCTGGTTGGCCGTTAGTTCCTGCCGTCCGCGACGCAGGTACAGCAGGGTGAATAGGCTGCTAGCCGCGAGCATCCCCAGCAAAACGACATAGGCGATAAGGATTTTTTCCGACACCCCAAGCCGCATGATGAAGCTACGCTAGCACAGGCACAGTGCGACAAGCGCCGTCCAAGACGTCAGAGAAGCGTGCGTACGCATTGACATTACCCAAGGGGTGGGAAAACATCGCAGGAGACCATGGGAAAAACTCGTCTCCGGGTATCTTGTCTGTCGGCGCTTGGATTTTTTGCCGGTTTGCTTTCCGTAAGCCAAGACGCCAACGCAGCCGAAACAACCATCTCGGTGCTTGGCCTCGAAGCAGCGGCCGGCGCACCTGAGCAAGTTGCCGGGGCGGTAACCGAGACGTTGCGACAGCGAGTCACTTCGACCCCGGGCTACCGACTGATCCAGGGTCGCGATCTGGTCGAGGTAAAGCTGGTCTTCAGTTGTCCCGACGAGGCACCGGCGTGCATGACCCAGGCCGCGCAGAGCATCGGGTCGGCGAAGCTCATCTTCGGCAACGTCCAACCGATGGGCACGGATGCGTATCTGGTCAGCCTCAAGCTGCTCGATGCCGAGCGCGGGGTGGTCGAGACGTGGATTTCCGAACAAATCACAAAGGCGCAAGCCGCGCCGGCCGCCCTGCGCGTTCCGGTACAGAAATGGTTCGGCACCTTGCTCGGGCAGACCCTACCAGGAACGCTGAGAGTCACGGGGGGCGTCGTCGGAGCCGCGGTCACGATCGACGGTGCGCAGGTCGGGTTGTTGGGGGCGGATGGGCTGACCATCGCCGGCGTTGCAGCCGGTCCGCACCAGCTGGCGGTCAGCAAGGCCGGCTACGACAAGGTCGAGCGCAGCGTGACCCTTGGATCGGGCGCGATGGAAAAAGTCGCGATCCAGATGAAGTCCACGGAAGCCGCTGCGGCCGAGGCTGCTGCGCCCGCCGCGGAGCCAGAGCCTGCCGCCACCGAATCCAGCCCTGCACCTGAACCTGAGGTACCCAACCAGGGGGCGCGCGTAGGCGCCTGGGCGCTGCTTGGGCTAGGCATCGTTGGCATCGGACTCGGCGGCTACTTCAGCTATGAGGTTACCTCCGTCAACAGCACCCTCGACCGCTACCGTCGCTTTCAATGCCCGGGCTCTGGCGCGGTTACGTGCAATGCCAATGGCACGCAGAACCCTGTCATCCTCAGTCAAGCCGACATCAACTACGCGCAAAGCGAGAAAGACAAGGGCAACACCTATGCCACGCTGCAGTGGGTGGGCTACGGTGTGGGAGCCGCGCTCCTGGTGACCTCGGGCGTTCTTTTCTACCGCGGCTATAGCAGCGCGCCCGGCGAAACGGCCAGCACACAGCACAGCAACCTGGTGCTCATTCCGACCGTCGCTCCCACCAGTGTCGGCGCCCTGGCCTACCTCAGGTTTTGATTCGAATTCAGGGCAAGCACCAAAGTCTCACCGCTGCATGAGGAAGCGAACCAGTACCGTGGCGAGCGCTCCCCACAACACCGTCCCCATGACCCAATAGCGGCCCGCCCACCTGCGCACACGCGAAAACGTGCGCAACCCCAGACCGACATTGAGCGTGGACAGCACCAGCAGAAGGGTCATCCACATTCGGTTGGCCTGACTGTGGCGCTGGGGCGCCAGGGCGTAGGTCAGGGCCCCGATGAGAAAGACCGAGCCCAGCGTGGACTTGCCGACGGCCCAGCGAAGCGCACGCATGCGCAGCTGGGCAGCGCGCACATGGCGCAACGAGTGGCGTTGGCTTCCGG
>Ga0302323_100005826_pt1 | contig 10110 bp, 6 predicted proteins | sample Fen_T0_3_FD_201950 | JGI IMG/M metagenome (GOLD analysis project Ga0302323, IMG submission 201950) | Peat permafrost microbial communities from Stordalen Mire near Abisko, Sweden - Fen_T0_3 | ecosystem: Environmental > Terrestrial > Soil > Wetlands > Permafrost | place: Sweden: Abisko... | reverse complement strand
GAAGCGCAAGGCCAGCAAGCCGACGCCCTGCGCTACGCCCATGCCGCGCTTGATAGTGTGCTGGCCGTGAGCCTGCTGGAAGTGTACGGGCGGCAGCTGCTGCGCGAGGGCAATTTCAAGGAACTGGCGCAGTGCCTGGAAGCGCTCTCGCCTGCCGCCGTGCAGCGCTCCGCGGTGTTGTGCATCCTGGAGGGCTGGGCCCATCTTTACCTGGGCATGCCGGTGGCGGCGGGCGCGGCCATCCGCGCTGGCGCCAGCGCGCTGGGCGAGGGGCCGCAGCACCAGCGCCTGCGCGACGAGTTGCAGATCCAGCGCACCATGTGCGGGGTGACCCGCTACGACCTGCCCGACGTTGCCGGCCTGCGCGCCGACATCGCCGATTCCTTCGGCGCCGAAGAGCCCCTGCAGCGCGCCTATGCCCACGTGGTGCTGGGCTACGCGGCGCGCCTGGCCGGCAACCCGGACGCCGCGCGGCGCCACTATGAACAGGCGGTGCGCATCTCCGAGCTGCACGAAGATACCGTGGTCAACCTGATGGCGCGCTACAACGTCGCGATGGTGCATTACCTGCAGGCGCGCCCCACCCAGGCCGCCGAGGAGCTGGCGCACTGGCTGGCCGACGCGCGCAACAAGCGCTGGCGGCGCGCCGGCAGCGCCGGCTTCCTGAACGCGGCCCGCGCCCTGATGCTGCTGGAGACCGATCGCCTGCCCGAAGCGCTTACGGAAGCGGGTGACGCGATCCAGTTGCTGGCGGCCACCCGCACCTACGCCTACGTGGGCATCGCCCTGGCGCTGCGCGCGGCGATCCATCTCGCCCTGGGCGACCATCCTGCCGCCGAGGCCGACCTGGCGCAGGCGCGCGAGATCGGACGGGTGCAGCAACTTGAGCGCGTGCTGTTCCGCGCCTGCCTGGTGGCGGCGCGCCTGGCCTGCCGCCAAGGCGAGTGGGTGAGGATGGAGGGGCAGTTGGCGCAGGCGCGCGCCATTCTCGAACAAAGCGGCCAGGCCGCGCTGGACTTGCAGACCGAGAACCACGCCAACTATCACGCCGCCCTGGCCGAATGCATGCTGGCGCAGCAGCGCCATGCCGACCTGCTGGCGCTGGCCGAGGACGGTCTGGCGCAGGCACGACGCGCCGGGCGGGTGCGCCACGAGATCGAATTCCTGATCTGGATCAGCCTTGCGCTGACGGGTTTGCAGCGCGGCGCGGCAGCGGCTGCGCCCTTTGCGCGGGCCATCGACCTGGCCGCCGGCTCAGGCGTGATTTATCCCTTCGTCGCCGGCGGCGCGGCGGTGTTGCAACTGCTGGAGCCGCACCGTGCCGGCGGCCTGCGCACGGCGTTCGCCGCGCGCATCGCCCAGGCGCTGGAGCGGCGCGCGCCTGCCGAGGCGCCGGCAGCGCGCAGCGCGGTGCTGCATCAACGCGAGACGCAGATCCTGCAACTGCTCGGGCTGGGCCTGCGCAACCGCGAGATCGGCGCGCGCCTGTTCATCTCCGAAGAGACGGTGAAGTGGTATCTGAAGAGCATCTTCGGCACCCTGGGGGTGGGCAACCGCACCCACGCGCTGATCAAGGCGCGCGAGATGGGGTTGCTAGCCTAGTTGGGCCTAGGTGCCGCCCGTCGCTTGTGCAACGCCGCGCAGCGCCTGGGCCACCTGCAATCCCGCGATCCGCCCCTGGCTGACGGCGGTGAGCAGGCCGTTACCGGAGAGATAACCCCACACGTGGGCGCCGGAGATGCCGCGCGCCGCGCCGCCGCCGGCGTAGAGATTGGGCAGAGGAGTGCCGTCCGTGCGCAGCACCCGGGTGTTGGGGTCTATCTCCAGACCGCCCTGCGTATGGAACAGGGCGCCGGTCACCTTGACAGCGTAATACGGCGCTTCCAGCGCGGGCCTGGTGGTGAAGTCGCGGCCGAACGGGTCCGCCACCGCGCTCCGCTGCATCGCCTCGACCTTGCGCAGGGTTTCATCGAGCGCACCGGCCGGAACCTGGATTTGCGAGGCCAGCGCGCCGGCCGTCATCGCCTCGCGGATCGCCCCTGCCTTGTCCAGTTCGGCATAGTCGGGAAAGGTCATGCCCAGCTCGTGCAGGCGCCTGTCGTAGATGTTCCAGGCAAACTTGCCGGGCTGGGCGATCACGTGCTGGCTGGCTTCGGAGTAGCCCTGCTGCTCGTCCCAGAAGCGCAGGCCTTCGCAGTTCACCTGGATGCCGCCTTCAACCATCAGCGCCCAGGTGACCAGTTGCCCGTGCGGCGTGGCCCAGGAGCCATGGCCCTGGTAGGCGCCCATGTCGGCGATCGCCGCGCCCAGCAGCTGGCCCCAGCGCACGGCATCGCCCTGGTTGCCGGCATGGCCGGCGTATTCGGCGTCGGCAATCTCGGGAATATATTGGCGCACCATCGCGCGGTTGCCGCCATAGCCGTTGCAGGCCAGGATCAGGGCCTGGCAGCCGATGTCCTCGACCGAGCCGTCGGCGCGGGTGATGCGCACGCCGACGATGCGCTGATCCGCTTCGACATACAGGCCGCTCACCGGGGCTTCGGTGATCAGGTCCACGCCAGCACGTTCGGCAGCAGCGGTGAGCCGACCGATCAGCCCGGCGCCGGTCTTCTCCGGCACCGCGTGCATGCGCGGCACGCCGTGGCCGGGGTAGAGAAAACCTTCGAGCACATGAAACGGGATGCCGTGCGCATCGGCCAGCCATTCCAGGGTAGGTGCGGAGGCCGCGCAAGCGGCGCGCACCACGTCGGGCCGCGACTCGTTGTGGTTCTTGCGCTCCACATCGGCGGCCAGCATGTCCATCGCGTCGGTCACGCCGATGGCGCGCTGCCAGCGCGTGCCGCAGGCGGGTATGAAGCCGGAGGAAAGCGCGGTCGAGCCCTGCGGCACCGCGTCACGCTCCAGCACCACGGATTCGACGCCGGCATCCTTGAGGGTCAGCGCGGCAGTCAGGCCGCAGGCGCCGCCGCCTATGATCACCACCGGGACCGTAGCTTCAAACTTCTGCACGCCGGGCAGTTCGGGCACGCCCTGGGTTTGGATCAAACGCATGGAGCTTCAGGCTTTCGCGGCTTGCAATTGCTGCACGGCCTGGGAGCAACTCATGATGTCGCCGATATTGGACAGGTCGCGAATCGAGGTGTCGTGCACCTCCTGCTTGAAGGCAGCGCAGCCGTCTTCAAGCACGATGACGTGCAGGTCGCGCACATGGGCGTCGCGCGCGCTGCTGGCGACCCCACCGTTGGTGACGATGCCGCAGATCATCAAGGTGTCTATGCCGCGCTTGCGCAGCACCCACTCAAGCTGGGTCATGTAGAAGGCGGAGTAGGCCACCTTGTCCACCGAGAAGTCGGCGCTGCCCAACTCGTCGACCAGGGCATGGCCCCAGCCGTTGCGCACGAAATCACCCTGGCGCAGGAAAGGGCGCAGCTTGAGCAGGTGCGGCGAAATCAGCGGCGCATTGTTCGGCCCCGGCCAGAGCGTGAAGTGGCTGGATGCGACGCAGCCCCCGGCCGCGCGCAGCGCCTGCATCACCGGCGCGACCTTCTTCGGCAGCGCGGCCGCTGCGGGCGAGACCGCGCCGCCGCGCGCGTAGGCGCCATTCGGGTGCAGGAAGTCGTTCTGCAAATCGACGATCAGCAATGCGGTGGTCTGCGGATTCATGCGTTTCCTCGGAATAGGTTTGCTGGCCTTACGCCGCCTGGATTACCAGGTTGCCGCAGCTGTCCACCACCGCGGCCATGCCCGGCTCCAGCCAGATGGTGGTGTCGGTCTGCTCGAACAGTGCCGGGCCGGTGACGCGCTCGCCCACCGCCATGGCCATGCGGTCGTAGACCGGTGCCAGGTGTTCCTTGCCCTGGTGCCACACCTTGCGCTCGCCGATCCGGCATGCGCTCGCGGCTTTGCCGTCGCGCGGCGACAGCAGGGCGAGGTCGAACTTGCGGCGCTTGCCGGTGACCGCGGTGCGCAAGTTGAGCACGCGGATCGCGATACCCGGCAGCAGGCGGCCGAAGGCGGCCTGGTAGGCGGTTTCAAAGGCGGCGCGCAGGCCGTCGCGGGTCAACGCATTGGGCGCCACCGGCACGTTGATGGTGTGGGTCTGGCCGGCGTAGAGCATGTCGAACTCCACCGTCTCCTCGGTGCGCTCGAAGGCGACCTCGGCGGTGGCCAAGGCCGCGCGGCCGGCGGCAAATCGTTGCTGCACCAGGCCTTGCACCGCCGCCAGGTCCAGGTCGTCGAGTGCGGTGTTCAGGGTCTGCACGCCGTCGTGGCGCATGTCGGCGATCACGCAGCCCAGGGCCGAGGTGACGCCGGGATAGCGCGGTACGAAGCCGGTTGCCACCCCGACTTCGCGCATCATCGCGCACACGTGCAGGGCGCCGCCGCCGCCGAAGGGCATATAGGCGAACTTCTTCGGGTCGTGGCCGCGCTCGATGGACACCAGGCGCACCGCGCCCGCCATCTTGGCATTGGCCACGCGCAGAATCGCTTCGGCGGCCGCCATCGCGTCCAGCTTGAGGGGCACGCCGACGTGCTTGAGGATGGAGGCTTTGGCCGCTTCCACGTCCAGGCGCTTGAGCTTGCCACCTATCGGGCGGTCGGCGTTGATCCGTCCCAACACCACGTTGGCGTCGGTGACCGTGGGACCGAGGGCGTCATCCTTGCGCAAGCCATAGCAAACCGGACCGGGGTCCGAACCGGCCGATTGGGGGCCGACCTGCAACAGCCCACTCGCATCGACGCCGGCAATCGAGCCGCCGCCCGCGCCTATGGTGGTGATTTCTATCATCGGCGTGCGCACCACCATGCCGAAGTCGATCGAGGTCTGCGCCGCCAGGGCCGATTCGCCGTTGGCGATCAGCGACACGTCGAAGGAGGTGCCGCCCATGTCGCCGGTGATCACGTTTGGATAGCCGGCCTCGCGCGCCAGGTGGGCGCAGGCGATCACCCCCGCCGCCGGGCCGGAGAGCGCGGTGCGCACCGGCAGCTTGTTGGCCGTCTCCACCGACATCACGCCGCCGTTCGATTGCACGATCAGCAACTGGCCGGTGAAGCCGCCGGCGCGCAGCGACTGGTCGAGTTTTTGCAGATAGCTGCCGACCACCGGCTGCAGGGCAGCGTTCAGCGATGCGGTGGAGGCGCGCTCGAATTCGCGGATTTCCGGCAGCAGCTCGGCCGATGCGGTGACGTGTGCGTTCGGCCACAAGGCGCGCACCGCGGCCACCGCCGCCTTTTCGTTGGCGTCGTTGGCGTAGCTGTTGATGAAGAACACGCAGGCTGCCTCACAGCCGGCTTCCAGCAACTGGCGCGCGGCGGCTTGTACCTGGGCGATGTCCACCGGCGTATGCAAACTGCTGTCGGCCAGTACGCGCTCGTCGACTTCCAGGCGCAGGTCGCGCGACACCACGGGAGTGAAGGTGCCGTCCAGACCCCAGGTGCGCGGGCGGTCGCGGCGGCGCATTTCCAGCACGTCGCGAAAGCCGCGGGTGGTGATCACGCCGGTCCTGGCGACCTTGCGCTCGAGCAGCGCGTTGGTGCCTACCGTGGTGCCGTGCACGACGGTAGATATCGTCTTGAAATCCGGCGCGCCCTGCTTGAGTCCGGAGATGAAGCCTATCGATTGGTCGCCGCGGGTCGAGGGCACCTTGGCAATGGCGATGCTCTGCTTCGCCTCGTCGAGGAAAAACACGTCGGTGAAGGTGCCGCCGACGTCGACGCCGATGACGTACCGGGAATCCGCGTGGGAGGTTTGGTTGCTCTTGCTCATGCTTTGCCTGCCTTGGTGATGTAGCCCAGGCGCAGGTCATTGGCCACGGCCATGGGGTCGCGCTCTTCGGCGCGGCCGTAGCCGCCACCGCCCGGGGTTTCCAGGCGTACGCGCTCGCCCTGTTTCAATTTGATGCCGACCATTTTCGAGATTGCAGGCGGCACATGCCAGGTGCCATCGTTTTCGTAAGTAAAGACGTTGAGGGCGGCTTCGCCGCCACCCAGCACGCCCTTGGGGGCGAACTTGCCGCGCTCGCCGAAAATGAAGGCGTCGGCGCTTTGTTCCAGCAATTCGATTTCGTAGACCGCGCCCAGGCCGCCGCGATACTTGCCGGCGCCGCCCGAATCCGGACGCAGCGCCCACTGGGTGAAGCGCACCGGGTAGGCGGCTTCGAGTATCTCCAGCGGCGGGATGGTGGCGGTGGAGATCGGCGCGTTGCCGTGGTTCAGGCCGTCACCATGCGGATGGCCGCCGTGGCCGCCGCCAAAAAAGCTGAACATCACCCAGCGCTGGCCGAGGCGCTTTTCATCGGTGCGGTAGCCGGCCAGCGAAAGCGCGTTGATGGTGCCGTAGGCCATGCCGTTGACCCGCTCGGGCGCGGCCTGCGCCAGGGCGCCGAACATCACGTCGATGATGCGCAGGATGGTCTCGGTGTAGCCGCCCACCGGCTTGGGCTTGCTCACGCTGATGAGGGACGTTTCCGGAATCACGATCTCGATCGGTTCCAGCACCCCGGCATTGGCCGGCACGTCGGGAAAGATGTGCTTGAGCGCGACATAGATCGAAGCTACCGCGGTCGAGCGCGCGATGTTCACCGGGCCGGCGCAGGCGGGCGAGGTGCGTGAGAAATCCAGGCGCATGGTCTCGCCCTTCTTCTCGATGTCCACCGCGATCAGCAAGGGCTCGTCGACGATACCGTCGTTGTCGAGAAAATCCTCGAAGGAATACTTGCCGTCCGGCAGGGTGGCGATGTTGGCGCGCATCAGCTTGACGGCACGGGCGCGCAAATCGCCCAGGGCTTCGAGCACCACCGCATCACCGTATTCGTCGAGCAGGTCGTTCAGGCGCCGCGCGCCCAGCTCGAGGGCCGAGACCTGGCCGTTCAGGTCGCCGAGCACGCTGTTGGGCAGGCGCGAGTTGGCCTGCAGGATGGCCAGGATGTCAGGCCGGTAGACTCCGCCGTCATAGAGCTTGACCGGCGGAATCAGCATCGCCTCCTGCCAGCACTCGGTGGCCACCGGGTTGTAATTGCCCGGCACGTTGCCGCCTACATCGTGCCAGTGGCCGACGCTGGCCAGGTGGCAGAACAGCTTGCCGGCGCGAAAAAAGGGCCGCACCAGCTTGAAGTCGTTCAGGTGGGTGCCGCCCTCGTAGGGGTCGTTGAAAATGAATACGTCGCCATCCTTGAAGCCATCCGGATGGCGATCGATCACCGCCTTGACCGCGAAGGACATGGCGCCGACGAAAATCGGCAGCCCCGACTTGCCCTGTACCAGGGTCTCGCCGGAGAGCGCGTCGTACAGGCCGTGCGAGGCGTCGTGGGCCTCGGCGATGATGGGGTTGAAGGCGGAACGGTACAGCGTCGCGTCCATTTCGTCGGCGATCTGTTCCAGGCGGCCGTTCAATACGGCCAGGGTGACGGCATCTATCATATCTATGTCCTTAATCGACGCGCGCGCCGCTGACTTTGACCACGCGCGCCCACTTGTCGATTTCCTGTTGCACGTGGCGGGTAAATTCGGCGGGGGTGGAGCCGACGGGCTCGGCACCGAGTTCGCCCAGGCGCTTTTGCACCTCGGGCAATGTGAGTATGTGCTGGGTTTCCAGCGCCAGCTTGTCGACTACCGCCTTGGGCGTACCCTTGGGCGCGAACAGGCCGGACCACGCGTCGGCGGAAAAGCCCGGGTAGCCGCTCTCGGCAATGGTCGGCAGCTCCGGCGCGGCACGCGAACGCTTGGCGCTGGTGACGGCGAGCGCGCGCAGCTTGCCGGCCTGCACATGCGGCAGGGCCGAGGGCAGGCCGTCTATCATGACTTGCACCTGGCCGGCGAGCAGGTCGGCCACCGCCGGTGCGCTGCCCTTGTACGGGATGTGGGTGATGTCGATTCCCGCCACCGACTTGAACATTTCCATCGTCAGATGGGCGGCGGTGCCATTGCCCAGCGAGGCGTAGTTGAGCTTGCCCGGTTCCTTCTTGGCCAGCGCCACCAGTTCCTGCAAGGTCTTTGCCGGCACCGAAGGGTGCACCACCACCACGTTGGGCACCACCGCCACCTGCGAGATCGCCTCGAAGTCCTTCACCGGGTCATACGGCATGCGCGCGTACAGCGAGGTGTTGATCGCATGCGAGCCGGTCACGCCCATGATCAGGGTGTAGCCATCCGGCGCCGACTTGGCGACCACGTCCGAGCCGATGTTGCCACCGGCGCCCGGCCGGTTGTCTATGGTCACCGGCTGCTTCCAGTCAGCCGTCATGCGCTCGCCGATCAGGCGCGCAGCGATGTCGGTGGCGCCGCCGGCCGGGAAGGGCACGACGATGCGGATCGCGCGCGCGGGGAAATCCGCCGCAGTTTGCGCCGGCGCCGAGGTGACGCAGAGCAAGGTTGCGATCCCGCAGAGGCTACTGAGTATCCCAAATTTCACGCGCATCTCGTATTGCTCTTCCCTTGCATTTGATTCATGAACTGACCCGGCATTGCCGGCGGCTGTTGCCGTTTAGAACAACAAGTCCCACAACTGCCGCACCGGCGTATCGCTAGTGCAGGTCACCATCGCCGCGGCGAAGTGATAGGCCTTTTCCGGGTCGACGCTGGGCGCGGCGTAACGCAGGAATTTTGCCGCCACTTCCTCCTGCGACATCGGGTCCTGCGGGTCGCCCTTGATGGTGCTGACCGTGGCTTCGGCCTCCTTGTACCCGGCCTCGATGCTCAAGGTCGCGCCGCGCTGGCCGGCTTCGCCCAGCGCGCTGTCGGGCTCGAGCACCACCAGCTTTTCCAGGCGTCGTACCTCAGCCTCGTTGAAGCGGTCCTTGCGGTATTGCCCCGGGTCCACCGTGCCGAAGCGCAGCGCCGCGGCGACGCCGTAAGAGAGGCTGAACTGCGCCTGGATCGCGGTCTGCGGGTCGCGGTTGCCGCAATAGGTGATGGCCTCGGGGTAGATCTTCAGGCGGATCCGGCTGATCGTCTTGACGTCATCGATCTGCTCACGCGCCGCGCGCGCCGCCTCGATGCCGTAGTGCACGTGACGGACCGCCGCGTAGGGCTTCAGATAGCCTTCGAGCATCAGATGGCGCCCGGCCGGGATCAGCAAGTCGGGCGTGGCGGCCGAGTAGTTGTCGGCGTAGTAGCCCAGCGCATCGGCGGGCGCGCCCATGCCGGCCTGCGCGGTGAGCGCGGCCATGGTGCCCAGCCAGGCGGCATGGCCCAGGTAGGTGTTGCGCGCCACGCTGCCGGCCGATACCGGCAGGTACAGGCTGGTGGGAAGCTGGCAGGCGGCGATGTTCACTGCCGTCATCGCATCGTCGCCATCCAGGCCGAGCAGATGGGCGACACCGGCTGCCACGCCCAGCGCTGGCCAGTTGGCGTCCACATGCATGCCGGGGCGGATGCGCAGCCAGGCGCCGGCGCGCGCGCCCGTTTCGTAGCCGGCGGAGAGGGCGGCGAGCAGTGGGCCCAGGCGGGTGTCGCGGGTCAGCGCCAGCGGTAGGAGCGCGGCGATCAGCGCCGCGCCAGGCCGGCCGTGCGCCAGCGCGTGGCCCTCGCAGGCTTCGTCCCAGGTGGCAGCCATCGCGCCTATCGTGCAGATGGCCGAACTGGTCAGGCGCCGGCCCTGCGGAAAGGAGAAGGGGCCTGATTCCAGGTTGTTGAACTGCTCTTCGAGGGCGATCACCTCGGGCGCGACCCGACCAGCCAGCATGCAGCCTATGGTGTCGAGGAGCAGCAGGCGGCCATACTCGTCCACCCCCGGGGCCAGGGGCGCGGAGGCGAAGGCCCACGACAGGGTATCGCGCAGGCGCAACTGGTGGTCGGTCCAGCGTTCCCAGTTTTTGCCCGTGGTCTTGCCCGTAGCCGTATTAGCCGTCATAACATTTTCCCAGCGCCAGCAGCTCGGGGGTGCCGATCAGCGCGTTCAACTGGTCGAAGTCGAGCATGCGGTCGCGGTAGGGGGCGGTGGTGCCGTGTTGCTTCAGACTGGCGTAGTAGGTTTGCAAGGTGTGCGCCACCGCGCGCGCCGTGCCGCCGGGGAAAATCGCGATGCGGTAGCCGATCGCCTCCAGGTCGGCCGCGCTCTTGATCGGCGTCTTGCCGCCTTCGACCATGTTGGCCAGCAGCGGCACGCGGCCG
>Ga0302323_100005822_pt1 | contig 10118 bp, 5 predicted proteins | sample Fen_T0_3_FD_201950 | JGI IMG/M metagenome (GOLD analysis project Ga0302323, IMG submission 201950) | Peat permafrost microbial communities from Stordalen Mire near Abisko, Sweden - Fen_T0_3 | ecosystem: Environmental > Terrestrial > Soil > Wetlands > Permafrost | place: Sweden: Abisko... | reverse complement strand
TGGACTCCATGGATCTCGAACGCGAAAAGGGCATCACGATCAAGGCGAAGAACACTTCCGTCCACTGGAAGGACAAGATCATCAACATCGTCGACACTCCCGGACATGCCGACTTCGGCGGCGAAGTCGAACGCGCGCTCCGCATGGTTGACGGCGTTCTCTTGGTCGTCGACGCCTATGACGGTCCCCAGGCCCAGACCCGTTTCGTACTCCGCAAGGCCCTCGCCCATGGCCTCAAAGTCGTGATCGTCATCAACAAGATCGACCGAGAAAACGCCGAACCAGCCAAAATGTACGAAAAGGTGCTCGAACTTCTCATGGAGCTCAACGCCACCGAGGAACAGTTCGACGCTCCCGTCGTTTACGGTTCCGGCCGCGACGGCTACATGATGCGCAAGCTCACCGACGAAAAAGCGAACATGGCCCCGCTATTCGAGGTTATCCTCGATCACGTTCCGCCTCCATTTGCCCGTCCGAACCAGCCGTTCCATATGCTCGTCTCCAATATCGATTGGAGCGACTACGTCGGCCGTATCGCCATCGGAAAAGTGCTCGGCGGTAAAGCCAAGCTCGGCGACCCCGTCTTCGTCATCCGCCACTCCGACGGCAAACGCAGCCGCGCAAAAATCACCCAGGTTTTCGAATACTCCGGTCTCGGCACCATTCCTTCTGAAGCAGCTGACGCCGGTCACATCGTCGGCCTCGCTGGCTTCGAAGACATCGACATCGGCGACACCATTGCCGCCAACGAAGACTCCCACGCCCTGCCCTTCACCCAGATCGATCCGCCGACGCTTGAAATGCAGTTTTGCGTCAACGACGGCCCGCTCGTCGGCACCGAAGGCAAGCTCGTCACTTCCCGCCAGCTTCGCGAACGTCTGATGCGCGAACTGAAGACCAACGTCTCCATCTACATCGAAGACACCGACAAAGCCGGCATCTTCAACGTCAAGGCCCGCGGCGCCATGCAGGTCGCCGTGCTCGTCGAGACCATGCGTCGCGAAGGTTTCGAACTCCTCGTTTCCCGCCCGACCGTCATTGAAAAACGCGGTCCGGACAATGAACGTTTAGAACCTTACGAAACGGTCTGGATCGAAGTGCCCGATGAATGTGTCGGCGCGATCATGCAAAATATGGCCAATCGAAAAGGCCAGATGACGAACATGGAGAAGCTCGCGCATTCCACCATGATCGAAGCCACCATCACGACCCGCGGTCTGATCGGTATGGAAATCGACGTCGTCAATGCCACCAGCGGCCGCGGCGTGCTCAGCCATCTCTTTAAGGAATACGGCCCTTACGCTGGGGAAGTTCTCACCCGCATCACCGGCACCTTGATTGCCACCGAAGCGGGCGAAACCACCGCTTACGCCTTGGTGATGGTTCAGGAACGCGGCAAGCTCTTCGTCAGTCCTGGCGAGAAAGTTTACGAAGGCATGATCGTTGGCGAAAATCCGCGCAACGAAGACATCGCCTGCAACGCCGTCCGCGCAAAAAAGCTCACTAACTTCCGCTCCCAAGGTGAAGGTGTCGGCGTCGGCCTCACGCCCGCGACAAAACTGTCGCTCGAACGCGCGATCGAATACATCGCTTCCGACGAGTTCGTTGAAGTTACCCCGAAAAACCTCCGCCTGCGCAAGCGCATCCTCGACAACGGTGCCCGCCAAAAGGCGGTGAAATCGCAGAAGTCGCAGGACACAGAGTGAGCTAAACCAGTTTCCCGACCCAAAGCCCGCGCCTGAAAACGCGGGCTTTTTTTGTGCGTACATCACCAGACCCGGTCTGCCTTGAGGCTAACTGGAAAGTCGTTTGGTGCTCCGAAAACGCTCTGCCATTCTGAGCATCGAAGAATCCAGAAGGACAGCGCGCAGCAGGATCTGCCGGAGCCTAGCTGGATGCATCTCGACGCTCAGCACGAAATGGAGAGCTCCGCAATTTGCAGTCGCGCCTTAAGCACTAGCCGGGTCCAGCGCTGGTGCTGGCACTATCTCTGCAGCTTGCTCATCGATCATACGCTCAATGAGCGCACGCACGAGGAACGAATCTTCTCTAGATTCAAAGCCTGCGGTCCAAACTTCTTCAGCCTCCGTAAGGTTGGCGAAACGCCGACTCAGTTCATATTCGTGCAACGGCTGATGTAACCGCCCATTCGCCGCCAACATGCGTGCTGCGATATACGAAACTTTTTCCTCTTCAAGGGCGACTGGTTGGATCGCGTAGGTGAATTCACCGTAGGTGACCTTATAAGGAGCTTTCTTCAAAAAGCGCATGCGCGTCACAACACGAGGCGTGATTTCGGGTCGACCTTGCAGCGGCTGATAAGAAAAGCGTTGGCCGAACCATTTCCTTGGTTTTGTCATCATATACGTCCTTAAGATTGAGTACAACCAATGGCATCGGCTTTGACCGACCTAGAATAGATCGACTTTAAACAGTGTTCACAGGTGGCGAGTGGACTATCGATAAATGCGTCGCGAACGCGATTGCGTTCGTACGGTCGGGATTTGCACGTTGCCATATCGTTCCGGGACCACTCGATTGCGTGGGTTTTAAATTGCATAAATTACGAAGAACTCGCGGGACAAATCATCCACGTCGATCAAGTTCACACTCCATCATATCGGGTATGCGTCACATCGCGAGAGTTGTATCCGGTCAGAAGACCTCCTACTGCGCATGAAAACTAGCCGCCGCACCTTTCTCCCAACTCGCGGTCCAAGCAGCATGCTACGTCGTGCCGCAGTCCTCTTCATCAGCTTCACGAGTGTCACGCTCGCTGCGCCTCCTTCCGCAAGTAAACCCGACGCTCCAGAGCCGTCCCCTCCCGCTCAATCCACTTCAATGCCGTCGACGGACGCGCTCTTCGAAGCCGGCAAATCACTTTTCGACGAATACGCCCCTACCGAGGTAAAAGAGCAATTCGAGTTCCCCTCAAAAGAACAGTGGGATGCTTTTGCCGCAAAACTCCAACACGCGCTCGACGGCGATTCCTTCGAAGAACTCGCCGCGTACGAACCCCAGGCCCGCGCTGCGTTAGCCGCGCTCCGAAATCTTCCCGATTGCGAAGACTACGTCGGTTGGCTCGAACCGCGTCTGGAACTCATTTCTGCCGCCAAACAAATCACTCAGCCCGCGCCTCCTGTACAGCCTGGCCAACCCAAACCTCCTACTCCGCGCTCGGATTTGCCGCAATACGATCTTTGGCTGCAACGGCTGCGTACTTCCCCTGTTCCCGCCAACGCCGAACAGCTCATCCCTCTCTTGCTCATGCAATTTGCCGCAGAAGGCACTCCGCGCGAACTCGCCTGGCTGGCCGAGGTCGAATCCACCTTCAATCCTTTCGCCCGCAGTCCTGCCGGCGCACGCGGTCTTTTTCAATTGATGCCCGACACCGCCAAGGGTCTCGGCCTCAGTACCTGGTTGCCCGACGATCGCACCGATCCAAAGAAAAGCGCCAGTGCTGCCGCCCGTCTGCTCAAGCGCCTGTATTCACGTTTCGGCGACTGGCCGCTCGCTCTTGCGGCCTACAACGCCGGTGAAGGCCGCGTCAGCCGAACTCTCACCGCACGAAAGGGAAAAACCTTCGCCGAGATCGCTTCTGCGCTCTCAGTCGAAACCCGCCTATACGTCCCAAAAGTCCTCGCCACCGTATCAGTCCGCGCCGGCTTGACGCCGGAAAATATCCCCGCGCCGCGATAGATGTTCCATGCCTGGAATTCAGGCATGAGGGTTAACTGAAATGCTCTAGCGAGAGCACTTCAGAATATGCAGCCAGCCTCAGATTAAGAGGTGAAGATTCAGCATCCTACTAGACTATCCACCCACCGTCCACTTGAAGATCGTGGTGCTGAGTGGCGGTAACACGAGGTTTAGGCTCTGATTCTGTCCGTCGGCCGAAACGTCTTCGGTGTTCTTACCTCCGTCGTTGCCGAGGCCGCTGCCGCCGTAGTACTGGCTATTGGAGTTTAGCACTTCTTTCCAGAAGCCCTTTCGCGGGACACCGATCCGGTAATCCTTACGAATAACGGGCGTAAAATTGCCCACGATTGCAAACATGGTCTGCTCAAATGAATCGCATCTCAGATAAGCAATCACACTGGCGTCGGAATCATAGCACGCAATCCAGCGAAATCCTTGTGGATTGAAGTCGTTTAGACTCAGGACAGGTTCGGCACGATAAAGATTATTGAGGTCACGGACGAGCAGACGCATGCCTTCGTGATCGAGATACTGGCAAAGATGCCAATCGAGGCTGGTCGTATAATTCCACTCGTTGGATTGGGCAAATTCGCTGCCCATAAAGAGTAGTTTCTTGCCGGGCCAGCTCCACATATGAGCATAGAGCGCGCGGAGATTGGCAGTTTTTTCCGGTATATGCCACGCGCCCATTTTGAACAGCATTGAGGCCTTGCCGTGCGTGACTTCGTCGTGCGAAAAAACAGTCACGAAGTTTTCCGCGTACTGATACAGCATGCCGAACGTGAGGTCGTTCTGGTGCCATTTCCGATGGATCGGCTCCTTCTGGAAAAAACGCAGCGTGTCGTGCATCCAGCCCATGTTCCATTTGAGATCGAAACCGAGGCCACCATCCTTTGTCGGTTTGCTCACACCGCCGAACGAAGTCGATTCCTCAGCGATCATGTACACACCGGGATAATACTGATGCACGAGGTCGTTGGTCTGCCGGAGGAAGTCGATCGCCTCCAAGTTCTCGCGACCGCCGAATTTATTCGGAATCCACTCACCTTCTTTGCGCGAGTAATCGAGATACAACATCGAGGCCACTGCATCGACGCGCAATCCGTCGATATGGTAGCGGTCCAGCCACGCGAGCGCGCTGGCTACAAGGAAACAGCGGACTTCGTTGCGCCCGTAATTGAAGATTAGTGTACCCCAATCCTGATGCGCGCCCTGTCTCGGGTCGGCGTGTTCGTAAAGATGAGAACCATCAAACTCCGCCAGGGCAAAACTGTCGCGGGGGAAATGTGCCGGCACCCAATCGAGGATAATCCCGATTCCACGCTGATGCAGATGATCCACGAAAAATGCGAAATCCTCCGGCGAACCGTGCCGTTGCGTAGGAGCAAAAAAGCCAGTGACCTGGTAACCCCACGAGCCGTCAAACGGATGCTCTGCCAGCGGCATGACCTCGATGTGGGTGAATCCCATTTCAACCACGTAGTCGGCGAGCATCGGAGCGAGTTCGCGATAGCTGAAGCGTCGGTTCGCATCCTCGACTTTGCGCCGCCACGAACCAAGGTGCAGCTCGTAGATTGACATCGGTTGATCGACTTGGCCGGCCTTCGCTTTGCGCTGCTCAATCCAAGCCTCATCTCCCCAAACATGTTTGCGCGTGTCGTAGACAATGGAGGCATTGTTCGGCGGCGCCTCAAAATACGTGGCGTAGGGATCGGTCTTTAAGTGTAGGTGGCCCTGCTGATCGTAAATTTCGAATTTGTAGAACTCCCATTCGCCGATGCCCGGTATAAACAATTCCCACACGCCAGAAGCACCGAGCGGCCGCATCGGATAATAACGCCCGTCCCAATGGTTAAAGTTGCCGACCACCGACACGCGTCGTGCCATCGGAGCCCACACCGCAAAAGTCACACCCGGCACACCGTCGATCGTGCGCATGTGTGATCCGAGTTTCTTGTAGATGAAATGGTCCGTGCCTTCGTTGAAAAGATGCAGGTCCAGGTCGCCCAGCGTAGGGAGAAATGAATACGGGTCGTAAAACTGCCGAATCTCACCGCTGTGCAGCGTCGCGCGGAGCTGGTAACGAAACATCTCCGTATGCGCGCCGATCTGGCCCTCAAAAAAACCTTCGGGCGCGAGCAACGTGAGCTCGGTGGTATTACCCGTAGCGAGCTCAACCACTTCACACTTCGCCGCCTCGCGAACAAACGCTCGCACCACCACCCCCGGACTGCGTCCTTTCTTAACCTTGTGCATACCCAAAAAGGTGTGCGGATTGCCGTTCTTGGCCTCGATAAATGACGCGAGTTCGAGTTTTGAAATAATCACGTTGGGAAGACTTTAAACAACACCATGACAGAGATTCGTTTTTCGTCTAGCAGGCATTTCCCGTACCAAGGTCAAATCTCCACATTAATGTCTGCAACAAAGTGCTTGGGAGGGCACAATCTCGTCAGTCGCTGTCCAAAAGGGAGTCTTTGAGCGAGTAAATCCAACCAAACCCAACCTTCGCCGAGTGCTCTTCCTGTTTCAACCGCCCCCGCCGTTTCGCCTTGCCAACGAGCTTGCCTGCCGTCGCCCGCGTGACTTTGCTCCGCCCATCGTGATTCGTCGATTTCTGCCCATCCTTTTCTGTCTGTCACTTGCGACCGCGGTTGCTCAGACGCAAAACATGCGTGGCTTCAATGCCGCCAGCGTCGCTACCGATCCCCAGACAGGCGACATGGTTGGTACAGGCAATGCCCGGCTCGAATACGAAGGACTCCTGCTCACCGCCGATGAGATCCGTTTCAACAGCAACGATCAGGTCGCGACCGCTCGCGGCCACGTGGTCTTAACGGTCGATAGCTCTCTCTCATTCGCTTCTGCAAGCGGTCGCGAAATTGCCCCCAAAGGCGCCAAACGCCTGCTCGCCGACGAGATCGTTTACCGAATTAAAGAAAAGTCGTTTCATGGCACACGCCTGCGCCTGGGCGAATATCCACTTTATATCTCTGGCGGCCAGATCGACGGCCTTTCCAACGACATCGTACTTAATAACGCCACACTCTTTTACCACGAGCCCGGTCCGTTTTCGCCCACTTTGACCGCAGAAAAAATCCGCATCATCGCCAGCGACAAGGTCGTCGCTGACAAGGCTCGCCTCGGCATCGGCAGCACTTCGATCATCCCGTTCCACAGCATCACGCAAACCGTCAACGACCCGATCATCTCGCACATGACGGCGAAGATCGGTTACAAAAAATCCCTCGGCGCCTTCGCTGACCTCGGCCTTCACTTGCCTATCTCACCTGGTGTCAAATTTGGCGGTGATGTCGGTTTATACACTGCTCGAGGTCTGCTCTTTGGCCCTTCTGGAACTTACAACATGGTCGAGAATGACCACCAGGTGATCGGGTCACTGAAAACTGGATACATCAGCGATCACGGAGATAAACAGACCGACATTCTCAACCGCCCTATCCACTCTAATCGTGGCTTTGTGCAATGGCAGGATGAACACACCTCGCTGACGCACAACACCAGCATGGTCACCCAGCTAAATTACTGGAGTGACTCCGGCATCACACGCGACTTTCGCCCCAACGAATTTTATCCCGTTCAACAGCCCGACTCGTTCGTCGATATCAACACCACTCGCGACAACGATGTCTCCTCCCTATTCTTCCGCGTTCAGCCCAACACCTATTACCACGTTCAGCAGCGCCTGCCGGAGTTACGCTCCGATCATTTACCCACCGTGATCGGCAATAATTTTTATAGCCGCGGCAGCTTCAGCCTGGCTGCTCTACGTGAACGTGAGTTCACCATGAACGGCGATGGCACCTACACGACTGCGCCCACCGTGAAAAGCAATCGCCTCGACTGGGTCTACTCCCTGTCGCGACCGATTGTCCCTCGCGACTGGCTCGTCATCGACCCGGTTGCTGCCGGCCGCTTCACCCAATATTTCGATGCCGTGAACGGTAAGAGCAGCTATTCGCGTTTTCTCGGCGAACTCGGTGTCGACGCCAGCCTTCGAGGCAGCGGCGTTTACAATTATAAAAACGAGCAATGGGATATCGACGGTATCCGCCATCTGATTACACCCAAACTTTCCTACCGCTACATCCCTGCCGCCGACAAGGGCCAGCGCTACATTCCCCAGATCGACGACCGCGTTTTCGACACCGCCTTGCCCACGCTCGAACTCGCCGACCAGCGCAACATCGACGACCTGAGCCCCACCAACGTCATTCGTCTTGGCATCGACAACACTTTCCAAACTCGCGACAAAACCTACGGCTCCCGCGATCTGCTTACGCTCAACATCGCTGGCGATTACCGTTTCCATCGCAACCCCGGAGAAAAAGACGTCTCCTCAATTCACACCGGCTTCAGCCTCACTCCGGTCCGCTGGATGCGGTTCGACGTCTATAATAGCTTTTCTCCGCAAGACTACACCACCCGCGAACTCAATACTGGCCTGACAGTTTTGGACGGTTCGATTTGGTCGTTAAGTCTTTCCAATCACTATCTCCAACATCAGATCGACGAATACATAACCGAGGGTCGCTATCGCCTCAACGAAGCGTTTCAAGCCGTGGCCCGCCTGCACTACGACGCCCGCAAGAACCGCTTTAACGAACGCTCCGTCGCGCTTCGTCAAAACCTCGATAACATCTGGACCATTCAGTATGGCGTAAACTACTACGAAGGCCGTAAGCGCGAAAGCAACTTCGGCTTCAGCGTCGAGGTCCGCCTCGTTGGCTTGTAACCGTTGTGAATCCCGTTGCCGCCAACCAGGGCCGTACTTTCCTACGGCTACTCGCCGAGCTTCGTCCCCATTTGCGTACAGACCGCAACTTGCCCACGCGCATCCAGCAGCGGCTCGCCAAGGAAAAACGTTTCGGCTCCCGTGACCGCCGCCTGTATCGAGAATTATTATACACCGCGATCCGCCACCTGCCTTGGATTGAAACTCTCCTCGCCCGCTCCGAAGATGACGCCCTTCGCGCCGTGATCTGGCTGGCCGTGGATGATCCCTCCACTCGTCCCCTCAAGCAGGCACTACCTTCCGATTGGCCGCCGCTCCCTGCCACCGTCGCTGCCAAGGCCGCGCACCTTGGCGTAACCGAGCTGCTTCTGCCGGATTGGTTTCGCGCCCACTGCCCCGCCGCGTTCGAATCTCCCGAGATCGACGTCCTCCATACTCGCGCGCCGCTTTGGCTCCGCCTCCAAGTTGAAGATCCGCAGTCCGTCTTCGAAGAGTTTACGTTCCGCCAGTGGACGTGGAAACCTGCGGAAATATTGCCGTCTGCCGTTGAGGCCTTCACCCAAGCCGACCTCACCAAAACCGACGCTTACGAACGCGGCGAATTCGAAGTGCAGGACCTTGGCTCGCAACTCATCCTCGAAGCCGTCGCCCCTGCTACCGGCAGTCGCTGGCTCGACGCCTGCGCCGGCGCCGGCGGAAAAACGCTGCAACTCGCCCGCCTCGTCGGTCCGACCGGCCATATCGACGCCATTGACCCTCGCGCCGCCGCTCTCGCCGAACTAAAGCTTCGCGCCAATCGCGCTCACCTTTCGCAGATCACCGTTCGTCAGCATCCGCCCGCCCCCGACGCGCTTTATGATGGCGTGCTGGTTGACGCGCCGTGCAGTGGCACCGGCACCTGGCGACGTTTCCCGCACCTCAAATGGTCATCGACTGAGGCCGACATCATAACCGCCGCCCAGCGCCAACGCGAAATCCTCGCCCGCTACGCCCGTCATGTGCGTCCCGACGGTCTGCTCGTGTACGCGACCTGCTCGCTTAGCCACGTCGAGAACGCCGACATCATCGCCGACTTTCTCGCCACGCACACTGAGTTCAAACCAGCTCCCTTCACCAAAACCTTCGGCGCAAGCGCGCCCCCGACCGGCCTCACGATCCTACCCGCGCTGCACAACACCGACGGCTTCTTCGTCTCCGCCCTGCGACGCACCTAACCCAAACGCAGGCGCGGTTTAATCATTTTGTAGCCGGGGGCGCTGAACCCGGCCCTCTCAATCCCAGGCCTCAGCGCGGTCAGCTACAACAGGTCACGCTGCCATTCAGTCGTTCTGGCGGATCCAGTTTTATATAAACCGCTTTAAGCTGCTCGAGGGCGTCTGCTCGCAAACGCCGCGCCCATTCGTGCAGGAACCGTTTACACGATGACAAGAGAGACAAACTTCGTCGCAGCGAGCTTTGACATCTTTGCACCACCCTCTGACCGCGCTGCAAGACGGATCGACATCGTCGCAGGAACCATCGACTAGGTTGCACCTTCCCTTGGCATTTCGACAATGGACTCAGACATCGCAACAACGGCTTCGGACAACGCTGCAAGACGCTCGGACATCGCTGCAATGAACCCGAACACCGCTGCAATGCGTTCTGACACGTTCGCAATCCG
>Ga0302323_100005821_pt1 | contig 10120 bp, 9 predicted proteins | sample Fen_T0_3_FD_201950 | JGI IMG/M metagenome (GOLD analysis project Ga0302323, IMG submission 201950) | Peat permafrost microbial communities from Stordalen Mire near Abisko, Sweden - Fen_T0_3 | ecosystem: Environmental > Terrestrial > Soil > Wetlands > Permafrost | place: Sweden: Abisko... | reverse complement strand
GCAAAGTACTTTGCAAAAACTAAAACGCCCAAAACCAAATTTGGTTTAAGTTGCACAGAATAAAAAACATATTATCCTATTACCATGATACAACATACAATAAAACGAACCACTTCTAACAATGAAGATTTTCAATGGCTCATCAGGCAACTTGATAATGAGTTGTGGAATGAGCTGAAAGAAGACCAGGCCCAATATGACCAATATAATAAAGTGCCTGATTTAAATACCGTTGTTGTGGTGTATGTAAATGATAAGCCTGCAGCAAGTGGTTGTTTTAAAAAATATAATGCCGATACGGTGGAAGTAAAAAGAATGTTTGTGGTAAAAGAGCATCGTGGTAAAGGTTTATCAAAAACTATCTTATCGGAATTAGAGCAATGGGCAATAGAAGAAGGTTTTAAATATGCCATTTTGGAAACCAGCATTCATTTTATACCGGCAACCACTTTATATAAAAAATCAGGTTACAAAATCATTCCTAATTACGACCAGTATGAAGGACTGGAAGAAAGTGTGTGTATGAAAAAAGACCTGACCAGACCAGAATTTAGCGCATTACAAGACATAGAGTATTTTGATTTTGAAGAAGATTTTATAGAGGAAAATGTACGTTGTATACCGATGATCGTTCGTTTTAAAATGGATGCAGCAGGCATCAAATTAAAATTAGCAGAGTGGAGCAAATTTAAGCGAGACGAAAGAATTCAATTGGCGTTAATGCCTGCGTCAATGGATGAAGAAGCAAAATGGTATAATGATTATCTTGCTCAGTTAATTGAAAAATATACCGGCAATAAAGCAACAACACTAACCATCGACACTAATCCTGACTGGGCCAATTTGCAAAGCATTCCCGAAATGCTTTCAGAAAAGGCCAAAAAATTTGATTTGGAAATAACAAAAGAAAAATGGCAATCACTAACTAACCTGCAACGATTTACCTTATTAAAATTGTGCAGGCCCGGGCATGAGAATAAGAATTTTCCAAAAGCAATTAAGGAGTTTGGACTGGTGAAGTGAATGGTGAAGTGAATGGTGAATAGCAATTCAAAAAATGCTATCTTTCACTTTTGACAATTCACCATTCACGATTGAAAATTCACTATATGGCAAACACTGTTTTTATAAATTTCAGAGGTGGTATTATTTCTCCGGGAGATTTGTACAATATCCTTCTTGCAGCACAAAAAGTAAAAGTACTGTATGTGCGCTTTGGATTACGGCAGCAACTGTTAGTAGACTTAGAAAGTTATAGTATTCCTGTTTTTACCGGCGAACTGGAAAAATTAAATATCCCTTTTGAGATCGACAGCAATCAATTTCCCAATATCATCAGCTCCTTTCCTGCCGAAGATATATTTATCCGCAACACCTGGCTCAGCGAAGGCGTTTACAAAGATATTTTTGATACCATTGATTATACACCAACACTAAAAGTAAATATCTGCGACAGTAACCAGAGTTTTACTCCAATGCTAACCGGCAATATCAACTGGGTAGCTTCTCCGGATGCACAACATTACTGGCACCTCATCATTCGTTTTCCTAAAACAAATATCATTTACGAATGGGACCTGCTATGTTATACCAATGATATTCCTAAAGTAACCAAGGCCATAGAACAAATCATCACTGCAAACCCTGCTGTATATATTGACAATGAAAATGCAGACGGGCAACAATTATTTGCTGCATTACCAACAGAAAATTTAAGCATTAAGCCTGTGGAAAAAAAAGCAGCACTGCCGCAATTTAATTTACCGTATTACGAAGGACTTAACCGATATGATAATAAATACTGGCTGGGCATTTACCGCAGGGATGAAATTTTTAATGTTGACTTCCTTAAAAGTATTTGCAAGCTTTGCCTGGATACAAAACTTGGCCAGCTTTGCTGCACGGCCTGGAAAACGATCATGATAAAAGGCATTGAAGAAAAAGATAAAGCCAGCTGGAATCTTTTGCTTGAAAAATTCCAGATCAATATGCGCCATGCTGCCAATGAATTGAACTTCCAGGTAGAGGATAACAGTGCCGAGGGGCTTGCCCTTAAAACTTTCCTGGTAAAACATTTAAGTATTGATGATACCAGGACATTTGGTATTTGCATCGGCATTAAAACAAGAAAGAAAAGCGAAATATTCAGCAGCATACTGGTAAGAAAAAGATACCTGATAGATCTTTGGGGAATAAAATTGCTGAAAGTCTATGATATTTTATGCGCCAAAGATTTTAATCCCAACGAAAGAACAGAGGAGATTTTTAGTAGCGGTAATCCAAAAGCAGTATTGCCCGAACAGTTGCGGAGAAGTGTATTAAAATATTATAATTACAGGGCGGGCATCATCAAAAAAATAGCTATTGCTGCTGCACCAAAGCCTGTGGCAGAAAAAAAAGCAGAAGCGTATGTTTATCAATGCGGCAGTTGCCAGTCGGTATATGATTCTGCAATGGGTGATCCGGACAATGCAATACCGGTTGGTACAGCATTTGAAAAATTACCAGCCGGTTATGTGTGCCCGGTTTGCGAAGCGGCAAAAGAAGGTTTTAAAAAAATTAAAAAATCTGCATTAGGTTTATAAGCCGTTGATATCAGCATGAGCATTAAAATTGCGGAAGTATATTTTTTGTGATTCATGCGCTGCAATTTCGCAAACTACCAGCTGGCTTAAAATAAATTTCATGCTGTGTTTGATCAACTTATTTTGTTTGTGCAAAGCAATGATCTTTTTTAAAGCCTTAGCGGTATAAATACCACACAAAGGTTCTTGTTGTTTATCGTTGGTAAAAATATACACATCGTATTTTTTGCTTTGCTGGTATAATGAAAACAGTTCTTTGAGCAGGTGAGAATCCATCAATGGCAAATCGCAGGCTAATATAAAAAGGTCTTTACCCGGGTTTTCGATATGTGCCGATAATACGCCTAGTAAAGGGCCTTTTATATCGAGTGAGACATCATCAGTAATCAGCAATTCTGGTTTAAATACTTTTGCATAAGCTTCCTGCTGTTGTTCATTAACCGAAAGTTTTATTGGTAATTGCAGTACACCCAGTTTTTCCACTGCAGTTTGTGCCCAGGTTTTGGCTTCGTGCATTAAAAGCCCTTTGTCGCTTCCTATACGGGAGCTTTGTCCGCCGCAAAGTACAATACCCAGCATATTTTAGTAATTTGGAGTTAGTAATCTTGAATTAGTAATTAGGAATTGGAGAGTAATTTTTGTCTTAAATACCAGTTCCAAATTTCCAATTTCTTATTTCAACTTTGATGATGGGCAGGCGTATCGGTATGGCCTAAGCTTTTACCAGGTGCCACCACATCCCTGATGATCTGTTTGATCTCTTTTATTTCTGCAAAACCACCATATTCTTTCCGGTCAAATACTTTGTCGCCGGCAATACGGATAGTAAAGCGGCCACTCACTTCGCTGGGTTGCAGCGTAACAGCGCCTACCTCATCGGCAAATGTGGTTAAAATTTCCTGCGCCATGTAGGCCGCTCGTAAAAGCCAGTGGCATTTGGGGCAGTACTCAATGGTAATGGCTGGTTTCATTTAAGTGCTTTGTTGATAAAAATACAACAAACTATGCCAATTAGAAAGGATAAATTTGTACTATGTTACAGCTAAGTCAATTATTTATCTATCCCATAAAATCATTGGGCGGCATTGCAAAGCAAAGCGTAGAAATTACCAACACCGGTTTTAAGCACGACAGAAGATGGATGCTGGTAGATGAAAAAAATATTTTTTTAACCCAGCGCACTCATCCGCAGATGGTACTGTTGCACGTAGCTGAAACCGGCGATGGTTTCATCGTTTCAAAATATAATGATGAAGCACTGTCCATCAATATTCCATTTATAACCCCATCCCAAAAAAAGATTACTGTAACTGTTTGGGAGGATGTTTGCCCGGCCATAGAAATAAGTGACAGCCATAATGCATGGTTCAGCGATATGCTTAATGTAAAATGCAGGCTGGTATATATGCCTGATGATACAAAAAGAATGGTGGATAAAAGATATGCCGCCAATGAAGAAGTCACTTCTTTTTCTGACGGTTATCCCATACTAATGATCGGGCAATCGTCGTTAGATAAACTGAATGAAAAATTAGCGGAAGCATTACCGGTAAACCGCTTCAGGCCTAATATAGTGTTTACCGGCGGCCATGCACATATTGAAGATGAGATAGCGGCATTTGAAATCAACGAGCTTAATTTTTTAGGTGTTAAGCCCTGTTCCCGATGTGTGGTTACCACTATCAACCAGCGCACATCGGAAAAAGGAAAAGAACCGTTAACCACCTTATCCCGTTACCGTATGAAAAACAATAAAATTTATTTCGGTCAAAATGTTTTGCAACAGCAAAACGGTGTTATCAATATCGGGAATGAAATTAAAATTATTAAACAGCAGGAAGCTTTTATCTAACCAACTTACCTAAGTAGTGTCTATCTTTCAAAGGTGGGCAATCCAGGCTCAAAAATTTTATTCATGAATGTAATCAATAAAGAATTTTATAAAACCAATGTTACCCTTCGCATTACTGCTTTATGGGCATTTAGCGAAGCCTTTATGGGCGGCTTATTGCATGCAATGCAAATACCCTTTGCCGGCCTGGTACTTGCATTTGTGGCGTCTGTTTGTATTACACTTATTGCACTGGGCAACAATTACAAAGGTGAAATACTTAAAGCTACCTTACTGGTGGTTGCAATAAAATTTATTTTAAGTCCGCACACCCCACCCATGGCTTACCTGGCAGTTCTGATACAGGGAGGTGTGGGCGAATTATTATTTTTAAACAAAAGAATACTTAAACCTGCAGCATTTATACTCACTTTGTTTTCGTTACTGTATTCTGCCTTTCAGCATTTGCTGGTACTTACCCTTATTTTTGGTAAAGGCTTCTGGCAGGCCATCGATATTTTTCTCAATAAAATAACGCAATCATTCGTTTCAAACGCAGTACATTATTCTTTGTACATTATTATATTTTATATAGGCTGTTATTTTATTGCCGGCATAGCAGGTGGTTTATTGAACATTAAGATAATAAAAAGTATACAATTGGGCAACCAAACTAACTTACTGTTGCAGCAACTTAACAATTTACCCGTAACTGCTGACGATGCTTTTGCCGATACAAAACCTGCAAAAAGAAAAAAACGGTTCACCCTAATCTTTGGTGGCCTGATGTTGCTGATGCTGATCTTTTCGTACCTGCCATTTTTCAGCAAGGGCTTCAGCAAATTTCAACTACCCGAACTTATTATACGGGGCACCATTATCATTCTGGTGTGGAATTATTTTATCACTCCGTTACTACGCATTCAAATACAAAAATGGATAGCCAGGTACAAAGAAAAAAACAGTAATTCTTTACAACAGGTAATTGCTTTACTGCCGGGCATAAAAACCATTCTGCAACAAAGCTGGCAATTATCTCAGCAGCCTAAAAAGTGGTTGCGGTTTAAAAGTTTTATAAACAATACTGTACTGCTGATAGTGCATCATGAACAATAAGGTCATTATTTTAACCGGCGAAAAACAAACTGGTAAAACCACTTTGCTGCAGCAGTTTTGCAATCAGCAAAATAATATTGCCGGAATACTAACCCCGGTGGTAAATGGCAAACGTATGTTTTATGATATTGCCGGTAAAGAATTTTTTGCAATGGAAGCAAGTGCTGATGAAAAGTCACTTGCCATTGGTAAATATTTATTTTCAGCAGCGGCTTTTGTAAAAGCGAATACTGTTTTACTGGAAGTAAGCAAAAGTACAGGTCTTGAATTTTTAATACTTGATGAGATTGGACCTTTGGAAATTAAACAACAGAAAGGGTTGTATGAATGTTTTAAAGAAATATTATTATCAAACTTTGCCTACACCTTAATTGTAGTGATAAGGCAGGGATTAATTGAAGATGCTATTAAACATTTTAATTTGAATGATGTTGTAGTTTTAAGTATAGCAAAAATGAAAAAGTATTTAAGAATAGTTCTTTAATCCTTTGTAAATACACAGAAGGCTAAAATTTGTATACTTTTTTATTGAACATTGAGTATGGAATATTGATCAAAACTGCAGCAACCCTGCCTTATACAACGTACTCACCGGCTTGTTATCCCAAAACAATTCAAAGTCGCCATGGCCTGCAGTTTCAAAAGATGCTTTTACTTCATTCAATGAAAGTGTTTTTACATTATCAACGGCTAATTGCTGCAGCATTGATGCCAACCATAATCCCTTTTCCTTATCCGTTTTTATTTCCATGGTTTCTTTTTTGGTTTCAAAACTAAGGGTACACATTTCCCAATGATTACCTTTTTTGGATTTGGTAAAGGTTTCCACTACAGGTGGATTGCCCAGCCAAACCACTTTGGTATTGGGTTTCACAAGCTGGTATTCTTCTTCCGATAAAAGTTTGGCAATATGATCGGGGGCAATAGTTGTCTTCGGTGTTTTAAACTCAAACCATTTGTGCAGTGGTACATCAAAGCAGGCGCCATGCATATAATTCAACAAAGACTTTTTCAATCCAAAACTAAAACTTTCATGATCGGCACCTGTGGGGTCAATATGTGCAATATCATTATTAGCAAAGCTGCCAATGGTCTCCGTTAGTTTTTGCACTTTGTATTTCGCAGGGTTTAATCCAACCGGGCTGTGTGCCGTCATGGTAAACATATGCCAGAAGGCAGATTGTAACACATCATTTTCAAACAACTGCCGTACCATTTCTAAGGAGTCAATCGTTTCCTGTGCGGTTTGTGTAGGAAAGCCATACATCAGGTAAGCATGCACCATAATGCCTGCCTCGGTAAAATGTTTATTTACCCTGGCTACCTGTGAAACAGTTATACCTTTATCGATCAGTTGTAACAATCTGTCAGAAGCAACTTCTAACCCGCCTGAAACCGCAATACAACCGGCAGCTTTTAATAACAAACACAGATCACGGGTAAAACTTTTTTCAAACCGGATATTGGCCCACCAGCTTACTACCAATTTTCTTTTAATAATTTCCAAACTCAATGCCCTCATCAGTGCAGGCGGCGCTGCTTCATCCACAAAGTGAAAACCATTTTGCCCCGTTTGTGCAATGATCTCTTCCATCCGGTTGCAAAGCAAAGCAGCAGTAATGGGTTCGTAAAGTTTAATATAATCTAAGCTGATGTCACAAAAAGTACATTTGCCCCAATAGCAGCCATGCGCCATAGTGAGTTTATTCCAGCGGCCATCGCTCCATAAACTGTGCATAGGGTTTACTACTTCAATAGCAGAAATATATTGGTCTAATAAAAAATCGCTGTAGTCAGGTGTGCCCACTTGTCCCTGCTTATAATCGCTGCAGGAAGTGTTGTTGATATATTTTACTTCACCATCAATTAATGTAAAAGTTCTTTTCAATTCTGTAATAGTTTTTCGGCCATTGATAAAATGAAATAAATTTTCCACCGGCGCTTCACCATCATCTAAAGTAATAAAATCGTAAAACTCAAAAACCCTTTTATCTGTTAATGATCTTAATTCGGTATTGGCAAAACCACCCCCCATACAAACTTTTACCTGCGGATAGTTTGATTTTATCCATTGTCCGCAACGCAAAGACGTATATAAATTACCCGGAAAAGGAACCGAGATACAAACCATTTTTGGTTGCACGATTGCCATTTTGCTTTCTAAAATAGTAATAAGTATTTTATCGAGGTAAGTATATTCTTTTTGCAATTCGTTATACAATTCATCAAAGCTATTTGCACTGCGGCCTAATTTTTCAGCGTAGCGGCTAAAGCCAAAATGTTCATCCACGCATTCTTTTATTAAGTCGCTCAGGTCTTCCAAATATAAAGTGGCCAAGTGCTTGGCCTTATCCTGTGTGCCCATGCTCCCGAATGCCCAGGTTAAATCATCGGTTTGAGCAAAGCGGCTGGCTTCGGGCAAAAAATCTCTTTTGCAAATCAACGGCGCCATGGCAGGATTTTTTCCCTGTAGAAAAAATATCACTGCGTCAATGGAATTGATATAGTCCTGTTGTAACGTTATGATCCTTTTTGCATTTACAGACAGCTCTTTGTTTTTGTCAAGCGACCCAAACAATTGCTGCAGCCCGCTTTTACTGAATAATGCAATGGTTACTTCAATACCCAGGTCGGCCTGGTAAGCACTGATATGTTTGGTATTTAAAAACCCTTTTAAATAAGCCGTTGCCGGGTAAGGCGTGTTAAGCTGTGTAAAAGGTGGTGTAAATAAAAATATGGCGTGTTGCTGCAAGTAGTACTGTTTAAAAGCAAAAATAGGTGAATTGTTTTTTGGATACCAAATTAACGGCCGTAGCGGTAGCCAAGTCGGCCGTTGACAACATTTTCGACACATGTCTATCAGGATATATGCTTTTCTGAAATACTTTGGATCACGGTTCTGATGTGGGATAGATAATTGAATTTTTGAAGCTTAAACCATTTGTTATCAAAATTTTATAAGTGCAATCGGCAAGGGCTACCCAAATGTATCACCTATTCTTTTAAAAATATCTAACCAATAAAATTTTCTTAATCCCTAAAACGAAAACTGACAGGGCAATTTTTTTTTGAAAACTCCGCTACTGCATGTAGAGATAATTCTACACAAAAAATGCTTACGGCTGTATCAATTTAAACACTGTTCAGGTATGCCTTTGGGTTAAACTATACTGAATATGAAAAGAAAATTTTCGCATATCGCCTTCTCATTGTTGGCTTTGCTTATAGCAAACGGTTATAGTACTATTAGTAATGCCCAGGTTAAAATTGGTAATAACCCCACCTTGCTAAACCCTAGTGCAATACTGGAAGTTGAAAGCACTAATAAAGGTATTCTCTTGCCCAGGGTGGCGTTGGTGGCTCCATCAAATCCTGCACCTTTAGCTGGTTTTGTTAGCGGCATGTTTATATATAATACTGCTACAACTGACAGCATCACTCCCGGTTTATATTATGCCGAGGGCACAAAATGGCTACGTGTAAACGCCGCTGATACTTCAGGTGGCAGCGGCTGGCAACTAACCGGTAATACGGGCACATCGGCAACAAATTTTTTGGGTACTGCCGATATGGCTCCACTGTCAATTAAAACCAATAGTACCGAACGCCTGCACATTACTGCAAATGGATGGATAGGTATTGGAACCAACACGCCTGCTGCGGCGCTGCAAATTAAAGGGCAGCTGGTAATCGATTCACTTAATCCGGGTAATACAGCAACCGACAGTTTGTTAGTAGTTAACCCCGCCGATGGAAGAGTAAAAGCAGTTTCTGCATTGGGCTTTGTATCGGGTGTCAGAAAAAAACTGGATATAGTAGCCACCGCTGGGCAAACAATTTTTACCACGCCGGTAACTATTACGGATGCCAATAAAATCTCCTTGTACAGAAATGGGGTATTGATATCCTTTACAGTAAATAGCCCCACATCAATTGAAGCCGAAATAGCCTGCGCAGCCGGCGATGAGATCAGAATAATTCAACTTTTATAAAATCAATTTAAAAACAATAAAAACCAAAATCAAAAAAAATGAAACAGCTTCTTTTACTCCTATGTTTAGCCATTGGTATTGGCTTTAGTGCAAGTGCACAAAAGGTAACCACTAAGGTTATCGATAACAAGGGTACCATCAAATGGGTATTGGACAGTACTACCGCAGTTATAACAAAAGCAGACAGCACTATTTTGTATGTAACGCCTCACCAGTTGCATGACAGCCTGGGCAATTTTGTAAGGTATGCAGATACTGCAAACATGCTGGCCCCCTACCTGAATAATGCCAGCAACGGATTAACTAAAAGCGGCCAAACTGTGCAGTTAGGTGGCGCATTAAACCAGGCTACTACTATTACCACTACGGCCACCAATTTCTTAGCCATCACTGGTTTACAATCCGGATCAAATACCACTGATAGTGTAATGGTAGTTAACCCAACGAACGGTCAAGTAAAATTTATTTCCGCTGCATCTTTGTTTAATGCATTAACTTTTAGCAATGGCCTAACTAAAACAGGTAACCTGGTTGAATTAGGTGGTGCATTAACCAAACCAACCACTATTACCACTGATGCCACCAACACTTTAAAA
>Ga0302323_100005819_pt1 | contig 10122 bp, 9 predicted proteins | sample Fen_T0_3_FD_201950 | JGI IMG/M metagenome (GOLD analysis project Ga0302323, IMG submission 201950) | Peat permafrost microbial communities from Stordalen Mire near Abisko, Sweden - Fen_T0_3 | ecosystem: Environmental > Terrestrial > Soil > Wetlands > Permafrost | place: Sweden: Abisko... | reverse complement strand
TCCGCCCCCTGGCGACCCCGTGCACCGTAAATAGCCTTTTATTCCCAAGGCATCTAGCGAGTCTATCGTCGACTATCCATCGCGGTTCTGGCCAGGACAGGCCCCGCAGCAACGGACAGTCCCCGCTGGCGGCGGCATGCAACCATAAGTAGCGTTCCGCAATACCACTCCACCGAGGCGGCGGTGCCAGGCGCGCGCCTCGCTCCCAACCAAAAACCAGAAAACAACTCCGTGCACAGGAGCTTGGTTCCGCGTTTCCGAACCTACCTCATATCGAGGCTTGCGGTGCTGCGCTCCCTCCCCCGCTTGCAGGCCCCGCGAAGTGCGGAGAGCAAGCGAGAGGGCAACGCTCGTGGCTGGAAACGATTGGTTTCATGACGTCGATCCCATAGACTGGCGCGATCACGACCCGGCAGAGAACCGGGCGACACCGGGAGATGTCGATGAAGGGCGGAGCTATCGCGCTGGTCCTGGCCGCGGCCTTGCTGGGACCCGCACCCAGCCAAGCGCAGGATTACCCGACGCGTGCGATCAAGATCATCGTCCCGTTCGGCGCCGGCGGGCCCGCCGACGTCACGGCCCGCCTGATCGGCAATGTGCTGCAGGAGAATTTCGGCCAGCCGGTCGTGGTCGAGAACCGCACCGGCGCGGGCGGGGTGATCGGGACCCAGGAGGCGGCCAAGTCGGCGCCGGACGGCTATACCCTGCTGATGATGTCGAACACCCAGACCGCCAACGAATCGCTGGTGCCGCAGCGCAAGTACGAGCTGATGCGCGACCTGGTGCCGATCGCGCCGATCAACTTTTCCGACCTCGTCATCGTGGTGCACCCGTCCGTGCCCGCGAAGACGCTGCAGGAATTCGTAGCACTGGCGAAGGCGCAGCCCGGCAAGCTGAACTATGCGTCCTCCGGCCAGGGCACGCCCTATCACATGGCCGGCGAACTGTTCAAAACCATGGCCGGCATCGATCTCGTGCATGTGCCTTATCGCAACAGCGGCGAGGCGCGCTCGGGCGTGATCGGCGGGCAGGTCCAGATGATGATCGACGCGGTCACGGCGATGGCCCCGAATGTCTCCGGACAACAGGTGCGTGCCCTCGCGACCACCGGCAAGATCAGATCCGGCGTGCTGCCCGACGTGCCCACCGCGGCCGAGGCCGGCGTGCCTGGCTTCGAGGCTACGATCTGGCTCGGGCTGATGGCGCCGGCGGGCACCCCGCAGCCGATCATCGACAAGCTCAACGCTGCGGTGACCGCCGCGGCCCGGCGACCGGACATCGTCAAGCTCTGGACCGACCAGGGCGCGGTACCAATGACGATGAGCCCCGGCATATTCGACACATTCCTGCGCGCCGATATCGTCAAATGGGCCGAGGTGGTCAAGACCTTCGACAGGCCGCAATAGGACCGCTCTCACGCTCATGCCGGTCATCAGATTTCGCCTCAACGGTGTTGCCACCACGATCGATGCAACAGGCGACCGCTCGCTGCTCGATGTCCTGCGCGGACAGTTGCACATGACGGGCGGGCATTTCGGCTGTGGCGCCGGCGAATGCGGCGCCTGCAACGTCATCATCGGCGGGCACGCGGTGGCCGCCTGCGACACGCCGCTGTGGTCGGTCGCGGGCAAGGACATCATCACGGTCGAGGGCCTCGGCAGCGCCGAGCGCCCGCATCCGCTGCAGCGCGCCTTCATCGCCGAGCAGGCTATGCAATGCGGCTATTGCGTCTCCGGCATCCTGATCAGCGCGGCGGCGTTGTTGATGCGCAATCCCGGGCCCGATGACGTGGAGATCAAGGCCGCGCTCAACCGCAATCTATGCCGCTGCGGCGCGCATCAACGCATCATCCGCGCGGTGAAACGCGCGGCGGCCGAGATAGCGGCGTCATGACGGCGCCCGCCCCCGCTCCGGCCCTCACTCCCTCTCTGCCGGTCAGCCTCGCAGCCAATCCGACGCTGTCGTCCTGGGTGCGCTTCACGGCGGAGGAGACGGTCGCGATCTCGCCGGGCAAGGTCGAGATCGGACAGGGCATCATCACTGCACTGGCGCAGATCGCAGCCGACGAACTCGATGTCGACGTTGCGCTGGTGCGGATGCAGCCCGCATCCACGGCCTCGAGTCCGAACGAGGGTTTCACCTCGGGAAGCCTCTCGATGCAGCAGTCGGGCCGCGCGCTGCGGCACGCCTGCGCCGAGATCAGGCAGCTCTTCCTCATGGCCGCGGCCGATCGGCTTGGCGTCGAAATGAGCGCGCTCGCGATCGCCGACGGTGTGATCTCGGGTCCCGGCAATGTCAGGACCAGCTATTGGGAGCTGGCTGGCGAGGTGTCGCTGGACCGGGACGCCACGCCGGGCGCGGCGGCCAAGCCGGTGGAGCGGCGCGCGCTCGCGGGGCGCTCTCTGCAGCGGATCGATATTCCGGACAAGGTGTTCGCGCGAGCGCGATTCATCCAGGATCTGGCGCTGCCGGACATGGTGCACGGCCGGGTGCTGCGGCCGGAGGTGTCGGGCGCGAAGCTGATGGACCTGCACGAGGGCGCCGCTCGCGCGATCGAAGGACTGGTCAGAATCGTCCGCGATGGTCATTTCGCCGGCGTCGTCTGTAAGACCGAACATGGTGCGGACGCTGCGCTCGACGCGCTGCGCAGGACGGCGACATGGTCGGCCGGCGCAACGTTGCCGGATGAAAACGATCTCGCGGCATTTCTCAAAGCGCAGCCGCTGGAGACGACGACCATCGCCACCAAGGCCTCGGGACAGCCGGCGACCGCGACGCAGACGATCCGGCGCCGCTATACCCGGCCTTATCTCGCCCATGCCTCGATGGCGCCGTCCTGCGCCATCGCGCAATGGAGCGGCGACCGCCTCCACGTCTGGACCCACAGCCAGGGCGTCTATCCCCTGCGCGCCGATCTCGCGATTGTGCTCGGACTGCCGGCGGACAGCATCACCGTCGCCCATATCGAGGGCGCCGGCTGCTACGGCCACAACGGCGCCGACGATGTTGCGCTTGACGCGGCGCTGCTGGCGAAAGCGACCGAGGAACGGCCCGTGCGCGTGCAATGGTCGCGCGCCGATGAAATGACGCAGGCGCCGTTCGGCGCCGCGATGGCCATCGAGATCGAGGCCGATCTCGATGCGGACAACGCCATCGTCGGCTGGCGTCACGCGATCTGGAGCAACGGCCACACCGCGCGGCCAGGGCGCGCAGCACAGCCGGCACTGCTGGCCGCGACCGAGATCAAAAATCCCTTCCCGCGCCTGATCTCCACCAATCCGCCGCAGGCCAACGGCGGCGGCGCCGACCGCAACGCGATCCCGCTTTATGACTTTCCCGCCTTTGAGATCACCAGCAACCGCCTCCTCACCATGCCGATCCGCACCTCGGCGCTGCGAACCCTGGGCGCGCAGGGCAACGTCTTTGCCGTCGAGTGCCTGCTCGACGAGATCGCAGCATTGCGCGGCGAAGATCCGGTCGCGTTCCGCCTGCGGCATCTTGCGGACCCGCGCGCCAAAGACGTGATCGCGGCCGCGGCGCGGCGCGCGAGCTGGAAACCGCAGCGACGGCCGGGCATCGGCCACGGCATCGGCTTTGCACGTTACAAAAACACCGGCGCCTATTGTGCCGTGGTGGCAGAGGTCGAAGGTGATGCGGAGATCAGGGTGAAGCGGCTCGCCATCGCGGTCGATGTCGGCGAGGCGGTCAACCCGGACGGGGTCATCAACCAGATCGAGGGCGGCGCGATCCAGGCCACGAGCTGGGTGCTGAAGGAGCGTGTGCGCTTCGACCGCGCGCGCATCACCAGCGACAGCTGGACCGACTACCCGATCCTGCGTTTCAGCGAGGTACCTGAGGTGACGGTCGAGATCATTCAGCGCCCCGAGATCGACTCGGTCGGCGCCGGCGAGGCCGCGCACGGTCCGGTCACCGCGGCGATTGCCAATGCGGTGTTCGACTGTCTGGGCGTGCGCGTGCGCGACCTGCCGATCACGCGCGACCGCCTGATCGCCGCGATGGAGAGCTCATGACCAGCCTGAATATCCTGAGCGGCGGCGCGGCGCACGGCCTGGTCGCGAGCCTGGCGCCTCGCTTCAAGGCGGAAACCGGCTTCGACATATCAGGGGAATTCGGCGCGGTCGGCGCCATGGCCGACAGGCTGCGCCGGGGCCGGCCGACCGACCTCGTGCTCTTGACCGCGGCCCTCATGACCACACTCGCCGGGGAGATGCTGGTGATGCCCGCCTCGATCCGCAGGGTCGGACGGGTCGAAACCGCCCTCGCCGTGCGCGCGGGCGATCCGAAGGTTTCCGTGCACGATGCCGCGGGCCTGCGCGCGGCGCTGCTCGCGGCGGACGCGATCTTTCTGCCCGACACCACGGCATCGACGGCCGGCATTCATGTCGCAGCGGTGCTGCACAGGCTCGGCATCGCCGACGAAGTGGCCTCGCGGCTCAAGGTCTCGCCCAACGGCGCATCCGCGATGCGGCAGCTGGCGCAATCCGATGCACGACGTCCGATCGGCTGCACGCAGGCGACCGAGATCATGACTATCGACGGTGTCGAATTGTCGGGCGCGCTGCCAAGGGGTTGCGAGCTTGCGACGGTGTATTCGGTCGGCATCGCCGCGCAGGCGGCGCATGCGCCGGCGGCGCAGATGCTGATCGAGCTTTTGACCGCGGCCGAGAGCGCCGCGCTGCGCGGCCGGGCAGGTTTCCTCACTGTGAGCGATTAGCCGGCCCAGCGATCTCGCCCGCTGCCAGAGCCGACGGCTTGTGAGCTTTGCATCGCAGCCGCTGAATCATGTTGCCAAGCTCAATTTATATACGAATATATCAATCAAATTCAGGGGGAACGCATGCCGAGGCGTGCGATCAAGAAGCCAGAGAGGTCACGAACGCCCTTGCTGCGCCGCAACGGGCGCCCGCGTACCGCCACCACCGCATCGCGGATCTATTCCGATCTCAGAGCCGAACTGGTGTCGCTGCAGCGGCGGCCCGGCGAGCCGATCTCCGAAACCGACATCGCGCACTCCTACGGGATCAGCCGCACCCCGGTTCGCGAGGCCATCCTGAAACTGGCCGACGAAGGGCTGGTCGACATCTTTCCGCAATCCGGCATCTTCGTCTCCCGTATTCCGATCGCGGCCCTGCCGGAATCCATCGTCATTCGCAAATCGCTTGAAGAAACCACGGCAAAGCTCGCCGCCGAGCGCGCCTCCGCCAGCCAGATCCTCAGCCTGCGCGCCATCATCGAACGCCAGCGCGAGGCCGACGCCGCCGACGACCGTGCCGCCTTTCATCAGGCGGATGAAGCGTTTCATGCAACGATTGCGGAGGTGGCGGGATATCCGGGGATCTGGAAGTTCATCCAGCAGGTCAAGATCCACGTCGATCGTTATCGGCTGCTGACCCTGCCGGTGACGGGGCGAATGACCGAGGTGATCGCCGAGCATGAGACGATCCTGGCTGCGATCGAGGCCCACGATCCCGAGCGCGCGCGACGGGCCATGGACAAGCACCTGGAACGGCTGCTGTTCGATATCTCCGCGACTCAGACTACCAATCCGGAGTTTTTCCAACTGGGATAGACCGCCCGGCCCCAACCGCGGCCGAGCAACGGCCGCAGCACCCGCAAGCACGGGCCATCAACAGACCCGGATCGGTGCGATGCGGACGGCCCGCATCGGCGCCGGCGCGCGATCGTCGGCCGAACTGACCCGCGCCTAGCGAATCACGACCGACGGCAGCCACAGCGACAGTGCCGGAACGAAAGTGACCAGCATCAGCACCATGAACATCACGCCGTAGAACGGCCAGATGCTGCGCATCACGTCTTCCATTTTGACCTGACCGATGGCGCAGCCGACGAACAGCACCGAGCCGACAGGCGGCGTCAGCAGCCCGATGCCGAGGTTGAGCAGCATGATAATGCCGAAGTGAACCGGATCGACGCCGAGCTTCATCACCACCGGCAGCAGGATCGGCGTGCAGATCAGGATCAGCGGCGCCATGTCCATCAAGCAGCCGAGCACCAGCAGCATGATGTTGATCAGCATCAGGATGACGTATTTGTTTTCCGAGACGCTCAGGAAGAACGCCGTGATCTTGGTCGGCAGCTGCATCAGCGCCATCACGTATCCGAACGCCGAGGCCATTGCGATCAGCGTCATCACCATCGCCACCGTCTTCAGCGTGCGATGCACCAGCCCGGGCAGGTCACGCCATCGGTAATCGCGGTAGATGAACATCGTCACGGCAAACGCCCAGATGCAGGCGACCGCACCGGCCTCGACCGCGGTGAAGACACCAAGCAGAATGCCGGCAATGATGATGACCACCGTAATCAGGCCCCACGCCGCATCGATGGTGATCTTCACCGCGTCGCGGATCGGAACGGCCTCGCCCTTCGGATGTCCATCGCGATAGGCGATGAAGATGCACAACGCCACCAGACAGACGCCAAGCAGCAGGCCCGGCATCACGCCGGCCATGAACAGGCTGATGATCGAAATCGTGCCGCCGGTCGCCAGCGAGTAGATCACGGCATTGTGGCTCGGCGGCACCAGGATCGCCTGCAGCGAGCCGATGATCGTGACATTGGTGGCGAAAACGCGGGGATAGCCGACCTTCTCCATCTGCGGGATCAGCACCGAACCGATCGCAGACACATCGGCGACCGACGAGCCGGAAATGCCGCTCAGGAACGTGGTGGCAAGAATGTTCACCGCCGACAGGCCACCGCGAATACGCAACACGCCGACGATCACGTTGGCGAGCTTGACCAGACGATGCGCCATGCCGCCTTCGGCCATGATGGCGCCGGCCAGAACGAAGAACGGAATGGTCAGCATCGCGACTTTGCTGACGCCGTCGGAGATCTTCAGCATCACCGCTTCCGGCGGGATTCCGATCCACAGCGCGCCGACCAGCGCGCCGAAGCCGAGCGCGTAGGAAATCGGCATGCCGATGCCGAAGCATAGAAACAACGTCCCAAGCAGAACAAAAAGATCCATGGTCTCTATTGCCTATTCGAAGGCCGCCGTACCGTCCCGCTCGGGGTCACGGACGGGCCGGCCGATGGTCAGATGCTCAATGATGAACAGCACGGTGAATACACCGCCAAATGGAATCGGCGCATAGACGATGCCGACCCGCAGCGCGGGGAATTCGGCGATAGTGTTGTTCCAGGTAGCCTGGCACAAACTGATGCCGTAGATCACCATGAAGACCGCGAAGATCAGCATGAAGATTTCGACGAGGAGATCGACGATGCGGCGGGCGGGCGTCGGCAGCATGTCCGCGACGACCGTGACATTCATGTGCGTTCCGAGCCGATAACAGGCTGCGGCGCCGAAGAACGTCAGGACGACGGTCAGCAGGACCGCGGTCGGCTCAGGCCAGGAGGCCGCGCTGTTCAGCACATAGCGGGTGTAGACCGCCCACGGGATCACCGCGGAGATCAGCACCAGCGCGGAGCCGGCCAGCCACACGCAAATCAGATAGGCCCAGTCCATCGCCTGCCGGTACAACGCCGCCATCTTTCCCCCAAACAAGAACGCGTCAGCTGAATTGATCTACTGCGCGAGATCTACTGCGCGAGATCTACTGCGCAAAGACAATCGCGCCACGCCGCGCCGTCCGCCGAACTCGGCTTACGGAAGGGAGTGGCGCAACTGTCCTTTGCTATTTCACGTCCTGGATACGCTTGATCATGTCGGCGTATTTGGGACCGTATTTGTCCCACACCGGTTTCACGGCATCCTGGAAGGCCTTCTTGTCGGCGGCAGACACTTGCGTAATGGTGATCCCCGACGCCGCCGCCTTTTCCAAGGCCTTCTGCTGATAGGCCTCCCAAAGCTTGCGCTCTTCCTGCTGGGCTTCCTTGGCGAATTTGATGACCAATGCCTGGTCTTCCTTGGACAGCGAATCGTAGATCTTCTTCGACATCACCACCATCTCCGGCACGATCAGGTGCTCATCGATGGTGTAGAATTTCGCCACCTGATAGTGATTGTCGAACACGAAGCTCGGCGGGTTGTTCTCGGCACCGTCGATGACGCCGGTCTGCAGCGAGGAGAACACCTGGTCGTAGCCGAGCGCCACGCCATTGGCGCCCATCGAATTCGCCATGTCGACGAACATAGGGTTGCCCATCACGCGGATCTTGAGGCCCTTGAGATCGGCGATGTTGTTGATCGGACGCTTGGTGTCGTAGAAATTGCGCGCGCCGGCATCCATCCAGGCGAGGCCGATCAGGCCCTTGCCACTGTTGGTGACGTTCTCGAGCAGCTCCTGGCCGATCGGGCCGTCGATCACGCCCTGCATGTGCGCCGTATTGCGGAACACGTAAGGCAGGTTGAAGACGTTGAGCTGATCGACGACCGGCCCGAGCGCGCCGACCGACACGCGGGCGAAGGCGATGGCGCCGACTTGTGCCTGCTCAATGGCTTCCTTCTCGCCACCGAGTTGCATCGACGGATACATCGCGACGGAGAGCCGGCCTTTGGTGGCTTCCGACAGCTTCTTGCCCATCTCCTCGACCGCCACCACGGTCGGATAGCCGGGCGGGTGAACGTCCGAGGCTTTGAGAACCTGCGCACCGGCCGTGCCGGACGCAAACGCGGCCGCGACGGCGAGTGTACCGGCGGCAATCAAGGTGTTGCAGAATTTCATGACGAAAACATTCCTCCCAATAGCTGTTTTTTTGGCGGGCGTCTTGTTCTGGCGGTGGTCTTGACGCTTGCCGACCCGGTCCGTTGATCCCCGCGTCCGCACGTGCTACTTGTCAGGTCATATGATGACCTTACCTTAACCCCCGGTGTCAAGACATTGAATAAGCGCGCAGCCAAAAATCTCGCCCTGCTCGAGCCGCTGCATGCCCCGCGGAATCTCACTGCTGAACTGGTCAACCGGCTGACCGCCGATATCGCCAGCGGCAAGCTGCCGCCCGGCTCGCGCCTGCCGACCGAACAGGAAATGATTGCCGCCACGGGCGTCAGCCGCACCGTCATCCGGGAAGCCGTCGCCGCGCTTCGCGCCGACCGCCTGGTGGTCACCCGGCAGGGCGTCGGCGCTTTCGTCGCCGACCAGGTGCGGCTGCCGTTCCGGGTCGATTTCGACCAGAACTCGCCGCTGAAGGCCGTGCTCAACGTCATGGAGCTGCGCACCGGGGTCGAAGTCGAATCGGCCGGACTCGCCGCCGAACGCGGCTCGGCGCCCCAGATCAAGAAAATCGCCGATCGCTTTGCGGCGATCCGCGCAGCCATCGACCACGGCGAGAATGCCGTCGATCAGGATTTCGCCTTCCATTGCGCCATCGCCGACGCCACCGGCAATCCGCAGTTCAGGCGCTTTCTGGAATATCTCGGGCGTTTCATCATTCCGCGCCGCACGGTCTGGAGTTCCTCGGCGCCGCCCACCAGCCGCCCGCATCTCGAGATCTTCCAGCGCGAGCACGAGCTGATCCTGCAGGCAATTCGCGCCCACGCCGTGACCGAGGCGCGCGACGCCATGCAGCGGCACCTGCTCAACAGCCGCATCCGCTACGAAAAGCTTGCGGCCGAGGTCGGCATCAAGAAGCGTTCGGCCTCACGACGGCAATCCCGGGAGGCCTGAGGGAGGCATCCTGGTGGCAGCAGCGGCCCGCGCCCGCGCCCGCGCGAATTGCTTGTCCGCAATCGGCAACGAAAATCGCCGGAGCGACATCCACAAGGCTGACGATCTCGTGGCCGGCAAGGAATTCCCGGCGGCCGACCGATCCCGAAAAACAAATGCGTCATCCCGTTCCGATCAACGCGGAACGGAGGATTCCGTTGTCGACCCACACCCGATCCGGACCGCGAAAAACTCCGCCCGCTCAATAGACCCGCGGGACGAAACGCTGGATCGACTTCTTCGGTCGCTTGTAGCCGGTGTCCGGCTGGCGCGGCGGCAGCTCGATCTCGACCGGCTTCAGGTCCTGATAGGGAATCTGGCTCAACAGATGCCGGATGCAGTTGAGGCGGGCGCGCTTCTTGTCGTCGGCATCGACGACGTACCACGGCGTCTTCTTTCGGTCGGTATGCGCGAACATCTCGTCCTTGGCCCTGGAATATTCGACCCAGCGCTTGCGTGATTCCAG
>Ga0302323_100005817_pt1 | contig 10123 bp, 7 predicted proteins | sample Fen_T0_3_FD_201950 | JGI IMG/M metagenome (GOLD analysis project Ga0302323, IMG submission 201950) | Peat permafrost microbial communities from Stordalen Mire near Abisko, Sweden - Fen_T0_3 | ecosystem: Environmental > Terrestrial > Soil > Wetlands > Permafrost | place: Sweden: Abisko... | reverse complement strand
GCCAAATGTTTTTACGATATAAGGACGGAAAGGGGTACGATAGCTTATCTGACCTTTCCCTTTAAGCATCATGGGAATGTATTCCTTCGGGATCTCGATATTCATTTTAGTCCCATCTCGCTCTATCTGGATTGTTTTGCGGTTGTTCAGGACAATATCGGGTGTAATCTGCTGGAAATCTTCAATATATTGATTATCGACTGAAAGAATCTTATCTCCGTTTTTCAGTCCAATAGCAAATCCTGTTGAGTCGGTAACGATCCCGTACTTTACACTTGCAGTAGGCAGGTAAGTTTCTCCCCATGCAAATAAAACAAGAACATAAATCAGCATTGCAGAAATGAAATTAAAAAGCACGCCGCCTGTCATAATAAGTAACCTTTGTCCGGAGGTTTTTGACCTGAACTCGTATGGCTGGGGTGGTAGCTTCATCTGTTCTTTATCCATCGATTCATCTATCATTCCGGAGATTTTCACATAACCACCAAGGGGAAGCCATCCAATGCCGTATTCAGTTTCTCCTCTTTTGTATTTAAAAAGCGGAAACCATGGATCGAAGAAAAGGTAGAATTTTTCAACTCTTGCTTTGAATAATTTAGCCATAGTAAAATGTCCCAATTCGTGTATAATTACAAGAATTGACAGGCTCATCACAAACTGCAGTATTTTAATAAGTATTGTCATCTTTATTTATCAGGTTTATTAATATATATTTTTGCTGTCTCCCTGGCAAAGATATCAGTACGCGCCAATGAATCAAGGTCAGGAGAAGGATCGAATAAACTCATTTCCATTGTATGTTCGACAACATCAGGCATTTGAAGGAATCCTAATTTTCCCTTAAGGAATGCGTCTACTGCCATTTCATTAGCTGCATTAAGAATGCACGGCATATTGCCACCCTTCGTTAAGGCATCAAAAGCGAGAGAAAGGTTCCGGAATTTCTTCCGGTCAGGTTCACAAAATGTCAGAGTAGGATGGTCCTTGAAATCTAAACGGGGCAGATCGGAAATAAAACGGTCGGGGTATGAAAGAGCATAAAGTATAGGGACCCTCATATCGGGAACTCCCAGTTGAGCTTTTACTGAACCGTCAGCGAAATGGACTAAAGAATGAATTACAGATTGGGGATGGATTGTTACAGAAATCTGGTCAGGAGTGAGATCAAAGAGCCATTTTGCTTCAATCACCTCAAGTCCTTTATTCATCAATGATGCTGAATCAATTGTGACCTTAGCTCCCATTTCCCAGTTGGGATGCTTGAGAGCCTGACAAGGGTTGACCTTTTTCAGCATTTCTTCAGTATAGTTCAGAAACGGGCCGCCGGAAGCTGTAAGAGTAATTTTTTCAACAGGGTTACCTGCCTCTCCAACCAGACACTGGAATATTGCAGAGTGTTCTGAGTCGACAGGAATTATTTTACTTCCCGATTCTCTTACTAACTTTCCTATGATTTCACCAGCCACTACCAGCGTTTCTTTGTTTGCAAGAGCTATTTTTTTCCCGGCTTTTATTGCAGCTATTGTAGGTCTTAATCCTGAATAACCAACAATTGAAGCAATTACCACATCAATAGTTGATGACTCAACAATCTGCTCTATTGCATCATTTCCTGCGTAAACTTTTATTGAAGTATGTTTAAGATTTTCCTTAAGTTGTTTATAGAGGTTTTTATTGCCTATAACTACAGAATCGGGCTGAAAACTTTTAGCCTGTTTTGTGAGAAGATCAATATTATTTCCGGCTACAAGTACCTCAACTACAAACTTCTCCGGATACCTTGAAATAATGTCCAGTGACTGAGTACCTATAGACCCTGTTGATCCCAACAATGCAATTCTTTCTGGCATACCGGACATCAGTATAATTAAAACAAAATATGTTTCTCAGGGTCAAGAGGGCTTCCTTTATACCAGATCTCAAAGTGAAGATGAGGACCTGATGTATAAAGTTCACCAGAGTCGCCAACCAATGAAATTGGTTCACCGGCACGAACAAGGTCCCCTGTCTCTTTAAGAAGACTTGCGTTATGCTTATAAATGGAAACCAGATTATTAAGATGCTGAACTTCAATTACGAATCCGGTTTCCATTGTCCAGCCGGTGAAGATAACCGTTCCATCAAGAGTAGATGCGACAAGGGCTTTGGGTTTAGTGACAATATCGGTCCCGAAATGCTTCGTTCTTAAATCATACTTTCCTGATATTATCCCTTTAACAGGAGGGAAAAAATGCATTCCGGCCAGGCTTGTTACTGATTCCTGTAATGAAGGGCCGGTAGTAAGATTGAATCTTTCTTCGTTTTCAACACGGGTTCTAAGGGCAGAATCCTGAGATGAAGTATTGAAATTTATCGCTTTATAGTTCCTGGTAGTATCTTGTCGAACGGCGATGTCTGCAGGAGGATTACCTGAAATTATAGCATTCAGATTAGCAAAGTATTTATCCCTTAAGGCAAGTTCCCTGTCGAGGGAGTCAAGGCGGATAGCACTCATAAGAATATTACGCCTCATTGTAACATTTGGATACCCCGGAATAAATTCCTTAAGGTTCGTAAAAGCAATCATGCAGGCGGTGGCGCCAATGAGAAAGACAATCAGAGATGTAATCAAAAGAAATGCATTATACTGAGTCAGTCTGATTCTCCAGATCTCTTCAAATGTATGATCGTTAGTTACAGAGAATCTGTATTTATCGCGCCAGTTGTTTTTTTTCTTATCGTCTTTAGCCATAGTTTAATAAATATTCGGCCCGCAAAGATAATAATATCCGGCGACAGGCAACAGGTGACCGGCTACCGGTTCTAAAATATGTACGTTAATAAAGCCGTAAGAGTATACAAGCTGCATGCTACCAGTACTTAAATAACTTTAACAAGTCTATCTTCACTTTGCCACAGACCATGTTTTGTGCAGACAGCCATAGCTGAAAGGTTCATTGAAACTTCCGGTGCAACTATATAGAAATCGATTTCAAAGTGAGAAGGGAGATGTCCATATACTCCCGCAGTATAACGTGCTTCAGCGAGAAGGGTTTCTCTGTTCCATAACTGAATTACACTTATGAAATGATCCGCATCATCAGGGTGGGCATAGTCCTCTCCGAGTTTTACCTTAACTTCAAATTTCTCTCCCCTTTTGACTTCATCTGCACAAAAAACGTGAGGCATGTGCCGATCGAGATAATCACGTTTTACCTCTTTATCTTCTTTTTCTATTTCCGTAGCTTTGAATACCCGTGGCATAGCAATATCTATATTAAGTTTCTTGCAAAACAGATATGCAAACTTAGTAATTTAAATTTAAAGTCAGAAGACGGAAGACGGAAGTCAGAAGACGGAAGACGGAATAAGCTCTTTTTTACTTCAGTCTTCGGTCTTCAGTCTTCTAACCTCCTAAATAAAAATATTCACCATTAGTTTGGTTATTGCAAGTTAAATATTACTTTTGCACCCATATTGCGGGGTGGAGCAGTGGTAGCTCGTTGGGCTCATAACCCAAAGGTCGGAGGTTCGAATCCTTCCTCCGCTACGAAGAAAAAGCCCTGGTGCAAAAGCACCGGGTTTTTTTATTTATCCTGGTTGAGGTCACGCCATGGCGTGACCCTACATGTAATATCATAATTAGATGTAGGGACATGCCATGGCATGTCCCTCACAGGCGGCTGCAGGGCTTTTTCCTCGTTAAGCACCCCCAAAACGGATCAAGCCGAGTGAAACGAGGCTTAATCCTCTGCCTGTTTGTAAATTCTGAATCGGAGAATGATTTTTTCATTGTTAAGCACCCCCTAGCGGATCTTGAAAACAACCATCCCATCTTGAGATTTCATTTTTTATTCTTTTCAAGTTGAAAAGCTAAATAAATAAGCTAGATTTCAATGATTGAGAAATGAGATGAAGGTTTAAGTTATAAATTTGTAAAACACAAAGGATATTATTTTACTAAAAACACAGCTATGAAAACTAAGTATCTTTTAATCCTCACCGCCTTATTCGTGTCTGTAATATCTTCTTCAGATGCTTACTCAAGGGAAGTTAAATCTATTAACGAAAAATGGAATTTTTCAAATGGGATGCAGACTCCGAGAGGACTAGGTTGGGGTGGCTCCCGGAACGGGTCCGTGATTGTGAACCTGCCGCATACATGGAACAGTGCCGATTTTATGTCAGACGTGGGTTATCGAAGAGGATATGGTACCTATAGTAGAAATCTTGAAATACCTGTGGATTATAAAGGCAAACGTATATTTCTAAGGTTTGAAGGGGCAGGAAGTGTTGCTAACGTATTTATCAATTCAAACCATCTTGGTGAACACAAGGGTGCTTATACTGCTTTCACATATGAGATAACTGCCTATGTGAACTACGGTGGAACTAACAGTCTTAGTGTAATCTGCGATAATTCACAGAGATTTGACCTCGCGCCCCAGGGAGGTGATTTTAATATTTATGGGGGACTTTATCGCGATGCGTGGCTGATAATCACCGATGATGATGCCTGCATCTCCCCGGAATACTTCGGTTCCTCCGGCGTGTTTGTCAGTCAACTGCTCGCTTCAGAAAAAAGAGCTGAATTAAGGGCTGAAATATTCCTGTCAACCTTATCAGACTATAAAGACTGCGAAGTAGTGTTTTCAGTCCTGGGAAAGGAGAATAACGTTGTATCTACACAGACAATTCCCTACATAAATAATAATAAAGTGATTTGCAATGTAAGTATTGACAACCCTCATTTATGGAATGGAATAAAAGACCCTTACCTGTATAAAACAGAAACAGTATTGAAGAGAAAAGGGAGAGAGATTGACCGGGTTGAAGAAAATATCGGTATACGTTATTACTACGTTGACTCGAATAAAGGATTCTTCCTTAACGGGGAGCAATTAAAACTCAGAGGAGTCTGCCGTCATCAGGATTGGGACAGCATAGCTTCAGCTCTGACTGAGACGAACCACCTTGCAGATTTTAGTTTTTTTGGGGAGATGGGAGCAAATGCTTTACGTCTGGCTCACTACCCCCAGGCTCAGTTTATGTTCCGGGAAGCAGACAAGAGAGGATTTATTGTATGGGAAGAAATACCATTTGTTGGTGGCTATATTAAGTCAAAAGATTTTGAAGACAATCTGAAACTTCAGCTTAGTGAACTGATATTACAGAACTATAACCACCCTTCAATTTGCTTTTGGGGAATATTTAATGAGATCACAGGCGACTTTGATTCAATCGTGGCTCAACTGAATGAACTGGCACATAAACTGGATCCATACAGGACGACTGTAGCGGCAACTTACCAGGAAGGAAGCTTCAACTTCATTACTGATGCCATTGCTATGAACAAATACTTTGGCTGGTACTATAACAAAGTGGAAGATTTCGCTACTTATTTTGATGATTGGCACATGAAGAATCCGACTGCAAAAATCGGTGTGAGTGAATATGGCGGGGGCGCCAACACAAATCAACATGTAGATCAATTTGTACCAGAAGATGATCCAAGACCATCTTCCAGGGGACCATGGCATCCTGAAGAGAAACAGACTGCCATTCATATAAGTACTTTGAAAATGATCACCGAAAGAGATTATATCTGGGGATCTTTTGTCTGGAACATGTTCGATTTCGGATCAAACTCTCAAAATGCAGGTGGTTTACCTCACCTGAATGATAAAGGTTTGGTAACTTATGATCGCAAATTCAGAAAAGATGCTTTCTATTTATACAAGGCGAACTGGAATAAAAGTGAAAAAACAACCCATCTCTGTTCGAAAAATTATACAGAACGCAAAGAGAATGTAACAGATATTGTAGCATTTACAACAGCTCCTTCTGCTAAACTTTTAATAAATGGAAAGTTGGTTGGGAAAATGGGAACAGATAAATTTGCTACTCTGATCTGGCGAAATATTAAGCTAAGTCCTGGCAAAAATCATATTGAAATCAATTCTTCCGATGGAATTGATTTTGCAGACTGGACTGTTAAAGATTAAATTTGAAGTTATTCTGAATCAAGGAATTCAAAAATTTTAATAATATCGTCCACTAAATTGAGGTTAGATATTTCAGACCTCTTGTCTACAAAGGAAAAGCCTTGGTGCGACAGCACCGAGGTTTTTTATTTAATCTGGTTGAGGTCACGCCATGGCGTGACCCTGCATGTAATTTCATAATGAGATGTAGGGACATGCCATGGCATGTCCCTCCCAGGCGGATGGCAAGGCTTTTTCTTTGTTAAGCACCCTTCAATGGATCACAGTGAGAGTAGCGAACTGTAATCCTTCCCGTTTTTTACCCCCAAAACCCATAAAGGGGGCTTAAATTCGACTAATGGACTTATTATAAGTTATTCCCTGCTATAATTCTTATCTGTTTCAATTCAGTATTACTTATCTTCTTCCTAGAAAAATCATAATGTAGTATAGTAATGTTGCTAATGAGCCCAATGCAGCTACTACGTATGTATATGCGGCCCACTTTAATGCATCCTGTGCTTTAAGATGTGTAGAATAACTTGTTACATTCGAAGTTTGTAACCAGAGCAGAGCTCTTCTGCTTGCATTGATCTCTACAGGCAATGTTATGAAGCTGAATGTGGTAATAATTGCAAACAATACTATTCCAGCCAGCAACAGTTGTGGAAATGTATTAATAAGTAAAACCCCTCCAAGTAAGATCCATTGGACCCAGTTTGAGGCAAAACTGACTACAGGAACCAGGTTTGAGCGCATACGCAACCATGAATAAGCGTTTGCATGCTGAATAGCGTGCCCGCATTCATGAGCAGATACTGCACCTGCAGCAACATGATTCCCAAAGTAAACATCACGGCTCAGATTGACCGTTTTGTTAACTGGATTGTAATGGTCAGTTAATTCACCATCTACTGACATTACTTTTACATCCGTAATCCCATTCTCCCGAAGCATTTTTTCTGCAACGTCCCTCCCTGTTAAACCATTATTCATTGGCAACAAGGAGTATCTTTTAAACCTCGATTTGAGCTGGTGGCTGATTAGCCAGCTTGCCACCATAAAAACTCCAAAAATTAATAAATATGTCATCATAATTTCAAAATATTATTTGAACTTGATTTTCATAATCATGTATACTCACGGATAATAGAGATGCATATAAGTAGCATCATTTGAATTATTTTATCTTATAAGCCATAAGCACATCTCCATGCCTGATATAAAGTTTTCCCTTATTTATTACGGGGTGAGCCCAGAAAGGCCCGTTACCTTTTTTTATCTGAAACTCACTCACTATATCCAGTTTGGAAGAATCGGGTTTTACAAGGGCAACATGACCAGACTTTTCTTCAAAGAGGCAAAGCATGCCATCGGCAGAAATTACAGACCCTCTTGAGTACCATTTCTTCGTCCATAGAGTTTTACCTGTAACCCAGTCTACACAAACCCAGGTATCAGATGGGTTAGCAGTATGATTCGTCCCGAACAGATTGTTTCCAAGCAGGACAACTCCCCCAAGCTGGGGATCAAAATTCCTGTTTTCCCATACTATCTCAACCGAATTTCCATCTGCAGAAAGCTTAAGTTTAAGAGCAACCCATTTGTATCCATTTGCAATCAGAATATACCCATCCCTGTAAACAGGAGTTATAGCATGATTCATCCTTACATCGCCGGTAGCAGCGTTAACAGCAGCATAATTAACTTTCCAGAGGATTTTTCCGTCTTTTACATTAACTGCAACTATATCTGTTCCCATTACAGTAACTATCATCTTTTTACCGGCATACTCAATAAGTTTAGGATTAACATATTGAGGTTCCTGATTAAGAGGTATTGCTTCCCATACTACTTTCCCGTCATTGATATTGAAAGCTACTAGTGATGCTTTTTTCCCTCCTGGCGATGCAATAACCATATTATCGACAACAATTGGAGATTCGGATATTCCGAACTTTATCGGTTTGCTTTCATATAATTTGTAATGATTTTTTGACCACTTAATTTTTCCATCTGAACCGATACAGACAATATCCCCACTTCCACTGATAAGGAATATATTTCCATTATAATATGTGGGAGTACACCTAGATCCGGTATGGTTTGTCATCCATGCTTTGCCATATACTGTTTCCCATTTCATCTTTCCTTCAGGCGTAAGAGCGGTAAGAACATCGGAACTGTCTTTTCTTCCAGTCACATAAACAGCATCATCAGTTACAATTGGTGAAGAATAGCCATCGCCCATTTTTTCAGCTTCCCATAACAATGCAGGACCGCCCGCAGGCCACTTTTTCAGCAATCCCGTTTCATTATAAATACCGCTTCTTTCAGGTCCGCGCCATTCATAAAGCTGACTAAAAACAGCATTAGTTATAGCTGTACAAAATAACAGGGATAAGAAGGATTTTAAAAAATATGATTTCATCTTGAGTAAGTTTTAAATGGTGATTAAAGGATTTTTTCTATTATGTTAAGCAAGGAATCGATATGCTGTACATATATAAAATCTGATTAATAAAAAAGTCTTAAATGAAAAACAGAAGATGACAAAGATTCTTAATACACGAGAAATTTACCCATGCAGCACTTTGATATGCATAAATCTTTGTTTAGAATACTTTTGGCGGTTGCCAGACAGAAAAGAATAGAATATTTAGAACTGGCATGCTGCTTAAACCATTTTTTTGACATTCTGGTAGTTCTGATAAATCTGATAAGGAAACCTGGTCAATCTGGTCATTATCAGGAGAATCAGTATTAGAACACAATCTATTCTCATTATTATCATTTACTGGTGAAAGTTCCATATAAGCTGTCTGTGTATCTAAAATAGAATGTGCAGCAATTCCAGAGTATAAAACTATAAACAGGAATAATATAATATTAAGAAATATGGTTCTTCTTTTTTTCATGAGAGTAAAAGTCGTGTATTTTTTAAACATTCATGCGGAAGGATAAGTTAAACTATTGTTAATTAATATACTATTTAGGATCCTTACTGATGATTTCAAATTTTCTTCAATTGTTTATAGATTTCGAACCAGATAATGCTTGAAAAACCAGCCACTGTGCATATCAATAATTCCAGATACCCAATTTTTTCAAATTGAAAAAGGTTTAAAAGAAATTGTACGTTAAGAATCAGGATCAGGAAGATAATTGCCCCACCAATAATCCACTTAACCGCTTTATTTGGAGTCATAAGAATATCAAAGAAATTAGTTGACCATGAGCGGTTTGAAAGTATTACCGCAATATTTGAAATTATTAATGTAACAAACGTAAGCGTTCTGACACTTTTTTCGGAATATCCTATCTTAAGACCGATAAAATATACCAGCAAACAGATAACTAAGATGCCAACGCCTTGCATGCAGCTAAAAATTATTTTTCCTGCCCCGAAGAATGGTTTATTGATATCTTTAGGTGGTCTGGACATTACATTTTTTTCTTCTTTTTCTGCTTCAAAAATCACAGAACAGGCCGGGTCAATGATTAATTCCAGAAAAACTATGTGAACAGGCCACAAGATTAGAGGTAAGTCTGAGAATAACACAGGTATCAAAGATAATCCTGCAATCGGAACGTGTATGGCAAAAATATATCCAAGTGCTTTTTGAAGGTTATCAAATATTTTTCGCCCCATTTTAACGGCGCCAACAATAGATGCAAAATTATCGTCCATTAATACAAGGGAAGATGCCTCCCTGGCAACATCGGTACCTTTTTCTCCCATAGCAATTCCTATATTCGAAGCTTTTAGAGCCGGTGCATCATTGATACCATCCCCCGTCATAGCAACTATTTCATTATTTTTTTTAAGGGCATTCACAATTTTAAGCTTCTGTTCCGGAATTACACGTGCAAAGATATTTACAAGCTTTATTCGTTCACAAAGTTCATCCTCAGTCATATCTTTTAATTCTGAACCTGTGATGCAGAGTTCTGAATTTTTGATTCCTATTTCTTTTCCAATATTGGTTGCTGTTACAGGATAATCACCCGTAATCATAATTACCCTGATACCCGCATTATAACACTCCCTCACAGCATCAGGGACATTCGGTCTGATTGGGTCTGACAAACCTATCAACCCTAAAAATTCAAGATCAAAATCGTGTTGAATGGATGGCAGTTCACCGGAAATTAAATTT
>Ga0302323_100005814_pt1 | contig 10124 bp, 9 predicted proteins | sample Fen_T0_3_FD_201950 | JGI IMG/M metagenome (GOLD analysis project Ga0302323, IMG submission 201950) | Peat permafrost microbial communities from Stordalen Mire near Abisko, Sweden - Fen_T0_3 | ecosystem: Environmental > Terrestrial > Soil > Wetlands > Permafrost | place: Sweden: Abisko... | reverse complement strand
GGCTGATGCGGGCAAGGCTGTATTCGTAGCGGGCCCGAGCAAAATTGAGGCGAGCCTGTGTCAAGGCCGACTGGGCATCCAACAGATCGGTCGTGTTGGCGCTCCCCGCGGCCAGCAAGACGGTGGTGACCCGATACGCCTCTTCGGCGCTGCCAATCGCCGTGCGTCCCGTCTCCAAGGCGCTGGCCGTCGCCCGGACGTTGGCAAGTCTCGCCGCGACCTCGAGGCGAATGTGGCGGCGGGTATCGTCAACTTGTTCGCGTGCTGCCGTGGCCTGGGCTTGGGCAGCGCGATGCTGGTACCAGCGCGCACCCCAATCCCAGATTTGCCAACCGGCTTTGATGCCGACGAAGGCTGAATCCGTCTTCACGAACGTCTGTCCGGTCATATGCATGTAGCCGGCTTCCAGATCCACGTCCGGCAAAAGGTCGTAGCTGCGCGCGCGTGACCGGGCACTTGCGGCCTCGGCAGCCGACGTGGCGCTGTGGACCTCGCTGCGCTGATGAAGCGCCCTTCGTTCCAGCGACGTGACGTCGTCCTTCACCGCATCGGCAGCCTCTGGCGTCACCGGTTCTATGAACTCGATCGACGTGTCTTCGGGATCCCTCTCGAGCGACAGAAGCAAGTCGGCGCGCGACACCTGCTCTGCAGCGGATGCTTGAATCTCCTGTTGCCTTGCATTTGCCGCCGCGACATCGAGCCGCAAGACGTCGGCACGGGTAAGCACGCCAGCGGCTAGCTTCTCCTTGGCTACGGCGATCTGTTCGCCCAATTGGGCTTGCGAGGCGCGCGCCACACCTGCGAGGGCGCGGGCCTCGAACATGCGCACGAACTGCGTGCGGACCGCGTCCGCCACATTGGCTTCCACGGTCTTGGCGTCGAAGGTGGAGGCCTCGGCAGTGTTGGACAAGGCAGCGCGGTCGGACGACAGGTGCAGAAGGCCCAAGATGGGCTGTCCCAAAGCCGCGACGAACGTATTGGTGCTCAAATCTCGGGCAAGGAACGAAGCCGGCTGGGGGGATCCGGGCAGTTTGAGCTCGGGATAAAATCGCGAATCCCAGCGCTGCCATTCGTCGGACAGATTGACCGATGGTAAGAGTCGGCCGCGCAAGCTCTTGGCTTGATCTTCTCCGCCACGGGCTCTGGCGCGTGCCGCCTTGAGCGCGCTGCTCGATTCGACTGCCATACGAACCACCTCGTCCATCGTCAGGCGTTGGGTCAGGTGTGGCGTCTGCGCTGCGGGATCGGCTGCGAAGGCCAGCACGGCCAACGCCACCATGGCAAACGTGCCCATGCTCTAGTTCTCCTTACGGACGTAAACCGTCACGTCGGCGGAAAGGCCAGCCTGGAGGGGCAAGTCCGGACGCTTGGTCCACGCGATGCGCACGGGCACCCGTTGCACGACCTTCACGAAGTTTCCGGAGGCGTTGTCGGGCGGCAGCAACGAGAATCGCGCACCCGTTCCGCCTGCGATGCTTTCCAGCCTTCCCTCGATGTCGACGCCGGCAAAGGCATCGATGCGTACGCGCGCCGTCTGGCCCGGACGCAAACGCCCTACCTGGGTCTCCTTGAAATTCGCTACCACGTAGGTGCGATCGGGGACCAACTCGGCCAGTGGCTGCCCAACCTGGATCATTTGGCCCGCTTGCACGGACATCTTGGTCACCAGCCCGTCTTCGGAGGCAACGACCTTGGTATAGCTAAGCTGCAGCTTGGCCAGCTCAAGCGACGCCTCAGCCACCTTGATGCGTCCGTGGGCCAGCTGGGCGTTGGCTTGAGCCGCCGCGATTTGCGCCACTATCGGGGTGCTTTGATCGAGTCGTCCACGCGCTTCGCCCACGCGTGTGCCCGCCAGTCGCCGCATTTCAGCCGAGGCGGCCACCTGGGCTTGGGCTTGGGCCAAGGCGGCTTGCGACGCATCGTAGGCCACTTGCGCGTTGTCCAGACGTTCGGGCGGCAAGGCGTTGCCCGCTACCAGTTGCTTGGTCCGTTGCAAATCCATCTCACCCTTGTGCGCTTCAGCCTTGGCGCGCTCGAGACCAGCGCGGGCTGCTGCCAGCTGGGCCTCGGCATTGGCTACGCCCATGGAGGACCCCGAAAAACTAGCGCGCGCCGTTTGCAAGCCCCCCTTGGCGCTGGCTTCCACCACCTGGACCTGGGCATCGGCAGCGGCGGCTTGGGCACGCGCCGTCTCCAGCTCGCCGTCGGCCTGCTTGACCCGCGCTGCAAAGTCGGCGTCGTCGATTTGAATGACGAGGTCGCCCTTCTTGACCCGTTGATTGTCTTCGATCAGGCGTTTGGCCACCTGCCCGTTCACGCGAGCCGCGATGGGGACCACGTCGGCTTCGACCTGGGCATCGTCGGTGGCTTCCTGGTTTGCCGTGGCAAGCAGGTAGACACCGGTGACCACACCGAACAGGAGGACCAAGCCACCCAAGATCAGGAAGGGCTTCTTGTCACGCCTGGGTGCGGGCGGCGCACTTTCAGGCCGACGGGCGGGTGCTGCGTTGGATTCCATGAACTACTCCAGGTGAATAGGTGCCGAGGGCCCGCGGTTGCGGGCCACCCTGAGAAAATAGAGAAGAGGTAGAACGGTAAGGAAGACGATACCTGCCAAGAAGAAGGTGCGTTCGAAGGCAAGCGTCATGCCTTGGCCGAAAATGATGCCGGACAGGGCCTTGAAAGCGCCGCTTTGGGCCGAGGCATGATCGAGGCCGCGCGCACCGAGACCGTTGGTTATTTGAGCCAGGCGATTGGCAACCTCGGGACGGAGCTCGCTGACGTGCACCGCCAGACTGGCGCGAGCGATGGTTCCGTAGCGGGTCAGCAGGGTGGCGAAGATGGCCAGACCGATGGAGCCGCCCAGTTGACGAAAAAGCGAGTTCAGTCCGGCCGCATCGGCAAGACGGTGCTTGGGAATATAGGTCAAGGCAGCGGCGGCCAGTGGAATGAACAGGCAAGAGAACCCGACGCCTTGAATGAGGGTGGCCAGGATGATCGCTCCCAGGCTGGTTTGCAGGGTGAAGGTGCTCATGGCGAAAGAGCCGATGGAAACGCAAACGACGCCGTTACCGACCAGCGCCCGCAAGGAAATGCGACCGTAGAGTTTGCCCACGATGGGATTGACCACGAACATGATGGCGGCGCGGGGAAGCAGGGCCAGCCCGGTATCCACGGCCGAGTAGCCCAGCATTTCTTGCATGAAGACGGGGAGCAGAAAGAGGTTGGCCATCAGGATGGCAAACTGCACGCCACCAATCAGGGTGGCGGACAGGAAGGTCTTCTCCTTGAACAGGCGCAGATCGACAACGGGCGAAACCGCCGTCAGCTCGCGGATGACGAAGGCGATGAGTGCAATCGTCCCCACCGCCATGCACGTGCCTATGACCCGCGACTCGAACCAGTCATTGCGGGTGCCTTCTTCCAGGACGTACTGGATCATGGCCAGGCCGATGGCCAGCAGGGCGATGCCGGCCCAGTCGATGTTCTTGCGTTCCCGGGCGGCCTGAGCGCGGTTGGCGTGAAGGATCTCGTCGTCCTCGTGAACGAAGGTGGAAACCATCAGGAAGCCAAGCGCGCCGATGGGAATGTTGATGAAGAAGATCCATTCCCAACTGTAGTGGTCGACGATGAAACCGCCCAAGGTCGGTCCAACCGCGGGACCCAGCACCACTGCCATCCCGAACACGGCCATGGCCATGCCTTGCTCGTGAGGCGGGAAGGTTCGGCGCAAGATGGCTTGTTCTGTCGGCTGTAACGAGCCAGCTCCGAGACCCTGCAAGACGCGGAAGAAGGCCAACATGGGGAGTGAACGCGCGGTTCCGCACAGCGCCGAGCCGAGGAGGAAGATCACGAGGGACGTGAGATAGACACGTTTTTGCCCGAACATGCGGCTCAGGAATCCCGTCAGCGGCATGACGATGACGGTGGCCACGACGAAACCGGTGGTGATCCAGGTGATTTCCTCCAGCGTCGCCCCGACCGATCCGCGGATATGGGGCAGGGCCACGTTGACGATGGAGGCGTCGATGGTGCCCATCAGCGTTCCAAAGGTCACTGACAGGGTCACCAGCCATTTGTTGACCGGCGCTCGGGCTGTGGCTACTGCCGTCATGGAGCTCTCCGATCGGGGGCGATGCCGTGCCAAAGCTCGGCAACCAGGCGGCGTGCGTACGCTTCGGCCGACAGCGAAGGATGCCCGGCCACGGTTTGCATGAACGAGAAGTTCCACATGGCGCCCATGAAAATGCGCGCCGCAATCTGCGGATCGCCAGCGACGCGGCCCAGGGCCTTCTCGGCCTTGAAGAAGGCGGTCAGACTGTGAAGCACCTCGCTTGGGCGATTGCACACCTTGCCGAGGTTGGAACCGTCTCGTTCGGACCAGGACAGCATCACCTTGGGAAGGAATTGGTTGAGGAAGCGAATGCTCTCTACGGTGATGCGTACGAGGTTGCCGCGCATGTCCCCCTTGCCGACGAACCGCTCAACCAATGTCAGAACTGGCGGCAGCTCGTCGTCCATGGCCGCTCGGAACAGGTCGTCCTTCGTGGGGAAGCGATTGAAGATGCTCCCTTCCGATACGCCAGCACGGCGCGCGATTTCAACCGTGCTGGCCTTGGTAAACCCATGGTCCAGGAAGACCGCGCGTGCAGCCTCCAGAATCTGTTGGTTTGAGATGACAGGGGGACGGGCCATTTATGAGTGGGGACTCAACTATGGCCACGGGGCCGACCATCGGCAAGAAAAAAACCGAACAGACCGGCGTCCCTTGCCGTGTCACAGGCAAAGGACGCCGCTGTCCCTCGCTGCGCGTCTACTTCTTGGCGAACGGCCAAGTCCAGTCGGATTCGCTGGGCCGGTCGATGCCTTCTTCATGGGCGTAGCTGCGGCATTCGAGTTGGCTGTTGCGAAAGCGTTCGCGGGCATGGGCGCCCACGGTGCGCAAACGCGGTACGCGATCGATGACATCGATGGCCAAGCTGTAGCGGTCGACCTCGTTCTGAATGGCCAGCTCCAGCGGCGTGTTGATGTTGCCCTTCTCCTTGTAGCCCCGAACGTGCAGATGCCTGTGGTTGGCGCGGCGGTAAGCAAGGCGGTGGATCAACCAGGGATAGCCATGAAACGCGAAGATGACGGGGCGATCTTCGGTAAACAAGCCGTTGAAATCCCGGTCCGACAATCCGTGGGGATGCTCGGTGTCCGGTTGCAAACGGAACAAATCGACCACGTTGATGAAGCGCAGTTTGAGATCGGGGAATTCCTGTCGCAGAAGCGCCGTGGCTGCCAGGGCCTCTTTGGTGGGCACGTCGCCGGCAGAAACCATGACCACGTCCGGTTCAAGACCTTCGTCCGTGCTGGCCCAATCCCAGATGCCGATGCCCTTGGTGCAGTGGCGGATGGCCTCGTCCATGGTCAGGTATTGCAGGTGCTTTTGCTTGTCCGCCACGATGACGTTGATGTAGTTGCGGCTATCCAAGCAGTGTTCGGCGACCGACAGAAGGCAGTTGGCATCGGGGGGCAGATAAATGCGGGTGACCGCCGCGCTCTTGTTGACCACCAGGTCCAGAAAGCCCGGATCCTGATGGGTGAAACCATTGTGATCCTGTCGCCATACCGTCGAGGTGATGAGCAAGTTCAGCGAGGCCAGGTCGGCACGCCACGGTAGGTGGCTGGCGATTTCCAACCACTTCGCGTGTTGGTTGAACATGGAATCGATGACATGGGCAAACGCTTCGTAGGTGGAAAAGAAGCCGTGGCGGCCCGTGAGCAGATAGCCTTCCAGCCAACCCTCCAGCGTGTGCTCGGACAACATCTCCATGACTCGGCCATCGGTTGCCAACTCGGTCCCGTCCTTGTCATCGGGCAAAGGCTCGGCCATCCAGCATTTCTTGGTGACCTCGTAGGCAGCGTCGAGCTTGTTCGACGTGGTTTCATCCGGTCCGAAAAGGCGAAAGCTGATCGGATTCGCGGCAAGGATATCGCGCAGGAACGCACCCAGGGGACGCGTGTTCTCGGCTGTGGTTTGCCCGGGCGCGACGTTAGGCACGGCAAACGTGCGGAAGTCGGGGAGACGCAGATCCTTGCGTAGCAGTCCCCCGTTGGCGTGGGGATTGGATCCCATGCGACGCGCGCCCTTGGGCGGCAAGTCGCGCAGTTCGGGCGCCAGACGTCCTTCGCTGTCGAAGAGCTCGTCCGGTTTGTAGCTGCGCAGCCAGCCTTCCAGCTGCTTCAAGTTCTCGGGCTTGCTGATCACATCGGTCAGGGGTACCTGATGGGCACGCCATGTCCCCTCGATCTTGTGTCCATTGACGAAGTCCGGGCCGGTCCAGCCCTTGGGGGAGCGCAAGACGATCATGGGCCACGACGGCCGCTGAGCGACGCCCGAAGAGCGCGCCTCGGATTGGATGCGCTGAATGCTTTCAATGGCGTGATTCAAGGTGGCGGCCATCGCCTGGTGCATGCTGGCCGGTTCGGACCCCTCGACGAACAGGGGCTGCCAACCGTACCCGTGCAGAAGGCTCACCAGCTCTTCCCTGGGAATGCGGGCCAGAATGGTTGGATTGTTGATCTTGTAGCCATTCAAATTGAGGATGGGCAAGACCGCGCCGTCGCGAATCGGATTGAGGAACTTGTTGCCGTGCCACGAGGTCGCCAGCGGTCCCGTCTCCGCTTCACCGTCGCCTACCACCACAGCCGCAATGAGACCGGGATTGTCGAAAGCCGCCCCAAAAGCATGCGAAAGGCTATAGCCCAGCTCGCCGCCTTCGTGAATCGATCCCGGGGTCTCCGGTGTGCAGTGGCTGCCAATACCGCCGGGAAAAGAGAATTGCCGAAAGAAGCGCTGCAGTCCCAGCTTGTCCTGGCTGCGGTCAGGGTAGATTTCACTGTAAGAACCCTCGAGATACACGGGCCCGAGCACGCCAGGAGCGCCGTGGCCCGGGCCGGCCAAGTAGATCATGTCGAGGTTGTATTCGCGGATCACGCGATTCAAGTGCGTGTAGATGAAGCTGAGCGCGGGGCTCGAACCCCAATGGCCGAGCAGGCGCTTCTTGATGTGTTCCTTTTTGAGTGGTTCGCGCAAAAGGGGATTTTCGCGCAGGTAAATCATGCCGGCTGCAAGGTAGTTGCAAGCACGCCAGAAACCGTCGATACGTGCCAGCATCTCGGGCGATAGTGGCGAGCCGCCGATGGTTGCTTTTGCCGGGCCAAATGCGCGCGTTCCGACCAACTCGTTCTCGTCGTGTGCCATGAGGATCCTCTGGTTAGTGTTAGGCGGCGCGAATGATAGCAGTGTTCTGGCGTCGTGGGGTCGGTCCTCGTAGACTAGGCGCCGTCATGAACCGAAAACTTCTTGTCGCGGTTTCGTTGCTTGCGCTTGTCTCTGCTTGCAAACGAAACGAGTCGCCCCCGCTCTTGACCCCACCCCAGGTGCAAGAAAATCCTTCACCTGCCAATTCGGCGCTGCCGCCGGGACACCCAAGTATCGCCATGGAACCCCAAGCGAAGGACATGCCTGCCCTGCCCCCACCGCCGATGCCCAGCGCAGCCGACGCGATTCAATGGGAGCTTCCCACGGGCTGGGCCGAGTCCCGACCCGGCGGCATGCGTTTCGCCACGCTCAAGCCGCCGGTGCCTGGCAAGATCGACGTCAGCGTGATCATGCTACCGGGAGCTGCGGGCGGGGAGCTTGGCAACGTGAACCGGTGGCGTGGCCAAATCGGACTGCCACCCATCGACGAAGCGGGTCGTGCTCACGTGCGCAAGGAGGTGAAGTCCAAGGCCGGCGGCGTTTCGCTTTACGATTTTGCCGGCGAGGGCCCCGACAAGCAGCGCATGTTGGCCGGTTTGCTTTTTGCCAATGACAAGAGCTGGTTCTTCAAGATGGTGGGCGACAGCACCGCCGTCGAAGCCGCCCGTCCAGATTTCGTGAAGTTCCTTGGCAACCTTCACTTCCCGGCGGGCAAGTAGGCCGTGGAGCCGAAAGATCTCGAACAACAGCGCGTCCTCGCTCGCGGAACCGGGATCATGGACGCGCGTAGGCACATCTTTCTTTGTTGCGATCAGACGGTCCCCAAGTGCTGCGACAAGGCTCGCGGCAACGCGGCTTGGGATTACCTCAAGAGGCGCCTCAGAGAGCTGGGGTTGTCCGAACAAGGTGGTGTGCTTCGCACCAAGGCCAACTGTCTTCGCATTTGCCAGGGCGGGCCTATCGCCGTGGTCTACCCTGAGGGCGCCTGGTACCACTCGTGCGATCCCGTCGTGCTCGAGCGCATCGTGCAAGAGCACCTCGTGGGTGGCCGGGTCGTTCAGGAATTCTTGATCGCGGAAAAATCGCTGTAGAACGGCCTCAAGCCGCTCGCGCTGGTGGCGCGCTCACTGCCAGGGCTGAGGACACCGCTCGGCGCAATCGCTTGCTGTCTGGGCTGGTCAACGACACGAAGTAATCGACCACTTCGCCATCTCGGCCCACCACGTACTTGTAGAAGTTCCAGCGCGGTCTGGGATGGTTCGCCGTCAGAAACGCGAAGACGGGCGACTGTCCTTCACCCTTGGTCTCGACCTTGGCGAACATGGGGAACGTGACGTGAAATTTGAGTTCGCAGAAGGTGCGAATGTCTTCAGACGTGCCCGGTTCTTGCCGCCCGAACTCGTTCGAGGGAAAGCCCAGCACGACCAGGCCACTCTCGCGATAGTCCTGCCAAAGCCTCTCCAGGCCGGCGTATTGAGGCGTGAAGCCGCACTCCGAGGCCGTGTTCACCGCCAGCACCACCTTGCCACGGTAGGCGGACATGGGCTGCTGGTGCCCATCGAGGCTGGTCGCGTTTAGATCGAAGAAGGACATTGGTACCTCTCTCGCTTCGATGATGGCGCAGGCCCCAAGGTTCTTCCTTTTCGCGACCCGCGACGGGAGAGGCGTGGCCAGTACATCAGCCGCGCCTCTTGCGGGGTCACTGATCTAGCTTGCACTGACGGTGATCTGTCTTGGCTTTGCCTTTTCCAATTTGGGCAACTGGAGCCGCAAGACACCGTTCGTCAACCTCGCGTCGATCTTCGCCTGGTCGATCACTTCCGAAAGCGTGAATTGCCTGAAGAAGGAACCTGATTCGAATTCCCGCAAGGCGAAGGTCTCGCTGGGTGATTCGGGCGCATTCACATGCGCGCTCAGGGTCAGGACGTTCTCGCGCAAGTCAATCCTGAGATCTTGGGCCTTCACGCCGGGCATATCGGCCAAGACCGAGATGGCACTTTCATCCTCGAAGATGTCGACGGTCGGCAGATACACGGGACCCGGCCGCGTTTGCTCGGGGGACTTCAAGTTGCCCTTCTCGACTTTCTGTATTTCTCTCGTCGCTTCTTTCATGGCTGTCTTCTCCTTTCTGTAACCGCCTTACGCCGTTACCGCGATCTGCCTCGGCTTGGACTCTTCGGCTTTGGGAAGAGTCAATGTCAGGATGCCGTCGACGTAGCGTGCCTCGACACGGTCAGCTGCAACTTCCGCCGGCAAGGTGACGGTGCGGTTGAATTCTCCCTCGGCGCGTTCTTTGCGATGATAGCTCACGGCTTGTTGTTCCTTGGGTATCTCGCGCTTGCCCGAGATGGAGACACGGTTGCGAAGGGCCGAAATAGAAAGATCGTCGGCCTTGATTCCCGGGACCTCGGCGCGAACGTAGAAGTTATTTTCGTCCTGCGTGACATTGATGGGTGGAAACACACCGGCCGCCGGCTCGATGGTTCCGTCGGCACCGGCCAGCGAATCGAACATGCGCAGCATCTCGCGTCGCAGTTGATCGAATTCAGCTAGCGGGTGATCGAACGCTGGCCTCGAAGGCCAAACTCTCCTGAAAAGCATGGCTTCACTCCTTGGTTGATGGTTCGAGATGCGAAACTTGGGTTAATCACCTTCGAAACGACGTCAATCTGGATGGAAACCCTCAAAGGGTTTCCAAACCTTCCCGCGATGGTCCGGTCCGAGCAAAGCTCGGCCCTCCCCACGCGAGTGGATGGAAAAGCTGAGAGGGGTTTCCAAACCTTCCCGCGATGGTCCGGTCCGAGCAAAGCTCGGCCCTCCCCACGCGAGTGGATGGAAAAGCTGAGAGGGGTTTCCAAACCTTCCCGCGATGGTC
>Ga0302323_100005813_pt1 | contig 10125 bp, 4 predicted proteins | sample Fen_T0_3_FD_201950 | JGI IMG/M metagenome (GOLD analysis project Ga0302323, IMG submission 201950) | Peat permafrost microbial communities from Stordalen Mire near Abisko, Sweden - Fen_T0_3 | ecosystem: Environmental > Terrestrial > Soil > Wetlands > Permafrost | place: Sweden: Abisko... | reverse complement strand
CCACTTCGGCGCGGCCAGCTCGGGCTACACCGAGGACGAGGCGCGGCTGTACGCGCAGCAGACCGCGTTCGCCGACGACGTCGAGGATCTCTACGCCGGCAAGATCGAGCCGCGCACCGAGGGTGGCCCGTCGTTCGTCGGCAACAACTTCCCCGAGAGCTGGTGGTGGGTCAACGGCGGCCCGGGCGTGATGGCGATGACGATCGAGACCGTGTACGGCCGCGCGGGCTTCGCGCCTCGCTGGGTGACCCCCGACGACATGCGCGGGCTCGGCCGCTCGATCGGCCTCGCGATCCTGCGCTACCACGGCCTGCCGGTGGCCGCGCCGGCGCGCGCTCGCACCGGCGTGAACCGCGGCGCCCTGCGCTATCCCGCGCTGTATCCGCCGGCGATGGAGCAGGAGATCAAGGGCAGCGCCTCGGGCCGGTGATCGCACCCCGTCAGTCGGGCTCGGTGCGTTCGTCGTCGGTGCTGCTCTGCGAACGCGCGAGCAGCTCGGCGCGTCCCGTGCGGTTCGCCTTGACCTTCAGGAGCTTGATATCCTGGATCTCCGGGTCGCCGGTCGGAGCTTTCTTGAGCTGGACCTGGAACAGCGCCTGGAAGCGCTGGAACGTGTGCAGCCCGTGACCCGAGCGCGTGACTTGCTCGATCAGATCCTTGTCCGTGAGAAATTTTGCCATCCCTTCCACCGCGCGCCCGTGCTGCCCGGCGAGCACCGTGATCACGTGCTTGGTAGAGTCCGGATGGGGACGCCGCGTGAGAACACCGTGCTTCCATTCGATGATACCTGAGTCTTGCGTCTGCGACCGATCGGCGTGCCGCTTCTGGTAGTGTGTCCCCGGATTGACGATCACCGCACCCTTGCTCGTGTGCATCGATTTTTCCTCGAGCAGCGTGAGCAGCTCCGTGCTGGTCGCGGTGCCGAGTACGATGGTGTTCTGAGGGCGATGCCGGATCGCGTTCATGCCGACATCGGGTCGTACCACGTCGATCTCGAGCTTGGTGTGATGGTGGTTGTTCAGGTACTCCACGATAGATGACATGCCTGCGACGAGCCCGGACGATACGAAGCTGTAGCTCATCTCGATGTGTTCGTTGTCGGCCAGGTTCAGGTGCTTCAAGACGCGAGCTCGGTCCCACATCGGGTTGCGAAAGTAGGTCTGGGTATCGCGATCCATCATGGAACGTAGCTCTGGGTATAGAATGCGCACCGTGCCCGAGTTGATATAGGGTCGCCAGAACGCAGTGACCGCGTCGCCGGGGCGGCCACCACACTGCGGTTCGAAGCCAAGCGCGAAGTTGTCGCGATCGATCTTGCCGTTCACCCGCTGTCGCACGATCCGGAATGGGAGCTCGGCGCCCTCGGGGCTCGCGAAGAACGTGTCGAGCGCGGTGTAGAGCCTCGACATCAGCGCGGACGTGCTGCTCAGGTCCGATTCGCGACTGCCCCCGCCGCGCCGGTTCGTCGCTGGACAGCTTTCATTGATCGAGACCGCAGTGATCCGGCCGTCGCGCGTGCTCGCTTTGCGGGCGATCGATTCCTCGAACAGAAAGTCGATCACGGCCACCCGGCGTGGTGCATGCTTTTCTTCCAGATACCTGACCAGCGCCTGGTGCAGCTCCCGCTTCTGCTTGACCGTGGGTGCGTCCATTTTTACAGTGTCAAAGACTGCATGCAGTCCTGCAAGCAGCGATGCAGTCCTGCACGCAGAAACGCGCGAGAGGTGCAGCATTGCAAACTCGCTGATCGGAGTTTTTCGGTTCACAAAAGATCTCAAGGAGGTCTTCGATGACCCAAGCGTGCGAAGGTGATGGTTCAAACGGCAGCGGGCGTGCCTGGTCGCGGACGCGGACCTGGCTCGCGTTCGCGTTCGTGATGGGGCTCTCGCTGAGCGCTGCCCACGCCGGCGGGGTCAACAAGACGATCACGGTCGCGCCCGGCGAGCGCGTCGTGGCGGTGGCTACCTGGTATTTCGCCAGCTGCTCGCGGAGCCTCGGGGTGGGAAGCTACTCGGTCAAGGTTGCTCCCGAACATGGCAGCCTCGATTTCACCACGGAGAATGTGCCACTCCCCGGCTGCGCCAACGGCCCTGCGTTGCCGGCGGCGATCGCGCATTACACCTGGGACAGCACGGCCAGCGCCGATCGGGACACGTTCCAGCTCGGCTATGTGCTCAACGGGGTGCAGGTGGAGACTGACAACGTCACGGTGATCAAGACGCCGACGTGCACCGCCGAGGATGGCGTCGCGTGGCAGACGCAGGCGACCGTGCCCGGCACCGGAGACACGCAGAGCCCGCGAGTGCCACGGTCTCGCATCGGCGTCGCGGAGCTGGTCAACCTGACGTCGAGCGTCGGTCCGGTCACCTGGTCCGTGGCGTCCGGCGCTGGTTGCCTGACCGGCGCGACGACCACGCCGTCTGTCGATGACAGCTGCCCACCCGTCACGGGGCCCGCGGCCACGCTCACCGCGCCCTATGCAGCAGGCACCACCGTGGTGACCGCGAAGCCGGCCGACGGCGCTGCGTGCGCCCTCGCGTTCGAAGTCGTCCAGCCAGAGGGCCTGGTGTTCCAGCGGCTGCGATCGCCGCCGCTGAATGCGCCGGGTTATGGCCTCGAGAACGGGTCGCTCGCGATGTACTCGATCGTCTTCGTGACTCCGGCGGATGTCTCGTTCAAGAACATCGCGTTCTCGGAGCATGATGTGTTCCCGCCCGAGCAGCCTCACAGCGAGCAAATATCCGAGCCTCCCGTGGTCGTTCCCATCGCCGGCCAGGATGCGGAGTTCCTCAGCTGCGACTCCGACAAGGAACCGATCCTCGGCACGGACGTCACCTTTCCCTTCGTGTTTCAGGATCTGCACGGCGGCCATGTGACTCCGTTCTCCAGCGTCCGGACGACCACGCCCGTGTTCATCCCCTACGAGCTCAAGAAAGGGCAGGTGCAGGGACTCGTGAGTGGCGCCTTGGTGGATACGCCAGACCCGACGAACGCGAAGACTGCCGTGCTGGACCTGCCACCGGATGCGCCCGGCGCTACGCTGCAGTCGCTGGGCGCCACCGCCGCCGATGGACTCGCGATGTGCCGGAAGCTGGTGGAGTGCCAGTACGGCCTCGACAGCTGCCCGACGGCCGATGGCGTGACGTGCGCGAGCGATGCGGCCTGCAGCTCGGGGCACTGCGTTGATCAGACGTGCTGCGCACGTGCGTCGTGTGGGGAGGGTCAGACCTGCGGAACGCCCAGCGGGACGTGCGAGCCGGTCGAGCCGGACGCGGCCGGATGCAGTGCCTCGGGCGGGCCGATGGCGACGGGCCTGTTGACAGCGTTCATCCCGCTGGCGGTGGTCCGCCGACGCAAGCGGAGCCACGCGGGCAGCGCGTCCCACCGATCGTGACCGGGCGCGGCCGGTACGGCGCTACCAGCGCACGGTCTCGGACGTGCCCGCGGCGATCTGCAACGGCGTGCCCGCGACCTCGAGGCGAGCGGCGGACCGGTTCTCCGGCGACGCGGTGATCGTGACTTCATGGTGGGTCGCTTCGACCCGATAGTCGTGGCCGCGGAAGCTGACCCGGTAGCTGATCGAGCTCCACTTCGGGGGCAAGGACGGTTTGATCTCGAGCACGTCGCCGTTGGAGTTCAGCCCGCCGAAGCCGAGGACCGCGGCCATCCAGGCGCCGCCGTTGGCGGCCGGGTGGGTGCCGCCGATGTAGAGGGTCCCGACGAAGCGCTTGTAGTCGCCCGTCAGGTCGACGGTCGCGGTCTTCATGAAGTAGCCGTACGCCCACTCCGATTCGCCGATGTCGGCGGCGACCAGCGCATAGATGCAGGCGGAGAGGCTCGAGCCGTGCTCGGTGCGCGGCTCGTAGTACTCCCAGTTGGCGCGCTTGACCGCCTGGGAGTGGTCGTTCTTGAACACGTGCAGCATGGCCGCGACATCGGCCTGCTTGATGATCTTCGTGGTGGTCGCCAGTCCCGAGCCGCCGCCCAGGTACTCGTTGGGGTTCAGGATGCGGCTCTTCAACGTCTTCAGCGAAACCTCCTCCAGCCGCTCGTAGCCGTCGAACTGCTCGATCACGAGGCTGTCCGGATCGGGCGCCGGGACGTAGAGGCGTTCGGACATCTCCCGGATCGCGGCGAGCTCGTCGCGGATCGCGATCCGGTCGATCAGCGTGTCGTGGTACCGGTCGTCCTTGCGCTTCAGCAGCGCGAGGACCTCGAGCGCGGTGTCCAGGCTGAACTTGACGGCCGCGTTGGTGAATGCGTTGTTGTGGACGCGCTCGTGGTATTCGTCGGGGCCGGTCACGTCGAGCAGCTCGAAGCGATTCACGCTCTGCTTGACATAGGCATACGAATAGAAGAACCGGGCGCACTCGAGGATGACCTCGGCGCCGCCGTCGAACAGGACGCTGTCGTCTCCCGTGATCAGGTAGTGCTGCCAGATGCCGTACACCACGTCTGCGCTGATGTGGATCTGCTTGTCACGGAAGTAGGTCCGCATCGGACGGCCGGTGAACACGTCGGTCACGTTGAAGTGCGTGCAGACGTCGTCGCCGGTCTCCTGGCTCTCCCAGGCGTAGAACGCGCCGCGATAGCCGTACTCGGCGGCCTTGCGCCGGGCGCCGGCCAGCGTGTGGCAGCGGTACTTCACGAGGTTCTTGGCCAGCGCCGGGTTGGTGTAGAGGAAGAACGGGAGCATGAACATCTCGGTGTCCCAGAAGATGGCTCCTTTGTAGGTCTGGCCGGACAGACCTCGCGCCGGGATCGAGAGCTTGTCGGTGTGGACCGGCGCCGCGAGGTAGAGCTGGTAGATGCTGTACCGCAAGGCGAACTGGCCCTCGGGATCGCCGCCGACCACGACATCGGATCTCGACCAGCGCGCCTCCCAGGCCTGGGCGTGCCGCAGATACAGCGCACGATAGCCGCGCTGGGCGGCCGCTGCGCTGTGCTCGAGCGCGGCGGCCTCGGGGCTCGCCACGCCATCGTTGCTCGTGAAGATCGAGACGAGCTTGAAGAACGTGTACTCCCGATCGGGTTCGACCTCGATCGTGATCTCGCGCATCGCGGTCCGGCCATCGCTGACGACACGCTGCGTGCCAAAAGCGATGTCGATCGCCTCGACGACCGCGAGCCGGTGGCCTTCGTTGGTGCGCGCGGTGGCGACGAGCCGGTCCCGGGCCGGCGCCGCGTGGAGCTCCGCGAGGTGGGGACCGTTGATGTCCCAGACCTCGCCGTCGATGCCGGTCCGGATCACCAGCGTCTCCGCGCGGGCCGCCGTGAACTGGTACTTCATCGCCATGAGGTGGACGTCGTCCAGGCTCAGGAACCGCTCGGACCGGACCCGGATCTCGTTCGCGGCGGTCTGGAACACGCTGTCGCGGCCGTGGACCGCGCGCCGCATGTCGAGGGTTTGCTGGTGGCGCGCGGGCGCGTGGTCGAGCGGATTCAGCGCGACGCCGCCCGCGGATAGCACGGTGTAGAAGCCGTTCGGCGCGTTGACCGGCTCCCGCCAGGCGTCGCCCGCCTTGTCGTAGAGCCCGGCCACCGTGACCGCCACCTGGCTCGCCTTGCCGTACTCCTCGAGCGTGCCCCGGTATCCGACGTAGCCGTTGCCGAGCAGGAACTTGCTGCCGTGGAGCTCGGCGTCGTCCTTGCGGAAGCCGGTCGCGGTGAGCAGGAAGTCCGGCGGCGACGGCTCCTCGATCGCCAGCGGGAAGCTCAGCTCGGCGAAGCTCTTGATCACCATGTCCGCCTCGGTCAACACCGCGGGGTCGCCGACGCCGATCACGGTCATCCCGGCGCTCTTGCCGGCTTCCACGCCGGCGCTGGCGTCCTCGAACACGACGCACTGGGCGGGCGGAATGCCGAGCGCCTTGGCGGCCGCGAGGAAGATCTCGGGATCGGGCTTGGCCTTCGAGACATGGTTGCCATCGACGACGGCGTCGAACAGCGAGGCGATGGCGAGCTTGTCGAGGATCGCCTGGGCGTTCTTGCTCGCCGATCCCAGCGACAGCTTCACGCCTTGCTCCCGGAGATAGGTCAGGAACGGGACCACCTGTGGCAGGAGCTCGTTCGGCGTGATGTTCCGGATGTACTCGAGGTACCAGCCGTTCTTCTTCTCGGCGGCCTTGGCCTTCTCGTCTTCGCCGAGCGTCTTGCCGCCGATCTCCAGGATGATCTCGAGTGAGCGAATCCGGCTGACTCCTTTCAGCCGCTCGTTATCCTCGCTCGTGAAGTCGATGTGGAGCTCTCCGGCGAGCCGCTTCCAGGCGAGGTAGTGGTACTTCGCCGTGTCGACGAGCACCCCGTCCATATCGAAGATGGCCCCTCGTATTGCGCCGCTTCCATACGCTCCGCGACCCTTCATAGATGGTGTGAAAGTCCTTACGATGGACGGCGACGCGATGAATGGAATGCTCAATCTCAGGCTCCGACGCGCCGCGCCAATTGGACATTTGTAACGTAAATACAGACCCTTGGCAAGATCGGCCTACTGCTTCACGATGGTGTAGTGGGCCGCGGCGCCGTCGAGCGGCTCCCAGAACGTGAAGACGTAGGTGCCGGTCTCGACCGTGATGATGTTGTTGCCGGAGCCGTCGCCTGCGAGCCCGCGGCTGGCCTCATCGATCAGCGGGCCCGAGAGGCCGCCCGCCAGGGGCGGGTCCTTCGGGTTGGGCTCGAAGATCTGGTTCGCGGGCCAGCTGCTCTGGTCGGCGACGAACTTGAAGTTGAGCGGCAGCGCGGCGATGTCCTCGGCGGTGAACGACCAGGTCCATTGCCAGACGTGGTCGGCGGTGAGCCGCATCATGTCGTCGTAGCTGCCGGTCCACTGGCCGCTGATCCCGAAGCTGGGGAAGCCGCCCTTCGCGTACACGTTCTTCGGATAGCCGTACGCGTCGACGAAGATCGACGCCGGCCGCGCGTTGACGTGGACCGTGAAGCGGAACAGCGATGCCGGCTCGACCGGGCTCTGCGCGGTCACCACGCAGGTGCCGAGCGCCGTCCCGGTGACGGTTCCGTGTAGCCCGTCGGTCGCGACCCGGCAGACCTCGGCGTTGTCGACGCTCCACAGCGCCGGGCGCGTGGCGACGAACTGGACCGGATCCGCGAGGTGGATCACCAGGCCATCGTCGGCGTGGACCACCGTGAGATCGGTCGGCGTGGTCGTGACCTGGAACAGGTAGGGCGTGATCGTCACCGGGACGTCGACGCGGCCGGCGCCGGCGGTGGCCGTGACGGTGCACGCACCGACCGCCACGCCCTGGATGCGCCCGTTGACGATCGTGCAGGCGCTACCGGAGGAGACCGTCCAGGTGACCGGGCGGTTGGAGGCCGGGAGCGGGCTCGTGGTGCCGACGTCGAGCGCGAGCGTGGTGGGCGTGGCGGTGAGCGCGGGGTCGGTCTGCCAGGTCGCCTGGGCGTCCCAGTCGGCGCTGCTGCCGTCGAACGTGATCGTGAGCGTGTGGGTGACGCCGTCGTAGCTCGACGGCGGCGCGGCGCCGCGGCTCGAGGTGATCGCCGCGTCCTTGCTCGCGCCGTGGATCAGCAGCCGGGTCGCGGTCCACCAGGTGGGGAACGATCCGGTCGAGGCGGACGTGACGCGGATGCCGGTCGCCGATTGCTGGCACGCGTACGTGATGCGCGTCGCCGAGCCGCTCTGGCCGTTCTGGTAGTCGAGGCTTTTGCCGTCGTCCTGGTAGAGCGCGCCGCTGCAGTCGGGGCCGGGCCAGACCTCGACGGTGAGCGCGCCCTGCGGCGTGGCTCCCGCCATCTGGGTCAGCGGCTGGCTCGGGATGATGGCGCCCGCGCGCGCGAAGATCCGGAGGCTGTCGTCCTCGGGCGGGGTGATGGTCACGGTCCCGCCGACCGGGACGAGGTCGCCCGTGACGGTGTCCCACCAGCCGCCCTGCGGCAACGCGACTTCGTAGGGCTCGCTGCCGGCGACGAGCTTGGGGGCGACGAGCAGATCGCGGCCGAGCAGGAAGGCCTTGTCGTTGGTGAGCGTGGTGGCGTCGCCGGGGTACTCGAGCCAGAGCGGCCGCATCACGGGAAGGCCGTTGCGCGACGCCTCTTCGAACGCCGTGTAGATGTAGGGGAGGAGCTTGTAGCGCCGCTCGATCGCCTTGCGCAGGCGCGCCTCGACCTCGGGCCCCAGCAGCCAGGGCTCGCGCCGGCAGGTGCCGAGCTCGGAGTGGTTGCGGAAGAACGGCTGCAGCGCGCCGAGCTCCATCCACTCGATCAGCAGGCTCGCGTCGACGCCGGCGGTCGTGTAGTGCCAGGGGCAGAGGCTGTAGCCGCCGACGTCGGCGCCGGCGAACGCGTAGCCGGAGACGCCGAGGTTGAGGAGCTGCGGGATGGTGACGGCGAGGTGCTCGCGGTTGGCGGTGTTGTCGCCGGTCCACGTCGCCCCCCAGCGCTGAGACCCGGCGTACGCCGCGCGGGACAGCACGAACGGCCGCGTGTCGGGACGCAGCGCGAGCGCGCCTTCATAGGTGGCCTGGGCGTTGAGCAGGCCATACGCGTTGTGAATCGTGACGTGATCCGCGCTGGCGCCCGCGGTGCCGCCCTCGAGCCGGTGGGGCGTGGCGTCGTGGAACGTCCGCTCGGGGAACAGCTCGGGGTCGAACGGGATCGACGGCTCGTTCATGTCGTTCCAGAACCCGGCGACGCCGTAGCTCGCGAACTGCGTGAACAGGGTGCCCCACCAGTCGCGCGCGCTCTTGAGCGTGAACTCCGGGAACACGCTGCGGGCCTTGAACGGCGCGGGCACGTCCTGCCAGGGCCAGACCCCGCCGGCGAGCAGCGTCCCGTCGCCGTTCAGCACGAAGTGCGCGCCGGCTTTCCCGCTCGCGTACTGCGGATCGCTGTCGTTTTGCCGGATGTGCAGATCGGTGATGAGGACGGTGTTGAGCCCCATCGCCGAGAAGTCGGAGATCATCCCCGGGAAGTTGGGAAACCCGGTGGTGTCCACCGTGAACGGGGCGTTGTGCTCCTGGTAGCGCAGGTCGAGCCAGATGACGTCCGCGGGGATGCTGTCCGCGCGGAGATGATTCGCCGCCTCGCGGGTGTCCGCCTCGTCGAGATAGCTGAACCGGCTCTGGTTGTAGCCGAGCGACCACAGCGGGGGCAGCGGCGGGCGGCCGGTCAGCGCGGTATAGGACTTGACGACGTCCTTGGGATCGGGACCGGCGATGAGGTAGAGGTCCATCGTGGTGGCGCGCTCGGCCGCATAGGTGAAGACCCCGGCGGTGGTCGCGCCCACGTCCACGCTGGCGCGGCTCGGGTTATCGATGAACAGCCCGTGCGCCGTGCCGCCGTCCTTGACGAACACGAGGTCGGGGATCGACTTGTAGAGCGGGTCGGAGTCAGCGCCGGTCGGCGTCCATAGATAGTGGTCGGTGTTCCACATCTTGTACTGGTGGCCGCGCCGGTCCATCCCGCCGCCGACCTTGTCGCCCAGGCCGTAGACGTGCTCGTCCGCCGGGAGCTCCCAGGAGATCGTGGCGCCCTTCTGCGCGATCGCGGTTCCGTCGGCGGCGGTCTGGTCGGTCCAGGCGATGGGGGCGGTCTCCTGCGCCACCACCTTGCCCGCTGCGTCCAGCAGCTCGAGCTTGAGCGGGTCCTTGGTGACCCGCAGCGCGGCGGCCCCCGAGTGGACCACGACGGCCGCATCGGAGGTCTCGACGCTCGACGGCGCGGCGGCGGCCAGCACCGCGGGATCGACCGCGTAGGACGGCAGCTCGGGGAACTCGGCGCTCGGCGACAGCTCGACGCGGAACACGCCCGCCACGGGGACCGTCACCCGGACGTGGGCGGCGGTGGTCGTGATCTCGTAGGGGTAGGCCGCGTTGCTGCTGCTGCAACCGATCAGCGAACCGGAAATCGTGACAGCGAGTGCGGATAGCCTCGTCGAGCGGACGATTGCCTTCATGGAAAGCTCCTCCACGAGCGTGCCCTGGTTATATGAAACGATTTACTTGGGCGGCCTGAAATTGTCAACCAGGCAGGCAGGCAGGCGGTGGATGTGGTTTATCCCACCTCGAGGTGTTCGCGCTCGGATCAGGCGGGACGCAATCAATGACAGCGTCCAGTAGCTCGGCGCAGCGCAGAGGACGGGTCGAGGAAGCC
>Ga0302323_100005812_pt1 | contig 10125 bp, 8 predicted proteins | sample Fen_T0_3_FD_201950 | JGI IMG/M metagenome (GOLD analysis project Ga0302323, IMG submission 201950) | Peat permafrost microbial communities from Stordalen Mire near Abisko, Sweden - Fen_T0_3 | ecosystem: Environmental > Terrestrial > Soil > Wetlands > Permafrost | place: Sweden: Abisko... | reverse complement strand
TGGTCGATCGCGCCGACCTCCTCCACGGGTTGGTTCGGCACTGAAAAATGGCTGCGGCAGACTCTTGCCTCTCCCACCGGGAGAGGCCGCCGGGCGCGACAGCGCACGGCGGGTGAGGGGCGGGCCCATCGGGTGGGGTCACCCGCGGCACAGCGCGTTGTGCCGCATCATGGCCCGGCGCGCCGCCTCGATCTCGGCCGTGGCCATCAACCCACGCTGGGTAAAATACTCGCCGATCCGCTCCTGAAGGAGCCGCTGCCGCTCCAGCAGCCCCTGGAGCTGCGCCATGGTCAGCAGGCCGAGCTTGAGCGCGTAACGCCCGAACAGCTCCAGCTGCGCCCGATCGCGCCGGCGCTCTTCCAACACCTGGAAGACCTGGCGGGCGGTGAGCTGCCCCCGGTCCATGGCGAGCCTGCCGATGACCGGCCGCTGCTGGCGCTGCCAGGAGATCGACTCCACCCAGGCCCAGAAGGAGATCCGCCCGCTGTAGTAGAGGAACTCGCCGAGCCGGAGCGGCCGCTGCGGGATGGCGCCATTGAAGAAGTGGTCCTCCCGCACTGTGCGGACCGGTGGCGGCGCCTTGATCGGAGGACGCGGAGGTGCGGCCCGCTGCTGCGCTGGAGCAGGCGTGGGCCGGGGCGGATCGCGGCGAGGCGCGGCCCGCTTCGGCGCGCACGGCAGAGACTCCAGCAGCCGGTAAGCCTGGTAAACGGCGTTGAACTCCGCGGCCAGCTCCGACTCGGACCGGCGGAGCACCGAGGCCCGATCGGGATGCGTGTCGAGCGCCCGCCGCCTGAAGGCCGCCCGCACCTCGTTCTGCCAGACCTCACCCGCGGCGCTCGGCGGCGGGAAGCGGTGACCGAACAGGAGCTCTCCGGCGCGGGCCAACTCCCTCTGCGACCAGTCCGCCATGCCCGTCCACCTCCAACCCGCCCGCCCGGCGCGCCCTGCGCCTGGTCTTGGATCGAATCCTAGGCAGGCAACCGCCTCCTGTCCAAAAGTCGGCCGCCCCCATCCGGTCGTGCCGCTCGCCCCCGTCGCGCCGATCCGGCGCGCCGCTGCGCGCGCCCGAGGCAAACAACTGCGCGCGCCCAGGGCAACGCCGTACGAAAGGGGGCGCGTGAGCTGCTCCCGCCCACGCTGAACGATCGCAGATGCCCGAACAATGGGCGCCACTCCGCGCGGCGGCTTCCGCTCCGACGGGTGGCACGCTTCTCGCTCTCCTGACCGGCATCACTTCACTCAATGAAAGGGTTTCCATGCAGAAGGGTAGACTCGGAACGGTTCTGGCGGGCGCTGCGCTCGCTCTGCTCGCGGTCGGCTCGGCCCGCACCGCTCAGGCAGAGGAGACCATCAAGGTCGGCATCCTCCACTCTCTCTCCGGCACCATGGCCATCTCCGAGACGGCGCTCAAGGACGTGGCGCTGATGACCATCGACGAGATCAACGCCTCGGGCGGCGTACTCGGAAAGAAGCTAGAGCCGGTGGTGGTCGATCCCGCCTCCAACTGGCCGCTCTTCGCGGAGAAGGCCCGGCAGCTCGTCACCCAGGACAAGGTCGCGGTCGTGTTCGGCTGCTGGACCTCGGTCTCCCGCAAGTCGGTGCTCCCGGTCTTCAAGGAGCTGAACGGCCTCCTCTTCTACCCGGTGCAGTACGAGGGCGAGGAGCTGGAGAAGAACGTCTTTTACACCGGCGCCGCGCCGAACCAGCAGGCGATCCCGGCGGTGGAGTACCTCATGAGCAAGGAGGGCGGCGGCGCCAAGCGCTTCTTCCTGCTCGGCACCGACTACGTCTACCCGCGCACCACCAATAAGATCCTGCGCGCCTTCCTCAAGTCGAAGGGGGTGGCCGAGAAGGACATCGAGGAGGTTTACACTCCGTTCGGCCACTCGGACTACCAGACCATCGTCGCCAACATCAAGAAGTTCGCGGCCGGCGGCAAGACCGCGGTCATCTCCACCATCAACGGCGACTCGAACGTCCCCTTCTACAAGGAGCTGGGCAACGCCGGCCTGAAGGCGACCGACGTCCCCGTGGTGGCGTTCTCGGTGGGTGAAGAGGAGCTCCGCGGCGTGGACGCCAAGCCGCTGGTGGGCCACCTCGCCTCCTGGAACTACTTCATGTCGCTCAAGAACCCCGTCAACTCGGCGTTCACGGCCAAGTACAAGGCCTACGCCAAGGCCAAGGGGCTGGCCAACGCCGAGAAGGTGGTGACCAACGACCCGATGGAGGCCACCTACGTCGGCATCCACATGTGGAAGCAGGCGGTCGAGAAGGCCGGCACCACCGAGGTGGACAAGGTGATCGCGGCGGTGGCCGGCCAGACCTTCAAGGCGCCCTCGGGCTTCACCCTCACCATGGACAAGACCAACCACCACCTGCACAAGCCGGTGCTGATCGGCGAGATCCGGCCCGACGGCCAGTTCAACGTGGTCTGGAAGACCAAGGCCCCGGTCCGAGCGCAGCCCTGGAGCCCCTTCATCCCGGGCAACGAGTCGAAGCAGGACCTGTAGCCGATTGGGAAGCAGGACCTGCAGCTGATCAGCAGGACGTCCATCCGCGGTGGGCCGGCCGAAGCCTTGGCCGGCCCGCCAGGAGCTCCGATGCGCCGCCTCCTCCTTTGCCTCGCGCTGTCGCTCTCGCTGCCGGCTCGACCGGCGCTGGCCGCCCTCGACCCGACGCTGGTGAAGCAGCTCGCCGACGAGGACTCGGACCAGAAGATCGCCGCCGTCCAGAAGCTGACGGCGCTGGCCGATCCGGCCGCGCTGCCGGTGCTCTCGGCCCTGGCCGCCGACGGGCTGGCGCTGGCCGGGGATCGGGTGGTCATCATCGACGGAGAGCGGATCCTGGACGCGGCCACCGGGGCGCCCGTGGTGCCGGCGCCGGAGAGCACCGAGCCCATCACCGTCAACAACCGAGTCCGCCGGGAGCTGACCAGCGCGCTGGCCGCGCTGCGGCTCTTCGACGTCGATCCCAAGGTGCGCCTGGACGCGGCCCAGAAGCTCGCGAGTGAGGCCACCCTGGAGACCGCGCCGCTCCTGGAGCGCGCCCTCGTCAGGGAGACCGACCCCAAGGTGAAGAAGCTGCTGACCCTGGCGTACGGCCAGTCGACGCTCGGGAGCCCGGACGCCGCGGTTCGCCTGAAGGCGGTGAAGGCCCTGGGCGCGAGCGGCAGCGCCAGCGTGAAGAACCTGCTCACCCCATTGCTGGAAGAGCGCGCCGAGCCTGATGCCGGCGTGCGCCGCGCGGCCAAGAGCTCCATCGCCTCCATCGACGCCCGCCTGATCGCCGGCGACGTGATCGCCCGAGTCTTCTCCGGGCTCTCCCTGGGGACCATCTTCCTCCTGGCAGCCCTGGGGCTCGCCATCACCTACGGTGTGATGGGCGTCATCAACATGGCCCACGGCGAGCTGCTCATGATCGGCGCCTACGCCACCTACGCGGTCCAGGGGGTCTTCCAGCGCCGCTTCCCGGTCGCCCTCGACTTCTACCTGGTCGCGGCCATCCCGGTGGCCTTCGTGGCCGCCGCTCTGGTGGGCGTGCTCCTGGAGCGGACGGTGATTCGCTTCCTTTACGGCCGACCCCTGGAGACGCTGCTCGCAACCTGGGGGCTGAGCCTCTTCCTGATCCAGGCCGCCCGGATGGTCTTCGGCGCTCAGAACGTCGAGGTGGCCAACCCGAGCTGGATGTCGGGCGGCATCGAGCTCATCGGCGGGGCGGTCCTGCCCTGGAACCGGATCGTCATCATCGCCTTCTCGCTCGGCGTGCTCACGCTGCTCTGGCTGGTGCTCAACCGGACCCGGCTCGGCCTCTTCGTCCGGGCGGTGACCCAGAACCGGGCCATGGCCGGTTGCGTGGGGGTCCCCACCGGCAGGGTGGACGCGCTCGCCTTCGGGCTGGGCGCCGGCATCGCCGGGCTGGGCGGCGTGGCCCTGTCGCAGATCTCCAACGTGGGCCCGGACATGGGCCAGGGCTACATCGTCGACTCGTTCATGGTGGTGGTGCTCGGCGGCGTAGGCCAGCTCGCCGGCGCGGCCTGGGCGGCGCTCGGACTGGGGGTGGCTGCCAAGTTCCTCGAAGGCTGGGCCGGGGCGGTGATCGCCAAGATCCTGGTGCTGGTCTTCATCATCATCTTCATCCAGAAGCGGCCGCAGGGGCTCTTCGCCCTCAAGGGCCGCACGGTCGAGAGCTGACATGGATCCCGTCACCTTTCACCCGGCGCGCGGCACCTTCACCCAGCGCTTCCTGGGCGCCACCCCGCGGGCCGCCTGGATCGGCCTGGCCGCCTTCGGCCTGGTCACGCTGGTCCTGCTGCCAATCCTCCACCTGGCGGTCCCGGCCGGTCACCCGCTCCACGTCTCCGACTACGTGGTGACCGTGGGTGGAAAGATCATGTGCTACGCCATCGCGGCGGTGGCGCTCGACCTGGCCTGGGGCTACGCCGGCATCCTCTCGCTCGGCCACGGCCTCTTCTTCGCGCTGGGCGGCTACGCCTTCGGCATGTACCTGATGCGCGCCATCGGCCACGACGGCGTCTACCAGTCCGACCTCCCCGACTTCATGGTCTTCCTCGACTGGAAGCGCTACCCCTGGTACTGGCACGGGACGCAGCACCTCCTCTGGGCTGCACTCTTGGTGATCGCCGTCCCCGGGCTGCTGGCCTTCGTGTTCGGCCTCTTCGCCTTCCGCTCGCGCATCAAGGGGGTCTATTTCTCGATCATCACCCAGGCGCTGACCTACGCCGCCATGCTCCTCTTCTTCCGGAACGAGACCGGCTTCGGCGGCAACAACGGCTTCACCGACTTCAAGCGGGTCCTGGGGTTCCCCATCACGGCGCCGGGGACGCGGGTGGTGCTCTTCATGATCACCGCGGCGGTGCTCTGCGCGGTGCTGGTCGGCGGCAGGTACCTGGTGACCTCCCGCTTCGGCCGGGTGCTGGCGGGGGTGCGTGACGCTGAGTCGCGGGCCATGTTCCTGGGCTACGACACGCTCTGGTTCAAGCTCTTCGTCTGGACCCTCTCGGCGGTGCTCTGCGCGGTGGCGGGCGCGCTCTACGTGCCGCAGGTCGGGATCATCAACCCCTCGGAGATGTCGCCGGCCAACTCGATCGAGATCGCCATCTGGGTGGCCGTGGGCGGGCGCGGGACGCTGCTCGGGCCGGTGCTGGGCGCCGCCCTGGTCAACCTGGCCAAGAGCTGGTTCACGGTCGCGTTCCCCCAGTTCTGGCTCTTCTTCCTCGGGCTCCTGTTCGTGCTGGTCACGCTCTTCCTGCCTCAGGGCGTGGTGGGGCTGGGGCGCAAGCTCTGGCGCGCCCGCCGCCGGGTCCCCGCGGCGAGCCTGGCCCCGGACGGAAAGGTGGCGGCATGAGCGCGTTGCAGGCAGTCCAGGGGACGAAGCGACCGCGGCCCGACCTCGGACACCGGGTCGACTCGGACGTGGTCGACAGCTCGCACGGCGTGATCCTCTACCTGGAGGAGATCACCGTCTCGTTCGACGGGTTCCGGGCGCTCAACGCGCTCACGCTCTACATCGACGCGGGCGAGCTGCGCTGCATCATCGGGCCGAATGGCGCGGGCAAGACCACGCTGATGGACGTGATCACCGGCAAGACCCGGCCCGACTCCGGCACCGCGTTCTTCGGCCAGACGCTCGACCTGACGCGGATGAGCGAGCCGGAGATCGCGCGGGCCGGCATCGGCCGCAAGTTCCAGAAGCCGACGGTCTTCGAGCAGCACACGGTCTTCGAGAACCTCGAGCTGGCCATGAAGGCCGACAAGCGGGTGCGGCGGACGCTGTTCGCTTCACTCTGCGGCGAGGACCGCGACCGGATCGCCGAGACCCTGGCCATGGTGCGGCTCACCAGCGAGGCGCACCGCCCGGCCGGGCTCCTGTCGCACGGGCAGAAGCAGTGGCTGGAGATCGGGATGCTCCTGATGCAGGAACCGAAGCTCCTGCTCCTGGACGAGCCGGTGGCCGGCATGACCGACGAGGAGACCGAGCGGACGGCGGAGCTGATCTCCTCGCTGGCCGGGAGCCGATCCCTGGTGGTGGTGGAGCACGACATGGCCTTCATCGCCAAGCTGGGGGGCAAGGTGACCGTGCTCCACGAGGGGTCGGTGCTGGCCGAGGGGACGCTGGACGCGGTGCAGGCCGATCCGCGGGTGATCGAAGTCTACCTGGGGCGATGAGATGCTCAGCGTCGAGAAGCTGAACCAGTTCTATGGCGGAAGCCACATCCTGCGGAACCTCTCCTTCGAGGTCGCGCCCGGGCAGGTGACCGCGCTGCTGGGGCGGAACGGGGTGGGGAAGACCACGCTGCTCAAGGCGCTCATGGGGCTGGTGCCCGCGGCGTCAGGCCGGGTCACCTTTCACGATCAGGAGATCACCTCCGCCCCGTCGCACCGCCGGGTGCAGGCCGGCATCGGGTACGTGCCGCAGGGGCGGGAGATCTTCCCGCGCCTGACCGTGAAGGAGAACTTGTTGATGGGGCTGGCCTCCAGGCCGCGCGGCGCGGAGATCCCGGCGCGGATCTTCGAGCTCTTCCCGGTGCTGCGGACCATGCTCGGCAGGCGCGGCGGCGACCTCTCCGGCGGGCAGCAGCAGCAGCTCGCCATCGGCCGGGCCTTGGCCATGCAGCCCACCTTGCTGATCCTGGACGAGCCGACCGAAGGGATCCAGCCGTCGATCATCAAGGACATCGAGCGGGCCATCCGGACGCTGGCGGCCGAGGGGAAGATGGCCATCCTGCTGGTGGAGCAGTACTACGACTTCGCCGTGAGCCTGGCCGACCGGTACCTCGTGATGCAGCGGGGCGAGATCGTGAAGCGCGGCGAGGGGAGCGCCATGGAGGCGGACGGGGTGCGGGGGCTGCTGGCGGTGTAGTGGCGGGCCGTCCGGACGGCGCCCCGCAAAGCGACACTCACGACCAGCGAGGCTGCGCCGCGCCTCTCCCTCCCACGACCGAGCGACCCGCGATAGAGCGTCTAGACGCGCGCCGATTGCTCCGCGCGAAGACGTCCAATGCGCGCCGCGACGCAAACATCGACTCCTCACTGAACGCCGCCGCGCGCGCGTCGCCCAGCCCTCCCCCCTTCGCAGACATGCGCGCACCGGAACGTACGCGGCAAAATTCTGGTGCGATCTCGCGCGCTCCCGCCTGACCGGCGGCGAGCGCCCCCCACGGCCCGCCGCGCACATCGGCGTCCATTGACAATGACGCCCCATCGGGGACTATGGGGAACAATCAATTCAAACCCCACGGCGTCCAATCGCATCGCAAGCGGAGTATCCATCCGTCACCTGGGATCTCCCATCGGACCCGAGGGCCACCGAACCTTTGGTCTTCAGCCGTGACGCTGCACCGCCACACCCGCTCGAACGCAGCCCATCGAAGGAGAGTACGCATGAGCACGAAGCGAACCCTGAAGATCGCGCTGACGGCGATCCCCATCGCGCTCCTGGGATGTAACGCCGTCCCGGGGGAGTCCGGAGAAGCCGAGGTCGCGAGCGCCAGCTCCAATCTCACCATCAGCTCGAACCAGACCGGGACGGACGGAGGCTACTACTATTCGTTCTGGAGCAATGGCCAAGGCTCCGTGACCATGAACCTGGACGGGAGCAACGGCTACAGCCTCAACTGGTCCAACGTCGGCGACTTCACTGCGGGCAAGGGCTGGAATCCCGGGTCGTCCCACACCATCTGCTACTCGGGCACCTACAGCAACACGGGTGGCGGCGGGTTCGGCATCTACGGTTGGACCAAGAATCCGCTCGTCGAGTACTACATCGTCGACAAGCCGGGCAACTCCGGGAGCCCTGGCCAGGGCACGCAGGTGGGCACGGTGACCTCGGACGGCTCGAGCTACACCGTCTGGAAGCACCAACAAGTAAGCCAGCCCTGCATCACCGGCAACACCTGCACCTTCTGGCAGTACATCAGCGTCCGCCAGCAGGCGCGGACCAGCGGCACCATCACGACGAAGAACCACTTCGACTATTGGGCCTCGAAGAGCATGAGCCTGGGCAGCCACGACTACCAGATCCTGCTGGCCGAGAGCTGGAACGGCAGCGGCAATGCCAGCGGCAAGATCTCGGAGGGCTCCTGCTCGACTGGCGGTGGTGGCGGTGGTAGCGCCGGCGGCGGTGGCGGCGGGACCGTCACGGGCCCTGGGACAGCGGTCTCGATCAACGCGGGCGGCGCCGCGACCACCGGCTTCATCGCGGACAGCTACTTCTCCGGCGGCTCGACCTACGCCAGCACCGGCACGGTCACGCCCCCGAACGGCGTCACCTCCGCGATCTTCGGCTCCGAGCGGTACGGCAACTCCACCTACACCCTCAGCGGCTACCCCGCGAACAGCGCCTGGACGGTGACGCTCTACTTCGCGGAGACCTACCAGACCGCAGCCGGGAAGCGCTCCTTCGATGTCAGCATCAATGGCACCAAGGTCCTCTCTGCCTTCGACATCTATGCGGCCGCGGGCGGCGCGAACATCGGCGTGGCCAAGTCCTTCAACGCCACGGCCAGCAGCAGCGGACAGCTCGTGATCTCCTTCGCCAACGGCGCCGTCGATAACGCGAAGATCAATGGCATCGTGATCGCCGCGGGCAGCCTCGGTGGCGGCGGTGGTGGTGGCAGCGTGGCTGGCGGCGGTGGTGGTGGCGGCGGAAGCGTGGCCGGCGGCGGTGGTGGTGGCAGCGTCGCGGGTGGCGGTGGCGGTGGCAGCGTGGGCGGTGGCGGTGGCGGCGGCAGCGTGGGCGGCGGTGGTGGTGGCGGCAGCTCCGCCTGCACGGCCACCTTCACGGCCAGCGCCTGGAACAACGGCTTCACGGGCACCGTGGTCGTCAAGGCCGGCTCCACCGCCCTTTCGGCTTGGACCGTCACCCTCAACCTGGGCAGCAACACCGTCACCCAGGTCTGGAGCGCCACGCAGACCGGGTCGACGTTCCAGAGCCAGGCGTCCATCCCGGCTGGCGGTAGCACGACGTTCGGCTTCAACGCCTCCTTCAGCGGAACGTTCACGCCACCGACTGTCGTAAGCTGCAAGAGTCCGTAGCTTCCGAACCTGACCTACAGACGCGATGACGCAGGGGCTGTCGGCACACGCCGGCAGCCCTTGCTGCGTTTCGGCTCGAGGAGGTTACTTGGCGGTGTCCGGCTCCGTTCCCGTGCCCGTCCCCACGTCGGTCTTCGTCTCATCCGCCGCGCTCGCCGGGGCCTTGCCGGTCGATCCAGACCGGTTCTTGGCATCCACCCACTGTCGGCGTGCCGTCGTCGCCTTGGCCTCGAGCTCCTGGGCCTTCAGCGTCGACTTGTCCAGGTCGCCCTGGGCGTCGTTCACCGCCGTCTGGAATCGGCCGGCGTCGTACTTGGACGCGGCCGGGTTCTTGGCGGCCTGAAGTGCGCGCAGCTTAGCCCACTCGACGCGCGCCTCGGCGACCTTGACCTTCTGCTCGGCCACCTGCACCTCCTCCTTGCGCTCGTCGATGAGCTTGCTGACGTATTCCAGGTGGCTCTCTGCGGCTTGCTTGTGCGCCTTCGCTTGCGTCTGGAGCCCCTGCGCCTTCTCCAGGGCCTCCGGCGTGCGGCTGTCGTCCGCTATCTTCTGCTGAGCGTCCGCCATCTTCTGGTCGGCGTCGGCCCTGTCCTGATCGGCCTTGGCCGTGCCCTGCTCGTTCTGCGCCTGTTCCAGCCTCAGCTTCGTGCGCGAGAGCGCGTCCTTGGCTCCGGCCGCTTCGTGGCGGGCCTGGTTCACGAGCCCCTCCTGCTCCGGCCCCAGCCTGCCGACGTCCTCGTCGAGGACCGTCGATGACTTCGCTTGACTCTGCGCACCTCCATGCATGCAGCCCACGAACGGCCCGAACGCAGCGAGGAGTACGATGATGCCCTTGTTCTTCATGACAGCTCCTTTTCACAGAATGTTTCGCTGTGGATACCCAAAGGTAGGCATTGGGACGTCCGCACGCCGGGATCGCGCAGGGTGAACGTCCCTGATCTCACCGGGGCGGAGGCAGAACCGACGGCCGCCGCGCCTCACGGCGCGATTCCGGACCTTCCAGGTATTGCCGGGCGACTCCCGAGCCACCAACGTCGCCCGGGAGCACCTTTCGAGTCGAGGGCAATGA
>Ga0302323_100005811_pt1 | contig 10125 bp, 9 predicted proteins | sample Fen_T0_3_FD_201950 | JGI IMG/M metagenome (GOLD analysis project Ga0302323, IMG submission 201950) | Peat permafrost microbial communities from Stordalen Mire near Abisko, Sweden - Fen_T0_3 | ecosystem: Environmental > Terrestrial > Soil > Wetlands > Permafrost | place: Sweden: Abisko... | reverse complement strand
AAGACAGCCTGGTCGCGGGCGCCTATGTCGACCTGCTGCGCGAGCGCGCCGCCGCTTGAGCGCCGATCGGCGTTGCGGGCGCGCCGCCCGTCAAGCCGCCCGTCCCGCCGGCAGCAGCAACGCGAGGGCGACGAACGCGCCGACGTTGACCACCACCGAGATCCAGAAGCGGACGCGGAACGCCGGCTTGGCCGACTTGTGGCGCAGCGCCTGCTGGGCGACGATGGCGCCGGGCCAGCCGCCCAGAGCGCCCAGCGCCAGCAGGGTCGTCTCGGAGACGCGGCGCCGGCCGCGGATGGCGGCCGCCTTGTCCGCCGCATAGAGCGCGAAGCACAGCGCGCTGGCCGCGCCGTAGAACAGGCCGGTCCGCGGCGGCAGGCCGTGCACGAGGGCCAGCAACGCGCAGCACAGCGCGAACGCGGCGAGCGCGACCAGGCTGGGGGCGTGCAGGCACCGACGCGGCGCGGCCGATCGGCCACGGCGAGGTGAGGCATTCAAGGAGGATCTCCGTCCCGGGGGTACTCGGCAGCTTAGCGCAGCCGGACGCTGCCCCCACCCCGGGCGAAGTGCCGTAGACGCGCCCTGGCGGCGGAAGGCGTCCGAGCTATCGATGTTCAGGTTGTGATGGTGCGCAAAAATAAGTGATGCAATCAATCATTTGCCGTCCGATCATCCTGAATGGCTCAAGGTGGCGCGGGGGGGACCGAAATGAGGTCGTTGCCTGGACGCGTGCGAGGTGCCCGCGTTGGCCTCGCAAGCTGCCCTACTTAGAAAGCTCGCCATGGATCGCCTCAAAGTTCGTACCCGTCTCGCCATCGCCTTCGGGCTGGTGTTGCTGATCACCGCAGCCATCGCCGCGCTCGGCGTCCTCCGGCTGGGCACGTTGCGCGCCGCAGGCCAGGAGATCAACCGCACTCAAATGCAGGAGGCACTCCTGGCTCAGCAGTGGCGGGCCAACATCAACATCAACCTGGTGCGCACCTTCGCGGCGCTGAAGTCGTCGGACCCGACGTACCTGGCAACGCTCACGGCAGACTCCGAACGGACGGCCAACGAGACAGCCGTGATCCTCAAGAAGATGGACGAGTTGATCAACGACAAGGAGGGCGACATCCTGGTCGACGACATCTCCAAGAACCGGCAGTCCTTCAAGGTCATGCGTGAGAAATTGCTCTCCCAGAGGGCGGCGGGCGAGGACATTTCGGTCGCCATCGAGCGCGATTTCCTGCCGCTGTCCCGGGCCTATATCGCCTCCTTGGACAAGATCGTCAGCCGCACTGCCACGCAGCTCGACCAGGCCCAGACCGACTCCGACGCCACCACCTTGCACGGCCAGTGGACGCTGGGCATTGGGGCGGCATTGTCGGTGCTGTTGGGCCTGGGCATGTCCGTGCTGGTGACCCGGTCGGTGCTGCGCCAGCTCGGCTGCGAGCCCAGCGCCGCCGCCTACCTGGCGCGCCGCGTCGCGGCCGGCGACCTCAGCGAACACATCGAGACCGCGCATGTCGATGCCGGCAGCCTGCTGGCCCAATTCAAGGCGATGCAGGACAACCTGTCCAAGGTGGTGACCAACGTCCGCCAGAACGCCGAGGGCGTGGCCACGGCCAGCGCGCAGATCGCGCAGGGCAACCTCGATCTCAGCCAGCGCACCGAGGAGCAAGCCAGCGCGCTGGAACAAACCGCGGCATCCATGGAGCAGCTCGGCTCCACCGTGCGCCTCAACGCCGACAACGCGCGCGTGGCCAACCAGCTGGCCGTCAGCGCCAGCGGCGTGGCGGTCAAGGGGGGCGACGTCGTGCGCCAGGTGATCGACACGATGAAGGGCATCAACGACTCGTCGAAGAAGATCGGCGACATCATCAGCGTCATCGACGGCATTGCCTTCCAGACCAACATCCTGGCCTTGAATGCCGCGGTCGAGGCGGCGCGGGCCGGCGAGCAGGGCCGCGGCTTCGCCGTGGTCGCCTCCGAGGTGCGCAGCCTGGCCGGGCGCAGTGCCGACGCGGCCAAGGAGATCAAGGGGCTGATCAACGCCAGCGTCGAACGCGTGTCGCACGGAACGACGCTGGTCGACCAGGCGGGCGAGACGATGACGGAGGTGGTCGATGCCATCCGGCGCGTGACCGACCTCATGGGCGAGATCAGCAACGCCAGCAACGAGCAGAGCACCGGCGTGGCGCAGGTGGGCGAGGCGGTCAGCCAGATGGACCGGGTCACGCAGCAGAACGCCGCGCTGGTCGAAGAGAGCGCCGCCGCGGCCATGAGCCTCAAGACGCAGGCCGCGCAGTTGGTCGAGGCGGTTGCGGTGTTCAATCTGGCCCATGCGAGCGGCCGTTCGAGCGACCGGGCGCACGCCTAACCGCACGCCCAACCGCACGCTTGAGTGCCCGCGGCCGGACCAGTCCCGCCGCCGTGCCGGAATAGCCTTCTCGCCAGGCAAAGTTGGTGCACGCGCCACTGGCTTGGCGGGCCCCGTTCATGGATATTCTCGTCTGGGGCGGCGTGAACGCCGCCTCCTGGCCACGGGCTGCGATGGGCCATCGTCGCCATGCTGCAGATGACTCCATGATCGGAAGGATGGCGATGACTATCTATTGCATCCGACGCTGGGCGCATGCAGCCCTGCTGCTGCTGACCTTGCTCGCTGGCTGTGCACTGCCGGAGAAAATGCCGGCCGCGGCCGCGACCGTCGAGCGCATCGAGGTCATCAGCCGCAGGCCGGCGTTCGCCGGGACGCGTTTCGGTGACGTGGGTGACTACGAGCTGATCGTCGCGGTGGCGCACGTGAAGCTGGATCCAAGCCATGCCGCCAACCGCCGCATCGTCGACGTCGCCGGGGCGGCCGACCCGGATGGCCTGGTGCGCTATCGCACCGACGTCGTGGTGCTGCGCCCGCGTGACGCAGGCAAGGCCTCGGGCGTCTGGCTGTTCGACGTCGCCAACCGGGGCCGCAAGCTCGCGCTGCCGCTCTTGAACGACGGCGGGATACAGGCCGACACCGCCAAGCAAGCCGGCAATGGCTGGCTGATGCGCCAGGGGCACACCGTGCTCTGGGTCGGCTGGCAAGGCGACGTCCCGCTGGACCGGTCAGGCCAGAACCTGGGCATGGCGCTGCCCCTGGCGACCGCCCAAGGCGCACCCATCATCGGTACCAGCCTGGAAGAAGTGGTGTTCGATGCGCCCGGCGCAGCGGGCACGATGGTGCTGTCCTATCCGGCGGCAACGGCCGACGCCGCGCGCGCCGAGCTGAGCGTGCGTGCCAGGCCGAACGCCCCGGCCACCGTCCTGCCCGCCGGTACGTGGCACTACGAGAGCCCCGGCAAGATCGAATTCGAGCGCCCGCCGGCGTTCGACGCGGGGGCCATCTACCAGTTCAGGTACGCGGCCAGCGACCCGCGACCGATGGGCCTGGGCCTGGCCGCCGTGCGCGACATCGTGAGCTTCCTGAAGCTCGCCCAAACGGATGGCGAGGGACGGACGCAGCCCTTGGCCGACATCCGCCCCCGGGTGACCGTGGCGTTCGGCGTCTCGCAGTCCGGGCGCTTCCTGCGCGATTTCGTCTGGCAGGGCTTCAATGCGGCGCCGAGCGGCGGGCGCGTGTTCGATGCGGCGATGGCGAGTGTGGCCGGTTCGCGCAAGAGCTTCACCAATGCGCGCTGGGCCCAGCCGGGCCGCCTTCCCCGCCAGCACGAGGACCACGGGTTCCCCGGCGACCAGTTTCCATTCACCTACGCCACGACCACCGACCCCCTCACCGGCCGCACCGACGGCATCTTCGAGCGCTGCAGAAGGGACGACACCTGCCCGAAATTGATGCATCTGGACAGCAGCCTGGAGTTCTGGCAAGGGCGCGCGTCCCTGGTGGTGACGGACGGCGCCGGACACGATGTGGCCTTGCCCGACGACGTGCGAGCCTACCTGATGGCGTCGACGCAGCACATTCCGGCCCGAACACCTGCGGCCGGTATCTGCCAGTTGCCGAACAACCCGGCCAGGCAGACGGCCACCTACCGCGCCCTGATGGCGCGCTTGATCGGCTGGGCGCGCGACGGACAGCCGCCGCCGCCGAGCCGCTATCCGTCGCAGGCAGCCGCGACACTGGCGCAGCCGCAGCGCGCGGCGATGGGCTTTCCCGATCTGGGCGCCCTCGGCCTGGTCGTGCCGGCGGCGTTGAATGAACTGAACCCGGCCGATCAAACCGTCATCCCGGCCCGCGTCGACGCGAATCGCCACTACATGCTTTTCGTGCCGCGCACCGATGCCGACGGGCACGACATCGCCGGCATCCGCGGCCCCGACATCGACGCGCCGCTGGCCACGCATACCGGGTTCGCACAGCGCAAGCCCGGCTTCGCCGAGGGGGAACTGTGCGACCTGAATGGCAGCTACCTGCCGCTGGCCAAGGACGCGCGGGAGCGCGCTGCCAGCTCCGACCCGCGACCTTCGATTGCGGAGCGCTACCCGACCCGAAGCGCATATGTCCGGCAGGTACGGGCCTCCGTCGAGCGCCTGGAGGCCGACGGCTTCATGCTCGAGGAGGACGGCGCGCGGGCGGTCGAGGCGGCGGCCGACGAGCCTCTCGTGCGGGCGCTGCCGCGCTAGTGTGAAACACCACGCCAGTGCACGGCATCCGTGAAAATGCGGCGGCCCCGCGGCCTGCCGGGACCGTGGCGGAGCTGACGAACGCGGCCCGGGCGGCCCCTGTACAGTCCACGCTCCCGGCGCCCGCACCCGATCGACCTTGCACCATGCACATCCGCCCCTTCCAGGAACACGACGAACCCGCGGTCATCGCGCTGTGGGAAGCCTGCGGCCTGACGCGCAGCTGGAACGACCCGCGCAAGGACGTCGCGCGCAAGCTGGCCGTGCAGCGCGAGTGGTTTCTGGTGGGCTGCGTGGACGAGCGTGTCGTCGCCTCGGTGATGGCCGGCTACGACGGCCACCGCGGCTGGGTGAACTACCTGGCCGTCGCGCCGGACGCGCGGCTCAAGGGCGCCGGGCGCCGCCTGATGGCCGAGGTCGAGCGCCTGCTGCAGGCGGCCGGCTGCCCCAAGCTCAACCTGCAGGTGCGCACCGGCAATGCCGCGGTGCTCGAGTTCTACCGCCGCATCGGCTACGCGCAGGACGAGGTGGTGTCGTTCGGGCGCCGGCTGATCGCCGACGAGCCGGGGCGCTGAGGGCCACCGTGCGCTGCGCCGCCAGCGCGAAAGATGCGGCCGCCCGCAGCGGCCGCGCGGCGCTCAATCCTGGTCGCCGTCGATGCGCCGCACGCGCACCCGCTTGCCCTTGACCATGCCCGCGTTCAGCCGGGCCACCGCCTGGTCGGCGATCGCGCGCTCGACGGCCACGTAGGTCGACATGTCGGTCACGTTGATCTTGCCGATCTGCGCGCCGGCGAAGCCGAGGTCCTTGGTCAGTGCGCCCAGCACGTCGCCGGGGCGGATCTTCTCCTTGCGCCCGCCCAGGATCTGCAGCGTGACCATGGGCGCGACGAGCGGCTTGTCGGAGCCCGCGTCCAGTTCTTCCAGCCGCAGCCATTTCGTCTGCGTGCCCTGGATCAGCTCGATCTGGGCGACGCGCGCCATCTCGTCCATGGCCGCCAGGTTCAGTGCCAGGCCCTCGGCGCCGGCGCGGCCGGTGCGTCCGATGCGGTGGATGTGGACCTCGGGCTCGTAGGTGACGTCGACGTTGATCACGCATTCGAGCTGCGCGATGTCCAGCCCGCGCGCCGCGACGTCGGTGGCCACCAGCACCGAGCAGCTGCGGTTGGAGAACTGGATCAGCACCTGGTCGCGATCGCGCTGCTCGAGGTCGCCGTGCAGCGCGATGGCCTGGATGCCCTCGGCGGACAGTACGTCCACCAGGTCGCGGCATTGCTGGCGCGTGTTGCAGAAGGCCAGCGTGCTGGCGGGCTGGAAGTGGCGCAGCAGGCGGCCCACGGCATGCAGGCGCTGGTCCTCGCGCACCTCGACCCAGAGCTGGCGGATCTGCGCCGCGCTGTGCCGGCTCTCGACCTTGACCTGCTGCGGGTTGCGCATGAACTGCTGGCTCAGCTTGGCGATGCCCTCGGGGTAGGTGGCCGAGAACAGCAGGGTCTGGCGGGTCTTCGGGCAGGCCAGGGCGACGGCCTTGATGTCGTCGACGAAGCCCATGTCCAGCATGCGATCGGCCTCGTCCAGGACCAGGGTCTTCAACCCCGAGAGGTCGAGCGCGCCGCGTTCGAGCAGGTCCAGCACCCGGCCCGGCGTGCCGACGATCACGTGCGCGCCGTGCTCGAGGCTGGCGAGCTGGTTGCGCACCGGCACGCCGCCGACGACCGTCAGCACCTTGATGTTCTCCTCGGCACGGGCGAGGCGGCGCGTCTCCACCGCCACCTGCTCGGCGAGTTCGCGGGTCGGGCACAGCACCAGGGCCTGGATGCCGAAGTGGCGCGGGTTGAGCTTGTCCAGCATGGCCAGCGCGAACGCGGCGGTCTTGCCGCTGCCGGTCTTGGCCTGGGCCAGCAGGTCATGGCCGGCGAGGGCGGCCGGCAGCGCGGCGGCCTGGATGGGGGTCATCTCGATGTAGCCGAGCTGCGTCAGGTTGGCGACGACGGCGGGCGACAGCGCCAGGGTGCTGAAGGGGGCCGCAGCGCCGGAGGCGGTGGGCGGCGTGGCCGGGGCGGGAGAGTTCATCCCGAATTATCGGCGATGGCCGGCGGACGCGGGCGGCGCGGCGGCGCGTGGCCCGGGTAGGATGGCGCGGCCGCCGACTTTCGATGCCGCCCGCGCGGTGCCCGATCCACCAGCCGCCCCCGCCCATGAACATCGCCGACCGCCTTGCCAGCCCCGCCGCCGAGCGCAACCGCGAGCCGATGGCACAGGTGCTGCGGCGCGCGCTGCCGGCCGCCGGCCGCGCGCTCGAGATCGCCAGCGGCAGCGGCCAGCACGTGCACTGGTTCGCGCGCCGCCTGCCGGGGTGGACCTGGCAGCCCACCGAGTTCGATGCCGCGGCGCTGGCCTCGATCGCCGCCTGGAGCGTCGTCACGCCCGGCGACCTGCTCGACGACGCAGAGGACGACATGGCCAACGTGGCAGGCCCGCTGGCCAACGTGCTGGCGCCGCTGCGGCTGGACGTGTGCGCGCCGCAATGGCCCGTGGTCGGCCTGTTCGACGCCATCACCTGCGCCAACATGATCCATGCCTCGCCCTGGCCCACCTGCCCGGGGCTGATGCGCGGCGCGGCGCGCCACCTGGCGCCGGCCGGCGTGCTGGTGACCTACGGCCCCTACGGCGTCGACGGCGAGGCGCTGGCGCCCAGCAACCTCGAGTTCGACGCGTGGCTGAAGTCGCGCGATGCGTCCTGGGGTATCCGCCGGCTGGCCGACGTCGTCGCAGCGGCCGCGGACGCCGGCCTGCGCCTGCGCGAGCGGGTCGCCGTGCCCGCCAACAACCAGATGCTGGTGTTCGAACGCGCCGCGCGTTCGCCCGCCTGAAGGAAACCCATGAGCCAAGACTCCCCATCCACCGCGACCGCCGGCGTCCCGGCCGAACTCGCGATCGCGCAGACCCGGGCCTGGGTGCGCCGCGCCGTGATCGGCCTGAACCTGTGTCCGTTCGCCCGCGCCGTCGACGTCAAGGACCAGGTCCGCTACGTCCACAGCGACGCCGCCGACGCCCAGACCCTGCTCGCCACGCTGTGCGTCGAGCTGCAGCGGCTGGCAGACACCGAACCCGAGCAGGTCGACACGACCATGGTGATACACCCCAACGTATTCGCCGACTTCGCCGACTTCAACGACTTCCTCGAGCTGGCCGACGCCGCGCTGGAGGACATGAACCTCGACGGCATCCTGCAGGTGGCCAGCTTCCATCCGCAGTTCCAGTTCGCCGGCACCGAGGTCGACGACATCACCAACGCGACCAACCGCTCGCCCTGGCCGACGCTGCACCTGCTGCGCGAAGAGAGCGTCGACCGCGCGGTGGCGGCGTTCCCCGATGCCGAGGCGATCTTCGAGCGCAACATGGACACGCTCGAGCAACTCGGCACCGAGGGCTGGGCTGCGCTGCGCGCGCAGTGGGAATCCGACGCCGCTGCCGAGCTGGCGGCCCGACCCGTTCCGAAGGATTGATTCGCCGCGCGCGGCTCGTGACGAGCCGCGCGATGGGCGACACCTTGCGTCGCCGACGCGGCGCCCGGGAGGGTGCCGCTAGGTGCGCTGGCGCACCGACCGCCGCGGGCGTGCGCGCCTTCCGGGCAGTGCACCGACTACGCGCCCGTCGCTGCTGGCGCCGGCGTCTGTAGGGTCTTCTAGACAAGCTGTGTAGGGTGTTCTCGACACCTGCGAGGTGCGCGGATGAGCGCGTCGATGAACGTGAGATTCAGCACTGAACTGCGCGCCAAAGCGGCCGATGTTCATGGCATCCGGCAATCGTCTCGAACCGAATAATCATTCGTACAAATTCTTCGCGCTCAGGCTCGGCGTGCAACTCGACCATGGGCCGTCAACACGCAATGGAACCAACAATAAAGCTAACACCGACCGCTGCGCCCGGGCGCGCTGCTGGAGCGCTGCCAGGCCAGCGCCTTCGCACTCGCGAGCGGCTTCGTGATGTGCGGTCTCGTGCTCGCCGGGGGCGCCCGCACGTCCGCCGTCACGGCCAGCGTCGCCACGCTCTTGCTGCTGGCGGCTGGCGTCGCGCTCGACCGCGCGCGTGCGCGGCGCGAGGCCGCGCACCGTGGTGCGACGCTCGCCTTCGTCGCCGGCACCGAGCTGCTCGGCAGCGCGGTGCTGCCGGTGTGGAGTGCGCACATCGAGAGTTCGCGCCAGCAGATGGAGTCGGCGGTGGCCGCGCTCACGCAGCGCTTCGCGGGCATCGTCGACCGGCTCGACCAGACCTTGCGCGCCAGCGGCCAGGACGGCGAGCGCGGCCTCGGCGCGGTGTTCGAGCAGAGCAGCCAGGAGCTGCGCGGGGTGCTGGCCAGCAGCGGCGCGATGCACGCCCAGGTGCAGAGCCTGAGCCGCTTCGTCGACGAGCTGCAGCAGATGGCGGCGGAGGTCGCCAACATCGCCGCGCAGACCAACCTGCTGGCCATCAATGCGGCCATCGAGGCGGCGCACGCGGGTGTCGAAGGCCGCGGCTTCGCCGTGCTCGCGCAGGAGGTGCGCAAGCTCTCGGCGATGTCGGGCGAGATGGGCCGCAGGATGACCGAGAAGGTGAGCGTCATCGGCGCGGCGATCGGCGCGGCGCGCGCCAGCGCCGAGCAGTCGGCCGAGCGCGAGGCGGCGTCGGCGCTCGCCTCCGATGGGGCGATCAACGGCGTGCTGAGCCGCTTTCGTGGCGTGACCGAGGCGATGGAGGCCGCGGCCGCGGTGATGAAGCAGGAGAGCGCGGGCATCCAGTCCGAGATCGTCGAGGCGCTGGTGCAGCTGCAGTTCCAGGACCGCGTCAGCCAGCGCATGACGCACGTGCGCCACAACATCGAGCGCCTGCCGCAGTTGCTGTCCGACAGCCAGCAGCAGTTCGACCGTTCCGGCCTGCTCGCGCCGATCGACGCCCGCGCCCTGCTGGGCGAACTCGAGGGCAGCTATGCGATGGCCGACGAGCGCGTGACGCACGGGGTCAAGGCCGGCGGCGCGGCCGTCGCGGCCGCGGCCGCGGCCGAGGAAGTCACGTTCTTCTGAATCGCGCGAATACCAGTTTCAACAGGAAGGAAGCAATGGCCAAGACCATCATGATCGTCGACGACTCCGCATCGCTGCGCCAGGTCGTCGGAATATCGCTGCGCGGGGCGGGCTACGACGTGCTCGAGGGCTGCGACGGCGTCGATGCGCTGCGGAAGCTCACCGGGCAGAAGGTGCACCTGATCATCAGCGACGTGAACATGCCCAACATGGACGGCATCACGCTGGTCAAGGAGATCAAGAAGCTGGCCGCCTACCGGTTCACGCCCATCGTCATGCTGACCACCGAGTCGGCCGACGGCAAGAAGGCCGAAGGCCAGGCCGCTGGTGCCAAAGCCTGGATGCTCAAGCCCTTCAACCCGCCGCAGCTGCTCAACGTGGTGCAGAAGCTGGTGCTGCCATGAGCCGGCCGCGCAAGCCGCAAGGCGCGCCGGCCACGGAGCCGGCGCGCGCCGCATTTC
>Ga0302323_100005808_pt1 | contig 10127 bp, 5 predicted proteins | sample Fen_T0_3_FD_201950 | JGI IMG/M metagenome (GOLD analysis project Ga0302323, IMG submission 201950) | Peat permafrost microbial communities from Stordalen Mire near Abisko, Sweden - Fen_T0_3 | ecosystem: Environmental > Terrestrial > Soil > Wetlands > Permafrost | place: Sweden: Abisko... | reverse complement strand
GGGGTTCCAGGAGAGCGCGAGCGAGGTGGTGGTCACGTTGGAGGCCGAGAGGCCGCTGGGTGCCGAGGGGGCCTGGGTGTCCGGCGGGGTCAGGGTCGTGGCGGTGGCGGTGTTGGAGGAAGCGGAGGAGCCGGCGGAGTCGACGGCCTTGACGGTATAGGAGTAGGCCGTGGAAGGGCTCAGGCCCGTGTCGGTGAATGACAGGGTCGTGAGGCCGGTGGCCACCTGGCTGCCGCCGCGGAAGACACTATACGTGACGGAGCAGCTCGTCGGCGGAGTGACCGCGCTCCAGGCGAGCTGGATCTGGCTGGTCGAGGCGGCGGTGGCAGAGAGGTTGGCCGGAGCGGACGGGCTCGAGCTGCAGGTGGGGGTGGAGACCACGGCCACGGTGAGTCCGCAGACCTTGGGGTTCTCCGTGGCGCCCTTGGTGAACTGGATCGTCACGTGGCCGCTGGTGTCTGGGGTGGCGGTGAAGGTCTTGCCGACGCCCTTGTTGGCGCCACCCGCCTCCGAGTAGATGTCGAAGCCGGTCAGGACCTTGGTGCCGTTGATGGCCACGTCGAAGAGTCGCTGACCGGCTGCGGTCAGGTAGCTCTCCTCGAAGTAGAGCGTGACCGAGTAGGTCTTGCCCGAGGCGAGTCCCGGGACGGTGTAGCTGAACTCACCGTAACGCTCGGACTGGAAGACGTCCTGGGGAACTCCGGACACCAGCGTGGTATCGATGGTGCTGGTGTTGGAGTAGGTGCTGCCACCGGAGAAGTCGGTGTCGGCGACGAAGCCGGTGCTGTCGGGGCCGCCGGCGTTGATGGAGATGGAGGTGAAGGGACCAGCGGTGAACGAGGCGGTCACCGACTGCGCGGCGCTCATGGTGACGGTGCAGGTGGCGCTGGTGCCGGAGCAGGCGCCGGACCAGCCGGTGAAGGTCGAGCTGCCAGTGGCGGTCGCGGTCAGGGTGACGCTGGTGCCGCTGGCGTAGCCGGCGCTGCACGTCGAGCCGCAGCTGATGCCCGACGGCGCGGAGCTGACCGTCCCGGTGCCCCCGCCGGTCTTGACGACCGTGAGGACGTTGCCGTCCGTGGCCGACGGGATGAGCGAACACTTCGCGCTGGACTTGGAGACCCCCGTGGTGTCCTTCAAGGTCGGGCACATGAACTGGGTGTAACGGGTGTCGCCGTCCAGGAAGATCTTCAGCCACGGGATCAACTGACGGATCTCGTTGCTGTTCGCCTTGGTAAAGTAGAGGTGGTCGGCGCCGCTGAGCTGCACGGCGGCGCTCGGGGTGCTGGCCGGAAGCCCCGCGTACAGGGTATCGACGTAGGACGGAGTGACCGTCGAGTCCGTTGCTCCGCTGACGACCAGCGTCGGGACGCGGTTGTTGGACAGGTTCAGAGTCCCAGGCGTGCCGGGCGCGAGTCCGATCGCGGCCTTCAGCGACGAGCGCTGGACCGCCGCCAGGAGGGTGCCGGCGCCGCCGGCGGAGTGGCCCATGACGGCCAGACGGGTGGAGTCGACCCGATCCTTCACCGAGCTCTTCTGAGTCAGGTAGTCCAGGGCGGCCAGCAGCTCGGTTCCTCGAGAATCGGCGCTATCACTCGTGGTGAGCGTCTCCATGCCGATCACCACGAACCCGAACGACGCCAGCCGCGGCCCCATCCAGGCCTCTTCGTTGGCGAACTTGGCGCTGAAGCCGGGACAGATCGCGACCGCGCCCCAGGTCCCCAGGCTGGTGTCGGTCGGGTAGTAGATGAATCCGCCGCCGAAGCCGTTGCCGCTCGGCACAGTCACCTGCGCGGTGGCGAACGGACCATTCGTCGCCGCGTTGCTGGTGACGGTCGGATCCGGACCCCGCTGGTACGCGCTCGCCGCCGCGGCAGTGCTCGACAGCGGCTGTTCTGCAGGATCCTCATTCGTGCCCGCTGGTGCTCCGCAGGCCAACAGCGATGCGCCCATCAGGAAGACCGCGAGCCTCGATGAACCGTGGACTTGCATGACGACCTCCTCCAACCCCAGCGCGAAAGCCGGCGCCGGCTTCCGAGCTTTCATGGGGATCCGTGGTGGCAAACAGCGACAGGCAGCCTGCCGTCGGGGAGAGAAGATGGGCCGCGAGGTGAAGGTCGGTCGGGTCCTTGCCAATCTTCTCGGCCACGCATTGCGCAACCGATCTCGAACTCTCGAACCATAGCACTTCGGATGGCTCGGCCCAGTCCGTTTCTGCCCTTGTGAGCGCTGCCATCGGGAGCGGACGGCGCCCCTTGGGGACCGTCAGGGTCCCACGTTCGGCACCACGATCACCGGCGGAGCGTGCGCGGCCGGGGCGTTCATGCGCTCGCCCCAGCGCTCCAGGAACTGATTGTTCATCACCGGCGGCTCGCCGCGCCGTGCCAGGACGAACGGCTCCTCTACACCCACCACGCCGTAGGTCCCGGAGGTCAGCGCCGGGAGGATCTTCTGCATCTCCTGGTCCCCGTTGCGGGCCCGCCCGGTCCAGACCAGGAGGTACTGCGCGTCGTAGATCCCAAAATGAAGCGTGTAGGCCTGCGGCCGGTTCGAGACGTGCGGGAGCAGGTTGTCGCTGGCGGCGACCGAGGCCTGCGGTGGGAGCTTCTGGGCGATGCGCTCGAGCGCGGCGAGGTTGGTCCGGTCCTGCGGAGAGGTGTCGAACTGGAAGACGGCGAACCCGGCCCGGATGGTGTGATGCTGGAAGATCGCCCCGAGCTGATAGCTGACCGGCAGCATCGCGCAGGTGAGCCCCACCAGCGCGGCCCGTCGCCGGACCGTCTCGGCGCGGGGGTCGCGCTCGGCCTGGCGCGGGCCCTCGAGCGCCGCGACCATCCCGATGAACAGGAAGACCGTCCAGTGGAACGTGTACTGGAACGAGGTCTGGACGAGCGGCGGGTAGCCGGTGGCGAGGAGGGTGAAGAAGAAGCCGGGCAGGATGAGCAGCAGGATGATCGGCCGCCGCAACGGCAGGAACGCCAGCGGGACGAAGAGCTGCAGGAGGTAGAAGAGCTTCTCCCGCTCCACCAGGGTGTCGAGGGTGAAGGCGGGGTTGCCCACGACCGTCTTGAGGATGTCACCGAAGGTGTTCTTCCCGGTCGGGAGGAGCTTGGTGTACATCCAGGTGAAGCTCTCCTGCCCGTTTGCCATCATCGGCATGAAGACCAGCTTGAGCGCGCAGAAGTGGATGGTTCCCAGCACCGCGACCGCCAGGCCGGCGCGTGGCCGCTGACCGGTGAGGAGCAGGTAGGCGCCGATGATGGCCAGGCCGGCCCCGACGTCCTCGCGGACCGAGAGCGCCAGGATCACCGCCACCGCGGCGAGCCAATCGCGCTTCGACTCCAGCAGGTAGAGCGCCGACCAGAGGAAGACCGCGCCCAGCGGCAGGTAGTGGAACTCGTAGAGGTTGGCGCCGTGAACCGGCGGATAGACCAGGTAGCAGAGGGCGATCAGGCAGGCCGGCCACGCGCCGAGGTGTCGCCGGGCGAAGAGGAAGAGCGGGATCGCTGCGGCGCCGATCATCGTGGCCTGGATGATCAGGAGCGTCTCGGGGGACTGCGCCAGGGCGTAGATCGGCGCCAGGACATAGCTGAAGAAGGTGGCGTGGTTGGCGAAGTGGCTGCCGGTGGGCCCGCTGTACGGCGTGGATCGGAAGAACCCGTTTCCGTGGAGCGCGTTCCAGACCAGGTTATTCTCGAGGGCGAGGTCGTAAGACGCGGTCCTCAGATTTCGGTGAGCGGTGACCGTGAAGATGGAGAACAGGACGCCGTAGCCGGCGGCGCCCAGGAGGACCAGGGTCGAGGGCAGCCAGCGCCAGGCGCGCACCCCGCTCCACGCACGGGCGAAGCTCTGGCGCAACGGCTCCAGCCGGGTTGGGATCGTGAGTGGGGGCAGTCCCCGCGTGAGCGGAGGGCTGGAGAGCGCCGCGCGGAAGCTGGCCCAGGCGGCCAGGCTGAAGCCCGCCACCAGGAACAGGAAGGTCAGCTCCCGGCCCGACCACATCCTCCAGTTGAAGAGGAACGGGAGGAATCCAGCCAGGGACAGGGGCGCGATGCGCCGGGCCACCTCCTCGATGCGGCCGGTGAGATCGAGCCGACGCGCCCTCAGCAGGATCGCCAGCCAGGCGAGCCCCAGGCCAGCGCCAACAGCCGCCCCGCCGAACATCCCGACCACGATCGCGCGCCGGGGGGAGTCGGCGATCTGGTTGTCGATCACGAACCAGACCAGATCGGACGGGACCCGGAGGACGCCCAGGCAGAACCCGACGGACCCGCCGATGAGCGCCAGCAGTCCGAGGCTGCGGCAGCAGCGGGTCAGGAGCGGCAGCTCAGGTGCAGGGGCCCCGGTGGGCGTCTCCGGAGTAGCCGCCGCAGGCTCGATGGGAGGCGCCGGCGACTCAGCGTGAATGACGTTCTCGCAGCTCGCCGCGACTTCGGATGGGACTTCTGACGTGTTCGGGCTCATCGCCCCTCCCCTCGGTCCAGGGCCATCATCAAGTAGAGCGCCAGGCCGCGGGTCGGGTGGCAGCGGACGATCCGTCGATCGACCACGCGCAGCCCGGCTCGGTTCGCCAGCGCGGGATAGTCCTCCTCGGCGCGGACGTGCTTGCCGCGGTCGAGGGAGGCGAGGAGGTTGCTGAGGTGCTTTCCCGGGAGGTAGACCACGTCGGAGGTGGCGACGCGGCGAACCGAGTCGCTCTGGGCGCACATCTCGAGCAGCGCCGCGGCGGTGGCGTCGTCCAGGTGGTGGAGCAGGCCGCTCAGGATGATCCTGTTGGGCCGGAGCTCCGCCACGTCGGCGGCCGTGACCTGGCGCACCTCCAGATGCACTCCCTCGCGCGCGCCGAACCGCTCCCGGGCGCGGTTGACGGCCACCGGATCCACGTCGAACCCGAAGTAGCGAACCGAGGGCGGCAGGTGGTCGAGGGCGATCCCGGTGCCGCAGCCCACGTCCAGCACCACATCGCCGGGCTGGGCCTCCAGCATCCGGAAGAGGGGCGACATGTCGATGCCGCCCACCGCCAGCGGACGGATTCGGTCGTAGACGAAGGGGTGGCCGAGCAGGCGCTGGTAGAGGGACATCGCTGGATCCTTTGCCGGTCTAGAAGGGCGGATTGCCGCGCGGGCTCGGAGGGCGCGGCTGCGGTTCGCGCTCCGGTGGACCCAGGTTGACCTCTTCCGCGACCGCGTAGAGCGGGCGGCGCTTGACCTCCTCGTAGATCCGGCCGACGTACTCGCCGAGGATGCCGGTCATGAGGAGCTGAGCAGACGAGCCGAGCGCCACCAGGATCATGATGGTGGTCCAGCCCGGGACCACGCTCCCCTCCAGCCGCTGGTAGAGCGCCCAGACGCCGACGCCGATGGCGAGCACCCCGGCCAGGGCGCCGAGCCAGGTGGCGATTCGGAGCGGAACGATGGAGAACGAGGTGATCCCGTCGATGGCGAAGGCCATCATCTTGCGAAACGGATACTTGGTCTCTCCGGCGAAGCGCCCTTCCCGCTCGTAGGTCACCGAGGTCTGGCGGAAGCCGAGCCAGGCCACCATCCCGCGGATGAAGCGGTGGCGTTCACGGAGAGAGCGCAGGGTCAGGACCACCAGCCGGCTCATCAGGCGGAAGTCGCCGGCGTCGGTGGGGATGGAGAACCCGAGCATGGCGCGCAGGATCCGGTAGAAGACCGCCGCGGTGGCCCGCTTGAACCAGGTTTCGCCTCTGCGCTGGCTGCGCACGCCGTAGACCACGTCGTAGCCTTCGCGCCACTTGTCGAGCATGGCGCGGACCACCTCGGGGGGATCCTGCAGGTCCGCGTCCATCACGACCACCGCCTGTCCTTCGGCGCGATCGAGACCAGCGGTGATGGCGACCTGGTGGCCGAAGTTGCGCGACAGGGAGAGGATCTTGTAGCGGCGCTCGTCCTTCGCCAGCGCCTGCAGCAGCGCCAGGGAGCCGTCGCGCGACCCGTCGTTGACGAAGACCACCTCCCAGGAGACGCCGATGTCGGACAGGAAGGCGTGCAGCCGACGATCGAGCTCGGGGATGGTCTCCTGCTCGTTGAAGATCGGGATGACCAGCGTCAGCGTTGGCCGGGGATCCTCGGCGACCGACGACGACGCGCCAGGCGGAGTGGTGGACATCGGAACGCTCTGGAAAATGTGGAAAACCGGGTAGCTTGGAGAGAACTCTAGGCGACCCGATTGGATTTCACAAGAGGAGACCGCCGAAGCGAATCGATTCAATTCGCGGCGTCGATGACGCGGAGGAGAACCGGCAATTCTCCGATTTCTCCAAGAAAGTGGTCCGGGTTTGCCGCGGCGAGGGCATCGCGGGTGCAGGCGCCCCAGAGTGCGGCGACGGCGATGGTGCCGGCAGCCTTGCCAGCGGCGACGTCGTGGGGCGAGTCGCCGATCATGACGGAGCGGGCGGTTGAGCTGGTGCATCCCAGGCGTTCCAGTGCCACGTGGACCGGCATCGGGTCGGGTTTGGAGCGCGGGCAGGAGTCGGCGGCGATCAGCGTCTCGACAAGCTCAGGGAGCCCCACGTGCTCCAAGGTCCGCTGGGCGCCCGCGATGGTCTTGGAGGTGACGATGGCGATCGGGTGGCCGCGCTCGGCCAGGGAGTGGACCAACTCGACGGCACCGGGGAACGGGTGGGTGAGCCGATCGTGGTTCTCGAGCCAGAAGGTCCGGTAGCGGGCGAGGAGCGGCTCTACGTCGTCCGGGTGGAGGGCCAGGCTCGCGAGCTGGGTGCGGAGCGGCGTGCCGATGCCGGTGATCCACTCTGCGTCAGTGACCGGTCGGCCGTAACCTTCGAAGGCGTGCCGGGCGCAGGTGAGGATGAACGGGACGGTGTCGACGAGGGTGCCGTCGAGATCGAAGAGCAGCGGGCGCGGAGGGGGCACGGGGGACAGGATAGCCGATGACGCCCCCTTTCGGTCTGCTCCCGCGAGCCGTTACCCTAGCGTCGACTCCTCCCCTGTAGCTCAAGGGGCGAGCGGCAGCGCCCCCGTCGGCTTCGTTCCTTTGAAGATTAGGACCCGGTTGTTGCGGTTATCGGTCACGAACAGCTGATCGCCCCAGAGGGCAACGCCGGACGGGAACCACAGGGTCCGTCCGGTGGGGTTCGAGTCGGGCGTGTAGTCTTGGTTGTCATCGTTGCGTTGCCGGTGAAAAAGGTCTCTCTGACCTAGCACGCCGCTGGCCGGAGCCCCACTCGCTGTTGGAAATGAATCCCAGATGAGGATCCGGTTGTTGAGCGAGTCGGACACGAACAGCTGGTTGCCGTTGGAGGACACGGAGTTGGGCCCGTCCAAGCCGGTCGGGGTGCTTGCGACATAAGCCGTCTTGAACCCATCCTGCCCCAGCACGAGACCAGCCGCTTTGCCGTTCTCCTCCGGGAATGAGTTCCAGACGAGGACGCGATTGTTCCCAGAGTCCGCGACGACCACCCGGACGCCATCGCTCCACACGTCGGTGGGGTTCCGCATGGTCGAGTCTCCAGGGACCACGTCACCGCCGGCGTTCGCATTGCAGTAAGTGAAATCGGCCTGCCCCAACACCAGGTCCGCGTCCTGACCGTTCTTGGTCGGGATCGAATTCCAGACGAGGACTCGATGGTTGTACGAGTCGGCGACCAGAAGCTTGTCCTTGACGACCCAGACTCCTGCCGCTCTGCTGATCCGGTTTCGCGCACACGTATCCGAGGGAGCGGTGTGGAAATCGTCCCAGCCCTCCACAAAGCTCGCGGCCACGCCCGTTTGCGTCGGCATCGAGCTGAAGACCAGAACGCGATTCTGGTCTGCTACCAGCAGCGCGCCCGATCCCGCGGCCACGCCCAGAGGAGCGATCCACTTTGCGTCAGTCGAGCCGGCGTCCGTTACGTCGAGGCTCGGCTGCCCGAGTACGAAAGAGGCCGACGAGCCACTCGTGTCCGGCACCGAATCGAAGACCAGGACGCGGTGATTGCCTGAGTCGGATATGAAGAGCTTGCCACCATCGGTCAACGCCCGTCCCAAGGGCAACGCCAGCGTCCCGGCGCCGGGTAGGCCACCGCGGTTCTCATCGTAGTGCTCGAATTTCGCTTGCCCGATGACGACGCTTGCATCCTGAAACGCCGTGAACTGGACGAACGGGTACTCCACCTGAACGGTTGCCGTGGAATGGCTTCCATCCAAACACGTCGCATCGGCCTCAATGGTGTTCGCGTTTGCCCAGAGCGCCACCTTGCCCGTGTAGTGTCGGGAGTCTGTGGAGGTCGCCGCGATCGGTGGAGATCTGGTTCCCGACCCGTCCACCGAAACCAGCTGAACGCCCGAGACTGTCCCGCTCAATTCCACGCTCACTTCGACCTGTCCGGTTCCATTGGCAACAATCTGGCCCGCCGAAGGCGTGGTGATCTGGATGGTGACGGGTAAGGTCCCCCCGCCCCCGCCCCCCACGTCACCGCCGCCCCCACCCACGGTGCCACCGCCCCCACCCACGGTGCCACCGCCCCCACCCACGGTGCCACCGCCCCCACCCACGGTGCCACCACCCCCACCCACGGTGCCACCACCCCCATCGCTACCGCAGCCGTTCAGACATGCGATCACGAGTACCAGATGCACCCAGCCCTTGGTCACTGATGCCTCCGTCACTGCTTCACACACGTCTGGTACCACCCGGATCCAGAGCAAATTGAGTTTCCTGCGCAGTCAGTGGTCTTGTTGCACGCTTGCCCAACCCAGCAACCGACCCCACCCTGCATCCCGGAATGACCCAGAATCTCTTCCGCCGAGACCACGATGTCCACGTTGCCGGCAATTCCGGTCTCGCTGTTGCTCAGATCAATGACGCTATCGCTTCGGTTGGTAGTCGTGATCTTCAGGCCCCACTTGGGCACATCGCTTCGAATGATCTGCGCGATCTCCTCGATGGTCTTCTCCGGACCTCCTGCCGCTCCCACTACTAGGCACTTGTGGTCTGCGCTTTCAGTACATGCGCCGTTGGTGTCCAACTCAACGGTCAGAGGCTTGCTGACGCCATCGCTAATCGTGAAAGACACCCCCTCCACGGCAGTCGACTGGACGGTGATCGACCCGATGGAGTCACGGGTCAGGATCTTCTTGCACGTAGCGCTCTGGCAAGTCCCGCAGGTGAAGGATCGGGAGTCGTCGCACTCTTCGACTGTCTGCTGAATATTGTCTCCACAATAGGGCCCCCACCCGATCTGGAAGTCCGTACATGTGGAATTGCAGACCTGACAGGTCACTTGCCCGTACGGGCAGGTGCTTGCCCCATTTCTCGACGCCCCGTCGTCGCACACCTCGCCCAAGTCCTGCGTGCCGTCCCCGCAGAAGTGGGGGATGCCGGTGACTTCCTTGCAGGCATGGTTGCACAGCGTGCAGGGGGTCGACGACATAGCGGTATACGAACAGTCGCGCGAGTCGGTGTTCTCCGCCCCCTTGTCGCACTCCTCGCCATTATCCACATCCTTCTGCTTGTCTCCGCAATAACTGGACACGCCAGCGACGTTCTTGCAGTGCGTGTTGCAGAGGGTGCAGGAGGTCAAACCATAAGGACAGTCAGTCGAGTCGGCGTTGTCCACACCCTTGTCGCACTCCTCGTTCTGATCCTTGTCGATGCGCCCGTCGCCGCAAAAGGCACCCTTTCCATCAATGGTGCCCGAGCAGGTCGAGTTGCAGCTCTGGCAGCTCGCCTGTCCGTAGGAACAGGTGGTCGAACCGTTCCTCCCCTCTGGGTCATCGCACACTTCGCCATACTTCGTGTCGATTGTCTTGTCGCCGCAGTACGGCCCGTGTCCCGTGACATGCCCAGTGCAGTTCGAGTTGCAGTTTTGGCAGGTGAGCTGCCCATATGGACAGGTCAGCGAGCCGTTGTTCTTCCCGTCGTCGCACACCTCGCCACGGTCCTGGTTGCCGTCCCCGCAGAAGTGGGGGACGCCGGTGACTATCTTGCAGGACTTGTTGCACAGCGGGCACGGCGTCGAGGAGGAGTACGGGCAGTCGACCGAGTCGGTGTTGTCCCCCCCCTCGTCGCACTCCTCACCATTTTTCTCATCCTTCGTCTTGTCTCCGCAATAGCTGGGCACGCCAGCGACCTTCTTGCACTGCTTTCTGCAGAGCGTGCAGGACGTC
>Ga0302323_100005806_pt1 | contig 10128 bp, 7 predicted proteins | sample Fen_T0_3_FD_201950 | JGI IMG/M metagenome (GOLD analysis project Ga0302323, IMG submission 201950) | Peat permafrost microbial communities from Stordalen Mire near Abisko, Sweden - Fen_T0_3 | ecosystem: Environmental > Terrestrial > Soil > Wetlands > Permafrost | place: Sweden: Abisko... | reverse complement strand
CAGAAATTCCTGCAATTTTTCATTCATCGTCGATTCAACCAACGGTTTAACTTCGGATGAAACCAACTTATCTTTGGTTTGTGATGAAAACTTGGGATCAGGGACTTTAACTGAAAGCACTGCCGTTAAACCTTCTCTGGCATCATCACCGGTTGTTGACACTTTTTCTTTTTTAGCTAATCCGCTGGATTCAATGTATTGATTTATAGTCCGTGTCAGTGCGCCCCTGAATCCAGCCAAATGACTACCACCATCACGTTGTGGAATATTATTGGTATAGCAGAATACATTTTCCTGGTAGGAATCGTTCCACTGCATGGCGACTTCTACAGTGACCCCTTCTTTTTCGGTAATAAAATGAAATACTTCAGAGAAAAGCGGTGTTTTGTTTTTATTGAGATGAACTACAAAAGCACCTATACCGCCTTCAAATTCGAAAACATCCTGCCTATCGGTACGTTCATCATACAGGCTGATACGTACACCTGAATTCAAAAAGGATAATTCTCTTAGTCTTTTTGCCAGTATATCGTAATGAAATTCAACATCTCCAAACGTTTCTGAGCTAGGTTTAAAATTAATTAATGTGCCTGAGCCTTCAGCAGGGCCAACTGCTGCCAAGGGCGCTACGGGGTTGCCCATACGATATTGTTGTTTATAAAGTTTGCCATTCTTGCGCACTTCCAGATTTAACTCTTCGGACAAGGCATTTACTACTGATACCCCTACACCGTGCAAGCCGCCGGATACCTTGTAAGCATTATCATCAAATTTACCGCCTGCATGAAGAACAGTCATAATCACTTCCGCTGCTGACCTGCCTTCCTCTTTATGAATATCAACGGGAATGCCTCGACCATCATCAGAAACTGATACCGATCCATTACTGTGAATGATTACCTTCACTTCTTTACAGTAACCGGCCAATGCCTCATCAATGGAGTTATCGACAACTTCAAAAACCATGTGATGCAAACCGGAACCGTCATCGGTATCTCCAATATACATTCCCGGCCGTTTTCTTACAGCATCCAGACCTTTTAAAACTTGAATATTAGTACTATCGTATTGATCGTTATTGCTACTCATGACTCTCCTGCTTTTTTTGTTGTTGTGAATGTTCCACGTGGAACATTACACTTGCTTTATATTGCCATGTTCCACGTGGAACATTTTGTAGTTTTTTATATGACTTAAATCGCCAAAATCGGATAATTCGGTGGCTGTGATAAACACCTGACATTTCATTTCAGATAAATAATGCAATAATTTAGAACGATTTATAACATCAAGTTCAGCTGCAAAATCGTCAACTAGAAAACAACCCATATTACTGTGTTCATTAGTCAATAACTGCACCTGTGCAAGTTTTAAACTCATTACTATCAACTTTAATTGACCGCGTGAAACAAAATCTTTGGCCAATCGATTACTAACCAATAATTGAAAATCACCACGATGCGGGCCACTATGAGTAAATCCATAACGAAGGTCTTTATCTCGTTCTTCAGTTAAAACCTGTTGAAATCCAATGGCTGTATCCCAGCCTGATGTTAGTTTTATATCAATGTCATCAATCTCAAGAAATCTATCAATGATTTCAGTAAATACAGGCTTAAACTTTTGCAAATAGAATTGTCGAGAGCTATTGACTATTGTACCGTAATAAACCAGTTCTTTATCCCAAACATTGAGATGATCAGATCGTTTATCTTTTAAGAATGCATTACGTTGTAATAACGCTTTTTTAAAATTGCGCCACGCAGATAAAAACTTGTCATCATCATTAAATACGCCCCAATCCAAGAATTCTCTTCTTAGTTGTGGCCCCGCATCGAGAAGCTCATAGCTTTTTGGATGAATAATTTGCAAAGGCAAAGCATAAGCAAGATCTGATCTTTTTTGTGTTGATTGCTGATTAATACGACAACAGAAACTTTTACTATCCAGTTGAATGCCTAAATGGACAGTATTGCCATTGGTTTGTAATGTTTGTGCAGAAACAATCAAATGATTTTGAGAAATATTAATAACAGGCTTTATTGTTGCAGAACGGAAAGATTTAGCGCGACCTAAAATAAAAATAGCTTCAAGGACAGCACTTTTGCCACTGGCGTTTTCTCCAACAATAAAATTAATTCCTGGGGCAGGGGTTATAGTTTCTTTTTGAATATTTCTAACTGCATAAATATCCAATTTTAATAATGTCATAAAAGTAAATCTTATATCCTCATGGGCATCACAATAAATTTGTAAACACAATCGTCGGGTTCATCTATAAAACAACTACTAGCGTTACTTGCGATCGTTAATACAGCAAGCTCAGAATCAAGATTTGAAACAGCATCCAGCAAATATTGAGCGTTAAAGGCAATAGATAACGGTTCACCTTCATACTCGATAGCAAGCTCTTCTTCAGCTTCATCATGTTCAGGATTATGCGTACTGATTCTTAAACTATCAGGTGTAATATCCAGGGTAATACCTTTAATTTTTTCATTGGATAAAATAGCAACACGAGTTAAGGCATCTTTTAATAGCTGTTTTTGAATATGGATTGGATTAAAAAATTCTTGTTGAAAAACTTTGCCAAAATCGGGATATTTTGAATCCACTAATTTTGCTGAAAAAATCAGATTTTTAATAAAAATTCTAATGTTGTTACTGGAAAACTCAACTTTTAATTCAGCATCCGGATCATCAAGTAATCGACTGAGTTCTAAGACTCCTTTTCTGGGAAGAATAATCCTGGATTCATAACCTGTACCCAGATCTAAAGTGTCTTGATAAATCGATAAACGATGACCATCAGATGCAACCAGCTTAATTTTGCTGTTGGAAATAGTCAGCAATAAACCATTCAGGTAATAACGAACATCCTGGTTAGCCATACAAAATACAGTCTTATCGAGAGCTTTTTTAAATTGGCCACCATTTATAAAAAAATGATTCTCTAATTCAGATTCAGAAAATTCAGGATAATTATCCGCAGGTAAACAACTTAAAGAAAACCGGCTGCGATTAGATAATATTTTTACTTTATCATCCTGTTGTTCAAATTTGATTTCAGATCCGTTGGGTAAAAGCCTGCAAATATCCAAGAATTTCCTAGCCGGTACGGTAATTGAGCCAGGCGTTGAAGAAGTAATACTAATTTTAGCAATAATCTGAATTTCCAGATCCGTGCCCGTTAGAATTAACTGATCATTATCAATAACAATTAGCACATTAGAAAGAATGGGCATGGTTTGTCTTTTTTCTATGACACTGACTATTTGTTGTAATGGAGTTAATATTTGTTCTCGATTAATAATAAATTTCATATCTTTTATATTATTACTATTAGCTTATTAAAAAGCTGTGGAAAACTTGGTTTTTTATTTTAAAATCAAGGATTTATTTTTTTTGTAATGTTGTTACCAACTTGTGTTTAAGCTATGTTTAAATAATATGTACTAATAAATTTATATTTTATCCACAACATTACTCACAGAATCAACAGGTTTATCCACAGAATTATCCACACATACCATAGGTTATACACACATTTAATGTGATAGTGTTCTTAGTAGATTAGAGTAATCCTCTGCAATTTTATGATCAGCTTCTTTTAGTTCATTAATTTTTTTACAGGCATTCATAACTGTAGTGTGATCACGCCCCCCAAACGCATCGCCGATTTCAGGAAAACTGTGTGAAGTAAGCTCCCTGGCCAAACACATAGCCATTTGCCGTGGACGCGTAATAGTTTGTTTTCTATTTTTTGACGATAAATCTACAACACGAATTTTAAAATACTCAGCAACGGTTTTTTGAATATTGTCAATATTGATGAGTTTATCTTTCAAGGAAATCAAATCATGTAATGCTTCTTTTGTAAATTCAATGGTAATTTCACGTCCGGTAAATTGCGCATTGGCTATTACACGTCTTAACGCACCTTCAAGATCACGGACATTGAAAGGGATTTTTTTGGCTATAAAAAATGCAACGTCCTGGGGAAGTTGTACATTAACCTGCGCTGCTTTTTTCATTAAAATAGCGGCTCTGGTTTCCATATCGGGTGGTTCAATTGAAACAGGAAGGCCACAACCAAATCTCGATTTTAGCCGGTCTTCAAGACCTATAATTTCTTTGGGATATTTATCACAAGTTAAAACGATTTGGTGTTTTTTTTCTAATAACGTATTAAAGGTATGAAAGAATTCTTCCTGGGAGCGTTCTTTACCGGCAAAAAATTGAATATCGTCAATTAAAAGTACATCTATACCACGGTAATATTCTTTAAAAGAGTTAATGGAATTTTGCTGTAATGCTCTGACCATATCCTGAACAAATTTTTCAGAGTGCAGATAAACAATCGTTGCCGAGGGATTTTTTTGAAAAACTGCATTACCTATTGCGTGCATAAGATGAGTTTTACCTAAACCGGAACTGCCGTAAATAAGTAAAGGGTTATAAGCTTTGCCACTATTTTCAGAAACCTGAATGGATGCAGCTCTTGCCAATTGATTAGATTTACCTTCAACAAAATTTTCAAAAGTGAACGCTTTATTAAGAAAATTAGGGTTGGTTTTTTTTACTTCAACCGGTTTTACGCTGTTAATTACGGCGGGTGTTGTCGATTTTTTTGAACCAATCTCAAGATTCAAGTCCAATGTTCCGTTAGAAAATTCATGGACGGATTCTTCAATTTTTGCAAAATAGTGTTGTTTAACCCAGTCCAAAACAAATCGGTTAGGAGCGAGTAATTTTAGTTGCCCATTGCTTTCTATGGCCTGTAAAGGCCGAATCCAGGTACTGAAATCAACACCTGCAATTTCATTTTCAAGTTTAGTAAGACAGTTATCCCAAATTGAGCTCATTAGATGTAGGTAAGAAATTGATATATGTTAGTGAGGAGTAGTTGCTTTTAATCACTATACAGTAATAAAACATTGCACTACAGAATTGACAGGCTATGTAGATTATTTTATCATCCGTAGTCTTTTTTATCTGTTTTTGTTAACACTCATCTGAATAGGCTTTAAGTAATATGAAAAGAACATACCAACCCAGTAAAATTAAACGAGCTAGAACACACGGTTTTCGTTCAAGAATGGCAACCGTAGGTGGTCGTAAAGTTTTAAATGCCCGTAGAGCAAAAGGTCGCGCCAAGTTAACTGTTTAGTTGACGTTGGGTGACAGAGCACCATTTTAATTTTCCCCCGCAGTTACGGTTAAAAAAACCGGCTGAATATAAAAAAGTTTTTGCAAAGCCTGTAAAATCAAGTGATACGTATTTTACTCTTTTAGCCATAAAGAATGATTTTGATCATCCGAGGCTAGGCTTGGCAATTGCTAAAAAAAATATAAAAAAGGCAGTACACAGAAATGTGATTAAACGGGCTGTAAGGGAAAATTTTAGAATACAACAAAAAAACTTGGGAAATATAGATATTGTTGTTCTGGCTCGTAAGGAAGCAGTAGATGCTCCGCTGGAATTATTAAGAAAGTCATTGGAAAAGCATTGGCTAAGGTTGGTATCCCGATGCGCTTCATGCTCATAGCAATTATAAAGTTTTATAAATACTTTATTAGCCCTTTGCTTGGCTCTAACTGTCGTTTTTATCCAAGCTGTTCAAGTTATTCCTTAGAAGCACTTCAGCGCCACGGTGCTATTATTGGCTCCTATCTCACTCTCAGAAGATTGTTAAAATGCCACCCTTTTCATGAAGGTGGCATTGATCCCGTTCCAGAAAAATTTGGTAATAAGAATGGATAATATAAGATTTATACTAGTCGTTACGTTTGCAATGCTTGTGTTTATGTTGTGGCAGGCTTGGCAATTAGACTATGGTCCAAAACCTGAAGTTGCTGCAATTGTAAATTCCGAAGGTGTTAAGGCTAAAGAAGATTTGCCACTTACAGCGGAAGCGGCCTCTCAAACTGAAACAGCAAAACAAAATCCAGTCTCTGTTCCTGTCTCAGCAGCAACATCTGCTGCTAAAACTGTGAAAGTTAAAACAGATGTTATTGCCCTTGAAATTGATATGCAAGGTGGCACAATCACCAATCTGGATTTGTTAAACTACCCGGTAGAAAAAGCGAATACAGTTGTAAACAAATTACGTAAAATGGTTGGCATGGAAGTCGCTGAAACAAACACTGCACCTGTACGCTTATTTAATAGCGATGAAGAAAAATTGTTTGTTGCACAAAGCGGTCTGATAGCGGGCAGCGGTCTAGCGGCTGCACCAAATCATTATACTATTTTCAGCAATGAGCAAGATAGTTACACATTGCAACCCGGCCAAGACAGTTTAACAATTCCTTTGACCTGGACCGATGATAATGGTCTTGCTATTACCAAATTATATACTTTTAAACGCGGAAGTTACGAGATAACACTGGATCAAAAAGTCAGTAATAACTCTGGAAAAGCCTGGTCCGGGAGACAATATAGTCAGTTATTAAGAGTGCCGGATAAAACTGGCAAAGGTAATATGCTGACCGGAGGCATGAGAGCTTATGATGGCGGTGTTATTTATACCGAAAAAAACAAATACCAGAAAATAAGTTTTGATGATATGGCAGAGGAGACTCTTGACGTCAGCACCCTAGGTGGCTGGGCTGCGATGATTCAACATTATTTTGCCTCTGCCTGGATTCCACCGGCTGAGCAGGAAAACCATTTCTATACCAAAGAACTAAAAGACGGACGTTATGTTATTGGTTCGTATTCTCCACCAGTAACTGTTGAAGCCAATACAGATGTTCAATTTGTTTCCCGATTATTTGCCGGCCCTAAAATCCAGCCTATGATGGAAAAAATTTCAACCGGCCTTGAGCTTACCGTTGATTACAGTGTTTTAACTTTTATTGGTAAACCGATTTACTGGTTACTCAACAAAATTCACAATGTTATTGGTAACTGGGGTGTTGCTATCATAGGCGTAACACTCTGTATCAAGTTATTGTTTTTTCCATTATCACAAGCCAGTTTCAAATCAATGGCTAAAATGCGTAAGATTCAGCCACGTCTTAAGGAACTGCAAGAGCGTTTTGCTGATGACAGACCCCGTTTCAATAACGAAATGATGGCGCTGTATAAAAAAGAAAAAGTAAATCCGCTAGGTGGCTGTTTGCCCATTCTGATACAGATTCCTGTATTTATGGCGCTATATTGGGTATTAAGTGAAACGGTTGAGTTTCGTCAGGCGCCTTTTATGCTTTGGATACAGGATTTATCAATACAAGATCCCTTCTTTATCTTACCGTTGATAATGGGTGTTACCATGAAAATTCAGCAAGGTCTGAATCCTGCACCGATTGATCCCATTCAAGCTAAAGTGATGAAGATGTTTCCTATTGTTTTTACCATTTTCTTCCTGTTTTTTCCAGCAGGTTTGGTTTTATACTGGGTTATTAATAATACCCTGTCGATTATTCAACAGACCTATATCACCCGGCAAATAGAAAAAGCGGGATAACTTGTCTTTAAATCCGGATACCATTGCAGCTATTGCAACACCGCCAGGGAATGGCGGTGTGGGTATCATTCGTATTTCAGGAGCTCTGGTTACTGAAATCGCCAAACAACTCCTCAATAAATCATTAACTCCCAGACACGCGCTGTTTTCATCTTTTATAGATAATAACGGTTCAGTGATTGATTCCGGCATCAGCCTCTATTTTCCCGCACCAGCTTCTTACACAGGCGAAGACATACTTGAACTCCAAGGACATGGTGGTTCAGTCGTGCAAGATATGCTGTTACGACGTGTCTTATCATTAGGCGCCAGATTAGCCAATCCCGGCGAATTCACCGAACGCGCTTTCCTGAATAACAAACTCGATTTGGCACAAGCCGAAGCCGTTGCTGATTTAATTGAAAGCAGCACCGAACAATCAGTCCGTTCTGCACAAAAATCCATGCAAGGTGTTTTTTCAGCACAAATTAACGAGCTGGTTACTGAACTGACTGAACTCCGCATCTATGTTGAAGCGGCTATCGATTTTGTGGATGAAGAAATCGATTTTTTAACCGATGGCGTCGTTGAAAACCGCATAGTCAGATTATTGCAAAGCATCCAGCAAATACAAAAAACAGCCCAACAAGGCCGTTTACTACGTGATGGCATGACGGTTGTTTTGGCAGGGAAACCAAACGCCGGAAAATCCAGCCTGCTCAATGCACTTGCGGGACATGAAGCGGCGATAGTCACCGACATCGCCGGAACAACCCGGGATGTACTCAGAGAACGTATCCAGCTTGATGGTATGCCATTGCATATCATTGATACCGCAGGTTTGCGGGAAAGCGACAATTCTATAGAAAAAGAAGGCATTCGCAGAGCGCACGAAGAAATTCAGAAAGCCGATAAAATTTTACTGCTGATAGATGCCAGGGAACCTGAAACCGAGGATTTATTAAAAACCCTGCCAGCAAATATCGACATCACCAAAGTTTACAACAAAATAGACCTGCTGGGCCTGGAGCCTGAAATAAAACAGACAGAAAACGGATACAGTTGTTACCTGTCCATTAAAACCGGGGACGGCATGGACTTATTAAAACAACATCTCAAACAAAGTGTCGGTTTTAATGAAGCCACAGACAACGTTTTTATTGCCAGAAGACGACACATAGAAGCCATAAGAAAAGGCTATGAATTTGTAGAAAGCGCTTTAAACCAGTTACAAGTCAGTCAGGCTGGTGAATTGGTCGCCGAAGATTTAAGACAAGCACAAATGAGCCTTGCCGAAATTACCGGAACAGTTACTTCGGATGATTTACTGGGAAAAATTTTTTCCAGTTTTTGTATAGGAAAGTGAAGTAGTAAAACAACAGAAAACAATAACTAAACAAAGTCAATAAAATAAGGGTTTGTAGGGATACAAGCCCTTTTTTGTTTTCTCATATTTGCATATAGAAGCCGAAGAAACGAAATTGGCAAAGTGGTAACCTTGTGTAAAACAGGTTGCTTGCCAGAATATACGAGAAAAAAAATGCCTATCCATTTTCGAGGGAGATAGGCATTAAGAGACACTAAAAAACATTTACACATCTATGTATTAATGTTTGAGCCTAAAGCTCGGAGCAAATAATAGCGAAATTGCCAACAAGAATATATTCGTATAAATACCTATATACGATCATAATTTTTTGTGATTGAAATTTATGTATCATTAACCTTGTGGCGATAACGATGTCAGGGGCATGGGACAAAAAGCCCGACAGAAGCGGCCGCAAGGACCATGGAAATTATCATAAAAAAGAAAATGGCTGGGATTAACTCTGTGTAAAACTTGTTGTTAGTTTGGGCATGGTTTACCCGTTATTTTTTATCCACAGCTTAATCAGCGTGTGATTCACAACTTAAGCGTACGCTGTATGATTTGATGTGTATGGTCTTGATACAGTTATACACAGATTTAACGTTGACTAATAATAGTAAGTCTTTAAAGAATTCTTTTTTATGATTACGGAAATAGCCAGTCAAACAATTATCGCAACATACGCCAAATTACCTTGTACTGCTTGTTGAAAAAAAGCAGTGTTTCCGGAATGTAATAGCTTATTCTGGAATTGTAATAAAATACCCTCCACTCTAGATAATTTTTTATGGATGAAACCAATAAAGCTCTATGCCCACATTAGACTGGCTTAATAAACAGGACGCCATACGCTCAGCACAGAAAGTCCCTTATCGATTACTGGAAACCATCCCGGAACTTTGTGCAGGTGTACCGGGCACCGAAAACATGCTGATTCAGGGCGATAATTTACAGGCGCTTAAAGCCTTGTTGCCGATGTATGCGGGCAAGGTGAAATGTATTTATATCGATCCGCCGTACAACACCCGTTCTGCCTTTGAACATTATGACGATAATCTGGAGCATTCGGTCTGGTTGAGCATGATGTATCCGCGCTTGGAATTGTTGCGCGAGTTACTGGCTGAAGATGGCAGTATTTGGGTATCGATTGATGATAATGAAGCGCATTATCTAAAGGTGATGATGGATGAGGTGTTTGGGCGAAGTAATTTTGTTACGACTGTAATTTGGCGAAAAAATTATTCACCTAAATCAACTGCTCGACACTTCTCAGAGGACCACGATTATATTGTTGTATATGCAAAAGAC
>Ga0302323_100005805_pt1 | contig 10128 bp, 3 predicted proteins | sample Fen_T0_3_FD_201950 | JGI IMG/M metagenome (GOLD analysis project Ga0302323, IMG submission 201950) | Peat permafrost microbial communities from Stordalen Mire near Abisko, Sweden - Fen_T0_3 | ecosystem: Environmental > Terrestrial > Soil > Wetlands > Permafrost | place: Sweden: Abisko... | reverse complement strand
GGGCGAGAGTTTCAACGCCGTCGGCGGTTGCACGAATTATTGCCAGACTTTCACGATGCCTGCGACCAACTGCAAATTGCAGGCCATCAGTCTTTACGTGGGCGGAGGCACCGGCACCGGGACGGGCACTAACCTCACTTTGCGGCTGTTTGATTTGGGTAGTCTGATTGCCCCCAATCCCTCCCCCTACACACCAACCACCGACTTGTTGAATGCTGGCAACGGACTCGTTGTCACCTATGTCATACAGGCCAATGGCGTGTTGCGTTTTGATTTTACCGGGAGCGACCAGGTAACGCTGCAATCCGGCCACCTGTATGGCTTTGAGATGAACGGAGCCTTGAACACCAGCCCGCTGCTCTGGCAGCGCACGACGGCCGACACCTATGCCGACGGAGCGGCTTATCGAAATCAAGCTTGGATCAACGGCACGAACGCGCGCGAATTTGCCCTGGCCGTTTACGCAACCGCTATGGTGGTTACCAATGTGAACACGCCCCCACCGTGGGTGCCGTGTGGCGTTGTGTATTATGCGTTCAACCCGCTCAGTAGCGGTGTTAATCAAGATGGCGCGAATCCGGTCGCCGGTTTGGCTTGGTTTGGCGGCGTGCTCTGCGGAACGACTCTCAACGGCGGCGCGCAAGGCGCCGGCACCGCCTTTTGCCTGATTCCCAATGGCACCAGTTTCAGCGCCTTCCGCACGTTCACCGATGCGCCTGATGCGGGCAGTCCTCGGGGCGGGTTGGCGGTTTCGGGCAGCAACTTTTTTGGTGCCACCGCTAGTGGTGGTGGCAGTGGCGTTGGCACCGTGTTTGTAGGTCAGACCAATGGGGGGTGGGGGGTGGGGGGCTTTGAGGGGGTAGAGGCGCATACGGGTGCGAATGTAGGCGGAGCTGATCCGGGGGGCTTGCTGGCGTTGGCGGGGGGGATGATTTATGGGACGGCGGCGGCGGGGGGCGCGGGGGGGAATGGGACGATCTTTGGCATGACGACCAATTTGGCCACAGCGTTAACTCTTTATAACTTCAACAGGTTGGATTCGCAGACTGGCACCAATGCGGACGGAGCGATTCCTTGCGGTGGCTTGATTTTGTCCGGCGCAACACTTTATGGCACCGCCTCGGCGGGCGGGGCGGGGGGAGCAGGGGTGGTGTTTGCCATCGGCACCAACGGGACCGCGTTTTCCAACCTCCACAGCTTCAAGCCCATGGATGTGCTTACGGCCACCAATGCGGATGGTGCGGTGCCCGTCAGCGGGCTCGTCTTATCCAACGGGGTGCTTTACGGCACGACTCTCGCAGGCGGACAGGGCGGACGGGGCACCGTCTTTTCCATGCAAACCAACGGGCTTGGTTTCAAAGTGTTGCATCATTTTACGGCCCTTGACGGGGTCACCGCCACCAACCGGGATGGGGCTTCGCCCAGTGCGGGCCTGTTGCTTTCGGACAATATCCTCTATGGCACCGCTGCCGCCGGTGGTGCGGGCGCGGCAGGCACAGTTTTCGCACTCACGGCCGACGGCAATCAATTTGTTACGCTGCAAAGCTTTGCCGCCATCGCGGACAGCGGCACGAACCTGGACGGCGCTTTTCCGGTCGCGCCGGTGCTGCGGCTGGACGATTCATTATATGGCACGACCTTCAGCGGCGGGCCCGGCGGTGCGGGCACGGTGTACCGGCTCGCGGTTCCAACCCGGCCGGCGGTGATCACGAGTATCGCCCGCACTGTGAATGGCGGCGTAACGCTCGATTTTCTGGGTGCGCCCAATTCCACCAATGTCATCCAGACTGCCGACCGCCTGACGCCGCCGGGTGCCTGGCAAAATGCCGCGACCAATATGGCCGATGCCATTGGCGGGTGGCAGTTTACCGACACAAACGCCACCGGGACCCGTTTTTATCGCTCCTATGCGCCTTGAGAAAAATTTAATATTACTATGGAAATGATCAAACGATCGGCGACTTCAGCCGGGAAGAAGCTGGCCGGCCTGCTGGCCGTGCTGGGGCTTTGCGCGGTTTCGCAACCTGTTTCGGCGGCGGATGGGCATTGGGTGACGACCTGGGGGTGCGCCCCGCAGTTGACGGAGCCCGGCAATCTGCCGCCCGCGCTGCTGGCCAACAACACGTTGCGCCAGTTCGTCCGCACGACTCTCGGCGGCAAAGTCATCCGGGTCCGCCTTTCGAACGCCTACGGCACCAACTCCTTGACGGTCAACGCCGCGCACGTGGCCCTCGCCGCCGGCACGGGCAGCGCGGGTGCGGGCGAGATCAATATGGCCACGGACCGCAGGCTGACGTTTCAGGGCGCACCCGGCACCGTCATCCCGCCGGGTACGGCGGTGCTTTCCGATCCGCTGCCGTTCGAGCTGCCGGCGGTGACCAATCTCGCGGTAAGTCTCTATTTTGGAAAAATTTCGGCAACGACCATCAACGGCCATCCCGGCTCGCGCACGACCTCGTTCATATTCGACGGCAACGTGGTCTCGGCCGCCAGCCTGCCGACGGCCGCGAAGACGGCGCATTGGTATGTCATCACTGGCGTGGAGGTGCTCGCTGATGGCGCCAGCAAGTCGCTCGTTGTACTCGGCGATTCCATCACGGACGGCCGCGGTTCCACCACGGACGGCAATAATCGCTGGCCGGATGTGCTCGCACAACGACTTCTTGCGAATGCGCCCACGGCCGGCGTGGGGGTGGTCAACATGGGCATCGGCGGCAATGCCATTTTCGGGGGGCTGGGACCGGCGGCGGTGAAGCGGTTTGACCGGGATGTGCTCAACCAAAGCGGCGCGCGCTACGTGATCATTTTTGAAGGCGTTAACGATATTGGTGGTGGCACCACGGAAACCACCATCACCAACGCCCTGGCACAATTTGCGGCGAAGGCGCACGCCCGGAACCTGCTGGCCTACGGGGCCACCATCACGCCGTTTGGCGGGAATTCCTATTACACCCCCGCCCACGAAACCGCCCGCCAGGCGGTCAACAACTGGATTCGTACCAGCGGGAAATTTGACGCGGTCATCGACTTTGACGCGGTGGTCCGGAATCCCACGACCCGGACCAATTTAATTTCAGCTTATGACAGCGGCGACGGTTTGCACCTGAATCCGACCGGCTACCAAGCCATGGCGGGCGCGATTGATTTGAATTTGTTCATTCCATGAAAAATCACGGAAGCCAGCGCCTGACGCGAACCGCCCTGAGGTTGTCCTTGGTGTTCGCCACCGGCTTCGTGCTGGCCGCCGCTGCGGCGCGCGAACGTCTCCCGCTCAATGACGGCTGGCGGTTTACGAAAGGCGACCCCAACGGGGATTCGACCGGATTGATTTACGAGGTGCGGCCGGCGGTGAAGGATAAAAAGGACGACCAGGCGGCCGATACCGAGCCGACGGCGGCGGAAAAAATTGCGGCGACGAACCAATGGGTGCTCAAGCCGTGGATTCTGCCCACGGCGAACGCCTTCATCAAAGACTCCGCGCGGCACCAGCTCCGCCCGGAGGGAAATGGCACCACCAATATCGCCTACACGCAGTTCAATTTTGATGATCGTTCGTGGCAGCGCGTGAACCTGCCGCACGACTGGGCGATTGCCGGGCCCTTTTACACCGGCTGGGGCGAGGGCGTGGGCGGCGGCATGGGCCGGTTGCCGAGTCCGGGCATTGGCTGGTATCGCAAGCAGCTCGACCTGCCGGCCGGCGACGCGGGCAAATCCATCTTTCTGGAGGTGGATGGGGCGATGGCTTACGCCATGGTGTGGCTGAACGGTCACCTGGTCGGCGGCTGGCCGTATGGCTATGCCTCGTGGCAGGTTGACCTCACGCCGTATGTCGTGCCGGGCGGCACCAACCAATTGGCCATCCGCCTGGATAATCCGGCCGCGTCATCGCGCTGGTATCCTGGCGGCGGCATCTATCGCAACGTCTGGCTCACCAAAACGCATGCCGTCCACGTGGGCCAGTGGGGCACGCAGTTGACGACGCCGGAGGTTTCGCGCGAACGCGCCACGGTACACTTGCAGGTGACGCTGGCGAACGATTCCTCATCGGCGGCGACGGTCAGCGTGGCGACGGAATTATTTGCGCTCAGTGCCAGCGGCCAACCTTCCAGTGCCGCCGTGGCAAAAATCGCCCCGGTCAGTTTGTCCGTTCCACCGGGGGCAAGCGTCGTCGCTGAAGGCACGGGTGTCATTACGAATCCCAAGCTCTGGGGGCCGCCGCCCACGCAGCGGCCGAATCGCCATGTGGCTGTGACGACCGTTTCACAGGCGGGGCAGGTGGTGGATTGCTACGAGACCCGCTTTGGCATCCGCGCGGTGCGTTTTGATCCGGAGCAGGGAGTTTTGGTGAATGGTGAGCACATCCCGCTCCGGGGCGTGAATCAGCACCACGATCTCGGCGCGTTGGGCGCGGCCTTCAACCGGCGGGCCGCGCAGCGCCAGTTGGAGGCGTTGCGCGAGATGGGGTGCAACGCCATCCGCGTGAGTCACAACCCGCCGGCGCCGGAGTTGCTGGAACTCACCGACCAGATGGGTTTGCTCGTCGTGGACGAAATCTTTGATTGCTGGGAGCGGAAAAAAACGCCGCTGGATTTTCATCTCATCTTTCCCGCGTGGCATGAACCGGACTTGCGCGCGCTCATTCGCCGGGACCGGAATCATCCCTCGGTGTTCCTCTGGAGCGTGGGCAACGAAGTCGGCGAGCAATACACCGGCGCGGAGGGCGCGAAGGTGGCGCAGGAACTCGTCAGCATCGCCCATGAGGAAGACCCGACGCGCCCGGTGACCGCCGCGATGAACTGGGCCAAGGCGGACATGCCAATGCCTGCGGTTCTGGATGTGATCGGCCTGAATTATCAAGGCGAGGGGATTCGTGACACGCTGCCCCCGGGCGAGGTCAAGGGCATCCGCACGCCGCCGCAATATCCGGCTTTTCACCAGGCTTTTTCCAATAAAGTCATCTTTAGCACCGAAACCGCCGCCGCCCTGAGCACGCGCGGAACCTATCTCTTCCCGGTTTTTGACGGGCTCAGTTCACCGGTGAAAGACGGGCTGGGGGGCGATGCGAAGCGGCAGTACGTCAGCGCCTACGAACTCTACGCGGCGGATTTCGGCTCGTCGGCCGACAAGGTTTTTGCCGCCCAGGACAAGCATCCGTACGTGGCCGGTGAATTTGTCTGGTCGGGCTGGGATTATCTCGGCGAGCCCACGCCCTATTACGGGGCGCGCAGTTCGTATTTCGGCATCATTGACCTGGCCGGTTTCAAAAAGGACCGGTTCTATCTGTATCAATCGCGCTGGCGTCCCGATTTGCCCATGGCGCACATCCTGCCGCACTGGACCTGGCCGGAGCGCGTGGGGCAGGTCACCCCGGTGCACGTGTTTACCTCGGGTGATGAGGCGGAGCTTTTTCTCAACGGCCAGTCGCAGGGCCGGAAAAAGAAGAGCGAATACCGCCTGCGCTGGGATGCGCTGGTGTACCAGCCCGGCGAACTCAAGGTGGTGGCGTACAAAAACGGCCGGCCGTGGGCGACCGAGGTCGTGACCACGGCCGGCGCGCCGGCCCGGCTGAAGCTCAAGGCGGATCGCCAGCAGATTCGTGCGGACGGCCAGGACCTGGCATTCATTACCGTGAGCGTGGCGGATCAGGCGGGTTCGGTGGTGCCGCAGGCAGCCAATAAAATCCATTTTACCGTTGAAGGTCCGGGCGAAATTGTGGCGACGGATAACGGCGATCCCACGAGCTTCGAGCCCTTCCAATCGCCCGACCGCCAGGCGTTCAACGGGCTGTGCCTGGTGATCGTCCGGGCCAAACCGGGCGAGCCGGGCGGGTTCAAGGTGCTGGCCCAGGCCGACGGGCTGAAGGGCGGGGTGACCGCGCTCAAAACCACGTTGAAAAACAATTAGAGTCAAACCCGCCCCGGACACATGCGCAAAACTGTTTTCTGCTTCATCACGCTGGCCGCGCTGGCGGCGCCGCGTGGTGCGACCGGGGCGACCGCCACGATTGATACCACCAGGACCTACCAGACCATTGAGGGATTGGGCGGGGCGACCGCGTTTTATGCGGGTTGGATCAAGGATCATCCCTACAAGCAGGAGATTTACACGAATGCCTTCGCGGGACTGAACCTCTCGATGTTGCGCCTGGGAAACTGGTTCCGCTACACCAACGGCCCGGATGCCGCCGCCGCTGACATCGTTTCCAATGCGAATCGTGTGCTGGGGCATCCGGTCCCCATCTATATGAGCTCCTGGGCGCCGCCGGCGGTTTTGAAAAGCAACGGCCAGGTGGGCAATGGCGGCACGCTCGCGGTTACGAATGGCGGCTTTGCTTACACGAATTTCGCCAACTACTGGTATGACTCGCTGCTCGCGTATCGTTCCAACGGGATTGCGCCGGCCTGGATCAGCATTCAAAACGAACCCGACTGGGCGGCGGGCTACGATTCCTGCGTTTTTCATCCAACGGAAGACACGGTGAAAGGAACGAACTACGCCAGTTATGCCAAGGCGCTGGACGCCACTTTCCAGCGCCTGACCGCGCTGCCCTCGCCACCAAAAATTCTCGCGCCGGAAGTCGTCGGCCTCGGTTACAACGCCGTGCAAAACTACGCCGCTACGATGAATACCAACAGCTTCTACGGCGTTGCCCACCATTTGTATGGCGGCAGCACGGATGGCACCCCGGATGGCTACCGCACCACCATGCTGGCGCTGACGAACGTTTTCCCCGCCAAGCCGAAATTCATGACGGAATTCGGTTATAGCAACATGATTGCGACCGCCTGTTTGATTCACAACTGCCTGACCGTGGAGTCGGCCGTGGGCTTCAATTTTTGGAGCCTGATCTGGCCCGCGAGCGGCACGGGCCTGGTGCAAATCGAGAATCCCTACAACGTCGGCAGTTGGACGAACGCCCCGGCCGGCACCGCCACGCAGTCACACGGCTGGTGGCTGTCGCCGACCTATTGGGCGATGAAACATTTTTCCGCATTCATCAATCCCGGGTGCCAGCGCGTGGCGGCCGCGACAGACGACCCGAAGGTGCGGGCTTCGGCCTTTCTCTCGGAGGACCGCCTGCGGCTGGTGGTGGTGTTGATCAATACCAATGCCAGCGTGGCATCCGCGCTGACATTGAACTTCGGAACCTTCAGCCCCGGCAGATCCAGCGTCTATCAAACCATCGAGACCAACCCCTTCCAGTCGCTCGGCACCCTGACCAACTCGCTGGGGTTGCCGCCGCTTTCGCTGACGACGGTGGTGCTGGATCAACTCGTCAACGTCGGCCCGGCCGGCAATCCCTCGCCCGCCAATGGCGCGGGCAGCGTTGCGCTCAATACCGTGCTGAGCTGGACACCTGGCAGCAATGCCCTGACGCATGCGGTTTATCTCGGCCTTAGCTCCAACGCCGTGGCCCGGGCCGCCACGGCCTCGCCGGAATATCAAGGCCTCACCGCCACCAATGGCCTCAGCGTGGCTTTGGTTTCCGGGGCCACCTATTTCTGGCGGGTGGATGAACTGGCCGGCAGTAATACGAATACCGGTGCGGTGTGGTCGTTTGCCACCGTTGCGCCGTCGGCTGCCTTCGCGCTCAAGGCCGGCGACAGCCTGGGCGCTTCCTCTTTCAATGCCATTGGCAACTGGGTCACGAACGGCACGTCTGATTCCGCCGCCGCTCCGCCGGGGCCAGCGGGGACTTATGACACCGCAGCCTTTACCTTGCGCACGCCCGAGACGGGCGGCACGGTTGTCTTCGGCGGCGGCTCGCTGAAATTATCCGCCGGCGCACCCGCCGACAAAGGCAGCCTGCTCTTGAAAGGCAGCGGCGGAAACACGATCCGCATCAACCAACTCATTCTGTCCGGCGGCATCCTGGCCCACGGCCTGAACAGCGGTCTTGGTGGCATCCAGTGGGTTGCGGGCAACCTCAGTGTCGTGAGCAATTCCACGCTGAGCGGCACCGGTACCGCGGCGCGGTACATCGGCATCGCCGCGAATGTCAGCGGCACGGCCTCGCTCTCCAACGATTGTTATGTCATCTATGCCGGCAACAACACGGGCTTCAGCGGCCAGTTGATGGTCGGCAGCGGCGGTGTTCTTCAGGCCAGCGAGACCATGAACCTTGGCGGCCCGGGCGCGAGTCTGGCGTTTGATAACGGGGCCTTTCTGCCGCTGGGCAGCTTCGCCCTCAACCAGCCCGGCGGGCGCGTGACCATTAATGCGGGCGGCAGCACCTGGCAGCTTGCCCCCAGCCTCACCTTGACGATTGCCAATCCCCTGACCGGTGCGGGCAACTTGACGTGTTTCGGCGGCGGGACCCTCCAACTCGCGGGCACGAATACCGCCACCGGAATGCTCGTGGCGAACGGCGGCACGCTGACCTTGCTCGGCCACGCGCGATTGCAGAATGCCCAGCTCATGGCCAGCAATGGCGCGGTGCTGAACCTCGCGGCCCTGACCGAGCCGCTGACCCTCGGCAACCGCCTCACGCTCGCCAGTTCCACGCTGATTGCGGCCGTGAATAAAACCGGATTTACGACGCTGGTCGCGGCCGGCAACATCGTTTTTGGCGGCACGCTGACTTTGAGCAATACCGGGCCGGCGCTCGCTTACGGCGACACCCTCAAGCTGTTCAGTGCCACGAATTATTCCGGCGCGTTTACCGCCATGGTTCCGGCGGTGCCTGGTCCGGGGCTGCTCTGGAACGTCGACCACCTGGCCGTGGATGGGACGCTTTTTGTCACCTCGACCAATCCGGCGCTGATGACGCCGCCGCGCATCACGGGCTGGCAGCGGCTGGGAGGGAGCTTCGTGATCACCGGCACGAATGGCAATGCGCCGGGAACGTTGTTTTACACGCTGGCGGCCACGAATCTGGCGCTGCCGCTCACCAATTGGACGCCGGTGGCGACGAACCCGTTCGGCGCGGGCGGCGGCTTTAGCTGCACCAACGCAATTAGCTACACAAACCCCCGGCAGTTCTTTATACTCCGGCTACCCTAATCCCCGATACGCATGAAAAGAACCGCAACCTTGCTGCTTTCTTCACTTGCCGGCGCCGCCAGCCTGGCCGCCAGCCCCACCTTCACGATTGACGCCAGTCATGCCACCGGCCCGGCCAGCCCAAAACTTTACGGGCTGATGACCGAGGAAATTAATCATGCCTACGACGGCGGACTCTACGCCGAGCTCGTCCAGAACCGGGCGTTTCAGGATGACGCCAGCACGCCCGTCCATTGGCAGGTAATTCAGGATGCAAGCTCCGCCGCGACCATGGCGCTGGATGCCACCAACGCCTGCAATGACCAGCTTCCGACCAGTTTGCGGCTGACCGTGACGGCCGCCACAAAGCAACACCCGGCCGGAGTGGCGAACGGCGGCTACTGGGGCATGCCCGTCCAGCCCAGGACCAGTTACCGCGCGGCGGTGCTGGCCAAAGGCGACGCCGGTTTTGCCGGGCCGGTCACGGTGTCCCTGGTGAGCAACGACGGCCTGACCGTTTATGCCACCCAAAAAATACCCAAACTTTCTCCCCGGTGGAATCGCTACGAGGTGACCCTCAAGACCGGCCTGGTCGCGCCCACGACGCAGGCCCGCCTCGTCCTGACGCTGGCCCAGCCCGGCACGGTCTGGTTCGGTCTGGTCTCGCTGTTTCCGCCGACGTGGAATGACCGCCCGAACGGCCTGCGCAAGGATCTGATGCAACTGCTGGTGGATTTGAATCCCAAGTTTTTGCGCTTTCCCGGCGGCAACTACCTGGAAGGCCAGACCATCGAGACCCGGTTCGAGTGGAAGAAAACGATTGGCCCGATTGCCGAGCGTCCCGGGCATCCGTGTCCGTGGGGCTATCGCTCGAGCGACGGCCTGGGGTTGCTGGAGTTTCTGGAGTGGTGCGAGGACATGAAGGCGGAGCCGGTGCTGGCGGTTTATGCCGGCTATTCGCTGAAAGGCGTCCACGTCAATCCCGGCGCCGACCTCGCGCCGTTCGTGCAGGAAGCGCTGGAGGAGATTGAATATGTGACCGGCGACACCAACACGACCTGGGGCGCGCGCCGCGCGCGTGACGGCCATCCCGCGCCGTTTGCGCTGACGTATGTTGAAATTGGCAACGAAGACTGGTTTGACAAG
>Ga0302323_100005804_pt1 | contig 10128 bp, 9 predicted proteins | sample Fen_T0_3_FD_201950 | JGI IMG/M metagenome (GOLD analysis project Ga0302323, IMG submission 201950) | Peat permafrost microbial communities from Stordalen Mire near Abisko, Sweden - Fen_T0_3 | ecosystem: Environmental > Terrestrial > Soil > Wetlands > Permafrost | place: Sweden: Abisko... | reverse complement strand
CCCACGCCACCCAGGGCATCCTTTGCGGACGGCGACCCCACCTGGCGGCTGGTCAGCCACCTGGCCCTCAACTACCTCTCCATCACCGACGACAGCAACGGCGGTGGCGCATCGGCCTTGCGAGAGCTGCTATCACTGTACGGCGATGCAAGTGATCCGATCGTACGAAAGCAGATCGAAGGGGTCCGCTCGGTCGAGTCAGTGTCGATCACGCGGCGGCTGCCCGTGTCAGGCCCGGTTGCCTTCGGCCGCGGGCTGGAAGTCTCCTTGACCTTCGACGAGACCGCGTTCGAAGGAATGGGCGTGTTCCTTCTCGGGGCCGTGCTCGAGCGGTTCTTCGCCAAGTACGTTTCCATCAATTCCTTCTCGGAGACCGTCCTCAAGAGCGTTCAGCGCAAGGAGATTACGCGATGGCCAGCGAGACTCGGCCGACGCCCGGCCCTGTAACGGAATCGCCCTCCCTTTCCGCCGACGAGCGGATGCGACTCGACCAGCTTCTGCACGAGGTCGCGAAGGCCCCCTACAGGTACGATTTTTTTTCGCTTCTGCGAGCCATCGAGTGCGTCACCCCCGACCGAGCCCGACTGGGGCAAGCCACCCGCCCTGTCGACGAGCCGATTCGTTTGGGGCAAGAGGCATCGCTGGCATTCGCCCCGTCGACGCTGGCTTACGTCGAAGAGGGCAAGGGCGAAAGACCACCTCGCGTGGGCGTGTATTTCCTGGGCATGCTCGGGCCGAACGGCCCTCTGCCTCTGCACCTGACGGAATACGCACGCGATCGGGAGCGCAACGCCGGCGATCCCACGATGGTGCGGTTCCTCGACCTCTTCCACCACCGGACCATGGCGCTGTTCTATCGCGCCTGGGCCAACGCCCAGCCTACGGTGAGCCACGACCGGCCGAACTCGGACCGGTTCATGGCCTACGTGGGTTCAATGCTCGGCATCGGATCGCCAGCGCTGCAGAACCGAGATGAGTTTCCCGACCACGCCAAGCGCTACTACGCCGGTCGCCTGGGCGCGCAGACGAGAAACGCGGAGGGCTTGCGCGCCATGATCGGCGAATACCTGAAGCTGCCGACCGACCTCGAGGAATTCATCGGAGAGTGGACGCCCCTTCTCGAGGAGGAGCGCTGGCGCATCTCGAGGCCGCCGTTCGCTGGCGCCCTTGGGGTCAGCACCATCCTCGGTGCGCGCGCGTGGCAAAGGCAGACGAAGTTTCGCCTGGTTTTCGGTCCGCTCAAGCGAGATCAATTTCAAAGTCTCCTCCCCGGCAGCCCTCGCCTCAAGCGCCTGATCGCGCTGGTTCGCAACTACGTCGGAGACTCCCTCAACTGGGACGTGCGGCTCTTCCTCGACAAGCGCGTGAGCCAGCCACTCCGCCTGGACCGCGTCACCCGCCTGGGTTGGACATCCTGGCTTGGCCATTGCCCCGAGGGCGAGGGACGCGATGACCTGATCTTCAGCCCCATGCAAGAAACGCTGGTGAAGAATTCGTCTTTCGCGTCGCGGGCAGTCCTGTAATATCGCGTCCCGACTGTAATCCTTATCCCTCAACTACCCGCTGGGTGGCCCGGTTGGCCACAGGAGGAAGACCGACGATGTCTGAGATCTCACGAGTCGCGCTGTTCGGAAAACTGAACAGCCTCGGTTATAAGGCGATCGAAAGCGCCACTGTCTTCTGCAAGCTTCGGGGCAACCCTTACGTCGAGCTGGTCCACTGGCTGAACCAGATTCTGCAGCTGCCCGACTCGGACCTCCACCACATCGTCCGCGAGTTTCAGATCGACCCGTCCCGCCTCGCACGCGATATGACCGCAGCCCTTGACCGGCTGCCCCGGGGCGCCACGTCCATCTCGGACTTGTCATCGCACATCGAGGACGCCGTCGAGCGTGGATGGGTGTACGGCACGCTGCAGTTCGGCGAATCGCAGGTCCGCACCGGGCACCTAATCGTCGGCATGCTGAAGACCGCAGGGCTACGAAACACCCTGGCGTCGATGTCGAAGGAGTTCGAGAAGATCAAGGTCGAGGCGTTATCGGAGAACTTCGCCAAGATCGTCGGCGGGTCGCCTGAAAATTCCCTGCAAGCCAGCGATGGTTTCCAGACCGGCGGCGGCGCTGCACCCGGGGAGGCCAGTGGCGCGGTCGCTCCCGCTGCCATGGGCAAGCAGGAAGCTCTCAAGAAGTACTCCGTCGATCTGACCGAACGGGCCAAGTCCGGCGACATGGATCCCATCGCAGGCCGCGACGAGGAGATCCGCCAAATCGTCGACATCCTCATGCGCCGTCGCCAGAACAACCCCATCCTCACCGGTGAAGCCGGCGTCGGAAAGACCGCGGTGGTCGAAGGTTTCGCACAGAGGATTGCCGCGGGCGACGTTCCTCCGCCCCTCAAAGACGTCACCCTGCGTTCGCTCGACATCGGCCTTCTGCAGGCCGGTGCCAGCATGAAGGGTGAGTTCGAAAATCGCCTGCGCCAGGTCATCGACGAAGTGCAATCGTCGCCCAAGCCCATCATCCTGTTCATCGACGAGGCACATACGTTGATCGGCGCTGGCGGCGCTGCGGGCACCGGCGATGCAGCCAACCTGCTCAAGCCGGCGCTTGCACGAGGCAAGCTGCGCACCATCGCGGCGACGACCTGGGCCGAATACAAGAAGCACATCGAGAAGGATCCCGCCCTCACCCGCCGTTTCCAGGTCGTGCAGGTCGGCGAGCCCAGCGAAGCAAAGGCGCTGCTCATGATGCGCGGAATAGCCTCGACCTTGGAAAAGCACCACCGCATCCAGATCCTCGACGAGGCGTTGGAATCCGCGGTCAAGCTGTCCCACCGCTACATCCCGGCGCGCCAGCTTCCGGACAAGGCGGTAAGCTTGCTCGACACGGCGTGCGCCCGCGTGGCCATTAGCCATCACGCAGTCCCGGCTGAAGTGGAGGACAGTCGCAAGCATATCCAAGCCCTCGACATCGAGATCGACATCATCAAGCGAGAAGACGCCGTGGGCGTTGCCGGCACCGAGAAGCGCCAAGCCGAGGCGCAGGAGAAGCTCGACACCGAAAGAAAGCGACTTGCCGGTCTGGAAGAGCGCTGGACGGCCGAGAAGAAGCTGGTCGACCAAATCCTCGACCTGCGTAAGCAGCTCCGCGGAGGTCTCGACAAGATCGAAGGAACCGACAGCAAGCTCGAGGTAAAGGCGGACAAGGCCAAGGCCACCGAACCCGCCGCCGCCCCAGCCGCACCCGCCGCGCCAGTTGACCGCCCGGCCCTTCTCAAACAGCTGGTTTCCATCCAGGACGAGCTGGCCAAGCTACAGGGGGATCACCCGCTGATCCTCCCAACCGTCGACAACCAGGCGGTCGCGTCGGTGGTCGGCGACTGGACCGGCATTCCGGTGGGCCGCATGGTGAAGAACGAGATCGACACCGTGCTCAAGCTCGCCGACACGCTTGATCAACGCGTAATCGGCCAGCGCCACGCCCTCGAGATGCTCGCCAAGCGCGTCCAGACCTCGCGAGCAGGCATCGAGAACCCCAACAAGCCCATCGGCGTGTTCATGCTGGCCGGCCCCTCCGGCGTCGGCAAGACCGAGACTGCTTTGGCCCTCGCGGAAGCACTCTACGGCGGTGAACAGAACGTCATCACCATCAACATGAGCGAGTTCCAAGAGGCGCACACTGTCTCTACTCTCAAGGGCTCGCCTCCCGGCTACGTAGGTTACGGCGAGGGCGGCATTCTCACCGAGGCTGTGCGCCGGCGTCCGTACAGCGTGGTGCTGCTCGACGAGGTCGAGAAGGCGCACCCGGACGTGCACGAGATCTTCTTCCAGGTCTTCGACAAAGGCTGGATGGAAGACGGCGAAGGTCGAGTGATCGACTTCAAGAACACGCTGATTCTGCTCACCACCAACGTAGGTAGCGAGCTCATCATGAATATGTGCAAGGATCCGTCGCTGCTGCCCGAACCCGACGGCATCGCGAAGGCCCTGCGCGAGCCCTTGCTCAAGACCTTCCCGGCCGCCCTCCTCGGCCGCATGGTGGTGATCCCCTACTACCCGCTGTCCGACGAGATGATCGGCAACATCGCCCGTCTGCAGCTTGGGCGCGTTGCCAAGCGGATCAAGGAAAGCCACAAGCTGCCGTTTACCTTCGACGACGCCGTGGTCAAGCTGATCGTCAGCCGCTGCACCGAGCTCGAGAGCGGCGGGCGCATGATCGACTCGATCCTGACGAATACGTTGTTGCCCGTCATCAGCAAGGAGCTGCTGACCCGGATGATGGAGAGCAAGCCCGTCGCGAAGGTCGCCACATCTGTCAAAGACGGCGACTTCCACTACGATTTCGACTGAGATTCGTGTGGCGGTGGGGTGCGGCCGGTCCCGGTGCAGGCCGCACACCTTGCCCGAAGTGACGTCGGCTATTCGACGGTCTTGCGTAGCTCGGGGTGCTCGTCGAGAAAGGCCTTGCGGCTCTCTCGCGAAATCTCGACCACGTACTGCCGCGCCTGCAGAAGTTGTGACTGGCAACCCAGGCGGGAGATCGGCCGAACGTCGAAGGCATCGTCGAGCTGATCCTCCTCTTTGTCTTCGAGAGGCGACAGCGCGTCCAGGCCCTCCTTCGCGTACACGTGACAGGTCGAGCACGCGCAAACGCCACCGCAGGCCGAGCCCAGCCAGGCGCCGACCTTCTCGGCCGCATCACGGATGGTGGCGCCCACCGGCACTTCCACTTCCAGCCCATCGGGCTCGAAGCGAATCCGCGCTGTCGTCATCGCGTGACCTTTTTCTCCACGTCTGCGACCGACTGGCCACGAACGTTTTCCGCCAACGCCACATTCATCCGTCGGCGCGCAAATTCCTTGCTGACCTCGTCGAGCGCTTGCACGGCGGCCCGGATGGCCAAGTGGTCGTCGCCCGCCCTCGCACTTTCCACGTCGGTCATCGAGACCTCGATGGCCTCGCGCTCGCCAGGGACCAACACATCAGCCGAGCTCACCAGCGCGACCCGGGTCGCATTGAGGATACGGTCGGCCTCCACACGTTCCACGTTGAGCAGGCGTGCGCCCATGTCGTCGTCGGCGTGCTCGAAGGAATCGCGGATCATCAGCTCTACCTGGTCGTCGGTCAGCCCATAGCTCGGCTTCACGCGAATCGAAGTCTCTTTCCCGGTGTGCTCTTCGCGGGCGGCGACGCTTAGAATTCCATCGGCGTCGACAGTGAAGGTCACCTTCAATCGGGCCATGCCTGCGGGCATCGGGGGAATGCCACCCAACTTGAATCGGGCCAGCGAACGGCAGTCCGCTACCAGCTCACGCTCGCCCTGAACCACGTGAAGGTCGAAGCCGGTCTGGTTGTCGGCGTACGTGGTGAAGGTCTGGACGGCGCCACAGGGCACCGTGGTGTTCCTGTAGATCAGCTTCTCCGCCACGCCGCCCATCATCTCGAGCCCCAACGATAGGGGCACCACGTCCATCAGGACCACATCGCTGCGGCCTCCGCTGGCGAGAAGATCGGCCTGCACCGCCGCGCCCAGCGCCACCACCTCGTCCGGATCGATGTCGGCCAGCGGCTCTCTGCCAAACAGCTCCGCCACGAAACGACGAACGATCGGCATCCGGGTAGCACCGCCGACCAAAATCACACCGGATAGTGCGGTCGCATCAAGCCCGGCGTCGCGCAAGGCACGCAGGACCGGCCCACGACAACGATCGAGCGTAGGCGCGACCAGCGCGTCGGCTTGCTCTCGGGAAAGTTTGACTTCCCGGCTCTTCCCCGTCGGCAGTTGCAAGGCAACCGAGGTTTGCGTGGCCGATGTCAAACTCTCCTTGGCAGCCCGCGCACCGTCGAGCACCGCGCGCATCACCACGGGATCGCCGCCTGCATCGTCGGCCAACCCCAGGTGCGAGAGCACATAGGCAGCGATGGCTCTGTCGAAGTCGTCACCGCCCAAGGCCGAATCGCCACCGGTCGACTTCACCTCGAACACCCCGCCCTCCAGCTTCAGAATGGAAATGTCAAAGGTGCCACCGCCCAGGTCGAATACCGCGAAGGTTCCCTCGGCCTGTTTATCGAGCCCGTACGCGAGCGCCGCCGCGGTGGGCTCGTTGAGCAGTCGCATGACTTCTAGACCCGCCAGGCGTCCCGCATCGCGGGTAGCCTGGCGCTGACCATCGTCGAAGTAGGCAGGCACCGTGATGACGGCACCATCCAGCTCTCCACCAAGCTCCGCTTCGGCGCGAGCCTTGAGGACGCGCAGGATCTCCGCCGAGACCTCCAGGGGCGTTACCGTGCGAGCACCGCCAACCACGGAAAACCGTACGACCGTATCGCCCGGCGCACTTTGCGCGAGGGTGTAAGGAAGCAATTTTCGCTTGGCTTCGGCGTCGTCGGGACCGCGCCCCATGAAGCGCTTCGCGGATGCGATCGTGTCCCGCGGAGATGTCGTCGCCAGCCGACGCGCCTCTTGCCCGACCACGACGCGACCATCCTTTGCGTAGTGAACCACCGAGGGAAGAAGTGCAGCATTCGCTTCGCGTAGACAAACCGGCTGACCGGCCTGAACTACAGCCACGAGGGAATTGGTCGTTCCAAGATCGATCCCGACCGCGCGTCCCTTGCAGACTTCCTTGCTGTTGGACTCGCCGGGCTCGGAAATACTGAACAAGGCCTCAACTGGCATGCAATCCTTTTCCCTGGTCGTTCGATATGGCTTCGGAAATCAATCGCGCCCCGTCGAGAAAGCGGCGGTAGTACCGAACCGTTACCAGTCTCGCCGCGACGGTTCCGAGATCGGGCGGCGACGCTACGAACCCCTCGGCAACGTCGCCCATAACCTTTTCCAGACGGCTACGAACCTTGGCGATCAATGCATCCACCTCGCGCAGAGCTTTGTTCGCTTGTGCCTCCGCCAGGCCTTCCCTCAACTCCATCACCTCCATCAGCAACACTTGCGGAACCGGCAGGGTTGCACGCTCGCCCGACTGAGGTCGCCCGCTCGCCGCCATCTCACCGATATCCACACCGTGGAGCGAGAGCAGGTACTCCGCCCGCCGAACCGGATCCTTCAGTGTCCGCCATGCTTCGTTGAGTTGGACCGAACGCTCGAGCGACGCTCGGCGCGCCCGGGGGTCGGCTCGCGCGAAGCGATCTGGATGCAGAATCTTGGTCGTCTCTTTGTAGCGCCGTTCGAGAGCTTCCAGGTCGATGGCGAATTCCCAAGGCACTCCCAGGACCCGAAAGTAATCCGCCTTGGGATCCTGCGGCTGCACAGCGTTGCAAGCCGAGCATAGAACTCCGTCGCCAGCAGCCTTCTGGCATGACCAACAGATCATGAGCGCACTAGAACTGAACGCTCTCGCCGCAGCTACAGGTCGACTTCACGTTGGGGTTGACCCACTTGAAGCCGCTGGCCATGAGCGACGTCGCGTAGTCGAGCGTGGAACCATCAAGGAAGGTGAAGCTCTTGGGATCGATGAACACGTTCACCTGTCCGTTTTCGAACGAGAGCACGCGGTCTTCCAGCCGGGCCTCCACGTCGGACCACTCGAACAGGTAGGAAAATCCGGTACAACCACCACCGCGAATGCCCACCCGCAATCCCTTGGCCTGCGTCGTGCGCTTGGCCGCGGCAGTCTTGATGGCCGCGATGGCCTTTTCCGATACTTGTATTGCCATGGCAAATCCTTGCGCGGGCTAGGCCGCGCTCTGGGCTTTCTGCTCCTGCTTCTTGCGGTAATCGGCGATCGCGCCCTTGATTGCGTCCTCGGCCAACACTGAACAGTGAATCTTCACCGGCGGCAAACTGAGCTCCTCGACGATCTGCGTGTTCTTCACCGCCATGGCTTGGTCGATGGTCATGCCTTTGATCCACTCGGTGGCCAAGGACGACGAAGCAATGGCCGAGCCGCAGCCGAACGTCTTGAACTTGGCATCTTCGATGACGCCGCTCTTACCCACCTTGATTTGTAGCTTCATCACGTCGCCGCACGCCGGTGCGCCCACCAACGCGGTTCCCACGTCGGCTTCCGCCGCATCCAGGCTGCCCACGTTACGGGGATTTTCGTAGTGATCGAGCACCTTGTCGCTGTATGCCATTTTGCTACTTCCTTGGTGTTATTCTTTCGATGTCGGATATCTCGAGTGGATGCGTCAGTGCGCGCTCCACCGCACGCTCTTCAGGTCGACGCCCGACTGGGCAAACTCCCACAGGGGCGACATTTCCCGCAGACGCTTCGTCTTCTCCGCAACCAAATCGACAACGTAGTCGACCTCTTCCTCGGTGGAGAAGCGCCCAAGCCCAAAACGGATCGAGGTGTGCGCCATCTCCTCGGGTACGCCCAGCGCACGCAACACATACGACGGTTCGAGCGACGCCGACGTGCACGCCGAACCCGACGACACCGCGACATCCTTGAGCGACATCATCATCGCCTCGCCCTCGACGAATGCGAAACTGATGTTGAGGTTGCCCGGCAGTCGATGCTCGAGCGAGCCGTTCACCGTTGTGCTCGGCACGCGCGCCTCGATGCCCTTGCGCAGACGCTCGCGCAGCCCTAGAACGCGCTTGCCCTCTTCTTCCATTTCCAGGCGACAGAGTTCTGCCGCTTTGGCAAAGCCGACGATACCGGTCACGTTCAGCGTGCCGGAGCGCATGCCGCGCTCATGGCCGCCGCCGTCGATGATGGGGACCAATCGCACGCGCGGCTTTCGGCGCACGTACAGGGCGCCGACCCCCTTGGGACCGTACATCTTGTGCGCAGACAGCGACACCAAGTCTGCGTGGCTCGTGTTCACATCGAACGGAATCTTGCCGACGCCCTGGACCGCATCGATGTGGAAGAAGGCGCCACCCTTCTTCACGATGGCGCCGATTTCGGCGACCGGATTGACCGTACCGATTTCGTTGTTGGCCAGCATGAGTGAGACCAGGATGGTCCTGTCGGTCATCGCAGCAGCCACCGCTTGCGGGCTGACGCGTCCGTCGACGTCCACAGGCAGGTAGGTCACCGTGAATCCCTGCTTCTCGAGGCGCTTGCATGTATCGAGCACCGCCTTGTGTTCGGTAACCGCGGTAATGATGTGGCTGCCCCGATCCTTGTAGAACTCCGCGACGCCTTTGATGGCCAAGTTGTCGGATTCAGTCGCCCCCGAGGTCCAGACGATCTCCTTGCCTTGGGCGCCGATCAACTTCGCCACTTCCTCGCGGGCCCTTTCGACGGCTTCTTCGGCACGCCACCCGAAGACATGCGATCGGCTGGCGGCGTTGCCGAACTCCTCGTGGAAGTATGGCAGCATCGTTTCGAGGACACGCGGATCCACCGGCGTGGTCGCGTGATAGTCCATATAGATTGGCAACTTCAGGGTCATGGGTTGTGGTTCGCTATTCCGTCGACAAGAAGGGGCACTTCGCGATCTTCGCCGTGGTTCTCGCAAGAGCAGCAGTCGCCCTGGCCCTGGTTGGGGCTGCATGAACGACAACCCTCGAGATACGACAAGCTCTCGGTCAGTTCCTCGGCGAGGTGCGAGAGTCGGGTGATGGTTTCCCGCGTCTCGCGCAACTTGTCCGAGAAAATCTCGCGCACCGTGGCCATGGCGTCGGGCGCGGTCGCGCTCTCCTCCCACACACGCAAGAAGGCCTTGATCTCCGTCAACGAGAAGCCCATGTCCTGCAGCTTCTGAATCAACTCGATGCGCTTGACGCCGTCGCCGGAATACATCCGGAAACCGCCCTTCGAGCGGACCGGCGCCGACAGCAATCCCAGCTCCTCGTACAGGTGAATGGCGCGCACCGTCTTCCCTGTTCGGCGGGCCAAGTCCCCGACTTTTATGAGCGCCAGTTTGCCTGTTTCTCGCTGGATTTCCATTCGACCCTAACTCTTACGCGTACGTATGAGTTATAGAGACGATAGCCTCCTCCGTCAACCTGAAATCGCACCCTAAGGGGAGATTGTCAGTGTCGGCGTCCGCCAATCGCTTCGATGACCGCGATCAGGTCCTTGCGATGAACCGGCTTTTCCAGAATGCGTGTCGGGGCTTCCGCCATCAAGGTGGCCAACTCGTCGGAGTTCCCACCGGTCAAGAAGACGAATCTCTCAGCCAGGAACGGGCGCGCCCTGGTCACCTGTTTGAAC
>Ga0302323_100005803_pt1 | contig 10128 bp, 8 predicted proteins | sample Fen_T0_3_FD_201950 | JGI IMG/M metagenome (GOLD analysis project Ga0302323, IMG submission 201950) | Peat permafrost microbial communities from Stordalen Mire near Abisko, Sweden - Fen_T0_3 | ecosystem: Environmental > Terrestrial > Soil > Wetlands > Permafrost | place: Sweden: Abisko... | reverse complement strand
TCGCCGCGCGTGGAAGTACGTGCGGCCGAGGGTCACGGAGTTGGATCGGGCTGAGCTGGCAGGCTGGCTCACGCCCGCTCAACTGGCCCTGTACGATTCGCAGCCGGCGGGCGACCGCCGCCACGGTCTGGACGTCGTGGCGACGTTGCGAGCCGGCGGGGTCGTGGATCTGGATCTGCTCGTCGCGGGGCTGCTCCACGATTGTGGAAAGGGCCCGCGCGTCAGGCTGGCACACCGCGTGGTGTGGTCGCTCGGCCAGCGTTATGGGGCCTGGATCTGGCGGGCATGCCGGCCGCTGCCGACCTTCGTGGCGGCGCTCGACGCGATGCGAGACCATGCAATGCGATCGGCGGAGTTGGCGCGCGGCGCCGGCTGCGACGCTCGTACGACCGAGCTAATAGCGAATCAGGAGAAACCCACGGACGACGCCGCGCGATTTCTGCTGGCTGCCGACGAGGCCAATTGATGGCGATTCTGACGGCGAGCGCCCGTATCGACGCCATGCCCAGGCCGGGCGCGACACCGGAGATCGGTTTCGACGCGGGCCTCGCGGAGAGCGTGACCCACGTCCGCCTCGAGGATTTCGACGGACCGCTGGCGCTTCTGCTGGCCGTCATCGAGGCCCGGCAACTCGACGTTCTGACCGTGGCGCTGGGCGGCTTGGCCGCGGCCTACCTCGACGCCCTGGCCACGCTCGAGGGCGACAGGCTTGGCAACGTCTCTGCGTTCGTGGCGGTGGCCGCTCAACTGATCCTGATCAAGAGCCGGGCAATCCTGCCCCGTCCGCCCAAGCTCGCGGCCGTGCCACTCGACGACGAGCTGGACCCGGAGGCGGAGCTGCGAGCACGGTTGCTCGAGTACAAGCGGTTCCGCGACGCGGGCACCGCTCTCGGGGAGCGGCTGGATATTGCGCGGATGTTCCGTCGCGACGCCGAAGTGGCGGCCCATGCCGGCCGCGCCAACGCACGCCCGCCGGAACGGCCGCCGCTCCCCGCGAGCGTCTTGCCGCGTGCTCTGGCCCGCCTGGCCACGGTTGTGCCGATCGCGGCGGCGCCGGTGGAGATCGTGGCCCGGACGATTACCCTGGCCGAGCGAACCGCGATCATCCGTGAAGCCCTGCGCGACGCGGACTCGGTTGTGCTGCAGGATCTCCTCGGCGGCGTGCGTGACCGTGTGGTCGTCGCGATCACTTTCCTGGCGATGCTGGAACTCTCCAAGCGACGCGAGATAACTCTCGAGCAGGCGGAGCCGTGGGGGCCCATCATTGCCCGCCGCCTGGTCGAGACCGTGGCGGACGAAACCGAGATCGACGAAAGCCTGGAGTCCTTCGCTTGAGCCCAGATATCAACGAGACAGCCTTTGCCGACGACGAGCTCGGGAGCCGCATTCCGGACGCGCCGGACGCCCACCCGGACGCGGACCCGCCAGCGCGAGCGGACGCGGGCGAGCACGCCGGCGCGGGCATCGGCGCCGCCGACGCGCCGCCCGGTGAGTTGACCGAAACCCAGCTCGAGGCTTTGCTCTTCGTCGCCGAGCGGCCGCTGGCGCGCTCCGAGATCGTGGCCCTGACCGGCGTTGATCGCGAAACCGTGGATGCCCGAATCGGCGATCTGCAGGTGAGCCTCGCGGAGCGCGGCATTCGTCTCGTGGAATCGGGCGAGCGCGTGGAACTTGCCACGGCCCCAGACGCGGGCAGGCTCATCGCCCGGTACGTCGGCGCGGACGCGCCGCGACTGTCGGGGCCGTCGCTGGAGACGCTGGCGATCGTCGCTTATCGCCAGCCATGCACGCGGGCCACGATCGAGCGGATCCGCGGCGTGGACTCGGACTACACCCTGCGAACGCTGCTGCATCGCCGCCTCATCGTCGAGCTCGGCCGCTCCGATGCCCCGGGACGGCCCACGATCTTCGGCACGGGCTTCGACTTCCTCGAGCGGTTCGGCCTGACGAGCCTCGATGAGTTGCCGCCGCTTGACGCCGCGGTCGCTGAGCGCCTCTTCGTCGAGCCCGACGAAACCGTGGCCGTTGACGACGGTCTGTTCGCCGAGCGCGCTGCCGCGGCCGAACCCGCCGAAGACGATTCGGGCGCCGAGTAGGTGGCTCGCGAACGGATCCAGAAGGTCATCGCCAGCGCGGGCCTCGCCTCGCGGCGCGGTGCCGAGGATCTCGTTCGGGCCGGCCGCGTGACCGTGGACGGACGGCTCGCGATCATCGGCGAGTCGGTAGACCCGGGCATGCAGCACGTCCTCGTCGATGGCCGGCAGCTGCCGGCGGTGGCGGGCAAGCGTTCCTACTGGGTCCTCAACAAGCCGCAGGGCGTGGTGTCTACCGTGCGAGACCGCCACGCCGAGCGGACGGTGATGGAGCTGCTGCCGCCGGAAGCCTACCGTTCGGCGCGCCTGTACCCGGTCGGCCGGCTGGACGAGGACTCGGAAGGCTTGCTGCTCTTCACCGACGACGGAACCTGGGCCGACCTGCTGCTTCATCCGCGCTACGGCGTGGAGCGGGAGTACTTCGTAGGGCTCGACCGCAGCGTGACGAAGGCTCAGAAGATCGCCCTGCGTACCGGCATCGAATTCGAGGAAGGTACGGCCAGGGTGGACCACCTCGACGACGTCACGCCGGCTCAGGTCCGCAACCTGATGCTGCTCCTCGAGCCGCCGCACCCCGAGTACCGCTGGTATCGGGTCGTGCTGGCGCAGGGGTGGAAGCGCCAGATCCGGCGCATGTTCGAGGCCGTGGGCATGCCCGTCCGTCGGCTGGTCCGAGTGCGGGTCGGGAGTCTGAAACTGACCGACCTCAAGGTCGGGGAGTCGCGGCGGCTGACTCATCAGGAAGTGACGATGCTGGCGTCGAGCGCGCGCGCGACCAAATCGACGCGGCCCGTGAAGGGCGCCGCCGCGGCCGGCGACACGGCCACGGGCGCGGCCACGGCAACCACCGGTTCCGCGGCCGCCACGACGGCGCCGCGCCCGCCGCGCCCGCCGCGGCAGAAGGTCGTGGCCATCGACGGCCCGAGCTCGAGCGGCAAGAGCACCGTCGGCGCCGAGGTGGCCAAACGGCTCGGTTTCCGCTTCTGCGACACGGGTCTGCTCTACCGGGCAGTGGCGTGGCTGGCGACGGACCGCGGCATCGACCCGGCCGATGTCGAGCGGCTTGTTCCGCTGGCCGCCGAAGTCACGCTCGTGCCCGATTCGCGAGGCCGGCTGCGCCACGTTCACGCCGACGGCCGCGACATCACTTCCAAGGTTCACGGTGCCGAGGTGGACCGCGCCGTCTCGAGCTATTCGAAAGTTCCGGAACTCAGGGCGGCGCTCGTGACGCGGCAACGGGCTCTCGCCGCAAGGGGCGGGATCATCATGGCCGGCCGCGACATCGGCACCGTCATCCTTCCGGACGCGGACGTCAAGATCTACCTCAACGCTTCTGCCGAGGAGCGGGCCAGGCGCCGCGCCGCTGAACGCAAGACGGCCGATGCGGCGGAAGCCGAGCTGATTCTTGAGGACATGCGCCGCCGCGACGCCATCGACACGACGCGCGAGACGGCGCCGCTCCGGACCGCGCCGGACGCGGTGGTCATCGACACGGACGGCTTCAGCTTCGACAAGACCGTCGACGCGGTGATGAACGCCATCGGGGGCGCCGATGTGGCCGGCGCCAAGCCGACCTCCGGCGCCGCTAAGCCGGCCGCAGGCGTCGCCAAGTCGGCCGCGGCCGGCGGCGCCGCCAAATCGGCGGCCGGCGCCAAGCGAGCGAGCAGTGGCGACTAGGAAGCTGCCGTTCTTCCCGCGGTTCAGCGGCGCCTGCCTGCGGCTGATGGCCGCCTGCCTGTCCCGAACGAAAGTCGAGGGTCTCGACAACATCCCAGAGTCGGGGCCGGTACTGGTGATCTGCAACCACTGCTCGAATGCCGATGGGATGCTGCTGATGGGTTTCGTCGTCCCGCGACTGGGCCGGCCGATGACCTGGCTCGGCAAAGAAGAGGCGCTCAAATGGCCGGTCTTCGGCTGGGGTATGCGGCAGAACGGCGTCGTCGGTGTCCGGCGCGGGGCCGGCGACCTCGAGGCTTTCAAGCTCGCCAGGAAGGTTCTCGACGACGGCAACGTCCTGACCATCTTCCCGGAAGGCACGCGGTCGCCGACCGGAGCCATGCAGGCGGCCAAGGAAGGCGCCACGGTCCTGGCGGTCCGGAGCGGCGCGCCGATCCTGCCAATCGGGATCGTCGGCAGCCAACGGTTCTGGCCGAAGGGCAAGCTGCTGCCGCGGATCGGACGGCGGATGACGGTCAGGGTAGGGGAGAGGTTCACCCTGGCGATGCCCACCGGCTCGGACCGCCACGACTCGATGCGCCGAGCCACCGCCGAAATGATGAGCCACATCGCGGCGTTGCTTCCGCCCGAACAGCGTGGCGTCTACGGTGAGACGGCGGAGGCCGCCGACCCGGCATGACCGCCGGCGGTGGGATACTTCCAGCGATGGGCAACGTTCGACAGGTCCGCATCGCGCGCCGCACCGGGTTCTGCTACGGAGTGCGCGAGGCGATCGACAAGGCCAAGGAAGCCGCCGCGGCAGGCAAGCGGACGCATACGCTCGGTCAGGTCGTCCACAACGAAGGCGTCATCGCCCAGCTGCAGGCCCAGGGCATCGAGACCGTTGACACACTCGACGAGGTGACCGAAGGGGCGGCGGTCGTCATCCGCGCCCACGGCGTCCGACCCGAGGTGCTCGCCCGCGCCGAGGCCCGCGACCTGGACGTCATCGACGGCACGTGCACCTGGGTGATCCAGGAACAGCGCGAGATCACCAAGCTCGTTGACGAGGGTTACTCGATCGTGCTGCTCGGCACGCCGCGGCATCCCGAGGTCGTCGGGCTGTTGGGCTTCGCCCCGGACGCGATCGTCGTAGACGAGGAGGAGGACTGGGAGCAGATACCGCGCCGGAAGAAGATGGCGCTGCTCAGCCAGTCCACGCAGCCGCCCTGGAAGTTCGAGAAGCTGGCCGCGTTCATGGTGAGCCGGTGCCACGAGCTCAAGATCGTCAACACGGTCTGCCCGGTCACGATCCGCCGCCAGGAAGACACCATCGAGGCGGCGCGTGAGGTCGATCTGATGGTCGTCGTCGGCGGCCGGTCGAGCGCCAACACCAAGGAGCTGACCCGGCTGTGCGGGATCGTCGGGACGCGCGCGCTCCAGATCGAGTCGGAGGAGGACCTGACGGACAGCTCGGTCTTCGCCGGCGTCTCGATCGTGGGCGTGACCGGCGGCACCTCCACTCCGATCGAGGATCTGCGCTGCGTGGCCGAGCGGATACTGCGGCTGGCGGGCACCGCCGACGCCGCCGCCCACGCCGAAGAGCTGGCCACGGCCGCACTCGCAGCCGCCGCTACACCGGCCGGCCGGACGACTTCGCTGCCGGAAATCGCCCTCCGCTAGAGCCATCGCCCGCGGCTTTTCGGTGACGGCGCCGCCATGCCCCATAATCCCCCGGTGACCCCACTACCAATCGTTGCCATCGTCGGCCGGCCCAACGTCGGCAAGAGCACCCTGTTCAACCGCATCGTCGGCCATCGGACGGCCATCGTCGAAGATCGCGCTCGCACAACTCGCGACCGCATCTACGGCGACGCCGACTGGAACGGACGCCGCTTCATCGTCGTGGACACCGGCGGGCTCGAAGTCCATCCGGGCGACCCGATCGAGGAGAAGGTCCAGGATCAGGCCCGCCTGGCCATCGCCGAAGCGGACCTCATCGTGCTCGTCGTCGACTCTATCGCCGGCCTGACACCGGCCGACCTCGAAGCCGCCGACCTCCTCCGCTCGGCGAAGGCGCCCGTCCTCGTCGCCGCCAACAAGTCCGACAACGACAAGCGCGAGCTCGAAGCCGCCGAGTTCTACCAGCTGGGCTGGGAGGAGACATATCCGATCAGCGCCGCCCACGGCCGCGGCGTGGCGGATCTACTCGACGCCATGGTCTGGGCCCTTCCGCCCGAAAGCGAGAAGGAGATCGCCCGCAAGAAGCGTCTGGCCGAGGCCGACGACTGGGCCCGCGACATGGCTTCGGGCAAGCTGTCGCAGATCCTCGACGGCGACGACCGGGCCATCGAGATGGCCGCGGAAGGCGACTCCGATCTGCCGCTCGCCTTCGATGACGAAGAGCAGTCTGTGTCGATCGCCCTCGTCGGCCGGCCGAACGTCGGCAAGTCGAGCCTGCTAAATGCGCTTCTCGGCGAGGACCGCGCCATCGTCAGTGCCATCCCCGGCACCACCCGCGACGCCATCGACACTCACCTCACGTGGGGCCGCAGCGAGATCGTCATCATCGACACGGCCGGCATCAAGCGGCCCGGCAAAGTGGCCGGCGGTCCCGCGGCCGAGCGCTACTCGACGATCCGCGCCCTCAAGGCCGTGGAGCGAGCCGACGTCGCGGTTCTCGTGATCGACGCTTTCGAGGGGCTGACCGCGCAGGATGCGCACGTGGCCGGGTTCGTCGCCGAGGAGGGCCGCGGTCTGGTCATCGCCCTCAACAAGTGGGATCTTCTGGCCGAGAAGACGGACCGCACGTTCGATGAAGTTGTCGATCAGATGCGGCGCGAGGTGCCGTTCCTGGACTTCGCCCCGTTCGTGTCGATCAGCGCCAAGACGGGCCAGCGCGTGAGCCGCGTACTCGAACTCGCCGTCGACGTGTGGGGCGAACGCCGCAAGCGCATCGCCACTCCGGAACTCAACAAGATCGTTCGCGCCGCTCAGCTGCGCCAGGCGCCGCCGGCCGGCAAGATCGGGCCGCCAAAGATCTTCTACGCCACTCAGGTGGCCGTGGCGCCGCCGACGTTCGTCTTCTTCGCCCGTCACGCCAACCAGGTCCACTTCAGCTACAAGCGGTTCCTCGAGAACCAGCTGCGGGCCGAGTTCGGCTTCGACGGCACGCCGTTGCGGCTGGTCTTCCGCGAGCGGGCGAGCGGCCGGACGACACACGATGAGAACCGCGGCGCCGGCGGCAACGGCGCCCCGCGGCCGCGTCCGTCCGGCTCGGACCGCCCCGGCATCCGTGCCACACCGGCGAGGAGCCCGGACCGCAAGGGCACCAGCGGCTCGAAGCGCAGCGTCGGGGGCAAGCGCAACAAGCGCAGCGTGTAGCGGGTGGCGCGGCCCGCGCCGCTCGCGGCGCCGCGGCAGCCGGCGTCGCGGCCAGAGGACAGTGTTCCTGGACGCGTCTGCTATCCTTCGCAGCGATCGGGGCGTGGCGCAGCCTGGTAGCGCACCTGTATGGGGTTCAGGAGGCCGAGCGTTCGAATCGCTCCGCCCCGACCATCTCTCTCGCGTCCGCAGACCCTCGGGACCGTCCGGGGTCTTGCTTCGACACGGCGAGCGTGAACGTTCCTGCTACGCGGGGATCGGAAGGGGACACACCAGGATGCGGTCGATCGAGGTTCGCAATGTCGACTTCTAGCAGGCTGCCGATTCAGGGCGCGAAGCTACTGGCGGTGACTGCGATCGTTGTCCTTGCCCTCTCGGGTTGCGGCGGTGGCACGACTAGTCCCTCGGCGAGCGTGTCGGCGGCGCTGAGCGCCAATGTGCTCGCCAGTCCGTCGGCGGTCGCGTCCGCCACATCGATCGCAAGCGCGAGCCCGCGCCCGAACGGCGTGTTCAGCACGACCGGATCGATGATTACTCCTAGAAGCGGGTCATCCACATCAACCTTGCTCGCCGACGGCCGGGTGCTTGCCACCGGCGGCAGCGATGTCCCGGACGCTATCTCAGCGGCCGAGATCTACGACCCCGCCACAGGCCAGTGGACTAAGACGGGGTCCATGGTGAAAGGACACTCCTACCACACAGCCACGCTCCTCAAAGACGGCCGGGTTCTCATCGTCGGCGGCTGCGATACCAACACGACTGCCGAGATGTATGACCCCGCGACCGGCAAGTTCAGTCCGCTTGGCAAGGTTGCCCTTGACTACCCGTGCGACTCGACCGCTACGCTGCTGAACGACGGTCGCGTGCTCATTGCCGGCGGGTATGGCCGCGACGTCGACCCCGCCTCCAAACTTGCCGACTTGTTCGACCCAGCTACGGGTAAGTTCACTCGCACCGGCTCTCTCCATACTGCTCGCTCGCATGCCCAGGCAGTACTGCTGCCAGACGGTCGGGTACTGGTCATAGGCGGACAACAGGGGGTCAGCGCGGCGGGCAGGTCGGACGAGGTGGACCTCGCCTCGTCAGAGATCTATGACCCTGCAACCGGCAAGTTCAGTGACGCGGCGAAGATGGAGACGCCTCGCACGGACTTCAGCGCAACCCTGCTTACCAGCGGCAAGGTCCTCGTTGCAGGAGGCGGGGACGTCAATGTTGCCGGTTTCGGCCTAGGCTCGGCTGAGCTGTATGACCCCACCACCGACAAGTTCAGCCCGACCGGATCGATGACCCACAGCCGAATCAATCCCACAGAGAGCGGCGAGTGGACCAGCCTATCCACCAGTCCTCTGGCCGACGGCCGCGTCCTGTTTGTCGGTGGGACTGGTGGCGCAGAGACCACAGCCGAGATCTACGACCCGGCCACTGGCAAATTCTCCGCCACGACCTCGCCGTCAAAAGACCAAATCCCCTACGGCCTTCCAGCGGTGACCCTCAAGGATGGCCGCGTCCTCATGCCTGGCGCGCCTTCGTTGCTGTACACGCCGTAGCGAGAAGACGGCGAGCTGGCCGCCGCCTCCTGCCTCCCGCGAAGTCACCCGGCGCTACGCTGACCGCATGAATTCGTGCTCCGAGTCACCCGAATCCGCTTCTGGCCCCCTCTGTAAGTGGTAAGGCGCAATGGAGGGAGAAGGTTGGTGACCGTCGCATACGCCGAAGAGGCAGCCGATTCCTGGTTCGGCGACGCGCTGGCAAGGCATGGTGCCGTTCTTCTCGCGGCCGCGCGCCTCATAACACTCGACGAAGCCGAAGCCCAGGACGTCGTCCAGGCCACGTACGAGATCGCTCTCAGGCGCCGGAATACCCTTCGCGAGCCCGAGTCGCTTCGGGCGTGGCTTCTCACTATCGAAACGCGAGAGGCGATCCGTCGCGTGGGGCTGATGCGCCGCTTCCTGTCGCTGAACCCGCTGGTCCACGACACGGCGTCAATCGACCCTTGCCCGGACGACGCGCTCGTGCTCAAGGCCGGTATGCGGGCTCTGCCGCGCAGGGTGCGCGCCGCGATCGCGATGCACTACCTGGAGGGCTATTCCGTTCGGGAAACGGCGGCGGTCCTGGGAGTGAGTGAGAACACGATCAAGACGCAGATCAAGAATGGCCTTGCCCGTCTGCGGGAGGAACTCGGAGATGAATGACTGGCCCGCTGATCCCAAGCTGGACGCGAGTCTGAGGCGTATGGTCGAGGCGGAACTCGCCGCGGCCAAGACCGAAGGAGCAGTCCCGCTGCGGGTTGTGTCGCGTCGCGTGCGGCGCACGCGGATGTTCTCGAGTCTAGGGGTCGCCGCCGGCGGAGCCGTCGTGCTCGTTATCGTGGCCGCGCTTGTCCTGAGGGGGACGATCACGGGACCAGGCACCGGAGCGGACACCGAACCCAGCTCGTCACCTTCGGCGGCCGAGTCCGCGTCGCCGTCCGTTTCGAGCCCGGCCGCGTCTGAAGCCGCGACTCAACCGGCTGAGTCGACCGCCCCGTCGCCGTCGCTCGCGTCCCTGCCTCCGGGCGCCGGCAAGTTCGTGCCCACCGGCAGCCCGATCGGCAACCTCGGCCCCGAGGTGCGCCTCGCCGACGGACGGGTTCTGTTTATCGATAATCCCGGCGCCGAGATCTACGACCCCGCCACAGGCAAGTTCGCATCGGCAGGCGGCCCGGCAGCGATTCATCCGGACGGGACCGCCACCCTGCTCGCCGACGGCCGCGTGCTGCTCGCGGGCGGCTATGACACAACAGCGCCGAACCCTGATGTGGAGTCAAATAGGGCCGAACTCTTCGACCCGTCCACGGGCAAGTTCACCAAGACCGGCTCCATGACCATGGGTCGCAGCGGTCACACAGCTACGCTCCTCGCCGACGGTCGCGTGCTGATGGCCGGCGGTGGCATTCAGCACGTGGGAGGTCAGGACACGAGCGGGACGGGCGACGTCCGCCACGCGGATTGGTTTG
>Ga0302323_100005802_pt1 | contig 10128 bp, 6 predicted proteins | sample Fen_T0_3_FD_201950 | JGI IMG/M metagenome (GOLD analysis project Ga0302323, IMG submission 201950) | Peat permafrost microbial communities from Stordalen Mire near Abisko, Sweden - Fen_T0_3 | ecosystem: Environmental > Terrestrial > Soil > Wetlands > Permafrost | place: Sweden: Abisko... | reverse complement strand
TTCGGCCGGGAATCATGCGCAGGGAGTGGCCCTGGCGGCGCACGAAGCCGGCGTTCACGCCGTGGTCATGATGCCGGCCGCGGCCGTCCGCTCGAAGGTTGATGCGTGCCGTGGCTACGGCGCCGAGGTCATCCTGTACGGCAACGCGATCGGCGAGACGTGGGCCCGCATGGACGAGGTTGCGGCCGAGCGCGGGCTGACCTTCGTGCCGCCTTTCGACGACCCGTACGTGCTGGCCGGGCAGGGGACCATCGGCCTCGAAATCCTCGACGAGCTGCCGGACGTGGACGTCGTCGTGGCCGGCATCGGCGGCGGGGCGTTGTGCACGGGCACGGCCGCCGCCATCAAGGGGACGCGGCCCGCTGTGCGCGTATACGGCGTGGAACCGGTTGGCTCCAACTCGATGTCGCTGGCCATGGAGCGCAACGAGATCGTCGAGATCAAGCCCAATTCGGTGGCGGACGGCCTGGGCTCGCCGTATGCCGGCGAGTACACGCTGGCGATGGCGCAGCGATACCTGGACGGGGTCGTGGTCATCGACGACGCCACGATCCTGGCAGGCGTGAAGTTCGCGCTGGAACGGATGAAGCAACTGGTCGAGCCGGCCGGCGCCGCGGCCCTGGCGGCGGTTCTCTTCGGCGAGATCCCGATCCAGGACGGCGAGCGCGTGTGCGTCGTCTTGAGCGGCGGGAACGTCGAGGTGGGTCGTCTGGGCGAATTGCTGGCCGGCGCCGCGCCGCTCGAAATCCCGCCGGCCGCGGAGTAGGGCTCGGGGCGCGTGGGCTACGACTCAGTCCACTCCCAGCTCGTGCAATCGATCTTCCTCGATGCCCATGTGGTGGGCCAGCTCGTGGATGACCGTGATCCAGACCTCGTGCTCGAGTTCGGCCGGGTCGGGGAAGTCCTCGACCAGGGCGCGGCGGAAGAGCGTGATCTTGGCCGGTAGGAAGCCCCAGTCGGAGCCGTATTCCGTCAGCGGGACGCCCTCATACAGGCCGTACAGGCCCTCGTCGGGGCCCAGCCCGTTCTCGCGAAGCTGGAGTCTGGTCGGCTCGTCCTCGACGACGATCGCCACATCGTCGAGGGCGTCCGCGAACGGCGACGGTATCGCATCGAGCGCGCGCAGAACCAGCTCGTCGAACCTGGCCGAGCCGGCAGCCACGGGGCGCCGGCCCAAACTGCCACGGGGTCGTTTGGCCATGCCGGTATGCTACGGCGCCCGCCGGGTCTGGACGGCGTAGGATTCGAAATGAAGGAGCCCAGCCATGCCCAGCCAATTGCCGCCCGACCTCGACCAACTCGACCCCGACGACGATTCGCCGGCGGGGGAGCCGGGCAGCGGCGTCATCGAAAGAGCCGTGCGCGACATCCTGGACGAGATCGGCGAGGATCCGGACCGCGAGGGGCTGCTGCGCACCCCGGACCGGATGCACAAGATGTGGCTGGAACTGTCGCGCGGCTACCGCGTCGACGCCGACAAGCTGATCAACGGCGCGGTCTTCGACGTCGGCTACAGCGAGATGGTCGTCATCAAGGGCATCCCGTTCTACTCACTGTGCGAGCACCACATGCTGCCGTTCTTCGGCGTGGCGTCGGTTGGCTATCTGCCGCGCGGTCGCGTCATCGGCCTGTCGAAGATTCCGCGGATCGTCGAGATGTACGCTCGGCGGCTGCAGGTCCAGGAGCGGATGACCCAGCAGATCGCCGATTTCCTGCAGGAGCGGCTGAATCCATACGGCGTCGGCGTCGTCGTCGAGGCGGAGCACCTGTGTCTGGCCATGCGCGGTGTCCAGAAGGGCGGCGCGACGATGGTCACGAGCAGCGTGCTGGGCTCGTTCCGCAGCTCCAAGGAAACCCGCGACGAATTCATGGCCCACCTGGAGCGGGCGGTGCCGAGGGTCTAGCGGTGGCCACGATCGACCCGGCAAACGCTCCGCCCGGCATCGTCTCCGTCGCCAACAATCCGCGGCGGCCCGCTATCATCGGGACATGACTGAACGACCACTCAAGGTACTCATCGCCAAGCCGGGTCTCGACGGCCACGATCGCGGAGCCAAGGTGCTCGCTCGGGGTCTGCGCGACGAAGGCTTCGAAGTCGTCTATACGGGCCTTCGCCAGACCCCGGAGATGATCGTCACCGCGGCCCTGCAGGAGGACGTGGACGTCGTCGGCCTGTCAATTCTGTCGGGCGCGCACATGACCCTCGTGCCGCGGATCTGCGCATTGCTTCGCGACAAGGGCATGGACGACGTGCTGGTCACGGTCGGCGGCATCATCCCGGACGACGACGTAGCCCCGCTCAAGGATGCCGGCGTGGCCGCCGTCTTCGGGCCCGGCACCACCATTGCCGAGGTGGCCGACTTTCTGCGGGCAAACGCCCGGTCGCGGGACTAGCCCGACCGGCGTGTCCGAAACCGACTCTCCAGCGGGCGCGTCATCCGCGGACCACGTCGCCGTATCTACTGCCGAGCGCGCCAACGAGCTGTGCGACTCTGCCCTGGCCGGCGACCGCCGAGCTCTGGCCCGGCTGCTGACCGCAGTCGAGAATCGCACCCCGATCGCCGAAGTCGCCCTCCGCCGCCTGTATCCGATGGCCGGACGCGCCCAGCTGATCGGCATCACCGGTCCCCCCGGCGCGGGCAAGAGCACGCTCGTGGCCGCGCTGATCGCCGAGCTGCGCCGCGCGGGCCGGCCGGTGGCGGTCGTGGCGGTGGACCCGTCGAGTCCGATCACCGGCGGCGCCGTTCTGGGCGACCGCGTCCGGATGCAGTCCTACGCCGCGGACGACGGCGTGTTCATCCGCTCCATGGCCTCGCGCGGGCACTCGGGCGGGCTCTCGTCCGCGACCACCGCGGCTGCCGCCGTCTTCGACGCCGCGGGCTTCGATGTCGTCCTTATCGAGACGGTCGGCACGGGCCAGAGCGAAGTGGAAGTTGCCGCCACTGCGGACACGACCGTGGTGGTCGAAGCGCCCGAAATGGGCGACGAAATCCAGGCCATCAAGGCGGGCCTGCTTGAAGTCGCGGACCTGATCGTCGTCAACAAGGGCGACCGGCCCGGTGCTCACCGGACCGCGGGCCAGCTCCAGGCGATGCTGGCCGACACTCCCCGCGAGGCCCGGCCGGGACGGCCCGCCCCGAAGCATCCGGACGTGCTCGTGACGATCGCCGCAACCGGCGCCGGAGTCCCGGAGTTGCTGGCGGCGCTGGACCGCCACCGCTCCGCGGCGAGGGGCTCCGACGGCGCGATGACGCGGCTGGCCCGGGCCGAGTCGCAGATTTGGGCGGTACTGGCGGACCGGCTCCACGAGCGCGCCCGGTCGTACGAGGCGGCGCCTGTGGCGGCGGCTCTGCTGGCTGCCGTGGCCGCTCACGAAATGGACCCCTACGCGGCGGCGGACCAGCTTCTCGGGCTGATGGCCGGCGGCCGGAGCGACGATTAGGCGGGTTGCGGGTTAGCTGCGGACGGCCGGTTGGGCGGCGTCGGCGTCCGGGCCGGTTCCGGCTCCGGTTTGGGCTTGGGCTCCGGCCTCGGATTGGGTCGCTGCCAGAACCTCATGCACGATCCGCACCACGGCGTCGATGTCGAATGGTTTGGCGAGCAAGCGGATCCCGCGCTGATTGGCAAATCCGCGCAAGTCGGGATTGAGGACGTCGCCGCTCATGAAGATCGCTCGCTCGGCCACCTCGGGCCGGAACTCGACGGCGGCTTCGTAGAACTCCGTGCCGCTCATGCCGGCCATGCGATGGTCGATCAGCATCACGTCGAAAGCAGTCTCACGCAGGACCTCGAGGGCCGCAGCGCCGTCCTGTGCCGGTTGGCAATCCATCCCTGCCGCCGCGAGGGCTTTGCGGAGAAACGCGCGGATCGAGGGCTCGTCGTCGAGGGCCAGGACCAGGGGGCGAGGGGATCCCGGGACCGTGCCACCACCGGCCAGGCCACCAGCGGCGGCCGGGGCCGCCGGCGCTGCGGGCGCGCTTGGCGTGGCCGGGGCCGGGGGCGCGCTTGTCGTGGCCGGCGCGCTTGGCGTGGCCGGGGGCGCAGGCGCCGTCGGCGTGGCCGGCGCACTTGACCCTGCGGGCGCAGCGGCCGCCGGTGCCGGGGCGGCCATGTCCTTCTGGGCGGCGCGCGGCGAGGGACGCCGTGTCGTGAGACCCGAACCCGGCTCCTTGGGAAGCGCGCGGGCCGGAGTGGAGTGGCGCGGTTCGCTCTGGTCTCGTTTGTCGGCCGTGTCGTCGGCGGTGCGGGCGCGGACCGGGAGCTCGATGACGAAGGTGCTCCCGACGCCGCCGGCTCCCGGCTCATGCCAGAGTTGTCCGCCGTGAGCGGCGACGATGCCGAACGAGACGGAGAGCCCGAGGCCGGTTCCCTCGCCCGGCTGCTTGGTGGTGAAGAAGGGGTCGAAGAGCCGGGCACGCACCGACTCGGGAACTCCGGGTCCATCGTCGACTACCGAAATGCGGACCCTCGCCGGGTCTTCCGACGCCTTGTAAGCCTTGGCCCCGGATCCCGACTTGGTTCTGGCAAGTGCCGCGCTCACCGTGAGGTGGGCGGCCAGCGTGCGGTCGCGCCCGCGCATCGCCTGGATGGCGTTGATGGTCAGGTTGAGGAGGACTTGCTGGAGCTGAGCGCGGTCGAGGTCCACTTCCGGCAGCGAGTCGGGAACATCGACCGTCACCTGGATCTGGTTGGTGTTGAGGGCGTACGACTGGAGCTCGAGCACGCTCTGCACCAGGACGCGGATGCTGGTCGGACGCCGCTCGGGCGGCCGGGCCCGGGCGAAGTCGAGCAGGTTCTGGACGATGCGACGGGTTCTGTCTGCTTCCTGGACCAGCAGGCCGGCGTCGTGTCTCATGTCGTCCGGCAGCCGGTCGTCGCTCTTGATCAGCTGGCTGAAGGCGATGATTGCGGCCAGCGGGTTGTTGAGCTCATGAGCTACGCCCGACACGAGCTGGCCGATGGCCTCCATCTTCTGGGCCTGGAGCAGCTCGCGTTGGAGGCTCTCCTGGTCGGACAAATCGCGGACCAGATGGAGGAAGCGCCGCTGGCCCCCGAGCTCGACGACTCGAATCTCGATCTGCACCGGGAATTCCGATCCGTCCGGCCGGCGCCCCCGGTCGCGGAAAGCACCGCCGCCCTGGGCCCACACGATCTGGCGGCGGCGCGCCATCTCGCGTTCGTCGGCGTTGATGAGCTGGCCGAAGTAGCGGCCCAGCACCTCGCCGCGGTTGACGCGGTACAGCCGGACGGCGGCTTCGTTGGCGTCGAGCACCGTGCCGTCGAGAGCGGATACGAGCAGCGCATCCGGCGTTTCCTCGAAGAGAGTCCTGTACCTCTCCTCTGACGAAACCAACCGCTCGCGCAGGCGGTAGTTGGCGAGGGCGATGCCGGCGATGCGCGAAACGGAGTCGAGGGCAGACTCGTCGAGCGGGAGCGTTGCCGCGGGCTGCTCGAAGAAGCACATCAGGGCTCCCGCGAGCTCTTCCCCGGTCCGGATCGGGATTGCGCCGAAGGACTTGAAGCCCGTCGCCCGGGCGAGCGGCAGGACCCGCTCGTTGACCTGGCCGGCGACGAAATCGCCCAGGACGCTGCCGCCGCCGGACACCAGCAGGCTGCCGCCGGGAGCATCCTTGGCCGGCACGCCCTTGAGCCAGAGTCTGAAGGCCCCGGTCTCACCGGCTACGGCGTGAGTCTCGAAGTGGTGGCCCGGCTCGCGCAGGAGATAGCAGACCCCGGCTGCGCCGAGCGCCTCTCGAACCAGGCCGGCGGTTCGGTTGGCCAGCTCTTCGAAAGAGCTTGCCTCTTCGCCGATGCGCGTCAGTTCATCCAGCGTGTCCAGGCGGTGCCCCAGGGCGCGCTGGGCTGCCGCCCTGTGCAGTAGTTCGCCGCGCAGGTGGAAGTTGGCGAGGGAGATGGTGCAGATTCGGGCGATCGGCTCGAGGAACCTGACGTCGTACTGGTCGCGGCCGGGCAGCCGGCCCCATTCCAGATCCAGGAGTCCGGCGGCGCGGCCCTCGATTCGCAGGGGCAGCACCGCCTCGGCACAGACCTCGCTATCGGGCCCGTTGAAGCCTTCGTCCGAGAGCCAGATCCCGCCGGTCGACTGGAGCTCGGGACGAGGCCGCGGCTCCGGCATCGTGGTCCCGGCCGCGGCGATCGGCTCGAGATTGCCGGTGGCCGGGTCGATCAGGATGTATCGCCCTCCGGTCGCCCCGGTAGCCAGTACGACGGCCTCGATCGTCTCTCTCGCGAGGCGGGTGAGATCGTCTGTCGATGCGCCGAGCAGGGTCAGCTCCTGCAGGGCCTGGAGCTCGCCCGTCAGCCGGCGCTCGTGTTCGGCCGCCTCGGCCAGCCTCTCCCGCATACGAACGTTGGCGAAGGCTATGGAGAGGATCCGGCCGACGGCTTCGACGTTGCGCTGATCGACGGTCACCGGCTCGGTCCGACTGAGGAAGTAGCAACTGAAGACGCCGAGGAGGCGGTCGCCGTCTCGTATCGGAAAGACGGCATGGGACGAAACGCCCAATTCGGCCAGCGGCATTCGGTCTGCGGCGTCGGCAGGCATCTCGTCCACTCGCTCGAAGAAGGCGCCCGCACTGGGATCCGCTGCGAGCCGGTTCCAGGAGCCGTAGGACGTTGCCGGCAGTTGGACGGGGGAGCCGCTCGCGAGGAGTCTGTTCAGTTCCGCGACAACCTGCAGCTGGCCGTCGTGCTCGGTGGCGACGACGCCTCCATCGGCGTCGAGCGCGGCAACGACACGCTCGAGCAGGATCTGGACCATCGCCGCCCCCGTGATATCGCCCTCGGGCAGGCGCGTAAGCCCCATGAGCGTCTCGAGTTGCGCCGTGAGCAGGCGCTCCTGTTCGAGCCCTTTCGCCAGGCGCTCCATCAGCCGGGCGTTTTCCAGAGCGGCCGCGACCTGGGTCGCCATCTGCATGACGACTTCGTCGCGCGGCCGCACCCAGGTGGCGCGCCTGGAAGCCAGCCCCAGGAACCCGGTGGGTTCGTCACGAACGCGTAAGGCGACCAGGAACCCGGTGTTCAGCTGGTTGCGCGCCATCGTGGCGGCAACTTCTGTGCCGGCCAGCCACCGGGTCACGTCCGTCAGGGGAACGATGGGCGATTTGCCGTCGAGAGCCGCCGTCAGCTGGGGAACGACCGCAGCCTCGAATATGCGGATCGTGTCCTCGTTCAATCCCCGGCTCGCTTCGATGACCTGGTCACCGGGTCCGTCTCGAGTGCCGACCATCGCAAAATCGGCCATCGTGACTTCGCACAGCCGCTCGATGACGGCGTCGGCGACTTCCTGGCGACTCCGCGAGCGGCTCGTGGCTATGGCGACGGCGGAAAGTGCCGCGGCCTCCGAATCGATCTGGGCGGAGACCGAGACCTCTCGGCTCATGGCGATCACGCCGATCGGCCGGTGATGCTCGTCCGGGAGAACGCTCGACGAAAGATCGACCAGGATGTTCCGGCCCTTGAAGGGACCTACCGCGGGCCTGTGGACGACGCGGCCCTCCCAGTAGCCCTGAGCGTAGAGGGAGTCCAGCCATGTCGCCGCCCTCTCGCTCCCGTCCGGCTCGAACTGATGGAGCACTTCGGTCACCGGGCGGCCCAGGACGTCCTCCGGTCGGAGCCCGTAGAGCCGCTCCGCGGCCGGGTTCACTGCTGTGATCCTCTGGTCGGAGTCCATGGTGACGATCGCGTCCGTCATGTGTTCGAAGACGACGGCGCCGATGCGAGCTCCTGCCGACTGGCCGGGCCGGTGAGCGTCGTCCTCGGCGACTGCGCCGGGCTGAACTCGATCCGGCAGCCCGGTATCCTCCCAGAAGATCGCCGCCACGCCGGGCTTCTCATCTTTCGGGGAGAGCGTCACCGTCTGCACGCTGGCGCGTATCCAAACCTCTCCGCCCATAGGGCGTCGCACCAGCGACACGCCGTGCCAGCCGCCCGGACTCGCCGCGGCCGCCAGGACGGTGTCGGCGCCAATGTCGTCGCCCCGAATTACGGAGAAGAGCGCGGTCCACGGCCGGCCGACGACGGCGGCGGCGGCATGGCCCAGGAGGCGCTCGGCGTGTGCATTCCAACGGACGACGATGCCCGCCGCGTCCGCCACTGCAATCCCTGCCTCGAGCTGATCGATCAGCTCGAGATCTGCCATTGCCAAGCTCTGCACCACGCTCTACGGCTGGAACGCGAGGGTGCCGCCGACTGCCTGCCGGAGGCCCGAACCGCCGGGAGTATCGTAGTCGCTCGGAGGACCATGTCGGCAGATTCCGAATGACCCGACTGGGCTAGTGCAAACGCATGAGAGACCGGCGATCGGGGATCGCGAGCGTCGATTCCAGCAGCCAAAGAGGACCGACTGCCCGTCGTCGGGCTCAGAATCGACTTGGGCCCCACCAGTTGCTCGTCTTGTTGTATCCTTCGCGGCCGTGGGCCCGTAGCTCAACGGTAGAGCGTCTGACTCTTAATCAGTAGGTTCTCGGTTCGAATCCGAGCGGGCTCACCAAACAACGCACGCGAATAGACCCCTCGCCGCGCTTCGCGGAGAGGGGTTTCGTCATTCCGGCCCGCCCTCGACGGGCGTGATCTCGATACGGTTGCGGCCGGCCTGCTTGGCCGCGTATAGCGAGGCGTCGGCTCGCGAGAAGACCGAGTCGGCCGAGTCGTTCGGTGTCGCGAACGTTCCCCCGATCGAGACGTGGACGGTCAGCTTCGCGCCCGCGAGCCGGACCTCCGATCTTGACACGAGGGCACTCAATCGCTGGGCCGTGTCCAGCAGATCGCCGCTCTCCGGGGACTCCACGAGAACGGCGAACTCATCGCCGCCCCAACGAGCCAGCACATCGCCGACTCGGACGGCGCCGCGCAGCGTCTCCGCCACGGTCACCAGCACCGCGTCGCCGAAGACGTGGCCGTGGTCGTCGTTGAATGCCTTGAAATGGTCCACATCGACGATCAGCAAGCCAAACCGCCAGCCATATCGGGCCAGGTTCTCGAGACGTCCGGCCAGTGCGGCATCGAACAGACGGCGATTCGGCAGACCTGTGAGCTCGTCGGTCAGGGCGTCACGTCGGGCGCGGGCGACGTCGGCGGCGGCCTGCACCAGGGCCGTGTCGTCGGAGAAGGTCTCCACGCCACCGATGACCTGGCCGTCGGCGTCGCGCACGGGTGCCGTGCGAACCCGGACCGGCTTCCGGAAGCCATCGGCGTGCATCAGCCAGATGGTGGCTTCTCGAGTCCGGCCGTCCCTCATGGTTTCGGCCAGGGGGCAAGCCGTGTGGCAGAGCGAACGGCCCTGTGCATCCACGTGGCCCAGGATGTTGTCGTAGCAGCGGTGCCCGACCACGTCACCGGCGGTGTGACCCGAGATGCGTTCCGCGCCGCTATTCCAGTAGTTGATCGTCCGTTCCGTGTCAACCAGATAGACGCCGTCGGCAAGGCTGTCGACGATGGTCTTGTGGAGTTCCGCGTCCGATGGGTCGATGGTGTTGGTCACGATTCAGGGGCTCCGGCGCCCGAAATCCGGGCCTGGACATGGGCGCTTCCCCCAATGTAGTTCCGGCCGGTTGCGGGGAATGAACCGTCGTTGCTTCGTCCACCTGGCGCAACCGTCGGGCAGCGGCGTCGGGCCGGGCCCGGGTCGGGATCGCGGCGGCACCGGCCTGCCGGTGGCGGCGTCGCACTCGCTGGCTCCCCTCGATGTTGCGTTGTAGGCTCTGCAAATGCCGGACTACTACGAGGTTCTACAGGTCAGTCCGCGAGCCGAACCCGAGGTGGTCCGGGCCGCATACCGGAGCCTGGCGCGCAAGTACCATCCCGACCACGGCGGCGTCAGCGAGCGCATGATCGCGCTCAACGACGCCTGGGACGTGCTGGGCGATCCGGTCCGGAGGGCGGCCTACGATGCCACTCGCGCCGATCTGGCGGCGCGGACCGCGGCACCCGTCCAGGCCGCCGGCGGGGCTGCGAGCCCATCGCGAAATGCCGGACCCGCGGCCGCCACTGCCACGTCCGAGGCTTCGCATGCCGGACCGCCGCCCGGCCGGCCTTCCGGAACCGTCCTTGACTTCGGACGATACGCCGGCTGGTCGCTGGGCGAGATTGCCCGCTACGACGTGGACT
>Ga0302323_100005801_pt1 | contig 10130 bp, 9 predicted proteins | sample Fen_T0_3_FD_201950 | JGI IMG/M metagenome (GOLD analysis project Ga0302323, IMG submission 201950) | Peat permafrost microbial communities from Stordalen Mire near Abisko, Sweden - Fen_T0_3 | ecosystem: Environmental > Terrestrial > Soil > Wetlands > Permafrost | place: Sweden: Abisko... | reverse complement strand
GACGCTTCGTCTTTCGCATGGGAACACTGCATCTGTTGGATGTTCAGCGACTAATCAACTCTGGCGACTTCCGGCACGCGATCGAGCGCCTTTCCCAAAGACTGCCGGAAATCGCTCGAGGTCTTGCCTGAACCGCGACCCCCTCAAGATGCTCATCGCTGCGGTCAGGAACGGGTTCGCTGCTCACCCAAGTCGGGAAGCGGTCGAGCACGCCTTGGGGCTGGCGTGCGAACACGGACTCATGGAGATTCCACTGGACCGGGTCGCCAGTCTAGGTCTCCACTTCGATGTAACGGACCGTCTCTTTGATGCGCACCTAAGTGAACTATTTCACGATGCCTACAGCAAGGACAGTCGCTATCGGAAGAGTCTGTCTTGATGGGTCTGAAGGAGATCGTGGACGCTAAGGTTGTGCTGATAAACCTGGCGCAACAGATGCTGGTCGCGATGTACCTGGACATGATTCGGCGCTAGTCAACCCAGTCGTCAGCCTTTATGTCGAATCCACCTGGCGTGGCAACTCGGGCACGCTTCCAGCCACCGTGGGGAAGGTCGCCAACACGCGAACGTTGGTCGCGCCCGGCTGGTTCTGGGTCCCACACTTAGAGCCCCCGTGTCGGAGGCTTGGGCTTGATCCGATCTGAACGCCGGGCGAATGGCGGATACGCGGTGCGCGCAGACCGACCAGCCCTCCCAGAGGTAGACTGGACCGAGAGGTGCCTGTGCACATCACCGTTTCGGAGCTGCGCCGTGCTGCGAACACTCTCCTCGATCACCTCGAGGCCAGCGGGCAGGGCCAGATCGAGCTGACCGAGGACTTCTACTGGAACATCCCGAACGACCGCCTGTACGCACGCGAAGCTCCGCCGAGGGAGTCGCTTGATCTCGGCCAGCTGACAAGTGACTGGGAAGAGTTGCTTCCGATCGGACGAAGCCATGACCCGGTGCCAAGCCATGACCTCGTTCAGCTCGCCGCCCTGCTCCGCTTCGTGGGCACGAAAGTCCTGCCCTAGACGTCCGGGTGGATCAGCTTGCCCGACCTGCCAGGCGCTCTTCCCCAGGAAAAACGCGGGAGGCAGCGCGCGCTCTTGATCCTCGTCAAGCCCAGTCGATCCCGTGACGTCCTAGGATGGCGCCCAGACGCAGCAGCCACCCTCTGAAAGATCATCCATGCCGACCACGAACGAGAACCTCGCTGTCGCCTTCGCCGGCGAGAGCCAGGCGAACCGCAAGTACACCGCCTTCGCCCGCCAGGCGGAGAAGGACGGGCTCCCCCAGATCGCCAAGCTCTTCCGCGCCGCGGCCGAGGCCGAGACCCTCCACGCCCTGGGTCACTTCGCCAACATGGGCGGCGTCGGGTCCACGCTGCAAAACCTGGAGGCCGCCGTCGCCGGCGAGACCTACGAGTTCAGCACCATGTATCCACCGATGGTCGAGCAGGCCAAAGCCGAGGGTCACAAGGCCAAGACCATGCTCGGCTTCGCCAATGAGGCCGAGAAGGTCCACGCCCGCCTCTTCCAGCAGGCGCTCGACGCCATGAAGAGCGGCAAGGACCTCTCGCAGATGGACGTCTACCTCTGCCCGTTCTGCGGCGACCTCGAGTTCGGCCTGCCGACGGAGAAGTGCCCGATCTGCGGGGCGCCGGCTGCCAAGTACCAGAAGGTGGCCTGAGACTCCAACGCTTCGAGGGGCGTGGACGGCTTCGACCGCGCCACGCTCCCCTCGGGGTGCGTCACCGTCAGTTGAAGTACTCCGGCGGCTCGACCTCGATCCCCTCCACCGGCTGCCGCGACCCGAAGCCCTCGTCCAGCCCGTGCCAGTGGGTCACCGCCGGCTCGCCGAACTGCCAGCAGAGGAAGACCGGCTCGTTCTCCCGCATGCTGTAGAAATCGACCAGCCCCAGCTCGACGTCCTTCACCAGACATCCCAGGCCGTTGATCTGCTCCACCACCTCGGCGACCGCGGCCGCCAGGTCCTTCAGGCGCTCCAGGTCGGCGTCGCGGCCCGGCGGCGTCTCGCGCTCGCCCTGTAGGATCGCCATGGCGACATCGGGACCGCCCAGCGACTCGACCAGCGGCACCAGCTCACCCCTCAACAGTGCGATACGCCCGAACTCGACCTCCAGGGTCGCTACGAGGTCGTTCGCCTCCTCCAGCGTGAAGATGCGCGGAACTTCGTCCATAGGCGGAAACGATAGCACAGCCGTGTTATAAGCGGGTCGCGCCAGGGGAAAACGGAATGCTCGAGACAGTCAGCAAGGGGTTCAAGGTCGCCCGCGACAAGCTGCGGGGACGGTCGGAGATCACGCCGGAGCTGGTGGACGACGCGCTCGCAGACGTGCGCGTGGCCCTGCTAGAGGCCGACGTCGCCTTCGATGTCGTCAAGCGCTTCGTAGCCCGCGTCCGCGAGAAGGCGGTCGGCGAGGTGGTGGACACCCGCGTCCGCACCTCGAAGGGGACGATGCGCGTCACCCCGCAGGACCACTTCGTCAAGATCTGCCATGACGAGCTGGAAGCCCTGATGGGCCCGGTGGACACGTCTCTGAATATGAACTCGAAGGGCCCGACCGGCATCATGGTCGTGGGCCTCCAGGGTTCCGGCAAGACGACCACCGCGGCCAAGATCGCCAAGCGCTTCCACGACGAAGGGAAGAAGCTCCTCCTCGTCGCGGCGGACCTTCAGCGCCCGGCCGCCGTCGATCAACTCAAGGTCCTCGGGAACCAGCTCGGCGTCCCGGTCTTCCACCAGGCGGGGCTGACCCCACCCGAGCTCTGCCGCCGCGCCTTCGAGACCGCCGCCCGCGACCGGGTGGACGTGGTCATCTACGACACCGCTGGCCGCCTCGCCGTCGATGAGACCCTCATGACCGAGCTGGAACAGGTCAAGAAGGCGGTCTCGCCGCACAACACCTTGCTGGTCTGCGACTCCATGATCGGCCAGGACGCGGTCCGGACCGCGGCCGAGTTCGACCGGCGCATCTCCATCGACGGCTTCATCCTCACCAAGCTCGACGGCGACGCCCGCGGAGGCGCGGCCCTCTCCATCAAGGAAGTCACCGGCAAGCCGATCAAGTTCCTCGGCATGGGCGAGTCGCTCGACCGGCTCGAGGAGTTCCGGCCCGAAGGTCTCGCCAGCCGCATCCTGGGCTTCGGCGACATCGTCGGCTTGATGAAGGACTTCGAGAAGCACGTCGATGAGGATCAGGCCGAGAAGGACGCCGAGAAGATCCTCTCCGGCGAGTTCACCCTCGACGACTTCGTGCAGCAGATCCAGCTGGTCCGGAAGATGGGGCCGCTGGGCGAGCTGATGGAAAAGTTCCCCCTCTTCGGCGATCTGCCGGAGGGGTTCCAGTTCGACGACGCGGCCCTCTCGCGCATCGTGGCGATCATCCACTCGATGACCGCCACGGAGCGGGTCCGGCCCGACTCCATCGGCGACTCGCGCATCGCGCGCATCTCCCGCGGCTCCGGTCGCCCGGAGAAGGAGATCCGCGACCTCCTCAAGCAGTACCACGCCATGCGCGGCGTCATGCGCCAGATCGGGTCGGCCCCCGGCCTCCTCTCCCGTTTGCCGGGAGTGAAGCAGCTGATGCAGCTCCGCAAGCTCCAGGGCAAGGGGATGGAGGACGTCCTGGGCAAGGACGCCGCCGCCATGGAGCAGTTCGCGGACGGCATGGACCCCTCCATGCTGGCGGCGCAGGCCGCCGGGTTGCCGCGCGGCGTGCAGCCCCGCGTTCCCGCGGCGATGATGGCCCGGGCGCGGCTCATGGGGTACGCGGCCGAGCCCGCGTCGACCGAGAGCGCACAGGATCGGGAGCGCCGGCGCAAGAAGCGCAAGCAAGAAAGGCAGGCGCGGAAGAAGTCCCGCCGCAACAAGAAGAAGTGATGGACCGCGACGCCGAAGACCGGCCTCAGCTCATCGTGCTGGACCCCCAGCCGGTTGCGCTCCAGGACGGCACTCAGGCGGTCGCTCTCCGCGACCTGCTCGGGGTCCACTCCGAGCCACTGGTGGTCGGCGTCGAAGCGTACCGCGCGTTGGCCCTCTTCAACGGGAGGCACAGCCTGGCCCAGGTGGAGCGGGCCCTGGCCTCATCGGGGTCGGCAGCGGCGCCGGGACCTCCGGTGACCCTGGCCCAGCTCGAGGAACTGGCGGCCGAGCTGGCTCGCGCGGGCTGGCTGGAGGGGCAGCAGTACCAGGCCCTCCACGCCCAGGCGCTGGCGCGCTACCGGAGAGCGCCGGTGCGAGCGCCGGCCTGCGCGGGGAAGAGCTATCCGGCAGGCCGCGCCGAGCTGCGCCGGATGCTCGAGCGCTGCTTCGAGCATCGGGACGGACCGGGTCCTGCGCGCGCCGCGCCGCAGCGCGGGTGGACGCGGCTGCTGGTCGCGCCCCACATCGACTTCGGGCGAGGCGGTCCCGGTTACGCCCACGCCTACCGCGCCCTGCAGCTGCGCGACGGCGCCGACCTCTACGTCGTGTTCGGCACCGCGCACGCCTCCCCGGCCAGCCTCTTCACGCTCACCCGCCAGGACTACGACACCCCGCTCGGCCGGCTCAGCACCGACCGAGAGGTGGTCGAGGCGCTGGTGGAGGAGCTGGGCGAGGAGGAGCTGCTGGCCGACGAGCTGGTGCATGAATCGGAGCACTCCTGCGAGTTCCAGATGGTCTGGCTGCGGCACCTCTTCCCGGAGGAGCGCCTCCAGGTTTTGCCGGTGCTCTGCTCGACCATCTCCCATCTGGCCGACCCTCGACGGGTGGTGAACCGGTTCCTGACCGCTCTGCAACGGGTGGTCGCGGGCCGGCGGGTCTGCTGGATCGCCGCCGCGGACCTGGCCCACGTCGGGCCGCGCTATGGCGATCGGGCGCCCCCCACCGCCGGCGAGCTGGCCCGCTTCGCCCAGGCTGATCGGCGCACGCTCCGGTTCCTGGAGGCCGGCGACGCAGCCGGGTTCCACGCCGACGCCGTCCGGGACGACGCGCGGCGAAGGCTGTGCGGGGTCGCGCCCATCTACGCGGCCATGCGCGCCAGCGAGACCGGCGCGCGGTTGCTTCATTACGGACAGTGGACGGACGGGGTGGACTCCGTGTCGTTCGCGGCCGCGGAGGGGTGAGAGAGAAGAGCCCTACGGCGCCGTCGCCCCGTGGAGATCCTGGATCCGGGTGGAGCCCAGGACCCGCCCGCCACCTACCGGGACGAGGCTGCGCAGCGAACCGGGGACGAGCCCAGCTCGCACGCGGTGCTCTGAGCGCCAGCGCGGACCCGGGGCTTCGTTCCCCGAGACGCAGAGGCCATTGCGACGAAGCACCTCCGGGTTCGCGAGCTCTGATCGGCTGCGCGCGATCTGGCCGGCGCCAGAGCTGCGCGCATCTCATCGGAAGAGCGTCTGGACGGGGACGACTGCCCTCATCACCCGATCCCCTCGTCGTCACCAGAAGTGATGCTCGCTCAATACTCGATGGCGCACTTGGGGCAGAACTGGTTCGGCTCGGGAGCGCCGGGCAGCGCCAGCACCCTCCCCACCTGGCTGCAGATCTGGCAGCACCCCGTCAGGACGACCTCTCCTCTGTCCATCGGCTCGTCGTTCGTCGGCCCGCGCATGGCTCACCCCTTCGCGTGCTTGCGCTTCTTCGGCACGACCAGCCCACGCGACAGACGCCGCAGCACCCTCTTGATCTGCCGGTTCTTGTACCGCTCGTGGCTCGACTCGCCCTCTTCGTTGGCGCGCGCCGTCGCGGCGTCGACGATCTGGAACTCCACCAGCGAGAACGCCACCCGGCCGAGATCCTCCGACAGCCAAGTGCCGCTCGACGGGACCAGATCGTCGATCCGGATCGGAAGGTCCACGACGAAATTGAGGACCCGATACCCCCTCGCGCTGAACTCGTTCAGGTGCTTCTTCTCGGCCGCCTCGAGCCCGAGCGGCGCCTGCAGGCGCGGGATGATCTCCGACGCCCGCGGGTGCCCTCCCACAATGCTCCGGAACTTCACCAAGGAGTTCTGGCTCTGCTCGGGGACGGCGTAGTTGAACGGGAAGAGGGTCTGCGTCAGGTGCAGCAACACCGGCACGATCTGGTCCGGCCGCTCGGTGACGATCCGGTAGCGAACCCGATCGAACACCTGCGCCGCCACCGTCTCTCGCTTGGCCAGCAGCTTGGTCATGAGAGACCGCCGGCTCTTGAGATTGCCCTTGAACTCCACGATCGGAAAGCCGAGCTGCACCATCCGCCTGGCCTCGGCCATCACCCGCCGATCGACCCGATCGGCCAGGTCGGCCTCCCGCACCGGCGTCCGGAAGAGCAGCTCGCGCGCCTCGAGGTGGTGGACCACGTGCATGCACTTCAACACCACGCACGCGATGCGCCGGCACTTCTTGGGCTCGGCCGCTCCGCTCGCCAGCAGGAAGAGATCCCGGAGGTCGGCCGGGTCCGACACCGACTCCGCGACCCGGTACCCGAACGCGTTCCTCAGATATTCGACCGCCTGCCCGAGCACGGCGCGGAGCCGCTTCTCGTCCCGCTGGTCGGCCAGGTCCAGGAGGTTCAGCCGGAGAAAGTGCTCCACCTCCGCCGCGGTCTGGAAGTGGAGGCGACGCCAATCCACGACCGAGGAGCCCCGCAGGATGAGGCGGATAGCCTCGAGCTCCCCGAGGTCCATCTCGTGGACCGGCCGGTACGCACCCGCTGGTAGCGGAGCCCGCTTCAGCTCGACGGACAAGACGCTTCCCTCCGGCTCCGGTGGCCAACCACCGTCGTCATGGCGAGTTCGGCTCCAGCGGACCAGCTAGAAGTTGAACGGAAAGTCCACGCCGTCGTTTCCACTATGCGTCTTTGGGAAGTGGATGCTCTTCACCACCCCCGCGATGCAGCGCGCGAAGGGCTGGTTCGCGAACTCGTCGCTCAGGCAGCGCACGTCCTTCACGCCGCCGTCGGGCCGGATGCCCCAGCGCATCTTGAGCACGCCCTTGAGGTCTGGATCGGCCGCCTTCTGCTCGCTGATGCACTTGCGCAGGGCAGAGATCTTCCCGGCCACGGCCTCGGTGATCTGGGAGTTGGTGACCGAGTCGGCGATGTCGCTGCCGGGCGCCGGCGGGATGTAGACGTGCGAGTTCTTGTTCCCGCCGCCGCCGTTGAGCTCCTTCTCGAAGTCGCTGTCGGCCGCTCCGCTCTCGAAGTCCAGCGGATCGGCCCCCTTCTTGCGCTGCGGCGGAGCAGGCGCCTCGCTCTCCGAATCGGCGGCGGCCACGCGCTCGCGCTTGTGCCTGGCCGGCGGCTCGGGCTTCTCCAGCTTGGCCACGTGCTTCACAGGCGCTGGAGCGGCGGGCCGGACCGCCACGGCAGGACGGGCGGGCGGCGCCGGAGCAGGCGGCGGGGGCTGGACCGCGGCCGGGGCCGGCGCGGGAGGAGGCGTCGGGGCCGGTACAGGCGCTGCGGCAACGGGTTGGGGCGCTGGGGCAGGAGCCGGAGCGGGCTGCGGCGCGCTCGGCTGAGCGACCGGGGCCTGCGGCGCCGGGCGCTGTACCTGCGCCACTTCCTGTGAGCCACCTTGCCCGAGCTTCTTGTCCTCGAACTTTCTGTCCAGGAAGACGACGGCGGCCGTGCCGAGCCCGCCCAGCACCACCACCGCCGCGGTCACGGCGAGCAGCACCGTCCGCACGGTGTTGCGCCGCATCCGGAGCTCGTCAGAGTCGCGCGCCACCGAGGACTTGCGCTTGAGCGGCTGCTCGTCGCTCTTCTCCAGTCCCCTGATCGGGAGCGGGATGGCGCCGGTCGGATCCACGCCGCCGTCGGGGAGGTTCATCGAGTCCACGAGCGATCGCGAGCCGCTCGGCGCCCCCGCGGCGGACGCCTTCTTCTCGGGCGCCGGCCTGCCGAAGGACGAGAGCTCCTCGCTCGCCAAGGAGGCGAGCGCGCTGGCGGCGGTGGACTTCCACTCACCGTCATGCTGGACGCCGTTCGACTCGGCGAGCTTGGCCTCCGGCTTGGCGTCGGCAGCCGGCCGGCCGCGATCGACCCGCGGAGCCGCGCCTTGCCGCGGGATGGGCGACAGCACCTGGGCCAGCTCGGCGACGCCCGCCAGCGGTCCCCAGTCGGCCATGCCCGGCTTCCAGACCAGCGACTCCGGACCGATGTCGCCCGACTCCCACTTCGCCTTCACGCCCACGTTGGTGAGCGGGCCGACCTGCGAGTCGCGGATCGCCACGTACCACTCGGACGCCGGCTCGGCCAGCGCGCCAGCACCGCCCGTCTGGTCGCCTTCCGATTTGCCCATCTGGCCCGCCAGCTTGGCGAGCTCGTCCTGGGACATCACCTGCGTCGAGCCCATGTCGCCGCCCGGCTGCGGACCTTCCCCGCCAGGGGGCTCGCCGAAGGCAGCGTCGAACGCCTGGCCCAGCTCCTCTTCGAGGCCGAGCTCCTTTCGCGTCGGCTGGTTGGGGGCCGGATCGGGGGCTGGGGCCGGTTGTGGCGCGACCGCCTCCGCGGCGGGCGTTCGCCTCACCACCACGATGTTGCTGCACTTCTTGCAGCGAACCTTGACCCCGTTCGGCCCGACCTTGTCGTCGGAGATCATGTACTGCGCGCCGCAACTGTCACAGGAAAATTTCATGGAGGCCTTCGCGTCACCCGAACGCCCGCCCCCGAGAGGGAGCGGAACGCAAACGAGCGAAAAACCAGACTGATTTTAGGAGTTGCCGCGCCGTACGGTCAAGAATACCCGGCCTGGCCGCAATCCTCCAGTTCCCGAACCTATCCACTTCAACGTGCGGCACGCGCTCTCGATCTGGGTACAAAGCGCGCCCGCCCGCGATCAGCCAGCGACGACCACCGACAGCCCCAGCTGCTCTCGCAGGAGGGCGTACTCCTCCGACACGCAGAAGAAGGCCAGATCTCGCAGGCGGGTCTCGTCGCGCAGCTTGGAGACCTGGGCCTTCTCCGCCAGGACCGCCTTCCGGACCACGTCCAGGTCGCCGGCCAGCAGCGCACCGACCCGGTTCGAGGTGAGCTCCGCGCCGTCCATGTAGGCGCGCACGTCGCCCGGGTGCTGGATGGCGCAGTACTGGCGGGCCAACCGCTTCAGCGCGTTCATCCGGATCGGCTCGGGCAGGGTCTTCTCCAGCTGCCGCCTGTACTTTTCCACGATGTGCGGATCTGCGGTCACCACGAAGCGCGAGGTCCCCACGCTGCACGCCGCCTGGAAGATCATGTCGAGCTGGTCGTGGGGCATGAGGCGCGCCATGCGCAGCTCCGGCCGGTGGAAGGCCATCGCTTTACCAATGGCGAACCAGAGCTCCTTCTTGGGCCGCTCCCGGAACATCTCCTCGCCCGCCACCAGGCCGGGCGGGTCGGTGAGCACGAACTGGAGCCGCGCCGCGTTGGCCTCGTCCTTGAAGAGGCGCAGCCCGCTCGCGCCGATGGTGCGGGACACGTACTTGAACATGTTGACGAAGAAGAGCATCGAGCCCTCGATGTCGATCTCGTCCCGCTTCGGGTTGAGCCCGAGGTCCTTCACGCTCTGTACGAAGAGCCCGCCCGTCTGGGTGGCCAGGATGCTCATGATGTCGGCCAGCGGACCGCGCACCTTGTCGTGCAGCAGCCGCTCGCGCCAGAGCGCGTCGTTCAGGCTCCGGCTGGCCGCCTCCCGCGCGTAGCGGCGCAGCTTGCCGACCACCTGCTGCTCCTCGGCGTTGGCGCCGCCCACCAGGAACATGAGCACCTGGGCCGCGCTGAAGGCCTGGTCGTACTCCTTGCGCGCCACGTGCAGCCCGACCAGCGTGCTCATGGCCTTGGTCGGCTGGGCCGAGCCGACCTTGAGGAGCTGGCGGAAGGCGCCGATCGCCTCCGCCTCCTGGCCCGGCGTGGCCGCGGCCATCTCGGCGTAGATCTCGAGCGCGGCGGCGTCCTCCGGGTCGGCCTTGACCACCACCGCGTAGGCGGTGCGCGCGCCCTCGGGATCGCGGAGCACCCGGCGGTAGAGCTCTCCCAGCGTCTTCCAGAGCGCCAGCCGGGCCTGCGACGTCTCCTGCCCCTTGGGCAACCGCTGGATCATCCGCCGGTAGGCCTGCTCCAGCGCCTGCCACTTCTTGCCCTGGGTCAGCATCGCCTCCACTGCCGAGAAGGCCTGCACCAGGAGCGGC
>Ga0302323_100005800_pt1 | contig 10130 bp, 6 predicted proteins | sample Fen_T0_3_FD_201950 | JGI IMG/M metagenome (GOLD analysis project Ga0302323, IMG submission 201950) | Peat permafrost microbial communities from Stordalen Mire near Abisko, Sweden - Fen_T0_3 | ecosystem: Environmental > Terrestrial > Soil > Wetlands > Permafrost | place: Sweden: Abisko... | reverse complement strand
TGTAAGCGGCACGTTTGCTAAAGAGCCAACCAGACCCTGGTTGAGGTAATGCAGTATCGTACTAGCATCTAGAGTATCTGTAATTGTGTCGGTTGTTCTAGATGATACACCCGCAGCGCTCCACGAGGCAGCGGATATGTTATTGGGGTCTTTAATCTGCGCAAAGTTCCGCCCCGTGATCTCCCCCAACGCGACCACTTTCCCCCCGCTGATGGTCGCGTTCGTGTCCGCGGCGTACCACATATCAATGTCCGGGTCTAACCTCGGAGTCCAGTCGGACATCGGCGGACATCGGCGGCTCGTCTGCAGCCCTCGTCGAAAAGTCCCCACCTTAGCTCCTGCCGTTGAGGCGGTAGTCGCGCGAAGCCGAGCTGACGGATACGACAAGCGCGCCGCTGCCTGACGCGGCCTTGACGATGAGGTACTTACAGAGTACTCCCTTGAGAAACGGGGGCCGTTCGTCGACGAACTGCCCGTTGGGAAGGACAGAACAGACGCCGGCGGCGTGCCCTGTCGCCGTGTTGTCGATCGTGTCGGCAGCGGTAGACCATGCATAGTACACGTCGCAGCCGTTCGCTCGGAGGCGGAGCATGCGGCAAGCGGCTACGTCTCCCCCTACGCTGGCCAGCACCGAGACGTCGGTAGCTGCGGATGTGGTTGACACCGGAAGCGCTTCGATGTTGCCGAATCGGGGGCCAACGACGTCGTAAGCCTCATCTTGGATGCTACTCATTGGGTGTCTCCAGCATTGACTCTGTGTTTGATTTCTGCGTCTCGAGCGGTTTCTGCGCCGACGGCGGCGGCGGCGGTGGAGCGTTTTGCGCCACGAGCTTAGGCCCCCACTCTAGCGCAAACTGAGGGTCAAGTACACGCTCACCAGCGCCGTCAAGTCCTAAAAGCATGTCGACCGATGCTCGTTGGCGGAAAGGTATTGCGGTACCGGCGGCATCAAGTTTGCGTATGCGGCGGATTGCCGCAGTACGCGTCAGCTCGTACATCTCCGGGTAGACGTGAGCGATGGCGGCAATCTGAGCAGCGGACACGGCCCCAGTGCCGACGGCGGCAAGGACATCCACCGGGTGATCGACGGCGTCCGAAATGTCAGCGAACGCAAGCATGTCGGCTTTCGAGGGTTTCGCAGTCGCCGCCTCCGCGTTCGGTGTATCGGTCGCCAGCCTGTGGGTCGGAAGCGACGCGCGGAGCAACTCGACGCCGCGGGATGCAGCGCCAGCGAGGCCGGCTGTGGCGTGCGGGTCGGCATCGCCCACGGCGCCCAGGTGCTTCTGTACGGCGTCGCGGATGCCTCCTCCCCCGTTGGCTGCAGCTTTTTCGAGCATCGCCGTGCGTGCGGTTACCGCCTCTTCAAGGTCGCGGTTGCGGCCGACGAATCGCGCCAGCGGGCCAGCCGCTCGAGCGCTACGATCGGCTCCGCGGGCCGCAGCGGTGGCCGCCTTCGCGGCCGTGGGACCGATCCAATCGACGCCGCGGACGATCTTGCGCATAACGCCTTCGGCAGCGTGCTCCAGACGAATCCTCAGCGCGGCCTGCGGCGCTGGACCGGAGATGCCGGCAGAGGCCATGACGTTGGAGAAGATGCCTTCGGGGGCCTTGCCAGCTCCTCGCGTAAGGTCCTCTGCCTGCCTCAGAGACGTGGTCTTCTCTGCCACGTCGCCGAGCACCCCGCGGATCCTGAGTGCGCTGGCCTTGAGCTTGGCCGCTGCGGCCGCGGCGGCGGGATTATGCGCGTACCCCTTGCCGATCGCGGTCCCGAGCCGTTCAGTGGCGTCGAGGTACTGGAGCATCGAGGAGAGCTTGTCGCGCCCCGTCGGCGTCCCGAACGAATCGACGACGCCAGCCACGCGCCCCTCTTGAATCGCGTATGTCTTTAGCGGGGTCTCGCCGTCGCCTATGTATCGGGTCCCGTTCTCGCGTGCAATGTCCGAAAATGCGTGGTTCTTCGCGTCGATGTACCGCGGCCAAGCCTCATTGACTTCGCGCTGGACGGCGCCTTGAGGACCCCACGTCGACTCGTCGAACAGATGCTCACGCAATTTTCCGTACAGGTCGCCTACCTGCTTTTGAGCTCGCGCCCCGAAGTCTGCATCGTTTGCGATGCGGGCCATGTCGATGCCCATCTTTTCGCTCGACTTGAGCAGCGACGCTCGCGCCAGATCCAGACGGCGGTACATCTCGGCTGGGTTCTCTGCCTCTAGGGCCTTGTCAAGCAGAGTGTCAGCCGCCGACCGCAATCGGTCGAACCGGTTCGCGACACCCGCAGCAGTCTGGTCGGCGAGCTTCGCTTCCACGTCAGCCATGCCAGCGACATTGCCGCGGGCTTCGGCAACGAACTCTTGTTTGAGCATCGCCAGCTCTTCGCGAACCGAAGTGGCTATCTCACGGCCAGCCGTCATGGCTCCTTCGCTCGGCGGCGTCTTGGCAAACTGATTGGCGACGTTCGTCTCTTTCGACCGCGTCACCGCCTCAACGAGCGTCTCCTGCTCCTGCATCACCGTCGTGAGGTCATCCGTGATCGATTTGGTCGCCTCCGCCACGATCTTCGGTCGAATCTCTTTGCCTGCGGCGATCTCGCGAGCGTATTGCGGCACCTGCGCGCCAACGTCCTCGCCGAGCGTCTCTTGCGCCGCCTTGACTATGGCGCCGTCGTTTGCGTCTCGGATCGCGGATGCGAAATCGTCGACCTTGGAAGCCCCGCCTCGGATGGCGCCCTTGGCCCCGCGAATGAGTGAGCCAGCGCCGGAAGCGCCAAAGCTCAGCGCCCCGCCGAGCAATCCAGAGACACCAGCGCTCGCGAGTACCTGCTCGCCGGTAAGCTGGCGCTCTGCGACCCAAGCCTCATCCTGCGCGCCAGCCGCGCCGAACGCCGCGCCCTCGACAACGCCGCGCGCGGTGGCCGAAGCCAACTTGCCGCCTACGCCGCCCGCGAGTCGTGCCGCGCCGCTTGCCGCTGCATCGCCTGCGCCGGTGATGCCCATGCCACCAGTGACGGCGATGCCCGCGAGTGAGCCTGCCAGCTCGCCCGCTTGCGCCGTGCCAGCATACTGTTGGGCGCGAGCTCTCGCTCGCATCCGCCACTCGTTGAGCGCGGCATCGGCCTCGTTTTCAGGGAGCGCAATGTGGTGCGCGATCGACGCGACCGAGTCGAGCAGCTCGCGCCCTCCAATCGCCTCGCGTGCCCCGGCGGCTCCAGCCGCGACGCCTCCAGCTCCGATTGCGTCGGCGCCGTATTCGACGCCAGCGAGCGCCAGCTGCGGAATGGCTGTAGCCGCCCCGATCATGCCAGCTGCGGCCCCTTCGATGCCTGCGCCGATCTGCTCCCCCAGCTGGTCTTCGGGCGCCCGTGGCCCGGCAGCAACCGGTGCCGGCGCCGCTTTCCGCTGCGCCATGTACCGGTCGCGTAGAGCCGTGGCTTCAGCGAGTGTGTCGCGATAGTCGGCCATTACTTGTCCTCATCTTCGTCGTCTTTATCGGACGGGTTCATGGTAGCCACGTTCTTTACCGCGTTCTTGAACTCGTCTCCCTCGTCTAGCAACTGGTTCGCGCGTACAGCAAACGCTCTTGGATCATTCGTGCCAAGAAGAGACTTAGCCTCTTCGTCTGTTTCGTGCGTGCGCTGACCGCCAGCGGCTAGCACAGTCGACTCCGCTGCCGTTGCTTGTGTGCGCGCCGTGCTTCTTCGCCCGCTGTCTCCCACTCCAAGTGTGTCGGCCACCGTGTTTCCGGCCCCTTCGATCTTGCCGCCAATCCACGCCGCAGCGCCCCTCGGCACGACGAAGCGTCTGGTTTGAGGGTCGTACTCGGCGCCAATGGCCTTGCCTGTCTCGATGATCCTGTGCTCCGCGACTTCAGTCTTCGACAGGGCCACTTGCGACCTTTGCCCGATCTTGCCTCCGCGCTGTTCGCCACCGACTTTGCCCTTTGCGGCCTGAACTTGCATCGAGAGGTACTCTTCGGTTGACGGCGCCGGAGCTCCTTCGGCCATCGCTTTTTGGACTGCGCCACGATACGAATCAGCGAACTCGGCAGGGTTCGAGAACATCGTCCCCATCCAACCGCCACGTCCTGCGCCGCCTGTGTTCGCCGCCGCTCGAGTGTACGTCGCCGATCCCTTGACTTTGCCAGCTGCTTCGTTCTGCCTCTTTAGCTCCTCGTCGAGGCGAGCGCGCGTGCGCCCAGCCATCCACTCGGTCATTTGAGCCATCGTATCGGCACTCTTCGATGCCGACGCGACTTCGAGCGCCTGCTGGTCGCCGAGCGTCTGCTGCATCGTTGTGAGCCGATGCGTCGCCTCGCTGAGCGTGATTTCGTGCTCTTTCATGAGCCGCGAGAGTGCATTGTTCGCCTTCGCTCCCTCGCGGTGTACCTGGTCGACTTGCGCGGCTACGTCCTGCCGAACGCCTTCGTCAATGATCTGCTGGGCAAAGTTTGCCGTGTGCCCGAGCGTTGCACCGTACGCGCCCATGGCCTGCGCCACGGCCGTGCCGATCATACCGAACAGGCCGCCGCGAGTGAAGTATCGCTGTGGGTCGATTTCATGCTTCGATGCAGCGTCTAGCTCAGCGCCGATTTCAGCGCTCCGTTGCGCGTATGAGTCAATCGCTTCTTGCCGCTCGCCGGCAAGCTTGTTGACCTGTTTCGCTGCCAATTCGGCAGAAGCGTGCGCTCGAAGCTGCTGCGCGTTCTGGATCGCGATCTGGGTCTGATACGAGCCGATCTTGGCTACGTTTTCGTTGATCGAAGCCTCGGCGCGCGCCTGCTTCTCCTCCTCCGTGTACGGCACGCCAGCGTCCTCGTACGACCGCGTCTCGCTCGAGAGAGCCGTCCCCTTTGGAGCAACGCCTAGGCGGGGGTCGACTGGAGCCGCAGGTTGCGGTGGAGCGTACGCTCGCGGAGCCGCGGCTCGCGCTGGCGGCGCTGGAGGCGCTGGCTCGACGACAGGCTGACGCGACGTGGCTTCCCCAGCCTGCCCCTCCTCGACAGGCTGGCGCTGGCGCTCCAGCACTGCCTCTACTGGCGACGGAGCAGCTGCGGGCGGAGCGCCGACAGGGTAGTCGACAACTGGCGGCGGCGGTTGCACTGGCGGCGGCGGTTGCGTCAGGCCAGATTCCGCGTACCCCGGCGGGGCATCGCCCATCGCCAGTCGCATGTCCGGTCCCGGCGGCGGCGCCTGAGGCGCCTGCGGGCCTTGCATAAACGGAGCGGCATCGTCCGGTGAATACGCGCGGAACGCTCGCCCGTCGTCGGTCTGAAACACCCCGAGCCCTGGCGGGGCGCCTTCGTCTTGAATGAATCCAGCGAGTGCCATGTTATTCCTCCGCCAATTTTTTGCCTGCGTATGTGCCAATGGCCGTGCCGATTGGCCCCATCAATGAGCCTAGCGCGGCCCCCCCCATTGAGTATAGGGCAGCTCTCTCTTGCGTGTCCGCGGCGTTGCTGGCAATCCTCTCTCGAGAGGCATTGGCCTTGTCGCCGGTTAACACGTTGGCGTTAGTTACCATCTGCTGGCCAATCATCTGTTGGCGTTGAGACTCGCCGTACTGATACGCGTTCTGCCCAAGAGTGATGTCCTGTTGCTGTGCTTGCTGACCTAGCTGGGCGTAGTTCTGTGCAGCCTGCGCCCCCGTTTGCTGGTATCCTTGAGCTAGCTGGTTGTATCCGAGGTTCGTTTGCTGGCCCATCTTCATTGCATCAAGCGATGCAGCGTCGTAGTTCTGTCCGATTCCTGCGTAGCCTTGCTCCGCGCCGAGCCCTTGGCCCATCGAGGAGATATCCTGCCCTCGCTGGTTCGTGGCCAGGCCACCGCTTTGCGTAAGTGCCTCGAGCTGTTGTTGCCGAGCCGTCGCGGCTTCGGTCGCACGCAGCGTTGCTGCTTGCCCCGCGCCTTGCTGCTGCGCGGATGCGCGTTGGAAGCCAGCGCTTCGGAGCGCCGCTGAATTCTCGCCGGCGCCACGCCCTGAGCGAGCCAACGCCAGCGCGCTTTGCATGTTAGCGTCGGTCGACTGCGCCAACTGCGCCTGCGCCACCGAAGGCCCCGGACCTTGCTGCGCGTACTGGTTCAGTTGGTTCAGGACGTCGCCCTGCGAGCCACGTGCCTGCCCCTGTGCGGCGTAGTCTTGGCCAGCCTGGCCCCGGTAGAACTCCGCCTGCCCCCGGGCGCCCATCGCTTGCCCATTAAGGTACGACCCCTGTGCGCCCGCAGCAGCCTGCGCCGCTTGCCCAGACTGGAGCGACCGTGCAGCCGAGCCGTTCATGGTGTTCTGTTGCTGTGTGCCCTGTTTGTTGTAGTACTCCCAGTCGTTCGCACCTTGCGTAGACAGGTCGTTGAGAAACTGCCCTCCCTGATCGCGCACACGATCCGCTTCACTTTGAAGCGAAGAGTTGGCTTCGAACCCGTACGCTGTGCGACCGGAGTTGGCCTGTCGCGCCCACGATATTGCTTTTTGCTTATTCGCTGCGTTCTCTTCGTCGACTGTAGCCATTTTATCCTCTTTGAGCTGCGGATACCCGGCGAATCGCGGCGGACTTGACCACGTCCAATGATAGCGCGGATAGCGTCTCGCCGCCGGCAAAAGTGAGCCGAAAGCGGTAGTTGCATCCGCGCGCGAGCGACGGTCCGAGTTGCAGATCCAGCTCGCCGACCGCTAGCCCAGTCCACGCCTTCGTGTCCGTCCACGACAGGCCTGAGTCGTACGAGACGAACGCGGACAGCGCGCCGCCCTCGGCGGTCTCGGCGCCGAGCAAGTGAACCATCCGGCAGCGGCCCCACCCGCTCGCGCCGAACGGCCGCATATCACCGGTCGTTATGGTCGATGTGTACGCCTGCGGAGTGCCAGTAAACCACGTGTCTGTATCCGAGTACGTTGATTGCTGGTCGACCGCTCCGTCGATTACGAGCGCATCGCCGATATGTGTGAGCGTTTGCGACGCTCGCTCCGTCGTGTCCTGGTACCACTCGCCGTTGCGTATGTCGTAGACCAGGATCGTGCCGCCGAGGCCACCTACTAGCGTCCAGTAGACGCAGTTTTCATCGGCCATGTACTGGGCTGACGTCACAGTTGGATACGCTGCCGTCTCGTCGCGCACGGCTTGCCCGATCCACTCGGGGGCGTTGCCTCCGCGAGGCATGAGCCAAAACGAGCCGTTGGTTCCCTGGAACATCACCCCGCTAGGCGTCTCTACGACCGACCTCTGCGATATGCACCCTGTCGCTGACGGGCGCTTGCGCGGCTCTGAAAATGTGCCTGCTCCGGTGTCTGACGGGCCGTCGCCGACGAACTCCCAGACCGAGTAGCGCGTACACACGACCCACGTGCCATCGATCGCGAAAACGGCGGTAACGGCCGAATCTACGTTGCCGCGAAACTCGGGCGAATCGGCCCACTGCACAGGTTCGCCGTCAACAACAATCTTTGACCATTGGACAGCCGACGGATCCTCGAGGCCGCCCAGAAGCACACGCGAGCCGCTGGCCCATGCGTACCTGGCAGGGGGCGGCGGATCGTGCGCGAGCACGCCCCCCTCCGTGTACAGGATTGCATGCGCTCCAAGCACCACGTCGGTCATGTCGTCGTTGTACGTCCAGCGAGCAGGCACTCCCTGTGACGCGATCGGCATTGACTCGACTAGGTAAAACGTCGACGCTCCGGCCATAGTCCGGTAGATCGCCGCAGACAGGCCGCTCTGTTTGGACGTGGACACCGGCGCGTCGAACGTGACGCTGATCGCTTTTGCCGACGACACGGTCGTGATCGACACTGGTGCCGCGGGTGGGCTTTGGTGGCGGCGCCCGCTTTCATCGCGCCACTCCCATACGACCGAGTACTGCCTGGTGCCAACTGGGATCCCCCCGGTGCCTGTTTCGGCAGCGACTACCTGTCGCGGGCCTTCAGCCAATCCAGATTCAACGAGCGCAGACCCGTTCCACTCTCGCACCAATCCGCCGGGAACAATCGTCTGGCCGTTGAGGCTTACGGGGCGCCCGACGTCGGCATATGCCCCGGTGATGACGCGAACAAGATCCACGGACGTCAGCGAGGACGTGAGGTAGGTCGGCAATGCAACAATGATCTCCGTCTGCCCGCTCACGTCGCGAGTTACGATCTGCGACGGAATCGACGCCCCAGGTCTACACTGATACAGGCATGCGACGGCATCGCGCTGCTGGCTCTGGGCTGCAGCGCTGGGGCGAAACGAATACATCGAGTACGCGGTGAGTGCCGGAAACGGAGAAGACGTCCACACGACGCAATACGAACCGATATTCCGTGGCTTGCATTGGATGTTCTCGCCACCGACGGCGAGGCACACGGACGATGTCGACCACACCTTGCACCCGTCTAGAGCGCTCCCGTCCGCCGCCGTGCCATGTGTGTTGAAGCCGACGAGCGGCACTCCGCCTGGGCCAATGCCGCAGAACGGCTGCCCGATAGACGCTAACCCGCCCCCGCCCGTGGTCGTGTACACAAGCGTGGGGCCGGACACGAGTGCGCCGGTCGAATACGCGAATGTTGCGTGGTAGACGTTGCCGACTGTGCCGCCCGTGACGTTGACACGCCACGCGACGCTTATCAGGTCGTACAGCAGAGTGGCGGCAATTCCGCACTGCACGCTTGAGGCGTTATACGTAGTAGCTACTGTGGACTTTGTTGTGACAACGCTGCCCGACGGTGACGGCTCCACATTGTAGACGCACATCGTGCCGACTGTCGCATTGACTTGCGACATCAGCAGGTACGCTGACGACGAGTACTCGCAGACGTCGTAATACGAGTTCCACGCCGAGCCGGCGGCGCCCTCGAGGAGCGTCGTATTGGTGCACGAAAAGTCTGCAGCGTACAGCCGCTCGATGACGTGCAGGCTCGTCCCGTCGCTGTACACGAGCGCCATGTACGCCCCGCACCGAACCAAATGGACAAATGACGCGGTCGTCGGCACAGAGTTAGAAAACAGCAGCGATCGAGAGTCGGCGTCGTAACATCGCACCGTCGTCTCGGGCGTTGGTCCGTTGAATGCCTCGACGCTCCACAGCCGACCGAGCGCGTCAATGCTGACGTCGGACGAGCCGTAATGGAGCGCGCTCTGTGTGATGTGCTGACGCGACACTCCGCCCATCGGGGCGTAATACGTGCCGTACCTCGGCGACGCTCCGACGACCGGAGTCGCCGTCAGCGATCTGCGAGCGATTGTCTGTCCAGGTACGATAGTGACCGCTTGTAGCCCGTCGTTCCACGACACTCTGGGATCACTTGTCGCCGCGAACGCAGCAGCATTGAGCAGGTATGCTCGACGCCGCTCGATTCGCCCCTCGCGCCGAATGCGTACGTTGACGGCCTCCGTCAGCAGCCCGTCAGGCAGCAGTCGGGCGTCGATCTCCTCGTGTTGCCCTTTGGTAAGCGGAATGTGAATGTCGGGCATGGTCCTCAGTATTGGCGGTACCAGGCGGCACCGGTCGAGTAGTAAAAATAGACTGCTATCGACGCAGGCAGCGTGTCCGTCGTGGCCCCGTTGACTGCCTGGTTCGGCGCCGACACGACAATAGAGCTTGAGGCTGACACGCGATTGATCACCACTGGTCGGCCTGCGTTCTGCGGCGTTGCAAGCGGCAACTGAATCGCCACATTGCCAGTGGACGAATCGACAATCGTCATTATATCGACGCCCACAGTTGACATCGACACCGAGAACCTGTCGGCCTTTTTCGCCTCGAGCGAATCGAGGGAGTCGGTCAGGTCCCCTTCCAACATCGACAGCTGGCGAGCGGCTTCTGTGGGGTCCGTCGAGAACTGCCCGATACGGCGGTGGCCGCGCCTCATCCGCGCCTCCATGGGTCCTGGCGCAATGTCTTGCGCTGCCCCGCCTGGTCGAACCGCTTGAGCGGAGCGACGCGCTGGACGGCGCACGCTGGAGCTACGCGGTTCGTCCAACACGCCTCACGCTCGCGCAATGCGATCGCGTACGTGTTGGCCATGTCGTTGTCGCGCGACGCCAACTTGACCACCAGGTCCCATACGAGCCAGTCATCCCAGCCGGCCATGCATTTGATCGACGATACGCCTTGAGGCCCTCCCGGCAGCACGGCCATATTGACTACGTATGCCCGGTCTGGAATCGGT
>Ga0302323_100005799_pt1 | contig 10130 bp, 9 predicted proteins | sample Fen_T0_3_FD_201950 | JGI IMG/M metagenome (GOLD analysis project Ga0302323, IMG submission 201950) | Peat permafrost microbial communities from Stordalen Mire near Abisko, Sweden - Fen_T0_3 | ecosystem: Environmental > Terrestrial > Soil > Wetlands > Permafrost | place: Sweden: Abisko... | reverse complement strand
CGCTCAAAGGATGCATGGTTCTTTCGTCTTCCAGCGACTCACATCGACCTCTCCGCCGTGGTCACCTTCGCCGTCGGTTGCGACCAACCAGCAAAACGCCCAGACCGACGATCATCAAGCTGGCGAATGTCCCGCGCCCACCTTGCCAGCCCGACAGTGCGTTGACTGACTGACGGCAGATCGTTGGGCGGTGCTAGCTCGTGGCCTGGTGTTCTTCGCACGCCGCCCAAAAGCCGTTGAAGACAGCCGGTCGCCTGCGACGCCCGTCCGCAGCCTAACGGACTGGCCGCCTTGCCATGTGGTGAAGGTCAGTCAAAATGTCGTCCCCCAACGGTTCAGTGAAGCTGTCATCCCCCAGGCGGTTTGTGGTTCGCCCCTGGGCCTACGACGTGGCGTTGGACGGATTTGGGAGGCTGGTTCCTCTTGGGAAAGAACGAGAAACGCCCTATGGTATCGCCATGAGAGTCCTCGTCACGGGTGCGACTGGAAAGGTTGGAAGCCGCCTCGCAAGACGCCTCGCCTTCCGGGGAGATCAAATCCGTGCGCTCGTGCGCGATCCCGGGCGCGCGAGCGAGCTGCGCGAACGCCACGCGGAAGTGATGCGGGGCGATCTCCTCGATCACGGCTCGCTGGAAGCGGCCGTAGACGGCGTCCAAGCTGTCGTCCACTGCGCCGCCCTCTTCTTCCCTGGCACCACCTCCGAGCAAGCGCATGCTATCAATGGCCTCGGCACGCAGCGCCTCGCTGAATTGGCACGCGCAGCTGGCGCGAAGCGGTTCGTGTTCATCAGCACCGGGCTGGTCTACGGCGGCAACGGAGGCCGCCTGGCATGCGAGGACGACCCATGCTCGCCGTCGCCGGGTTACTTCGCCGGCAGGCTCGCCGCCGAGCGAACCCTCCTTGCTGTGGATGGACTCGACGTCCGAATCCTCCGCCTCGCCTTGGTGTACGGGGACGGCGACCCCCATATCGAGGAAATCGTTCCGAGGATGCGAGGCTTCCCACCTGGGCGACACATCTCGATCGTGCACCACGCCGACGTTGCTCGGGCAGTGGCGCTCGTGCTCGATGCGCCGTCGCCGTCGCACCGAATCTACAATGTAGTCGACGACGAAGCGCCCGACCTCACCACCCTCTTTGCTTCGGTCGGCGCCCCACCGCCCGACGGCAGCGCCGCTGAAGCCGGACAAGCCGACAACGTTCTTCTTGATGGACGCCGCCTCCGCGAAGACCTCGGCTTCAAACCCGAGTACCCCAGGCTACGGGACGCCATCGCCGCCGGTGCTTGAGTCTGCCGGAAAGGCGCGCGAACTGGACAACAATTCACAGGCTGTCGACGGACCGTGCGCGCCGTCGAACAGACGATGCTGGCGCCCCGCTATTGAACGCGGTCGCAGCTGAAGACGCTTGGCGCCCTCGTCGCGGCCATCGGCACCGGGTTACGCCGATAGTTCGCCGCGCATGATGGTGATGGCGTTGCCACCGAGGTGTACACGGTCTCCTCGCACCTCCACCCGGACGACGCCGCCCCTGGCAGAGACTTGATGGCCGACCAAAGCGCTCTTGCCCAGACGATCACGCCAGTGCGGGCCCAGACAGCAATGTGCCGATCCCGTCACGGGATCCTCTGGAATGCCGAAAGACGGCGCGAAAAAGCGCGACACGAAGTCGAACGCCGGATCATCCGAACGGCTTGTCACCATCACACCGCGGGCCGGCAGGGTCGCCAGCCGCACGAAATCGGGTCGCAGCGTCCGCACCACCGTCTCGTTGCCCAGCTCGACCAGGTAGTCGAACGCATTCTTGGCCGTGTAGCCGATCGGTGCCCCGATAGCCTCCGCCAGACCCGGTGGGGCGTCGCACGCTTGCGCATCGACGGCCGGAAAATCCAGCACGATCCGGTCACCGCTGCGGCTTGCCGTGAGCAACCCACTCCGTGTCTGGAAACGTGCCGCCTCCGTCGTGGGTAGCCGTCCCGATTCCCAAAGAACGTGCGCACTGGCCAATGTCGCGTGCCCACAGAGGTCGACCTCGACAGTTGGGGTGAACCATCGCAACCGAAAGGCGTCGCCTTCGTGGAACAAGAATGCGGTTTCCGACAGGTTCATTTCACGAGCAACGAGCTGCATCCATCGCTCGTCCTCCGGCTGGTTCAGGACGCACACCGCTGCTGGGTTGCCGGTGAACGGTTGATCTGCGAATGCATCCACGACGATGATTGACTGGCCCATGAGCTGTGGTGTCTATGCGCGGTTGGTCGCCCCGGCCGACCGGCGCTTCTTGCTTTCGCGGATCATTGGCTCCAAGTCCTGGACCGGACGAATTTCCCAACGGCCCATTTGGACGCCGGGATGATTCGAGATGAGTTGCACGGCATGGTTCAAGTCCCGGGCTTCGATGATGAGTAGCCCGCCCAACAGTTCCTTGGTTTCGGCGTAGGGGCCGTCGGTCACGACCACCTTGCCATCCTTGTACTGAAGGCTGACTGTACTTTCCGGGCCTTGCAGGCCTTCGCCGCTGACCCAATGGCCATTCTTCTTCAGGGTTTCGTCGTAGGCGATACAGCGGTCCACCGTCGCCAACTGCTCGACGGAGGGCACCTTGGCCCAGGTCTCGGTATCCAGGTAGCCGAAGCAAATGTATTTCATGATCGTTCTCCTTGGTGATTGGAAATTTCGTTGTCTGTCACCTCTGGTCGTCTGGGCCGGCCCCAAATCGACAAACGAAATCAGATTTCCGAAAAGGATCTCAGCCTAGTTCACGCAGGCGCCTTTCCAGGAAGCGCCGCTCGGGGCCTTGGCGCGTGTTGGCCAGGGCCTGGGTGTAGGATGCCCGGGCTTCGTCCGTCTTTCCCAGGCGGCGGCATAGGTCGGCCCGCGCGGAATACAAAAGGTGGTAGTCGTCCAAGTGGCCATCGCGAATCAAGCCGTCTACCAGTTCAAGGCCGGCCGCCGGGCCATCCCGCATGGCCACCGCGACGGCGCGATTCAGGGCCACGACGGGGGACGAGTGTAGCCGCAACAACCGATCGTACCAGGTGACCAGCCCGGCCCAATCCGTAGCGGCGGAACCAGATGCCTTGGCGTGAACCGCGGCGATGGCGGCTTGAAGCGTGTACGGTCCCACGCGGCCTGCGCCAAGGGCAGCGTTCACCAGCACGATCCCTTCCGCGATAAGCGTCCGATCCCATAGCGAACGATCCTGTTCGTCGAGCAGAATGATTTCGCCATCGGCGGCGGTGCGCGCCTGGCGGCGGGATTCATGCAGAAGCATGAGGGCCAACAGCCCCTTCACTTCTGGATCGGGCAACAGGCTGTGTACTAGCCGCCCCAGCCGGATGGCTTCCCCCGACAGATCAGGCCGGGTAAGCGAATCGCCGGCGGACGCGGAATAGCCTTCGTTGAAGACCAAGTAGATCACCTGCAAGGCACTTGCTAGACGCGCGGGCAATTCCGCTGGGGGAGGCACCTCGTAGGGAAGACGGTCGTCTCGGATGGTGTTCTTGGCGCGCACGATCCGCTGAGCCGTGGCGGCAGGCGAGGAAAGGAATGCGCGCGCGATTTCCTCGGTGGTCAGACCACAGATCTCGCGCAGGGCGAGCGCAGCGCGGGACTCCGCCGGCAGCGCCGGGTGGCAGCAGATGAAGATCAAGCGAAGGTGATCGTCCGGCACGCTTCCATCGGACATGGCGACCAGGGGATCGAAGGAAGTGGCCTCGATGGCGTCCAGTGAAGAAACGGCACGAGCCTCGCGACGAAGGCGATCAATGCCTTTGAAGCGCCCGGTGGAGATCAGCCAGGCGACGGGGTTTTCCGGGATCCCTTCCGCCGGCCACTGCTCCAGCGCCGCTCGCAAGGCTTCGTGCAAAGATTCTTCCGCCCGGTCGAAATCGCCGAGCAGCCGGATCAAGGTCGCCAGGATCCGGCCGGATTCGGTCCGATACAATTGCTCCAGCAGTCGGCGCATCGAATCAGCCATGGGCATCCCGGAAGCATAGCCGATGGGAAGGCCAGGCAAATCGAAAGCACGGCTACCAGGTGAAGCGCGGTCTTGAGCAATTCGCTGCCGGTGACACCATCGCGCACGAAGACATCAGGAAACAGGTTCTCGGGTGCCCCGGTCGATTGTTCGATGGACGCCCCACGGTTCAAGGGGCGAGGGGCGGGCGAGGTGCCCCGCTGGCATCGCAATTGGCGCCGCTCCGGGCGGACCGGGTTTCAGGTGCTACACTGGGGAACGGTGAACCCCATGCCTGCAACGCCCAATCGTGCCCCGCTGCCACCCTTTGTCTTCGAAAGCGCAGTTCAGAAGGTTCGCATGGCGGAGAACGCCTGGAACACGCGAACGCCCGAGGCGGTGGCCCAGGCCTATACGGTCGACAGTCAATGGCGCAACCGCGCCGAGTTTGTCTCCGGACGCGAAGCGATCGTGCAGTTCCTGACACGCAAATGGTCTCGCGAGCTCGACTACCGACTGATCAAGGAGCTGTGGGCATTCACTGACAATCGAATTGCGGTTCGTTTCGCGTACGAGTTCCACGACGACTCGGGCAGCTGGTACCGCTCGTATGGCAACGAAAACTGGGAATTCGACGAGCACGGGCTGATGCGTCGCCGGATCGCCAGCATCAACGATTTGCCCATCAAAGATTCAGAGCGGAAATATCACTGGCCATTGGGCCCGCGCCCCGATGATCATCCCTCGCTCTCCGAGTTGGGGCTCTGACGCCAATCGAGCTGGCCGTTCGAAGTCACTGTCGAAGTGACGTCAACCTGTCCTCAGTGCAGTGTCGTTCGACAACAGCACAGGCGAAGTCAAGCCTGGCATTTTTCATATTGACAAAGCACTGCGTGCGAATAGTCTTGCGCCTGATCGGAGGGGGCGATCAGCGGCTCGCGTAGTGAACGTTGATGCGTAGTGGTTGTTGCGTAGTGGATGTTGAAATGTGGTCGGGAGCGGATAGCGGTTTCTCGTGAAGAGAGCGCGCACGGCGGCCTCAGTGCCCCTATTCGGCGTCGCCATGGCAAGAGCCGCCGACGTTTCCCTTGTGCCTGTCAACTGGAGTTGGAGAAGTACCTGAGAGGAGGATACCGATGGTATCGAGAACGATCCGTATTCGACTTGGTTCACTCGATTCACTCGTCTTTGCGACGACTCTCATAGCGCTGGCGCCCGCGCCGAGCGCTTGTGGTGGCAGCCCGGCTGCCGGAGGCTCGGCGTCGTCCGCCGAAGGAGCGGCCAAACCAACCGCTCACTTGCAGGCTTCCCCTCTTGTTACCACGGAAAGCAAGAAGCCCCGGCTGGTTCAGGGCAGCGCCGGGGTTGGCCGTGCGTTCGATATCACCGTACCTCAGGCGGGACTGTATCACGTTCGAGCTTGGCTCATGGGGGTCAACGGTGGCGGCCTGGTTGTCTACCTGGATACACAGTCGCAGCCGGTTGGCACGGTTGCCCGAACCGACTCCGGCTGGCACTACCACAACGTGATCTCTGCCACAGGGGCCGAGACGCTAGCCCTGCCTGCAGGTGCGCACACCCTCTCCTTCAGCTCCCGGGGGGACGATGTTCCTGAGGTCGAATCGCTTCAGTTCTCCACGAACACCCTCCCGCAAGGCGCCGAAGACGAGAACTACACGACCTACATTGCCGGTCTTCAGGCCAAGTCACTCCCGGCGGACTACGCCACGAAGAAGGCGACATCGTCTGGAGGGACCACGCTCGGAGACTTGCCCAGTGACAACTACTGCTACTCGATCGGGATGTCCTTCTCGTATAGCTATCGAAGCAGCTTCTACTTCTCGGCTGGACAGTCTGTCGTATTCGAAACCAGGAAGGCCGGTCCATACGCATCTGACCCGGTCTTGTACTTGTTCAGCTCCAGCAACCCCGAAGCGGCGTCATGGTCGAACGATGACTACAACGGCCGTCAGTCTCGGATTGCAGCAACCATACCGACGGCTGGCTATTACACCCTGCTCGCGCGAACCTACAACCCGAGCAGTCCTGGCACCTCCGACCTGTACAAGGACGGGACTCTCTACGCGTCGAACATTGCTCTGGCCGGCAACAAGCTCGCTTGCTCGCTGAACAAGACGGGCATGGCGCTCAACTACTTCACGAGCTACTTGACGGGTGATTCGATGCTGTGGGTCGTGGACCAAGCAAGCGGCAACTCAACTGGGCTGGTTGGGGCTTTCAACGACGACTACACGGTCTCCAGCGACTTTGCCTGGGGCAAGGCATCGCGTGTCCACCGAACCTCGTCGCTGGTCCCCACCTATGCGATCATCACGGCATACAGTGCGCTGAACCCGACCGGTACCGCCGATGTATATCTGGAAAACGAGGACAGCGACATCATGTGGGCTTTCCCAAATTTGAAGGCGGCAGACGCCATCAAATCGGCACCTTCGAGCAGCGTCTACCGCTGCATCTCGTATTCAGGCGGGGTTACGACGTTCTACACCTGGCCCCCGGATCCTAGCGACCCGTGGTACAACGCCGACCCATTGACGGCATTCGACAATTGGTATGGCAACAGGCCATCCAGGTATTCGGGCGCATGGACCTATACGCGCAACGGCGCGACGGTAAGCACGTCGATCGTAGATTTGTGGGCGTTGAACGGAACATACACGCATGGCTCCGTGAAGAAGCCGGGGAACGGCTGGCCCCATGGCTACGATTGAGAAAGCAAGCCAGGAACCCTGACCAGAACCTTCCATCCGCGGCACGCCTTGCGTAGTCAAAGCGCTGGATCTTATGGGGACGTAGTCGCGTACTACATTTGGACGGGTCAAACCGCGTCTGCCGCCGGTGCGTCGAAGGTGGCGGCAGCGGCAGGAGGCCGGGCGATGCTGACCGACGCCCTCGCTGCTGGGGTCGCCGTGATGGAGCAACCGGCCCTGACAACCGCTGAAGCTAGCAAGCTACAGACACTCAAATCGGCGCTCGCCTCTTCGGTCTCCGCACAGTTCGAAAGGCTGTACGCCGCCTGGAGGGCGACCTGGGATCGGCCAGAGTTGGCGATCTTGAGCAACCCGGACGAGTTCACGAAGTCGCGGGAGTATTCCGACCTGCTTCAATTTTGCCGGCAGCAGAAGCGACAATTGTGGCCTCTGGCCTTCGAAAGGCACTTGGCCGGCGACGCCTTCGCCTTCAAGCTGGTCCAAGACCTGACGCTTCCCGAGCTACAGGCGGTACTTGCGGGCGTCCGGCAAGAAAGCGCTCAGGAGCGCTACACGGCTGACGGTAAGTACGTCGTGCCATCGCTGCACGCCAATATGACAAAGTTCGTGCAAGCCGCCCTTGCACAGATGTAACCATCACGCCGGCCTAGCCGGCGCTGAGCGGCCGAACGGCTCCGCAGGAGCCCACGGCAGCGCCTGGAACGCAGGAGCCGTCCGGCCGTCTCGGTGCTGGGAGAACCTTCACCTCAAGCTGACTGGTGGCAGCAATACGACTGTTCAATGCAGCTGCCCCGTGACCATTGCAGTACAGCCGCAAGACGGCTGATTGAAACCATAGGACAAAGGAGAAACTTATGAAACGCTACGAGAGTATGGTCGCACTTCTACTGGGCTCTTTGGCAGCCATGACCAATTGGGTAGGCAGCGCGCAAGCTCAATCTGGCCCGGCGTCCCCCCAGGGCTCCGCACTGATCCTGATCGACCGAAGCGGATCGATGTCCGAGACGGTCGGTTGCCCTGATCCGGCCAGTCCCATTCCCAAGTGGCAGTGTGGAATCAACAAGGCCAAGGACTTTATTAATTCGGTCGATCTGGCCAGTGAATCAACCGAGGGTCTCTTGCGCTACGACATCTGGGAATTCCGTGTCTTCGGCACCGACTACGCGAACTACCTCAATGTGATCAAGACGAACGTGAATCGTACCGATGCGCTTGCCGCTCTGACGGCCTATCAGGGCCCCGTCGTCGACGACGCGCGGACGCCGCTGGCTGGCGCGGCCTGCGACGGGATTCGATTTCTCAAGAACACCTCGCTCCCGGATGGCGCGCAGCGCTATTTGGTTCTCGAAAGCGACGGCCTCGAGAACGAGACGCTAGCGTCGCACGACTGCGCCGACATTCACAGCACCACCTCCTACGCGAAGCCACTGGGCGGAGGCCTGGTGGACTTCACGTATGCGGATCCACCCAACAACACCATCGTCGCCACGGCCAACGCCCTCTTGGTTCCCACCTGGGACTCGAACATGCTCGGCATGGCCATTTCCGGAGCACTAAGCAAGACGCCCAACGGCTCAACAACCTTCGGACGAACGGATCCTCGGGCATTCCAAGTAGACATCGCAGGAGCACCGCCGATGATCGCCGAAATCGACTTCTTCGATAACTTCATTGGCGGGACGGCGATCGCCACGTCTGGTGCGGGCATCGGTGTAGACAGGTCTGCGTCCGCAGTCACCCGAGCGTCCACGAGTGCCAGTACGAACCCCAACGATCCGCTGGCCGCCCTATTTGCTGGTCTGGCGGATGTCTCGGGTGGGCGCCTCACGCGATGGCGTCTGGACGGTGCCGGCGTTCCCGGCGAACCGTCGTTTCCGCATGTCATTGCGGGCGACGTAGACGACAACGCGTGCGTGAATCAGGCAGATCTCAGTCTGCTCTTGGCCGTGTTTGGCCAGAAGGTAAGCTCGGCGGACCCGGCGACCTACCGCGCTGACGTCACCCGAGACGGTATCATTGACGTCAGGGACTATCAGCTCGTCATCGCGAACTGGGGCAGTGGCTGTGCCACAACGCCGCCTGCGGCGGCCCTGCCGGCAAAGGTACTTTTTGGATTCGAGGATCGAACGAAGTGGTCGTGCCCAAACGCCGCGCTGGCGGGGGTCATGGTCCCGAAGTCCGAGGGTAGCTACGCGCTCAAGGTAGCCGGCACGGGTTGGCGGGAGATTTCCTCGGCTAGCTTCAGCACGGCGGACCTCCAAGGGGTGACGTCGAAGCTTGCCTACGACGTCTATATTCCAGCGAACCTCAGTAACCCGTACTGGCTTGGACAGACATTGCTCTTCGCGAGTTGCCCATCCGCCAATATCTACAATCAGGCCATTGGTACAGTAGAATTCGCGGGCAAACCCCTGGGCAGGTTCTCCACAGTGCAGTTCACGTTGCCGTCCAACGTGAGGCAAGCACTGACGACCGCGCATTCGGACTTCTCGTTCAAGATTGCCGTCAATGCGAACGACCCAGGCTACGCCCTCGACGCCATGAGGTTCGTGCCCTAGGCCGGTCCATTGTCGCCCTTGGGCGCTGCGGAGGCGAAACGCAATCTTCCGCAGCGCCCAAGAAGGTGCGAAAGAGGCGAGACTGGCGTATACTGCAGCAGTCAGATTGGAACCTGTCGATATTGTTGCGGTAACGATCTTGCTGAGGGTGTGTTCATGCAGACGACAATCGGGCGATGCGGTCTCAATGTCCTGTTATTGGCACAGCTGACTTGTTCCACGCCCATGAAGGTTCCGCACGGTGCGGTCGACGCAAGCGCCATCAGCCAACGCGACCTGGGTATGGCAGCCGGAGATGGCGGCGCGGCCGGCACGGGTGGCCTCCCGTCGGCTGGTGGAGCAGTCGCCGCTGGTGGCGGCGGGGGCAACCACGGCTCCGGGGGCAACGAGGGTTCCGGTGGGGCGGTTGGTGCAGGCGGTGGCGTGGGAGGGGCGCTCCCGCGCGATGGCGGCAGGCCCGACGGCAATGTCGGGTCAGGTGGAAGAACGGTCGATTCAGCCATCGGTGTCGATTCGGCACGGAGTGGAGCCTGGCCTATAGCGAACTGCACGCTCGGCGCAGATCAGACGTGCAACGATGACCCGAAGATAGCCAGCTTCGCGGGGATCTGCGGCGCCGGTGGTGCCTGCAGGTGTCGCTCCAACTTCGGTATCAACTTAGCGACAGGCAAGTGCGCGGTATCTACGGCAGATCCTGGTTCCCCTTGCGCCTCGGGAGGAGAGGGCGCCTGCAACGACGATGGTGTTGTGTCTTGGACCGAGGGGCTCTGCCTGAGCGACGGCAGCTGCTATTGTCTCGGTTCGACGATGATCAACGTGGCTACCGGACGGTGCGCTCTCGCTCCTTAGCCTCACTGCCATTCCACTTCCGCAACGACGAAGC